>ERZ1034946.5-NODE-5-length-339107-cov-104.803664_pt1 | contig 339107 bp, 230 predicted proteins | sample MGYA00520591_ERZ1034946 | MGnify/ENA primary metagenome ERZ1034946 (study PRJEB33766, sample SAMN09781753) | gut metagenome | biome: gut microbiome | host: Homo sapiens | place: Madagascar | study: EMG produced TPA metagenomics assembly of the PRJNA485056 data...
TGCACCGATGAGAGCGTCGCGGGTCGTCGAAGTTGATCACATAGAACTTCGGCTTTACCTTGTAGCCGTCCGGGTGGTTCAGCAAATGGTTGTAGGCAATAGTAGATAGGTCGGGATACTTGAAATCGTAGATGTATTGACTAAAGCCCTTTTCAATCTGTTGCTTGATAAAATTGTTTACCACGGCATAGGACTTGCCGCTGCCCGGCGTACCCAACACGATGGACGCACGGAAGGGATTAACTACATTGATCCAACCGTTGTTCCAGCGTTTCCTGTAATAGAAACGTGTCGGCAGATTGACCGAATACTCGCTTTCGATAAGCCTCGTTTCCTGCATGAAACTCTCGTTCTCGTTGTTGAAAACATCCTCCATCAAATTGTGTTTCAACAGGCGGCTCATCCACAGACCACCCATCAACAGGCAGACATAGCCCGTTCCAATGGTAAGGACATACAGTCCCGTCACCGCTTCAAGCGGCAGCGGCAGGGGCAGCAACCACCAGTTCAGGAAAAACAGCACGAACCCGACGGCAAATGCTGTCCAGATTCTCCCCCAAGTGATTTTCTCACCCTTGACACCCTTCGTACCCAGACAGGACAAGGCAAGCAAAAGGACGGAAAACAGCTTCGTGTAGAGAATGGAATGGAACAGCCCCGCCGTGCGGTCGAAGTTCAGAAGGATTTTGTCCACCACGCCGATGTTCACGCCCCACAGCCGGATGGCTTCGTAGCAGAACCAGTACACGTTCATGACCACTAAAATGATACTCACGGCACGCAGAAAATCCATGATTTTCGCCAATGCCCTCAAATCGTCTTCTTGTTGTGACATACATTGATTTTTTAATTGTTGATACTCTGATTACATACCCAAGCCCTTGCGTTTTTTCTTCTTTTTGCGCTTCATCGCCCGGATGAAAGCCTCTTCCTCGGCATCTACCGCCGGACCTTCGGGAGTGAGCAAGCCCATACCGCCCGATATATCTTCACTGTCGTAGGCGGTCTGCCCGTGTGCCTTGTCCGCAGCATCCACAGGGATGGATAGCGGTATCGGCGGTTGTCCGGCGTATGGCAGGGTGAAGTGTTCCTGCAAGGCATTCGCCGAAAGCTCCTTGCCCATGCGAGAGCCGTTCAGTACACATCCTGTGCGGTGGTCGATAAACGTCGCTCCATAGATACGCCCTTCATCCGTGTAGCGCAGTACGGTGTCGATGCCCTTCTCTTTGAGTTGGGATACAAATTTGTCCTTGTCATAAGTGCCTTGCAGCACGGAAAGAACGGTGCGTTTCGTCATGTCGGCGAGCTTCCTGTCCTTAATCTCTGATTTGGAACGGATAAATTTTCTCTGTACGGCTTCATAACCTGCGGACTTCCCGAAAAGCGAGGACTTGAACGGGTTGCCCACCTTGTTACCCTTGTCGTCCGTGACGGAATAAACCAGCCCGTGATACTCCCGTCCGCGCACGTTGCCTCTCGCTTCCTCCACCGTCATATTATATAAGGAAAGGAGCGCACGGTATTCGCCCATCGTCTGGAAACGGTACTGCCCATTCAGAGCCTTCACGGTGTTGCCTACCTGCTTCTTCACATCACCTGCCGATGCGGCCACCTTGCGCAACGGATTATCCAATCTCTGATTTTTACGTTCTGCCGGATGCAATCCGTACTTCTGTTCCAGTTCCCTGCGGATACGGTCGCTGCGGCGGTAGAGAAAATCCCGGTTGAGCCTTTTCCCGTTCTCGTCCACGTTGACCGTCACGATGTGCAGGTGGTGGCGGTCGATGTCCTCGTGCTTGAATACAAGATAAGGCTGGTTTCCGAAACCGAGTTTTTCCAGATACTCGCGGGCGATATTCTGCAACTCAATATCGGTCAGCACATCCTCCGGGTGCGGGTTGAGAGAGATATGCACCACCGGCTTCTCGATCTTCATCTGCGGTGGCAGGAAGGTGAGAAAACCCTCCATCGCCTTGCCTATGTCCACCGTTCCCGAACCGTCATTGTAGATGCGGTTGGTGGTGAGAAGCCGCCCCTGCGCCTCGTTAATCTTCTCCCCGTTGTAGGCAATCGCGCCGTACAACGAACTTCCTACACTGATTTTTGCGACCATTTTGCCTCCATTTCCCTTGAAAGTTCCACAATCCGGCGGCTCAGTTTCACGAGTTCGACGGTGTGTTGCTCTAATTTGTAGAGCAACGCCATCGCCTTTTTCTCTGAAAAATGCAGCCTCAGTTCCTTCACGACTTGGTTGTAATTCGTACCCACGGCACGGAATTGTGCATGAAAATCCGACAGTTTGGTGTAATAGTCCACCAACGTCTTGTCCACCTTCAGCACCTTGAACGGTTGCCCGAAGAAGTGCGCTTTGAGGAAAACAGACCGTGCATAGACACCCGATTTTCCGAACATGGCGAGGAAACGGTTGTGTTCCTCCTCGTTGAAACGGACGGTGTACCGGTACACCGCCGGATCAAGTTTGGGATTTCTCCCTGCTTTGCTTTTCCTTTTCTCTTTCATATTACTTTGGATTTAGCGGATTGACGGCATAAGCCGCCGCTTCGGATTACAGCACCGCAGTTCTGAAAGGCTTCCCGACTTCGGAGGGAAAGCCCGCCCCCTGCAAGGGCAAGTGCTTTTCGTGGCTGCTCAAAATATTTTGAGCGGCTGAAAAGACATCTTGCTATGTTCAGGTGAACATAAAAATCCGTCGGGGACGGATTGGGGATGATTCCTTTCAAACTCCGGGCTGCGCTACCTGCGGCGTACCCTGCCGTTCGGGTGCAAAGTTACGCCCTTAAGGCGATGTCCGACAGAGGCTTGCCCCGGACAATCAGTGCCAACCGGCGCAACGTGCTGCCACTTGCCGGAGAAGTGATACAAGTTCCAAAATATCCTTGTTTATTTGCAGTGTGATTCGGATGTGGGACTGAAAATACACTCCTTCCGCCGGATGTTCGGACAGCAATCCGGGCATCAATCCAAACGGTTGAAAACAGGTGTATGTATTCAGATAGTTTTCCAAGCACACGTCCGTGCGGACGGATAAAAGCATGGACGGTTGGACAAACCGATGAATACCCGCAGGCACAGCCGGATTAAGGAGTGAATAAATAAATGAATGGGAGTGCGTGCGTACGTACTAATGACAATACGCTACCGCCACCGGACAGATGTATAACCAAATAAATTATCAAAAAAATGAAAGAAGCAACTTATGTGGCAATCTCCACGCAGAAAGGTGGAGCGGGTAAGACAACCCTGACAGTGCTTGTAGCAAGCTATCTGCACTATGTGAAAGGCTACAACGTAGCCGTGGTGGACTGCGATTTCCCGCAGTACAGTATCCATGACATGCGCAAGCGTGACATGAAAGCCGTCATGGAGGACGGGCATTACAAGGTGCTGGCGTATGAGCAGCTCAAACGACTGAAGAAGAACCCGTACACCATCAGATGCAGCCGTGCGGAAGATGCGGTAAAGACCGCCGAAAATCTGGTGGCAGCGCAGCCCGACCTCGATTTCGTGTTCTTCGACCTGCCGGGAACAATCAACAATGCCGATGTGGTGCAGACCATTTCCCAAATGGACTATATCTTCACGCCCATCATCGCCGACCGTGTGGTGATGGAGAGTTCCATCAAGTTCGCCACTGTCATCAACGAACAGATGATAAGCACGGGCAAGTCCGGCATCAAAGGGATTTACCTCGTGTGGAACATGGTGGACGGACGCGAAAAGACTGAACTTTACAAGGCATACGACAAGGTCTGTGCCGAGTTCGCCCTGCCCATTCTGGAAACACATCTACCGGACAGTAAGCGCTTCCGCAAGGAGACGGCGGCAGAACGCAAGGCGGTATTCCGCTCCACGGCGTTTCCGGCGGACAAAATACTGGTACGCGGCAGCAACCTCGACAAACTCGTCGATGAGATTCTCGGCATCATCAAAAACTGAACGGCATGGCAAAGAAAACAAGAATCGAGGACATCGACAGCGAAGCCGTAATCAACTCATTTCGACTGGACGATACAAGCATTCCGCCGGAAGCGAGAAGCACGGACGGGAACGCTCCTGTCCCACCTCCGAAAGAAGCGATACAAGAAGCCGTTTCTCCACCCGCCTCGCACTCCAAAGAGGAGCCGGAACGCAGGCGCAGGAACAGCAAGCCGGAAAAATTGGATTATGACACAGTATTCATATGCGGTTCCAATATCACGGCAAGGCTCGGCAAGCAGGTCTATATCCGCAAGGAGTACCACGACCGCATACAGAAGATGCTTCATGTAATCGGAGGCAACGAAGTGACTATCGCGGCATTTCTTGACAACGTGCTGACACACCATTTCACGCTGTTCCAAGACGAGATAGCCGAATCGTTCAAACGGCACATGGAATCCTATAATTTATAAACACTCAAAAACAACAAAGAAGTATGAAAAGAACAAATAAGAACCGTCAGGCTGAGTATCTGCAAACAGGAAAGAGTGAAAGAACCGCTGTCCGTGCAGCAAAGTGTGTAACCGACTACGGGCATGAAAATACCGACGTTGACTTCCGCAAGGATAAAGGCAGAGACAAACCGCTCTCGACTTTCCTGCAAGCATCGGAAATCAAAACGCGGCAATGTATATACATCAGCCGAGAAATTCATGAGAAAGTCGCTATCGTTACCAGTCGGATGGGAAACGGTTTGAGCATCGGCAAGTTTGTGGATAACATCCTCCGCGACCATTTCCGACAATACGGGCAGCAGTACATGGAACAGATTGAAAACGCCCAAAAAGTAAGATTATGACAAAGGCGTTTTTAATCGTATCGGTTGCTTGCAACGTGTGGTTTCTGTTTCTGCTGTTCTATGACCGCATCATGGACATGAAGCTCATCCGTTTCTTCAGACATATTGCCGGGCTGTGGCGGTCATTGGACAGTACGGTGGCAGAGCAAGGAAAGGATAAGGAAATACCTCACGCAGACACCTCGGACATCATTGGCAAGAGCCGTTTCAAGATGGCATCGACCCGGACAACCGCTGCCATACCGACGCAAGAAGCCGCCACTTCGGAAAAAGGCATTGAGCTGTCGGAGGAAGAGGCTACTTTTGACGACGGAAACACGGAAACCGTCTCACGCCCGACACAAGTACCGGAGGACAAACTCGATGAAACCTTCACGAGCATCCCGCCCTCGGAACTGGAGTACGGAGAAGATGAACCGGAGGATGAAGAACCAGACAAAAAGCAGGCTTCGGGAAGTAGCTTCGAGGATATTGACATGGCAGTACACACCATACGGAAGGAATCACCATCCGATGAGGAAATGCGACACGCCGGAAAGGTCATGACGGAACTGGACGGGACAGAGCTTTTCACAAGAATAACGGAACGCCTGACCGATGAAGCAATGAGCGAGAGGATTGCAAAGGCGATGGCAGTTTTCGTGGACACGGTGAACATGACCGTGACACAACAAAAGGAAAAGGTGTTCGTGATTCCCGACAACATCGAGGAGTTCGACTTCCGAAACTATGTATAACAACTAAAAAAGAATGGAAATGAAAACGTAAAATGACGACACCCACGCGCACGGCGGTACAAGGTACAGCCAACCCGCAACGGACAGCCCCAAGTCCGTAGAAACAAACGGGCAACCACTAAAACCAAAGTAAAGTAATCAAGTATCAACCGCCCGAAAAAGGACTATCCACCCTTTGGACGGCACAAAAAAGAACAGTTTATGAACAAGAACATCAGACAAAAGTTAATCATCGCTGCGGCACTTATGATTGCCGCAACCGCCTCCGCTTTCGCACAGGGAAACGGTCTGGCTGGCATCAACGAAGCCACCTCTATGGTGAGTTCGTATTTCGACCCCGGCACGAAATTAATCTACGCCATCGGCGCGGTAGTCGGGCTTATCGGTGGCGTGAAAGTGTACGGAAAATTCTCGTCCGGAGACCCGGACACCTCGAAGACCGCCGCCTCGTGGTTCGGGGCTTGTATCTTCTTGATTGTCGCCGCCACTATCCTGCGCTCATTCTTCCTTTAATAAACAATGTATGGCTGAATACCCGATAAACAAGGGTATCGGCCGTCCGGTCGAGTTCAAGGGTTTGAAGGCTCAGTACCTCTTCATCTTCTGCGGAGGTCTGCTGGCTCTCTTCGTCCTGTTCGTCATCCTCTACATGGTCGGCATCGACCAGTGGATATGTATCGGCTTCGGCGCGGCATCGTCTTCCGTCCTCGTATGGCAGACCTTCGCGCTGAACGCCCGGTACGGCGAACACGGGCTGATGAAATTGGGAGCGGCAAGGAGCCATCCCCGATACCTTATCAACCGACGGCGGATCACCCGATTACTCAAACGGCAACGAAAGGAAGAAACGACATGAGAAATACATCCAAAATGATAACACTGGAAAACAAGTTCCCCCTGCTGGCGGTGGAGCATGGCTGCATCATCTCCAAAGACGCCGACATCACGGTGGCTTTTGAGGTGGAACTGCCGGAGCTTTACACCGTGACGGGCGCAGAGTACGAGGCGATACACGGCTGCTGGTGCAAGGCTATCAAGGTGCTGCCGTACTTCTGCGTCGTGCATAAGCAGGATTGGTTCATCAAGGAGAAATATATGCCGGAGTTACAGAAGGACGACATGAGTTTCTTGAGCCGTTCCTTTGAACGCCACTTCAACGAGCGTCCGTACCTGAAACACTCCTGCTATCTCTACTTGACCAAGACGACGAAAGAACGTAACCGTATGCAGAGCAACTTCAGTACGCTGTGCCGGGGACATATCATCCCGAAGGAGCTGGACAAGGAAACCGCCGGGAAGTTCATGGAGGCCGCCGAACAGTTCGAGCGCATCATGAACGACAGCGGCTTTGTGAGGCTGCGCCGCCTCTCCACCGACGAGATTGTCGGGACGGAGAAGTCCGCCGGGCTGATAGAGCGTTACTTCTCGCTCATGCCCGAAGGCGACACGACCTTGCAGGACATCGACCTCTCGGCAAAAGAAATGCGTATCGGTGACAACCGCCTGTGCCTGCACACCCTCTCCGACGCGGAGGATATGCCCGGAAAGGTGGCTACCGACATCCGCTACGAGAAACTCTCCACCGACCGCTCGGACTGTCGCCTCTCCTTCGCCTCCCCCGTGGGGCTGCTGCTTTCCTGCAACCACATCTATAACCAGTATGTGATTATCGACAACAGCGAGGAAAATTTGCAGAAGTTCGAGAAGTCCGCAAGGAATATGCAGTCGCTATCCCGATACAGCCGGAGCAACAGCATCAACCGCGAGTGGATAGACCAGTACCTGAACGAAGCCCATTCCTACGGGCTGACCTCGGTACGGGCGCACTTCAACGTCATGGCGTGGAGCGATGACGCGGAGGAACTGAAGCATATCAAGAACGATGTGGGCAGCCAGCTGGCAAGCATGGAGTGCGTGCCGCGCCACAACACCATCGACTGCCCGACACTCTACTGGGCGGCGATGCCCGGCAATGCGGCGGACTTCCCGGCAGAAGAGAGTTTCCACACCTTCATCGAGCAGGCGGTGTGCCTCTTCACGGAGGAAACCAACTACCGCAGCTCGCTCTCGCCCTTCGGCATCAAGATGGTGGACAGGCTTACGGGAAAACCGTTGCACCTCGACATCAGCGACCTGCCGATGAAGCGGGGTATCACGACCAACCGCAACAAGTTCGTGTTGGGTCCTTCGGGCAGCGGCAAATCCTTCTTTATGAACCACCTCGTGAGGCAATACTACGAGCAGGGTACGCACGTGGTACTGGTGGACACGGGAAACTCCTATCAGGGCTTGTGCGAAATGATCCGGCGCAAGACAAACGGGGCGGACGGCGTGTACTTCACCTACACGGAGGAGAAACCGATTTCGTTCAACCCGTTCTACACCGATGATTACGTGTTTGACGTGGAGAAGAAGGACAGCATCAAGACATTGCTGCTGACGCTCTGGAAGTCGGAGGACGACAAGGTGACGAAGACGGAAAGCGGTGAACTGGGCAGTGCGGTGAACGCCTATATCGAGCGTATCAGGGCTGACAGGAGCATCGTCCCCTCGTTCAACACCTTCTATGAGTATATGCGCGACGACTACCGCCGCGAACTGGCAGAACGTGAGATAAAGGTGGAGAAGTCCGACTTCAACATCGACAATATGCTCACTACCATGCGGCAGTATTACCGGGGCGGACGCTACGACTTCCTGCTCAACTCCACGGAGAACATCGACCTGCTCGGCAAGCGGTTCATCGTCTTCGAGATTGACAGTATAAAGGAGAATCGCGAGCTTTTCCCTGTGGTGACCATCATCATCATGGAAGCCTTCATCAACAAGATGCGCCGATTGAAAGGCGTAAGGAAACAGTTGATAGTGGAAGAGGCTTGGAAGGCTCTATCTTCGGCGAACATGGCTGAGTACCTGCGCTATATGTACAAGACCGTGCGCAAGTATTACGGGGAGGCAATCGTGGTGACGCAGGAGGTGGACGACATCATTTCCTCGCCCGTCGTCAAGGAGAGCATCATCAACAACTCCGACTGCAAGATACTCCTTGACCAGCGGAAGTACATGAACAAGTTTGATGCCATACAGTCCCTGTTGGGTCTGACGGAGAAAGAGAAGTCGCAGATACTCTCCATCAACATGGCGAACAACCCGTCAAGGCTCTACAAGGAAGTGTGGATAGGACTGGGCGGCACGCAGTCGGCAGTCTATGCCACCGAAGTTAGTGCTGAAGAGTATCTGGCGTACACCACCGAAGAAACGGAAAAAGTAGAGGTTTACCGTCTGGCGGAACAGTTGGGCGGCGACATTGAAGCCGTCATCCGGCAGCTTGCCGAAAGGCGGAGAAAAAAGGAATAAATAGAAACAGATTCATCAACTAAAAAAGAAAATGCGTATGAGTATATCAAGAACGAAAATGCTGCAAGTCAGCAAGTGTTTAATCGGGCTGGCGGTCATGGTGCTGCAATCCTGCGACATAACGGACAACCGACGCGACCTGCTTTGCGGAAACTGGGAGAGTGTGGAGGGCAAGCCCGACGTGCTTATCTACAAGGAGGGCGAAGCCTATAAGGTGACGGTATTCAAGCGGAGCGGCATCCGCCGCAAGCTGAAGCCGGAAACCTATCTCTTGCAGGAGGAGAACGGCAATCTGTTCATGAACACCGGATTCCGCATCGACGTGTCCTACAACGAGGCGACGGACATCCTGACCTTCTCGCCGAACGGGGACTACGTGCGTGTGAACCCGAAACCGGACCATCCGATAGGCGAGCAATAAATAATGAAATCCACTAAAATCCAAAGTAACATGAGAACAAGAATAACACTTATTATCTGCCTGTGCCTGTTTGCAGTCGGCAGGGCAAGCGCACAGTGGGCGGTGATAGACCCGTCCAACATCGCGCAGAGCATCGTGAACACCTCGAAGAACGTGGTACACACTTCCACGACCGCCCAAAATATGATAAAAAATTTTCAAGAGACCGTGAAGATTTACGAACAGGGCAAGAAGTATTACGACGCACTCAAATCCGTGAACAATCTGGTAAAGGACGCCCGGAAGGTGCAGCAGACCATCCTGATGGTGGGTGACATCACCGACACCTATGTGACCAGTTTCCAGAAGATGATGCGTGACGACAACTTCACGGTGGAGGAACTGGGAGCCATCGCCTTTGGCTACACCAAGTTATTGGAGGAATCCAACGATGTGCTGACGGAACTGAAGAATGTGGTGAATATCACCACGCTCTCCATGACGGACAAGGAGCGCATGGACGTGGTGGAACGCTGCTACTCCAAAATGAAGCGTTACCGCAACCTCGTGAGCTACTACACCAACAAGAACATTAGCGTGAGTTACCTGCGTGCGAAGAAGAAAAACGACCTTGACCGCATCATAGGGCTGTACGGGAACATGAACGAAAGATATTGGTAGCCTATGAATTTCGACAACCTTCACCAAATTCTGCGCTCGCTCTACGAACAGATGATGCCGCTATGCGGGGACATGGCGGGCGTGGCGAAAGGCATCGCCGGGCTGGGCGCACTCTTTTATGTGGCCTACCGGGTATGGCAGTCGCTGGCGAGAGCCGAACCGATAGACGTGTTCCCTATGCTCCGCCCGTTCGCTATCGGTCTGTGCATCATGTTCTTTCCGACGGTGGTACTGGGTACGATAAACAGCATCATGTCGCCCGTCGTGCAGGGTACGGCAAAGATGCTGGAGGCGGAAACGCTGGACATGAACCGATACCGTGAGCAGAAGGACAAACTGGAGTACGAAGCGATGATGCGCAATCCCGAAACCGCCTACCTCGTGTCAAATGAGGAGTTTGACAAACAACTGGAAGAACTGGGCTGGTCGCCCGGCGACATGGTGACGATGGCGGGGATGTACATCGAGCGCGGGATGTACAACATGAAGAAGGGCATCCGCGACTTCTTCCGCGAGATACTGGAACTGATGTTCCAAGCCGCCGCCCTCGTGATAGACACCATCCGCACGTTCTTCCTCGTGGTGCTGGCGATACTCGGTCCGATAGCCTTCGCCATATCGGTGTGGGACGGCTTCCAAAGCACGCTTACACAGTGGATATGCCGCTACATACAGGTCTATCTGTGGCTGCCCGTGTCGGATATGTTCAGCACCATACTGGCGAAGATACAAGTGCTGATGCTGCAAAGCGACATCGAACGGATGCAGGCTGACCCGAACTTCTCGCTGGATTCGAGCGACGGGGTGTACATCGTCTTCATGATAATCGGCATCATTGGTTACTTCACCATCCCCACGGTAGCAGGCTGGATTATCCAAGCCGGAGGCATGGGAAGCTACGGTCGCAACGTGAACCAGACGGCAGGACGAGCCGGAAGTATGGCGGGCAGCGTGGCGGGCGCAGCCGCAGGAAACGTGGTCGGACGTGCCGGGAAACTACTGAAATAATCAACTGACAATTAAAAACGAATAAACAACAATGGAATTTAAGTCACTTAAAAACATCGAATCATCGTTCAGGCAGATACGCCTGTTCGGTATCGTCTTCCTCTCGTTGTGTGCCGTAATAACGGTATGGAGCGTGTGGAGTTCCTACCGCTTCGCGGAGCGGCAACGGGAAAAGATTTACGTGCTGGACAACGGCAAGTCGCTGATGCTGGCTCTCTCGCAAGACTTGTCGCAGAACCGTCCGGCAGAAGCGAGGGAACACGTGCGCCGTTTCCACGAGCTGTTCTTCACGCTCTCACCCGAAAAGAGCGCGATAGAGCATAATGTGAAACGCGCCCTGCTATTAGCGGACAAAAGCGTGTACAACTACTATTCGGACTTCGCCGAGAAAGGGTACTACAACCGCATCATCGCCGGGAACATCAACCAAGTGCTGAAGGTGGACAGCGTGGTGTGCGACTTCAACGGCTATCCCTACCGTGCCGTGACCTACGCCACGCAGAAGATCATCCGGCAGAGCAACGTCACCGAGCGCAGCCTCGTGACCACGTGCCGCCTTTTGAACTCGTCCCGTTCGGACGACAATCCCAACGGTTTCACCATCGAGGGCTTCACCATCATCGAGAACAAGGATTTACAAACCATCAAAAGGTAACGGACATGAAGAAAATCAGAAAATCATTTTGGCGTGCGTACTGGAAGCTCCACGACAAAAAGAAAATGCTGGTGGCAAGGCTCAAAGGCTATCTGGACGGTTTGCCCCCGAAAACACGCAAGCGCATCGTGCTGGCGATGCTCGCCGCCTTCACGGTGCTTGCCCTTTACACCTTCGGCAAAGCTGTCTATGACATCGGCAGGAATGACGGCAGCCGGATAGTAACAGACCATGCCGGACAGGTGGAACTGTCCGTAAAGCCGGAAAACAATCATAATGTAATACCTTATTTATATGGAACAGACGAAGAATGAACCTAAAAACGAGAACAAGGCGGCTCCCGACAACGGGAAACCGAAGAAGGAGCGCAAGCCGCTGACCGAAGCCCAAAGGCTGAAACGTCAGAAAATGATAGTGCTGCCCGCTATGGTGCTGGTATTCATCGGTGCTATGTGGCTGATATTCGCCCCGTCTTCCGACAAGGAGCAGCAACCGGGAACGGGTGGTTACAATATCGAAATGCCCGACGCTGACAAGGCGAACCGTCAGATCATCGGCGACAAGGTGAAAGCCTACGAACAGGGGGCGATGGAGGAACGGCAGGAGAACCGCAGCCGCACCATGCAGGAGCTGGGCTATATGTTCGACCGCGAAGTGGCGGAAACGGATAGCGGCAGGGACTTCGACCTTGCCAATCCCGGAGGCATGGAAGAGAATGTGAAGTCCGCCCCGAAGACCATCCAATCATCCGCAGCCGCCTACCGCGACCTCAATGCCACGCTCGGCAACTTCTACGAGCAGCCAAAGAACGACAATGCGGATATGGACGAACTGTTAGAGCGTATCGCCTCGCTGGAATCGGAACTGGAAACCGAGAAAGGCAAGGCATCCGCTATGGATGACCAAGTGGCACTCATGGAGAAGTCCTATGAACTGGCGGCGAAGTACATGGGCGGGCAGAACGGCACACAGCCACCTGTCGGACAGGCGGCAGAGCCTTACCCCGTGCAGAAAGCCGGAAAGAACACGGCTGCACCTGTCAGGCAGGTAACGCATCAGGTGGTATCTTCGCTCTCACAGCCGATGAGCAACGCTGAGTTTGTCGCCTCCTTCTCGCAGGAGCGCAACCGCAGTTTCAATACGGCGGTGGGTGTCACGACTGTATCGGACAGGAACACCATATCGGCGTGTGTCTATGGGGCGCAGAGTGTGACTGACGGGCAGGCGGTAAGATTACGGCTGCTGGAGCCGATGGCAGTGGCGGACAAAATCATACCCCGCAATGCAGTGGTGGTAGGCACGGCAAAGATTCAGGGCGAACGACTCGATATTGAAATTACTTCGCTGGAGTACGCAGGTACGATTATACCGGTAGAACTGGCGGTGTATGACACGGACGGACAGCCCGGCATCTTCATTCCAAACTCGATGGAGATGAACGCCGTCAGGGAGGTTGCCGCCAACATGGGCGGCTCGCTGGGCAGCAGCATTAATATCTCCACCAACGCAGGGGCGCAGCTCGCCTCCGACTTGGGCAAGGGGCTGATACAAGGCACGAGCCAGTATATCGCCAAGAAGATGCGTACCGTCAAGGTGCATCTGAAATCCGGATACAAGGTCATGCTATATCAGGACAGAGATTGAAAACAATAACAATCAACGACTAAAAAAACAACAACCAAATTTTTATTTACCACTAAAATCCAAAGTAGAATGAAAAAAGTAATCATCATACTTGCCCTCGCTATGGGCATCGTAACTGCCAACGCGCAGGAGAACGTAACCGTTGGAGAGAACAACGGAAGTGAACCGACGAACGAAGCGAGAGCAGAGACAAGCTCGCTTGACTATGCCTCGCAAGGAGGAGGAAGGCAAAGCCAACAACCGACCTTGACAAAGGAGGTCTATCCGCAGAAGGAGGCGGACGGCGATCTGTATCACGGGCTGACAAAGAAGCTGACCTTCGACCGCATGGTTCCCCCGCACGGATTGGAAGTGACCTACGACAAGACCGTCCACGTCATTTTCCCCTCGGAGGTGCGCTACGTCGATTTAGGCTCGCCCGACCTGATTGCGGGTAAAGCCGACGGAGCGGAGAACGTCATCCGCGTGAAAGCTACCGTGCGTAACTTCCCGAACGAAACCAATATGTCGGTAATCACGGAGGACGGGAGTTTCTATACTTTTAGTGCGCCCATAATAGGGGCTTGATAATAATCACTTTGGCAAGTGATTAGGTTAGTATTCCAATTTATAAACCTATCCCAGACCGACTTATCCGAATGGGAAACCAAACGGGGAGTGAAGCATGTCGGTAACGCGATAAGTCAGTTAATTGCTAAACTGCGACTGAATTGCTATGGGAAAAGACAGGCACGAGGATGAAACCTGATTGGTTGAACAATAGTCCTATGACTAATGTAGAGGTGGCAACGGAAAGCAGTTATATACGTTGCCTCGCAGTACCCACGCTTATTGAACGGAGTGATGGGCAAGGAATTTACTGCGACATATCCGTCAGAGAACAGAAAGGGATGTACGTTGCATCCGACAGTCTGTCAAGCCAAGTTATCAAGTCCACTAAATGGGGATTGCCTACACGGAGATGCCGAAAGGCTATGAGCACAGGCTCTGAAAACTCCGCATGGCAACGGAGTTCCCGTAGTAGTCTGAGCGTGGGAAAGCCACGTACATGGCGAAGGGGAACAGCTCGGTAATTTTAATATTGTCAAACGATAACGTGTGAGACGTATGAGAAATCCAGAGACCATATTAAACAGTTTATCTGCACATAGCAAAGATGTGCATTACAAGTACGAAAGGTTGTACCGCATCCTATTCAATGAACAGATGTTTTATGTAGCCTACCAGAGCATTTATGCGAAACCGGGCAACATGACACCCGGCTCAGACGGTAAGACCATTGACGGAATGAGCGTTGATAGAATAGGACATCTGATAGCTGCGCTAAAGGATGAAAGTTACATGCCAACGCCTGCCCGAAGAGTCTATATCCCTAAAAAGAATGGGAAGAAAAGACCATTGGGCATCCCATCAATCGAAGACAAGATGGTGCAAGAGGTCGTCAGACTTATTCTTGAAGCTGTCTATGAGGGACATTTTGAGAATTCCTCGCATGGATTCAGACCAAGAAGAAGCTGTCATACGGCTTTGCGTTCCATCCAAACTCTTTTCACTGGTGCGAACTGGTTCATCGAAGGTGACATCAAAGGATTCTTCGACAACATCGACCACCATATTCTGATTGAAACTCTTCGTGAGCGCATATCAGATGAAAGATTTCTTCGACTGATATGGAAATTCCTAAAGGCTGGATATATCGAAGATTTTACATTTCACAAGACGTATTCGGGAACTCCCCAAGGAGGGATAATAAGCCCTATCTTGGCAAATATCTACCTTGATAAGTTCGATAAATACATGCGTGAATATGCGGAATCATTCGACAAGGGCAAGAAAAAGCGGGAAAACCCACTCCACGCAAGTTACAGCCGAAAGGCTGTAAGATTACGCAAGACTATCCGAAACGCCACTGATGAGGATACGAAACGTGAATTGCTGACACAACTGAAAGAGGTGGAAGCTAAGACACGGAGAGTGCCGGCATCTATGGCAATGGATAGTAATTACAAGAGACTTAAATATATCAGATATGCCGATGACTTTCTAATCGGTGTAATTGGTAGTAAAGCAGACTGTGCGAAAATGAAAGAGAACTTTACAATATTCATGAGAGACAAACTAAAGCTTGAACTCTCCGAAGAAAAGACCCTTATCACAAATGCGCAGGATTCAGCAAAGTTTCTTGGGTATGAAATCTCTGTCAGAAAATCCGAAGCCATGAAGCGAAACAAGCTGGGATGGCTGAAGAGACCGTTCAGCGGACGCATAATACTGGCTCTGCCTATCGCCTCCGTCCAAAAGAAATTATTGGAACTGAAAGCAATGGAGCTTAGGGTAATCAATGGAAAGGAAATCTGGTATGCCATGCCACGCAATTACCTGACCAAAGAAGACCCAGCCACAATCTGCGCACGCTATACAACTGAAATCAGAGGTTTGTACCAATATTATAGGATTGCGGACAACATCTCTTTTGCAGGAAGTAAATTCGGTTACATAATGCGATATAGTTTCTGCAAAACTTTGGCAAAGAAACTAAATTCATCAACTGCCAAGGTTATACGAAAGTACAGAAGAGACCATGACCTGGCGATACCTTATCAAGCAAAGAAAGGAGAAACCAAGTTCCGAATACTCTATAATGACGGCTTTGCAAGGCAAGAGCCGGACAAAGACGCAACCTGCGATAATCTACCTAACACGTTTGTACTTCCTTTCCCCACTCTTGCGGAGAGACTCATGGAGCACAAATGTGAATTGTGTGGAGCAACCAATGTCAAGACCGTAATGTATCAAGTCCGTAAACTCAAAGGTATAAATACCGATACGGAGTGGCACCGACTGATGATTAAGAAATGGCGTAAGACGTTGGCAGTATGCAAACATTGTAATGCAAACATTCATGCTCATGACAAATAAACTGACATTACCAGTGGAGAGCCGTATGCAGGGAGACTTGCACGTACGGTTCGGGGGCAGGCTATGGGAAACCTACCACCGAAAGGTGGTAAGGCGCCCATCGCCGAGCCTACACGTGAAGTACGCCTCCGAACCGCTGCTTCTCAACGTGGAGATGTGCGACTTCATCCATGACGGCGAGAAGGTGAACCGCCCGAACAACGCGCAGGAAATCTACCTGAAGGAACTGGGCAGCGAAAGCCCGATGCTGGTGCGCCTTATCATGAAGTCCATCCACAAGCAGAACAAGCGTGAGGTGAAGCACATCGGCTGCAAGCGATTCGGCATCCAGTACCTGCTGAAAGGTATCTACACGCATAATGGGTTACTCTATTTCCACACGGAGATAAAGAACCAGAGCAACGTGCCTTTCGATGTGGACTACATCACATGGAAAATCGTGGACAAGAAGGTGGCGAAGCGTACCGCCGTGCAGGAGCAGATTATCCTGCCGCTCCGTGCGCAGAATTACGCCACACTCGTGCCGGGCAAGAAGAGCGAGCGCACGGTATTCACGATGGCGAAGTTCACCATTCCCGACGACAAATGCCTCGTGGTGGAACTCAACGAGAAGAACGGGGGGCGTCACCAGTCTTTCGTGATTGAAAACGAGGACTTGGTACGTGCCAATACCATCAACGAACTTCAAGTGCGCTGACCATGAGAAAGTACATCGCAATAATCATCGTGTCGCTTGCCCTGTTCACGGGGCAGGCGCACGCCCAGCGATGCCTGCCGAAGATGCAGGGCATCGAATTGAGAGCTAACCTTGTGGACGGTATGCGTTTAAGTGGCAACAATGGCGGTTACAGTTTCGGGGCGGCTCTCTCCACCTACACGAAGAACGGTAACAAGTGGGTGTTCGGTGGCGAATACCTCTTGAAGAACAACCCGTACAAGGATACCGCCATACCTGTGGCGCAGTTCACGGCGGAGGGCGGTTATTATTTCAAGATACTCTCCGACGCCCGTAAAATAGTGTTCGTCTATGCGGGGGCTTCGGCTCTCGCCGGATATGAGTCGGTGAATTGGGGCGAGAAAGTGCTGCATGACGGCTCCACGCTCCATGACCGGGACGCCTTCATCTACGGCGGTGCGCTGACGCTCGATGTGGAGTTTTACGTGGCTGACCGTATCGCCCTGCTCGCCAACCTCCGGGAGCGCCTGCTGTGGGGTGGCGACACACGGAAGTTCCATACGCAGTTCGGGGCGGGCGTCAAGATAATCATCAACTGACACGTCGCATGGAACGGACGGACATTGAGAATATGAGGCAGATACCCATTGCGGACTTTCTCGCACGGCTGGGACATGAGCCTGTCCGAAGGAGCGGAAACGAGCTGTGGTATCGTGCGCCATACCGCAGTGAACGCACGCCCTCCTTCCGTGTGAACGTGGCGAAACAGCTCTGGTACGACTTCGGCTTGGGCAAGGGCGGCGACATCTTCACGCTTGTCGGGGAGTTTACCCGAAGCGGGGATTTCATGGCGCAGGCGAGATTCATAGCGGAAACCGCCCGTATGCCGCTTGCCGCAGCAGAAAAGCCGTTGTACCTGCCGGAACCGTCCGAACCTGCCTTTGAGGGAGTGGAAGCCGTCCCGCTGCTCCGCTCTCCGCTGACGGAGTATTTGAAGGAAAGAGGCATCCCTTATGCCGTTGCATCCCGCCACTGCTGCCGCCTGAACTACGGCGTGCGTGGTAAGCGGTACTTTGCCGTCGGCTTTCCGAACGTGTCGGGCGGCTATGAAACCCGAAGCCGCCGTTTCAAGGGTTGCGTACCACCAAAGGACGTGTCGCTGGTCAAGGCGGGGGACATCCCGGCGGACGTGTGCAGCGTGTTCGAGGGCTTTATGGACTTCCTGTCCGCCGTCACGCTCGGTTTGGCAACGGGTGACTGCCTTGTGCTGAACTCCGTCGCCAACGTGGAAAAGGCTTTGAAACATCTGGACGGGTACGAGCGCATCGACTGTTACCTCGACCGAGACGAAGCCGGACGCAGGGCAATGGAAGCCCTGCGGACACGCTACGGAGGAAAGGTGACAGACCGTTCCGGCATCTATCAAGGCTGCAAGGACTTGAACGAGTACCTGCAACAAGTATCAAGAAAACAACAAAAGAACAACAATCTAAAAATCAAAGAATAATGAACATACTGAACAACAAGAACAAGAGAACATCAATCTTCAAGGCGTTGGCACTCTGCCTGTTCGCCGCAGTGTCATTCACATTCGTATCGTGCGACGACGATATGGACATCCAGCAATCCTATCCCTTCACGGTGGAAACCATGCCCGTGCCGAACAAGGTCACAAAGGGGCAGACGGTGGAAATCCGCTGTGAGCTGAAGAAAACGGGCGATTTCGCCAATACCCTCTATACCATCCGGTATTTCCAGTTCGAGGGTGAGGGCACACTGAAAATGGACAACGGCATCACTTTCCTGCCCAATGACCGCTACCTGCTCGAAAACGAGAAGTTCCGGCTGTACTACACGGCGCAAGGTGACGAGGCGCACAACTTCATCGTGGTAGTGGAGGACAATTTCGGCAACTCCTATGAGTTGGAATTTGACTTCAACAACCGAAACGTGAAGGATGACGGGGTTATCACTGTTGTCCCCATCGGGAACTTCAAGCCCTTTACACGATGATGCGTGTATTCATGGCTATCCTCTGTTCGCTTCTGGCGGTCTGTTCCGTGTCCGCACGGAACAGACGCCATGAGGGAACGGACGGGCAGGCGGCTATCTACCGGCTGCCACCATTTGAGAGGGCGGTGCGATGCACGAAGTATTTTGAGGGCTGGCATTCGGAAAAACATCACCCGTATGTAGGATATGGACATCGGTTGCAGCCGGGGGAAAGGTATTCGGCACGCACCATGACGAAGCGGCAGGCGGACGCGCTTCTGCGAAAAGACCTGCGGAAGTTCTGCGCGATGTTCCAGCAGTTCGGGAAGGATTCGCTTCTGCTTGCCACGCTCGCCTACAATGTCGGTCCGTACCGTCTTTTGGGGAGTGGGAAGATACCCAAAAGCACGCTAATCCGAAAGCTGGAGGCGGGTGACAGGAACATCTACCGGGAGTATATCGCTTTCTGTAACTATAAGGGGAAACGCCACGCCATGCTGCTCAAACGAAGGAAGGCTGAGTTTGCGCTGCTGTATGTACCATAAAGAATAAGTGTCTGACGAAAGAAACTCCGATGAAGCCGCCAACTTCATCGGAGTTTCAGTTTTCATACATTCGGGATTGTCCCTTTGCCTGCAACCTCACCGTCCCTGCAATGCTCTATGATACCGGGTGAAAATCCCATGCTGCCGATTGCGATATGCCGGATATAGTCTGTATATTCCTGACCTTGAAAATTCCTGCCCGTAAGGTTCTTGAAAACCATCTTTATGCTTATGCCGTCGTTGCTGTACAAGATGGTTTTTCCGTTCTGTCTGATTGTTTCCATGATTAAAACTTGTTTTTGTGAATACTATCGTAGATTGGTACAAAGGTTTCTTTGCCTACTTTCTTATCCGCCATCATGCTCATGAAAGAAAGTAGGCGGCTTTTGCCGCCCACCCCTCAAAAGCGGGTGTAAAGTCCCGTTACCATCGTGAACATTTCCTCCAGCATATCGCAATATATCCCCTCGTGCGTTTCAATGTCCTTCGTCCTGCTCTCGAATGTCTTTTTGCTGAACGTCTTGCGGTAGAAACGCATATTGTATAGGTCTGCCCCTCCGTCATAGATGATGTCAAGGCGGTTGGCACTGGTCTTGTTCCTCGCAAGGCTCATGCGCAAGCCGTTGCCCATGTCTGTGAAGTCTTTGCTTCCCGTCATGGCGGCAAAGCGTCTGACGCCAATCTGCTCTAAAATTGTCTTTGCTATCATATCCGTTGTCTTTTAGGTTTATGGTTCGGGCGGTGCGGACACCGCCCCAATGTTCAAAATTCTGTTTTCTCGGTTATGGGTGTGCATTTTTCCAGCCACTCTTTCAGACATTCCATGCTATACTCGCTCGTGATGACTGCCGTATGGCTGTCAATGGCAGTGAAACGGCTGCTTTCATAGCTGTCTATCCACCCCTTTAGGGTATCAACTCCCCACGCTTCGGCATCGTCAAAGATGCCGTCCAATGCCGTAATGGGTTCGCTGAATTTGACTATCAGCGTTTGGTAGCCTGCTTCGTTCATCGCTTCTCCTCCTTCCTTTCCTTTGCCGTTAGCCACTTGTCCCGTGCGGCTCGACATTCGTCTAATGTGGGTTTGACACAAGAGAAAAGTTCCCCGTCCGTGTGGCGGTAGTCGTATTGCACAAGGGTGCGTTTGCGTCTGTCGATACCCGTTTGGAATTTCTCGTAGTTCTCCGTTCCTGCCGATTGGCAGGTGCTTACTCCGTTAATTGTCATTTTGTTGCCATAGTCGTTGTTATTTAGATGATTAGAAATGTACAGACAGCACTCTGTGTTGCATCACCATTTCGGGGTCGCTCGTGTAGCGTTGGTGCAGGTAGAAATGATGAGAGCCGAAGCCGTAAAGGAAGAACTTGTCAAGTTCGTGTTTCTCGGCAAAGTCCTTGACGCTCGCCCTTAATTGCTCCTCACTCTGACAAAGAGTGAGGAGGTTCATAAATTCAAGGAACATCGTGGGGATTTTATCATCCCATAGGAAAACCATGCTTTCAAATCTTACTTCCATAATGTTAGTTGTTAGATGTCGATATTATGCCGCTTTCATCCGCTGGCGGATAAGGTTGGCGTTCTTGTTCACAAGGGCGATGATGCGGTCGTGGTATTCGGAGTTCTCGTTGCATACGCCACGACACTGCACCACCTCAAAAGTTTTTAGTGACACCTCTATCGTTTCAATTCGTTTTCCGTCAATGGTGGCGGATAGGATAAGGGAGTCTTTTCGTTTGTGGTAACCGCCCACACAATGGTGCATCGTCCTTCCTTCCTCTGCCATTTCTTCCACGCTCTCTATGACTTTGACGCAAATAAGGCTGTCGGTAAAGGCAAGTCCGAAGAATATGCCCTTAGCTTTCAGATATTGTTTCTCGTCCTCAATCGCTTTCCTGCGTTGCTGTTCAGTCCGCTCATGTTTCCTTTGCAGGTTGCGCTTTGCCACCAACTTGTCGTGTTCAACTTTGAGGTCGGCAGGGCAAACGTATTTCGGGCTGTTTGTGTCCTTGCCGAAATGACGCAGGAGGTCTATGGTGTCACGCCACATTGAGCCGTCCTCAATAGTATAGCCGTTGCGGATACATATCTTGATTGAAGCCCAATACTCTCCAATATTGAAAGAGTGGTACAGATAGTAGCGCAACATGGGATATTGCCCTGCCTTCAACAGCGTTTCCGCACGGCTGTCCGACAATAATGCCGGTATTAGTTTGGTGGGTACAATGTCGTGGAAATTGCCGTTAAAGCCGTTTCTGCGGAGCGTCGGCAACACCTTATATCTTGGATATATCGGGGAATATGAGATATGGCGGTACGCTTCATTGTCATTGCGGATAGCAAAAGGAGAAGCGAATGAGAACGTGTCGATGTAGCATCCCAATGTGCGTGGAATGGCAACAACAGCCTTACGCCCTTGTTCATTCCACCAATACTGCCCGATTTCAAGGGCATAGGACTTGGCATTAACCCCTTTCTCCATACCCACGACAAGCAAGAACATTCGTAGCACTTGGTATTCTCCGCTTGTGGTAAGGGTTGTGAAATACTGCTTTTGTCTTACCTTGCGCTGATAGGTGAGGCAGACTTTCAAACTTGCTCCACATTCGGGACACGTACAATGCTCGGTCTGCTCCGTCATTACCCAACTATGACCGCAATCCATACAAGTGGTACGACCTTTCGGCAAGCGGTGTGCATAATGCTCCACGCAATTACGGAATGCCCAATTTATCTGTATCGGGGTTATCGGGCGTAGTTTCTTGCTTTGGGCAAGAACTGCTTTTTCAAATTTGTTTCTCGGTTTCATAAGCCAAAATCAAATAATGAGGGTTGAACTTGGGTTTCTGTTTTCGCCTTTGTCGGCTTGGTGCGGTTCTGCAACTTGCGGAGTTCCTCGTCTTGGTATCTGCGGACTGCCTGCTGACGTGCTTCTGCTTTTTCCTCTGCCGTGAGTTCCACAATGTGGTTCACCGCCACTTGGCATTGGATAGGCTTGCCCACCTCAATCTCGTTCTCGTCATAGTAGTGTACTGCTTGTCCGTATATCTCTCCGTCCGTGAAGCCGTTACAACCGCTTTTCTGCACATAGTTCAGAATGTAGGTTACGCAATCGTCAATGTTCTTGGCTGGATTGCGGTAGTTCTTCGCAAAGAGCGTGTCTTCCTCCGCACGTTGTTCCAAATACATCTGTATCGTTCTCTTGAAATGGTCTGTTCCTTTCATATCGCTGTCGTTTTTATGAGTTGTCAAATAGTATGTTTCAAAATCTCCCTCCAATAAATCGGCTCAACCTCGCTCAATAGGAAGTCTATAAAGTCCTTCCGTGCGTCCTTGTTCAGTTCGTGGTAGAGTCCACGGAACACGGACATATTGCCGTTGAGGTATGTTTCCACCATGTACTCGAAGATGTTGCCCACCTCGTAGTATCTGCATTGTTGCTCCACTGTCTTGCTTCTTCTCTTTGCCATGTCGGTAGGGATTAAAGGGTGAATAACCAAAGAATGAAGCCGAAGAACAGGATAACGGAAAGAATAGCCACGATTACCCCTATTGCCACTCGGAACACTCCGTTTATTATCTCTCTGACGATGTACCAAAGGATGCCGGACACCCAAAAGGCGGTGCGCATGATTAGGGTGCATATCGCAAGCCCTATGTATTGCGCCATTTGTCTGAAATTTACCGTTGCTGTCATAGCCGTATCATTTGTTAAGTTCCACGATGCTGTCTATCCTGCCGTATAGGAAACTGCGGAGTGCGGTCTTGTCGGTAGCCTTGTATTCCGCCCAATGTCCATACTGCTTTACAATGTAGGTTCGGAGAATGTCGGAAAAGTCAAACATCCAACCTTGCAAGGGTACTGCGCTCTTGAAATAGGTGTTGCTGTTCACGTTGCGTGTAAGCCAATCCTTTTCCTCTCGGCTCAATTTCTCACCATTGTTCAGTTTGGTGCGAAGTCCGTACACCTTGCTGCCTTGCAGGTTCTCCAAACTTGGTACTTCCCATGCCACGAATTTTGTTGCTATTGCCGTTCTCATATCCGTTTTGTTTTTGATTTTTTGTTTTTTAATGCGGATTCAAGAGCTGAGGGAGTTGAGTTTCAAACTATCTTATCTGCTTCTCGTTTATCCGACATTTTTTTTAATGCGTCTTTCTGTCGCATCGGTCGTTTTCGTTTCGGGTGCTTAAAAAGGTAGGGATTAGGGAATGCAAGGTTTTTCGGAAAAATACTACCCGAAAGGCTGGAGATTTTTCCAGAAAACAGGAGGCTTGACCTTGCTTTCCCGTACAATCCCGGAGTTACCTTTGCACCCAGCACGAAAATGACTGCCTGATGCGGCTCACTGAAAGGCGCGAAAATGGAGGTAAACGGAAGTGGAGGCAGATTAGACAGGAAAACTTCAAAAGAGAAATCCGTGAAAAAGACATCCCCAACAGAAAAGAACATAGCCGGTAGCGTGAAACCGAGCAAACCATCGGCAAGGAAGTATGTTTTTATCTGTTTGGCCAAACGTGTTTGGTCGGATGGATAAAATCATTCTTCCCGGTTTGTCTGCCGTGAGTGACGGCTTGTTCCATTTATGGAATGTGCGGTCATACACGGCTTTCCGCTTCCGGCTCAAAAGGACAACGAAAAAAGAAAAATCGTCAAAACCCCGTAAAAGCACCTCTTTGGCATAAGCACAAAAGAAAGGGGCCTTGTCTCATCAGTCTAAACTATTGTTTAGGCGTGAGGCAAAGCCCTTTTCTCCGCTTATGCGGCAGTCGGCACACGTTCGTTCAAAATCTTTTTGGGCGATGGTGTGCTGACGGATAAAATCGCTTTTACGGAAAAACTTGTGTGAGAAGAAAAAATCAGGAGATTCATTTCTAAATCTCCCGTTTTATTGTTACTTTTGCATACGAAGAGTTCTTTGAAGGTTACGCAACGCACAGAAGAATAATGCAGTAGATAACTAACTAATTCGTAACCTATTACTATTATGAGCGATTACCCAATGCTCATTTCCAATAAATTACACTCTTTTCGTAACTTCGGGGAGCAAAAATACGGAAAAAAGCCTACCTTTGTACGCATTCATTTGCTTAACTGATACAAATAAGTATATATTCTATGAGTCTTAGTTTGAAAGATTTTGAAATAATGGCTCCTGTCGGTTCGCGCGAATCTCTTGCTGCGGCTATTCAGGCAGGTGCTGATTCTATCTATTTCGGTATAGAAAACCTGAACATGCGTGCCCGTTCGGCCAATACGTTTACGATTGATGATTTGCGGGAGATCGCCCGTACGTGTGATGAACACGGGATGAAAAGTTACTTGACGGTCAACACGATTATCTATGATAAAGATATTCCATTGATGCATACCATTGTCGATGCAGCCAGGGAAGCCGGAATCTCTGCGGTGATTGCAGCCGATGTGGCGGTGATGAACTATGCCCGTCAGATAGGGCAGGAGGTACACCTTTCCACTCAACTGAACATCTCCAATGCAGAGGCTTTAAAATTCTACGCACAATTTGCAGATGTGGTAGTATTGGCCCGTGAGTTGAATCTGGAGCAGGTAGCCGAAATCTATCGCCAGATTCAGGAAGAACATATTTGTGGTCCGAGCGGTGAACAGATTCGCATTGAGATGTTCTGTCACGGTGCGCTTTGTATGGCTGTATCGGGTAAATGTTACCTCTCTTTGCATGAGATGAACCATTCTGCCAACCGCGGCGCTTGTATGCAGGTGTGTCGCCGTTCCTATACAGTCCGTGACAAAGAGACGGATGTGGAACTGGATATTGATAACGAATATATCATGTCACCGAAAGATTTGAAGACCATCCACTTTATGAATAAGATGTTGGATGCCGGTGTGCGTGTATTCAAAATTGAAGGCCGTGCCCGTGGACCTGAATATGTGCGTACAGTGGTAGAATGTTACAAAGAGGCTATCAAAGCTTATCTGGAAGGAACATTTACCGATGAAAAGATTGCAGCTTGGGACGAACGTCTGAAAACAGTATTCAACCGCGGCTTTTGGGATGGCTATTATTTGGGACAACGTTTAGGCGAATGGACCAGAAACTATGGCTCGGCAGCTACGGAACGTAAGATATATGTAGGTAAAGGTATCAAATACTTCTCTAACATTGGAGTTTCCGAATTTCTGGTAGAGGCTGCGGAAGTTAGCGTAGGCGATAAACTTCTCATTACCGGACCGACCACAGGTGCTCTATTCATGACTTTGGAAGAAGCCCGTGTTGACTTGGAATCCGTGCAGACTGTGAAGAAAGGCCAGCACTTCTCCATGAAATCAGATAAGATACGCCCCAGTGACAAGCTGTATAAACTGGTATCAACCGAAGAACTGAAGAAGTTCAAAGGACTCGATATTGAGCAAAAAAGAGGCTAACTGCTATTTCTCAACTTTTAATTTTTAATCTTCAATTTTTAATTGATGAACTATATCTATGAATTGGAAATGAAGGTGCGTGATTACGAGTGCGACCTTCAAGGGATTGTTAATAATGCGAACTATCAGCATTATTTGGAACATACCCGCCATGAGTTTCTGACGTCGGTAGGTATCAGTTTTGCTGCACTCCACGAACAGGGAGTCGATCCGGTAGTGGCACGCATTAATATGGCATTCAAAACGCCGTTGAAAAGCGGAGACGAGTTTGTCTCTAAACTCTATATGAAGAAGGAAGGTATCAAATATGTATTCTATCAGGATATTTTCCGTAAGAGTGATAATAAAGTAGTAGTGAAATCCACTGTTGAAACGGTATGTGTGGTAAACGGACGTTTGAGTGACAGCGAATTATTCGATAGCGTCTTTGCCCCTTACCTGAAATGAGCAGTTCCGAGGAAGAACAGATTTATAGTATCGCCCTGACAATGGTGCCCGGTATCGGGCACATAGGGGCGAAACATCTGATAGACGGAATGAATAATGCTGTTGATGTCTTCCGTCTGCGTAAAGAAATACCGGAACGTATTCCTGAAGTGAGTCAACGGGTGGTAGATGCGTTGGATTGTCCACAAGCTGTGATCCGTGCCGAACAGGAATATGAATTTATCCGGAAGAACCGGATCTCCTGCCTGACTTTCCATGACGAGGCTTATCCTTCTCGTTTGCGGGAATGTGAAGATGCTCCTATTGTCCTTTTCTTTAAAGGAAATACCGATTTGAATTCCCTGCATATAATAAATATGGTAGGTACCCGTAATGCCACTGATTATGGTACCCGGATTTGCGCCTCTTTCTTACGCGATCTGAAAACACTTTGTCCTGATGTGTTGGTGGTCAGTGGACTTGCTTACGGAATCGATATTCATGCGCATCGTGAAGCGCTGGTCAATGATCTGCCTACGGTAGGTGTCCTTGCCCACGGTCTGGATCGTATTTATCCTTATGTCCATCGGAAAACAGCCATTGATATGCTCGAAAAAGGAGGACTATTGACCGAATTTCTGTCCGGTACGAATCCCGACAAACATAATTTCGTCAGTCGTAACCGCATTGTCGCAGGTATGTGTGATGCTACGGTTGTCATTGAATCGGCAGAAAAAGGAGGCTCATTAATCACTGCTGAACTTGCTGAAGGCTATCATCGCGATTGTTTTGCTTTTCCCGGCCGGATAAATGATGAATATTCAAAGGGGTGTAATCGGTTGATTAGAGATAATAAGGCTTCCTTACTATTATCGGCTGAAGATCTTGTACAGGCAATGGGATGGAATATACCAACAACTTCTTCCGAAAAAGTAAATGTGCAACGTAGTCTTTTTCTCGACTTGTCCGAAGAAGAACAGAAGATTGTCTCTATCCTGGAGAAACAGGGGAATTTACAGATTAATTCTCTGGTAGTAGAAGCAGATATTCCCGTACATAAGATAAATGCTATTCTTTTTGAACTGGAAATGAAAGGAGTAGTTCGTGTATTGGCAGGAGGAATGTATCAGTTATTGAATTAACTCGTATAGACTAACCTCATATATGGATATAAAAAAAGGAGCAACGCCTTGCTCCAACCTTTGTTAACCTTAAATCTAATACTATGAAAAAAATCACATGACAAATGTATGTCTTTGCAAACTAACCTCCAAATAATTCTGTTGTATTTGTTTCTCTTTTAAATTCTTTCACTGATTTTCACTGTTATCGTACACGGTGCGTTCTTAATGGCTAAAGTAGGATGCTTTTTGGGATAGGTAATAGGGAGGAAAGTAAGTCTTCCTGAATACCATTACAGCCTCTGGGAAAATTAGAAAATAAGGTCTGAATATAAGTGTTTTCTTGGTTTAAAAGGAACACCCCGTTGGTTTAAAACCAAGGCATCTTTCCTTTAAAACCAACGGGGCGTTCCTTTTAAAGGAAAGATATTGCTATATTTTAAGTGCTTTGCAATAATTTTAATGTCAAATATTGAAAAAAATAAAATGATAGCTTAATTGGTTGATAATTAGCTTTGTATGGATAAATAATCCTTTATATTAACGGCAAAATCCCAAAAGACTTGACAAACGCTTTTTGATGTTGTATATTTGTATAACGAAAGAAACAATGAAACGACAAATTAAAACTTTAAAAACGAAATGAGACAATCTTATCTTTTGCTGTATTAGCTGCATTGTACTTCCCCGGATGTACAACCAGTAAAAATGCAGTGCGTTGTCTAAGCCGATGGATTAAAGACTATAACCCGTTGACCAAAGAACTTGTACCGACCGGTTATATGCCGTATAATCATCGTTATCTGACGATAAAACAGTATAAGATTATAACAAAACATCTAGGAGATCCTTATGAGGATTAGGGTATAGACGACCCGATTAAAAGCTTGAGGCTGCAACCTTTTATAGGGTTTGCAGCCTTTTTTGTTGCATAAATTCAACACGAATCCTTCTGAAAGCTACATTCAGATTTTTAATAAACTTGGATACCGTTTTTTATAAACTCCTTGAGAATTTATTAGAAACTCAAAAGTCGTTTATGCAGAAAAGATAAACTTTTTTCGGTGTCCTGAAATGAACAGTACGAGAAGTTTCTATATTGAATTTTTTGCGTGGTTAATAATTGTGACATTTGCAGGTGTTTTATCTAACAAGTATGGAACTTGTGATAATATGTTTCTCAAGCTGGCAATGTTGGTAGTAGTGTTTGAGTTGTACTTTGAAATAACTTCCTTGTTGAGAAATTTTGGAACTTTAACTAAGACTTAATAAGTTTGCTTGAAATTTAGGCAGCTATATACTTTATTGTACAAACGATTATATATAATAAAGTATATAGCCACATATCATTGTCTTTAATGACTATACTATATCTTTTAAATTCACCTCTAATGTATTAGCGATTTTTACAAGAGTACCAATAGTGAAGTTTGTTCTTCCTTTCTCTATTCGAATGACATTATTGTATTCTATTTCAAGCTTATCTGCAAACTCTTGAATAGATAGATTCTTACTTTCCCGTAATCTTCTAATTCTAGTACCTATCTCATTTAATGTTTTTTGTTTATCGAGCATAATTTCTGTCATATATGATTGTTTTCAAAGAAAAGTATTTATATTTGCATATCCACAATCATATATGATTGTATTATGGATTTTAATGTTGAACATAAAATATTTAGCAGAGTAATAACAATAAAAAAATGATGAAATGGATACTCTTAAATTGCATTCACACTTTGAAAATTTACTGTATGTGGGAAGAAGCGTGCTCACTAATACAAGTAGCCGCATTCAAAGATTATTTTTTAAAAAAGAGATGTGTATATATGAATACTTGTTTAAGGAGGAAGCAAGTAAAGGCATTGAAATTGTAGTGGACAATGCTGTCTTAGTTTGTGTTTTAGAAAATGATATCTGTAATAAATCTATTCTTTATCTTAATGACTCCACTAATGTAACATCTTATATTAATTATTGCAATAGTACTTTTGAATATGATAAACTTCGTGATAGATGGATTATGCCTGATGGTTATCTTACCCTTTTTATACCGAATGATGACTTTGAAAAGCGATTTGCATTCGTGCAAACCTTAGTATGAATAAACTTCGTGAAGCCTTTGGATTCTTAAGGGGATATATCTGAACATTAGACAATTTGATTTGTTATTTATTATAGTTGGAAGAATATAGACGTTGTTTGCTTTCATTATGATGTAAAATATCTCTATTCACCCATTTTTTAAAGGTTGTTTTTGACTATATGTCAAAACAAACCTTTATATTTGTATATGTGAAGTTAACCGAAAAAATCACTTATTATTGGCTATGATGAAAAAGGAAATCAAATTCAGTCTTGTTTATCGGGATATGTGGCAATCTTCCGGTAAGTATCAACCTCGGGTTGACCAGCTTGTACGTATAGCTCCATTGATTGTTGAGATGGGCTGTTTTACAAGAGTTGAAACGAATGGAGGTGCTTTTGAGCAAGTGAATCTATTGTACGGCGAAAATCCTAATAAAGCTGTCCGTGCTTTTACTGCACCTTTTAGAGAAGCGGGCATTCAAACACATATGCTCGATCGTGGTTTGAATGCATTACGTATGTATCCGGTTCCGGCGGATGTGCGTAAATTAATGTATAAAGTCAAGCATGCACAAGGGGTGGATATCACCCGTATCTTCTGTGGACTGAATGAGACGAGAAACATTATTCCCTCCATTAAATATGCTCTGGAAGCAGGTATGATTCCGCAGGCAACTCTTTGTATCACGTATTCTCCGGTGCATACCGTTGAGTATTATGCCCGAATTGCCGATCAACTGATTGAGGCCGGTGCACCTGAAATTTGTTTGAAAGACATGGCAGGTATCGGTCGCCCGGGTATGTTGGGGCAATTGGTCAGGACTATCAAGGAGAAACATCCGGATATATTGATTCAATATCATGGTCATAGTGGGCCGGGATTGTCTATGGCTTCTATCCTTGAGGTTTGCGAGAATGGTGCGGATATCATTGATGTAGCTATGGAGCCGATGTCTTGGGGCAAAGTGCATCCGGACGTAATCTCGGTACAGGCAATGTTGAAAGATTTAGGTTTTCAGGTTCCGGATATTAATATGAAAGCATATATGAAGGCTCGTGCGATGACGCAGGAATTCATTGATGACTTTCTGGGTTACTTCATGGATCCTACCAACAAATATATGTCTTCGCTTTTATTGAAATGTGGTTTGCCGGGTGGTATGATGGGTTCCATGATGGCAGACTTGAAAGGAGTGCATTCCGGTATCAATATGATATTAAAGAGTAAGAACGAACCAGAACTTAGTCTTGACGATTTGCTGGTAATGCTTTTCGACGAAGTGGAATATGTGTGGCCTAAGTTGGGTTATCCTCCTTTGGTGACTCCTTTCAGCCAGTATGTGAAAAATGTTGCATTAATGAATCTTATGCAGCAGGTAAAAGGGGAAGAACGTTGGACAATGATAGATAACCATACTTGGGATATGATTCTGGGTAAGAGTGGACGTCTGCCGGGTACGCTTGCTCCGGAGATTATAGAATTGGCGAAGTCTAAAGGATATGAGTTTGTCGATACTGATCCGCAGTTGAATTATCCGGATGCTTTGGATGATTATCGCAAGGAAATGGATGAGAATGGTTGGGAGTATGGAGAGGATGACGAAGAACTTTTTGAACTGGCTATGCACGATCGTCAGTATCGCGATTATAAGTCGGGTGTTGCCAAGAAACGTTTTGAGGATGAATTACAACATGCTAAGGATGCATCTATGGCAAAGAGTGGTTATTCCGAGGAAGATATCAAGAAGTTGAAACGCGCCAAGGCAGACCCGGTCATTGCTCCTGATAACGGGCAGGTACTTTGGGAAGTTTCCGTAGAGGGTCCATCCATTGCTCCTTTCATCGGACGTAAATATCAGCATGACGAAGTCTTTTGTTATCTTTCTACTCCATGGGGAGAATATGAAAAGATTCTGACTGGATTTACCGGACGTGTGGTGGAAATATGTGCACAACAAGGCGCTACCGTACGTAAGGGAGATGTTATCGGTTATATTCTGCGGAGCGATATCTTTGCGTGAGACTTCTTATAAGAGTTAGGGTATAGAGGTTACCCAATAAAAAAACGGGCTGCAATCTTTTACGAAGTTGCAGCCTTTTTTTCGTATATATTCAATGCAGAACGTTTATGAGCACCTTTATCTGTTCGAACTCGATGACCGGTATGTTCTGCTATTTTAAACCTTGATGAGATTTCTCTAGGCGTATAATCACTATAAGAGCACTTTATTTTCTAAAAGCTCTATACGTTTATATAACATGTCAAGGAGCCGACTGTTTGCTTTTATTAGCTCACGAAGATCATCTGCCGCTTCGATATGCACGCTACTACAGTCTTTAGCGACTCCAATATTAGTTCCGATAGTACCGGAATTATTGACATACACATTCCCGTCTATTTTATTAAATAGTTCTAATGCAGACATATTTAGTACCTCTGCTATTTTATTCAGCCTGGTTAACGTGAGGTCAGTTTCACCATATTCAATCTTACAATAGGCACTTGTTGATAAGTTCAACTTTTCTCCCATTTGTTCTTGTGTAAGATTCTTTTCCATACGAAGCATTTGCAGCCGATGTCCTACTATCTTCTTTAAATCTGTTTCCATGTATCTTGTTATTGGGAAGCAATTTATTATTGGACAAATGTAACAATTTTAGTGGATATAACAAATGCTATTTTATACTTATTCGAGAGAACTGTGGAAAATGCGATGGTGCAAATAGCTTGGAGACGGGAAAACGACCTCGTTTTATTGAACATACCACTCTTTTCCCTTTTCTCATTGATATTTGGAGATAACTATTCGTTTAACGGATGGTTGTAGTAAATATTGTGTATACAATACACCTTAATGTGTGCTTAACTTTGCAGTCAGAGAAAACACAATCATTCATAACAGTAAATCATTATTGAAAAAAGAACATTCTATATTGTATTAAAAGAGCGAAATATTGCACTAAAAAACAAACATAGCATTAATAATAAATAATAAACAGACATGAAGAAGATTTTACTATTGTTCTCTATTTGCCTAATTCCAATGTTAGGCTATGCACAAACCGATGAAAACGGTAAAGAAAGAGTCTATATTGATTATTTCTCTCGTCCTGGTACTATCAGTAATATTTTGGCGGAAGCATTGCGTAATAAAGTAATAGAAGGTATCCAGAAGATGGATCGTGTAGAACTTATTGATGTTGATTCTAATGAAGCATTGAAGACTGAAGCGAAAAGACGCCAAGAGGCTTCTGCTATGGGAGATGCCGTTTGCAGAAGCGAGGTCATGACGACGTTAGGCGCCCAATATCTTATTCAGGGAAATATTACCAGTATGCAGGGAGTTAAAAAAACAGATAGTAAAGGGAAGACCTATTATCAGGGGAGTGTTTCTTACACGTTGAAAATAGTAGACCCTTCTAACGGTACACTCAAAGGAACCCAGACATTCACTCACGAGGGGCTGACCGGGAATATTGGCGATACTCCTGATGAAGCAATCATTAAGACTTTGGATTATGTAGTAATAAGCATGGACGATTTTGTTGACGAGTATTTCAAAATGAAAGGAACGATTGTACAGATTGAGAGTACCAAAAAAGATAAAGCACAAACTGTATATATCGATCTTGGAACTAAGAGAGGGGTACAAAAAGGCCAGAAATTTATCGTTTACATAGAGATGGATATTGCCGGAGAACTGTCATTGAAAGAAGTCGGACGCTTGAATGTGAAAGAAGTATTGAGCGGAACGCGTTCTTTATGTACCGTGAGCAAAGGCGGTGAGGAGATAATGAAAGCATCGAAAGAAGAAAAGAAATTGATTATTCTTTCTCGAAAAAATACCTTTTTAGGCGGACTTGGACTATGATGAAGTTACGAATACTGCTTTTGAACCTGCTAGTTGTATACACTATTCATTTCATGGCACAGGAGTCATACTCCAATGACGTAACTTGTGTGAAGGCAGATGATAACATAGCCGTTATCACCGCTTCCGGAACAGCCGAAAAAAAGAAAGATGTATATAATATGGCATTGAAGTCGATCTTTAATGCTATATTTCTCAACGGCATTGACGGAGTGGAAAACGGACAGCCGCTCGTCGGGAAAGAAGATTCTTACTATATGAATCAGTTTTTCAGTTCACGTTATATGCTCTTTGTGAAGAACTATGAAACGGTAGGAGATCCGGTACGACAATCTTCCAAGCTATACAATGGTACAGTAACGGCTCAAATCTTATTAGGTGCGCTTAAAAAAGACTTGATACGGAACAAATTGATGACGAGACCCCAGGAAGAAATGTCGATGGAGGAAACCCGGCAACAAATTGCTTTGCCGACAATCATGGTAGTCCCCTATAAAAGCAATGACCGAAGCTCATACGCTGATATTCTGAAGAATGATTTTGATCTTCGTATAGCCGTAAGTACGGTAAAGGAGGGATTTGTTAAGCTTGGCGTGAAGACAGTGGCTGCCGAGGGAAAACAGTCAGGAACTTTGCGTGCTTCCGAATGGGAAAGTAAGAATGCTGATTCCAATGATAAGCAGTTGTTGATGAATTCGGGAGCGGACGTCTATGTGATTGTTGATTTACAAAAAGACATATCTGCAGCTTCGGGAAGTAGAGTCTCATTGATTATGACTGCTCGTGAAACGGCTACCGGAGTAGATTTGGCTAGCCGGAAAAGCTGGACGAACCGCTTTAGGACGACGGACGTGGATAAGTTATGCGCATATGCGGCACAAGATGTTCTGGATGGTTTTCTGAAAGATATCTCGAAAGAGTTTGCCCGGAAAGTTCAACAGGGGAATACGGTTGTTCTTCGGGTTAGTCTCTCAGATAATGCTATCAATACGATGAATAGTCGGATAAACGGTAGTACTACTCTTTCGGCGCATATACGCAATTGGGTACGAAAAAATGCCCAGGGAGGACGCTACCATATTCAAGGTGCTGTGGACGATAGTCTGATATTTGATTCGATACAGATTCCTGCAAAGGACAGCGACGGCTTGCCGATGGATTGCATCACGTTTGCGGATAATCTGGTTAATTATCTGAATGATTCCGGAATAGATAGTGAACATAGAGTGGATGGAAGTACCATCTATTTGACTATTCAATAAATCAAGGACGTATGAAACATTGGTTTTTATTTATTCTTGTGATTTCATGGTTTTGCTTTCCGCTTTCCGGTCAACAAACGAACCGTCCTGACTGGGTGAAACAGCATCCTGTTAGTGGTTTAAGTTACATCGGAATAGGAATGGCTGAAATATCGGAAGGAGATTATCAGCAAAAGGCAAAGCAAAACGCTTTGTCTGATCTTGTATCTGAAATTCAAGTGGTGATTGCCGCCAATTCTTTGTTGAATACGTTGGAGGACGATGGTAATGTGAAACAAACCTTCGCAGAAAGTATTCGTACAGAAGCCCGGGCGGAAATAGAGAACTTTCGTCTGGTGGATTCCTGGCGAAGTGACAATGAGTATTGGGTTTATTATGAACTGAATAAGGATGATTATGCGGCTTTGGTGGCAGCACGTCGTCAGAAGGCAATCCGTAACGGCTTCGATTTCTGGTATAAGGGACACATTACCTTACAACAGGGAGATTTAATGACTGCCATTGAATTATTCTCGAATGGAATGGAGGCTATACGCCCGGTACTTAATCAGGAATTGTTCTGCTCTTACGAAGGAAAGACAATTAATCTGGCGACTGAACTATATGCGGCTTTGGCTGGAGTATTTGATGGAATAACGATTGTTCTGAATCCGGTAACCGTTTCAGCCACGCCGTTTCAAGGTATAGGGGAGCCTATTGCTATAGGTGTTTACCGTAATGGAAATCCGTTAAGGAATATCCGGTTGAAAGCCGAGTTTGTTTCCGGGTCGGGAGATTTGTCTTCCATGTCTCCCACCGACGAATCGGGAGTTGCCGCTCTTTATGTGCGCAATATTACTTCTAAACAGGCACAGCAGGAAATTGGAATTTCATTAATTGATGATGTGTTCAGCTTGTTCCGGAAGGGAAGTTATGCAGCTTTATTCAAACAAATGCTTTCTTCTCTTCCCGGAGCAACGTTGACTGTCAACACGGTGCAGACACAGATTTCTGCTTATGTTAGAAGTGCGCAGAGCGATATAGAGGCGGTGGAACGAACTGTGAAGAGTTTGCTGAACAATCATTTCTTTAACGTAGTTGCATCTCCTTCTGAAGCCGACATTATCGTTACATTGGATAATAAGTGTCGTAAAGGCAATACCGTTCCGGGTGAACTGTACAACTTCATCGAATTCTTTTCTACGTTGGGGATTAAAATAGAAAATAACCGGACGGGGCAAATCCTATTGAATTATTCTATTAATGATGAACGGACATTAGTACCTGAAAATAAGTCCGCTTCTCAAGGCAAGAATATGGCGGCGCGTGAATTGATAAAACGGTTGAACCGGGAGTTTGCACGTGAATTGAAGAAAATAACATTCGACAGAACCGGAAAGATTCCGGAAAGACAGAAGATGTTGCCGGATGTTCCTGTTCCGGTAGTTGGTCCTTCCGTACCGGAAAAAGAAGCTGATCCGGTTATATCTGTCCCTGTTGTGGTGCCGGAAGTTATTCCTGCTCCTTTGACTCCGGTTAAGTCCGCCAAACCAGAGAATCAAAAGGCAATTCGGGTTGAATGGTTGGATGGTGTCTTTGTTGAATTTGACAAACTTGCAACTTTGGGAGACAAATCGAGGATACATCTTAAGATTGTGAATACAAATGCTGACGATTGCGAAATGGACTTATATAGTGGAAATCTGACGGTTATAAACGAAAAAGGTGAAGAATCTTCGATTGTCAGTCTCAAACTGGGTTCTAAGTTCAATGACCGCAGAGTCACTGCGCTCATTGTGCCTGATCTGCCTACGGAGATGGTTATTGAGGTAAGTAAGTTGCAATCTGTGGCACTGCTGCAATTGAAGGATTTCAAAAATAATATAGTGAAGTTGAGAGGCTTGAAATGAATCATATATTAACATTAAAAAAGACTTGAAATGAAAAGAATTAATTTATTGGGAACAGCATTGCTAACCATTGCTGTTATGACAAGTTGCGGTAGTTCAAAACCTGTAACACAAACAGTGCAGCAACCGGCAGTGCAACAGGACGTAGAAATTAATGTTCCTTGTTCGGGACCGGAATTTCAAACGAACAAAGAGTATTTTAGAGCTAGTTCGATGGGACTTTCTACGGATATGTCTATTGCGAAGAAAAAAGCGATGACGGAGGCCCGGGCTGAAATTGCTACTGCTATCAATGCAAAAGTGAAATCGGTGACCGATAGTTATGTTTCCTCTTATCAGCAAGGTGAAAATGATGAGAGCAAAAGTCGTTATCAATCATTGACCCGTACGGTAGTGGAACAGGAATTGAGCGGTACGCGTGTAATTTGTGAAAAAACCATGAAGACTCCTGATGGTAAATACAAAGTATATGTCTCTCTTGAACTGGCAGGAGAGGAAATCATGAATGCTATGGCAAATCGTATTAAGAATGATGACAAATTGCGCATTGACTTTGAATATGAAAAGTTCAAAAAGGTATTTGAAGAAGAAATGAGTAAAAACGCCCAATAATCAGCTTGTTTAGAACACAGAGGATAGTAATGATCTCTTTAATAACTACCCAACTATTTGAAGATTGAATGATGAAACTTAATTTGTCGGATATAAGATATAATTGGGTAGTTATTTTTATTATCCAGTTGCTTTTGTCTCCCGGTATTGATGTGTTTTCACAGGCAATGCCTGTTGATACAGTTTATAACCAATCTTATGACTGGAGACCGGGACAGCGGGAGACTTTGCCGGAATGGGTGTTTGCTTCTCAACGGAAAGGCCGGGTAGTTGGTATATCTGATCCTTGTATGAAATCCGAAGCTGCAAGGATGCTTGCTTTGCAAAGAGCGGCTTATCTGTATTCATTGCAGCAAGGGGTACAATTGAGACTTCTCTCGGACGTTTTTTCCACCATGGAGACTGCCAGTAATACATACGAAGACCAAAGAAACAAAATGCTTGTATTGGGAGTGATCGAACATCCCGTTCAACATGTTTCCTACCGGATTGAGCATGAATATACTTCTATATTTGGAGAGAAATTTCTGGAGGTATCTTTTACTCCATCGAATGATAGTTGCGATTTTTCTTATCATTCCATTAGTGAGTTGATGCTTTTGTTTACGAAAGAAAGGGTTGAGGAAGAAGAGGTGAAATTCAATTTATTGTTGGAATCGGATAGTTGTAGGGAGCAATCAGACCAGTCATGGTTTCAGCTTAAGGGAACACAGTCATCTCCTCAAATAATTTCATATATGAACGGAGTTGAAATTTGTTCTTCACAGGAAGGCTGTTGGTATGAAGATGCCGGTTTCGGAGGTCAGGACGGATTGGAGAAGATGGATATGAGGAATGCCTTTTGGAATGCCTATATGTCTTCTTTAGTGAAGGCGCTGTTGTTATATCCGTTTTCTGATGTAAATGTCAAGCAGGTAGACGATCGTTTCAATGGCGATACTGATTCCGGTTGTGGTTTGTATCGGGAGAAGGTTGTCGCTGTCTTGTCCATTTCCCCCTTTATCAAAGATATACGGAATAATAAGCTGTATGTGGATTGGCAGATAACAGGACAACAAAATATAATAAGGAAATGAGGAAAAATAGGATACGAATACTATCTATGGTAGTTTTTTCATTGTGTTTGCCGTTTAGTCTTTTTGCGCAAATAGATAAAGACATGAAGGAGTTTGACGATTTTGTGAAGCAGCAGCAAAAAGAGTTTGATGATTTTGTGAGCGAACAGAATAAGGAATTTGCCGAATTTCTGAAAGAAACCTGGAAAGAGTATGACTTGCAGAAGCCGGTGGCACGTCCTCAAAGGCCGGAGCCTGTAAAACCGGTCAGCTTTGACCATAAGAAGCCGGCAACAAAACCGCAAGAGGTTAAAGTAGGGGAGGTGACACGACTCCCCATTCCGACAGTGACTCCAAGTGCGACATTTTCTCCTTCAAAGGGGAAAACACAGGTTCCGGTTGTACCGGGAGGTAAAGATGTGGCTGTAGAACCGGAAAAGGATTTTGCGGTGCTCCCTGAAATAAAACCGGAAGTGAAGCCTGAAGAAACCGTTCCGGCCAAACGCTCGCTTTCCGGTGTAGAGTTTTCGTTCTACAGTAAAGATTGTGTTGTCAATGCTTCATTGAAGAATCGGCTCACTTTAAAAGGGATTGCAGAGAAAGATATTTCTGCCGGATGGGAGACGTTATCGCGTAGCAACTATCAGCCTTTGATAGACGACTGTCTGGCTTTTAAAAAGGAGATTGCCCTGAATGACTATGGTTATCTGCTGTTGACGAGGAAAGTGGCTACTGAACTATGTGGAAGTACTCATTCCGATGAAATAGCTCTTATGCAAATGTTTCTCCTTTCTCAATCGGGATATAGGGTTAAGGTGGCGCGTATGGATAACCGCCTTACTTTATTCTATGCTTCGGGTAACATGATTTATGCTACCTGTTTTATTACTTTGAATGGAGTAAACTATTACAGGTTTGATACTACCCCGGATAAAACTAATTCTATTTACACTTACAACCGTGATTTCGGCAATGCGAAGAACCCGGTAAATATGAATATCACTACTCCTCAACCCTTTTCAGGAACTTACGTGGAGAAAACGTTGCAAGCGAAAGCTTATCCATCCGTCAAAGTCTGCTCGAAAGTAAATTCGGGACTTATTTCTTTCTATAAGGATTATCCGCAATGTGACTTTTCTGTCTATGTGGGAGCTCCTGTCAGTCAGGAAGTACAACAGACGGTGCTTCCATCATTGCAAGCTGCCGTACAAGGGAAAAAACAATCGGAAGCCGCTAATATACTGATTAATTTCGTGCAGACAGCTTTTGATTATAAGACAGATGGTGACCAGTTTGGTTATGAAAAGCCTTTCTTTGTGGATGAGCTGTTCTACTATCCTTATTCCGATTGCGAAGACCGTGCTGTGTTATACTCTTATTTGGTACGTACTCTTATGGGGCTTGATGTTGTATTGTTGGAATATCCCAATCACATGGCAACAGCGGTCTGTTTTGATGAAAACATTGACGGAGATTATATAACTGTAAGCGGAAAGAAGTACATAATTTGTGATCCGACTTATATTGGAGCTTCTATCGGGCTTGCTATGCCGCAATTTAAGAACGTGGCAGCCAAAGTGTTGAAATATTAATTTTATTATATTATGAAGAATATTAAAAAGTATTTGTGTGCCATTGTAATGATGGTTATTTCGATGACTGCATTTGCGCAGGAAGATGTTTTTAGCGGTGACTGGCTAGGAGCAAATAAAGAAGGCGATTTAAAGGTTGCGTTCACATTGAATTGTGATGGTAATTGGCAATTGAATCCTTATAATGAGAATGCCAGATGCAATGGATTTATGGAAGTGAATATGCTGGAACCCGGTGGAAGGGAATCTTTGATGGCAACTTATGAGTTTTACGTCGAGAGTATGAACGGGAATGAACTGACTCTTTCTTTTGTAGGCGGACGTCCGGAGGTTGATGCCGGGATTTCCGGTCAATGCAAAGTCGTTTATAAAGATGATAAGTTGTCGTTTTCCGGACTTGATAAAGGCGGAAAAGATGCTGCCTTTAATGGATTGACACTTGTAAAAAGCGGTAGTGGAGCTGATGCAATAGCTGATGCTGCGGCGGATGACGGAGTTCCTTTGGGAGTAAAGATATTGGCTGTTCTCCAACTGATTTTGTATATTGCCGTTGTTTTATTTATTGTGGGGCATATGTTTTTTGTATGGTATAAGGGCGCACGTTATAAAGAGGTTTTTACGGTAGAAGGAATGTTGAATAAACGCCTTGCAGCCGGAATGCCGGAGAAAATGACGGATGAAGAGATAACGGAGGCGTGGAAGCTGATGGATGAGGCATTTGCTACTTGGACGGTGATTGAAAAAACAGATGATGATGAATTCAGAAAGCCGACAAAGATGAAGCAAATTAAGAAATCTGTTCTTTTGATTGATCAGGTTATCGGTATGTGTCCTACTGATGCTGATGTCATAGAACGCTTAAACTCATTGACTGATGTGATTAATAGTGGTGAAGAACGTCATTTTGATGGTTCCAGGAAATTAATCTGGTTAGGTGTCATTGTGGGTATCTTGATGTATTGGATGATGGGAGTCGGTATGATGTTTTCTACTTTAATAGCTACCGGTTTGTATGTGGTAGCGAGCAGGACGCCTCAATTCTTAATTGATAAGCGGGCACTTCGTGGCGGTGGAAACATTCATAATGGTATTTTTGCCGGAGTGTTCGGGTTATTGGCAGGAGCGCAGACAGTGCGGACAATATACAAGTTTAATGATGGTCATAAAGAATATTCTGATGATCATTCACAACATTGGATTGCTTTGGCAATCGGACTTGTCGTTTTGTTTGTATTGGCAATGATGATGGCGTTCTGGGCACTTTTGAACTATTTACGTAATTATGTTCTGTACTTTTGATGGATAAAACTAACATGATTGTTAATAATGGATTCGGCAGCATAATTAGGCTATTTATGTTTTGAAGTAGTATTTAGAACACCCCAACAACCAAAACCAACCAGAAATACCCAATCATAAACCTTTAATTGACAATACATTCTAAGATTTAATACATTTCGGCTGCTTTTTGATGCTTCCCAAATTTCCACATATTTTTGAGACATATTTCTGATGTGGAGAATTTGCGGAGCTTATTTTTTGTCATATCGTGCAGGAAGTTGACAAGGGATTACAACCGTTTACGATAAGCGACAAATTCCGCTCCGATATGCAGCGACAGTCACATCGTGTGGAAATGCGACAACGGTTGACTGCTGTTTACATCCGTTCACCACTTCGGGGATATACAAAGTGAGAAGTGAACAAGTAAACGATAAAGCAGTATGAAAACAACCAAGAAATGCCAATTTTGCGGCAAACCGTTTGTAACCCGTAGTGGTATGCGGAGGTATTGCAGCGAGGCTTGTCAGGCGGAAGCCAAGCGAGCCAGAACAGCGCAGAAGAACAACCTCTTCAAAGTCGCCCAGCCACTTATGGAGATACAGCATCAGGAGTATCTCACCTTTTCCAAAGCAGCCACGCTCATGGGCTGTTCCCGACAGTACATCTATAAACTGGTAGCCACCGGCAAGCTGAAAGCCTCACGCATCAGCAACCGCATGGCGATTGTCCGCAGAGCCGACATTGAGCGGATGCTGGAGGGCAACCCCTATCACCGCATCCTGCCCGGCAGCACCTCTACACCGAGAAAGTCCGCATCATCTTCCCAATCCCCAAAAAGGGAGATAAGGGAAAAGGTAAACGATGAAGTGCTGGACTTCTATTCCGGTGAAGAGGTGATGACCCTTTATAAGGTAAAGCAATCTTGGCTCTATACCTCCGCCAAGCGCAACCGCATCCCCATCTGCCGCATTGCAGGAAAGAACTATTACAGCAAAAGGCATATTGACGAGTTCTTCGGCGTGTCAGTCGATATAAGCAAGATTACCGACTGGCTCCTGACCGAAGAAGCGGAAAAGGTGTTCGGCATGAAGCCGTCCGCACTCCGGGCATACGCCTACCGCCACAAGATTCCCACCAAAAGAGAATACGGGCGTACCTACTACTCCAAATCCCATCTGGACGAGCTTCGCAGAACCGACCTTGTGAACGATGAACGCTACTACACCGTGGAACAGGTGCAGCGGATTTACGGGCTGTCTTCCGCCAACATCTGCCACATCGTCAAGGTGAAGCACATCGAAAAGGTAAAGGTGGGTGTGAAGAACCTGCTTTTGCGCTCCGATGTGGAGCGTGTCATGGCAGAGAGGAACAGGCAACCGTGAACAACCTGCATTATCGGATAATTATTTCAAAATGACTGTCCGTGACGTTTCTCACGGTTATTTCACGTTGTTCCTTTGCACCGAAAAGTTCGGGAAACTCCCACAAACGTATTATCAATTAAATCAGAATGAATATGAAATGCAAGACTGTAACTTTGCGCAAGCGCAAAATCAAAAATGGGATGCAGTATTCGCTGTGTCTGGACTATTATCCCGGCTACCGCGACAACACCACCATGAGGGTGATTACACGCGAAGCCTTGGGCATCTACCTCTTCGCCAAGCCTGCCAACCAACAAGAGCGGGATTTCAACACACGCATGATGAAGAAAGCGGAGATACTGCGTAACCAACGCTACGAAGCCATCTTCAACGAGAACCACGGCTTCTTTGACAAGGCGAAGATGAAAGGCGATTTCCTTGCCTACTTCAAGGAGCTGGCGGACAGGAAAAACACCAAATGGCAGCACGTCTACAAGCACTTCGGACGGTTTGTGAACGGCAGATGCACCTTTGAGGAGGTGGATGTGGACTTGTGCCGCAAATTTATGGAGTATCTGCTTGATGCTCCCCAGTCCATACACACCAACCGAAAACTGCATATCAACTCCGCAGCCGGGTACTGGTCAACTTTCCGAGCCGTACTCCACACCGCCTATCGGGACAGAAAGATAAAGGAAAATCCCAACGGATTCTTAGACCGCATCGAGAGTATTCCGACCATGAGGGAGCATCTGAGCCAAGAGGAACTGATACGGCTTGCCGAAACGCCCTGTGAGGAGGAAGTCTTGAAGAGGGCTTTCCTTTTCGGCTGCCTCACCGGATTGCGGAAAAGCGACATCAAACAGCTCACTTGGCAACAGATACAGCCGTACACCAACGGCAAGATGTTCGTGACCACCCGTATGCAGAAGACGAAGCAGATAGTACATAACCCCATCAGCGATGAAGCATACGGACTGCTCGGGGAACGGTGCGAGGGGCTTATCTTTGACGGCTTCAAGGACAAGATGCTGCAAGGACCGCTGAAACGGTGGCTCTCGACAGCGGGAATAACCAAGAAGATAACATTCCATTGCACAAGGCATTCCTTCGGAAGCCTGCATGTGGAAATGGGTACGGATATGGCTGTCATCCAAGCCTATCTGGGACACAAGAACATTACCACCACACAGATATATTCCAAAATGGCAGCGCAGCAGATGTGTGATGTGGTGGACAAGATAACCCTGAAACGCAAGGAAGCATAAGGCGGTTATAAGCAGACGGAAATTCGGAGGGAGCGGTCAAGGCATTATTACACCAACCGCTCCCTCTGTTTCCATTCTTACAAGCCATCAGAGTATGATAATTGAGTATGATTTTGGCAATTTGGTGAAAAACGCTGAAAAAGAACCCTCTGACTACGGGTAATGAATAATAATCAGAAGAATAGCATTAACTTTGCACAAAATTCAGACAGTAACCAGTAATACCCGAACAGAATATGGATTCATCCGTCAAAGACAAACATATCATTTTAGGCTTCATCGGCTTTACCATCTGCCTAATCTCATTCTTTATAACGCTTATCGTAGCCGAGAGCTTCAACCAGGACAACTTTGTAAGGCTGATAGTATTCTTGTGCAGCAACCTGTTGGGCTGGCTGTTCTACTTATCCTTCCAGACAATAATCTTTGACACTTACCAGCTTTACAAAATCAAGTTCGGCAAAAAGGAGATGAAAGAGATTACTACGGAAACCGTAGCCTTGCAGGAAGAAGAACCGCAGAATACAATAGAACCTGTAACGCAGATAGCGGAAGAGGCAAGTTCCGATGTCCAACCCATAGAACTGAATATCGACCCGAAGCGTCACGAAGAAATCCGTTCAAGTTATAAAGATGAGCAGGACAAGGAAAATGAGAGACGCATCCGCATGGTCGTGGAGTATATACATTTCTACATGCCCCGTATCGCTGATGAAGAGACCGTGAACCATGTCTGCAACGAGGTAAGCAACTGGATGAACAAGAACAACTACAAGCCGAAGCCGATAAAAAGGCGGCTGACACAGGACATCTCCAATATTCCGCTCCGTCATTTAATATGGAACATAGCGGAGCGTTGCATGTACAAGAGATATTATAATGGGGATAACCGCGCCCGTTTCGTCAAAGAACTTTTCCCTCGCGAGTTTGCCGAAACGGATATAGCGACCATCAAGAACTTTAGGATTGACCCGTTAAAGCCACCTATTCCCATTGACGAACTCGAAGACGGCAAGCTGGATTTCCATTATCCGAATGGTTACTTGCAAAAAGAGTAAAAATCATCCCGTTTTTGAGCAATTAACGACAAGTAGCCAAAACTACTTAACAGTCTGTTTAATAGTGTTTCCCGAACAACTTTACCCATCATTCACGGTTGGATATCGTTATTCGGGAATTATTTTTTCGTGGAGATATTCACGACCCTATCATTGCAGTCCTTTGCGGCAAGTCTTACAAAAGAGACGAATCGCAAAATGGAAAAAGTAAATCTTACATTCAACGACCTTCCGGAGGTCGTGGCTCAACTTCGGGACGAAGTGATGAGCCTGAAAAGCCTGCTCACTGAGCAGAACAGTGTGAACAATTCAAAGCCAGTGGACACCCATGTCCCCATGTCGGTAGATGAAGCTGCGGAGTATCTGGGTATTCCCAAAGGCACGCTCTACATGAAACTGTCGGACGGGAGCATCCCTGCCACCAAACCCGGCAAACGCTATTGCCTCTACCGTGACGAACTTGACAAGTGGCTGGAATCCTCCCGGAAGAATCCCGTGCCACTGTCCGATGAGGATTTGAATGAGTCCATATCTTCATCGCACCGTCGCAAGCCCAACAAACGTAACTGGTAGATGCTATGGAAGAGGATAAGAATTATATCGGCATGATACATGGCGACCTTGCGAGGGCTTCCCAAGTTCGGAGCGGTATGCCGGAGAGTATCGGTGTGATGAGCATTAAGACCGCCAACCGCACCATACTCGAAGCATCGCTGCTGCCCACGCCCCGTGCGCTGTGGGACAGCTTCTGGTACGAGGGAGAGCTGTCCTGCCTATTTGCCGACTCCAACGTGGGCAAGTCCATCCTTGCCGTGCAGATAGCCGACCGCATCGCCCGAACCGATAATGTGCTGTATCTGGACTTTGAGTTGTCCGACAAACAATTCCAACTCCGATACACCAACGAACACGGAAACCTCTACACCTTTCCCGAAAGGCTGTACCGGGTATCGCTTGACTGCAACTCGTTGTTGGAGGAAAATTTTGAGGAAGCCATTATCGGCAGTATCGAGCAGATGGCATTGCAAACCGCCAGCAAGATTTTCATAGTTGACAACCTTACCTATCTGTGCTGCGCCATGGAGAAAGGCGATGCCGCAGGGCGGCTGATGATACAGCTTAACAACCTCAAAAAGAGATACGAGCTGTCCATCCTCGTGTTGGCTCATACGCCCAAACGCTCCTTGGACTGTCCTATCACATCCAACGACCTTGCAGGAAGCAAGCGGCTCTACAACTTCTTTGACAGTGTTTTTGCCATCGGCAAGAGTGCACAGGATGGCGGGCTTCGCTATGTGAAGCAGTTGAAAGTGCGCTACGGCACATACTCATACGATGCGGACAATGTAATCATCTATGAGATTGAAAAGGTGGATGCCTTCCTACAGTTCGTACATAGGGGATATTCCACGGAAAAGGAACATCTGAAAAAGTTGGGCGACAATGAATCGAGCCAAAGGGACTGCCTGATATTGCAACTGTCCCAATCGGGCAAATCGGTAAGGGAGATAGCCTCACAGGTGAATTGCGGCAAATCCACCGTCAGCCGGATTATCCAGCGCAGCAAGGAGGATGATAAGACGGCTGTCCCAAGTGTCCCACCGTCCCAACCCACGGCAAGTGGGACAATAGGACAGGATGGGACAGCCGAGACAATCAAGGAAACAAGGCAAGCTGAACTGTTTGCTGGAAATGACAATACGGAGGATAAGCCATGAAAGAACCTATTATACATACTGTTATAAAGGATAATGGCTTCATTCCAATGGTAAGCAATCCTGCAAACAGAAGCGTTATTTCTCAAAACATTCCGAAGTGTCCCATTGTCCCACGCCCTATGAGCCGGGACAGTGGGACAGGACGGGACAGCACAATAACCAACGAAAAAACAAAGGAGGCAGACAATGAGCAACTATTCGTTACAGAGATATAAAGGAACGGCTACACGGCACACTTGCCCGAATTGTGGCGACAGGCACTCCTTTGCCTATTATGTGGATGAGCAGGACACACCCCTTCACCCAACGGTCGGCAGATGTAACCATGAAAGCGGTTGTGGGTATCACTACACCCCCAAGCAATACTTTCAGGATCATCCCGAATGTCGTGCCGCCAACGGTTTCTCTTTTGACAGGCAAAGAGTGGAACAAAAGCCCAATCAGGTATCACAGTCAAGTGCCATAGGTTACATACCATTCCATTATGTGGAAAAGTCGCAGAGCGTTCATAGCAACTTCTTCCGTTTCCTTTCCACGCTCCTTACCGCCTATTACGGCAGCAAGGCAAGAGAAGTATTGACCCGATTGTTGGAGGAATACCGTCTGGGGGCTACCCGTGACGGTGCTGTTATCTTCTGGCAGATAGACCGCAACGACAAGGTGCGTACAGGTAAGGTGATGCAGTACAATCCCGAGGACGGACACCGTGTCAAGGGAGGGCATACATCGGCAGTGGACTGGATACACAGCATACTGAAAAGGCAACAGGCATTGCCGGAGGAATGGCAGCTGTCCCAATGCCTCTTCGGGGAGCATCTGCTGAAAAGTAATCCCGACAAGGTGGCTGTCTTGGTGGAATCCGAAAAAAGTGCCGTCATCGGTTCGGCTATCTTCCCCGGCTATGTATGGCTGGCGACAGGAGGCAAAAGCCAGATGAGAGAAGAAAAGCTCCGTGCGCTGACCGGGCGAGCCGTGCTTCTCTTTCCCGATGCGGACGGATATGCAGAGTGGAAACAACGTGCCGGAAGTATGACATTTTGCAGGGCTATTGTATCTGACATCATCGAAAGAAACGCCACGCCGAAACAAAAGGCTGATCACATAGACATAGCCGACTGGATTATCTACCAGATACAGGAAGGCAAGCTAACGTGCACAGCCAACCACTTGGTCGAAGCTGAAAGAATTCTCCAACGGATGATAGAGAAGAACCCCGTCCTGCAAAAGCTGATAGATGATTTAGACCTTGTATTAGTCGGTGCAAATCCGGTCGGAAGAAGTGATTGAAACCCTCCCTGACGGCAGGAGAGCGGAAGCCAAAGGCTGTGGTGAACGGACAAGGGCTTGCCCTTGATATAGCCCACTATAACTACACGCTTCGCTTTCGTAGTTGTGGGCTCTCCCGAGGGGCTGGGCTTTGCCCCGTCCCACTCAGGACGCTGCCCTGAGAACCCGGCAAGGACTGTCAGCCCTGTGCAACCCGACCAAAGAGTGACCCTCTCTTTGGAAACTCCGCTCAGAGGCTTCCACCCCTAAGAACCCGGAGCAGGAAGTGACCCTCTCCCTGCACCCTCCGATTAAGGCGATGCCCTAATAACCCATTGCGGTTATGAGCGGACAGCGGAAAAATAATTTTATCAACAAATCAAAATCTAAGAAAATGGCAACAAAATCAAGCATACATATCAAGCCTTGCAACACCAAGTCAAGCGAGGCTCATAACCGAAGGAGTGCCGAGTATATGCGTAATATCGGTACATCCAAAATCTACATCGTGCCCGAACTCTCTGCCGACAACGAGCAGTGGATAAACCCGAACTTCGGCAATCCCGACCTGCAAACGCACTACGACAACATCAAACGGATGGTAAAGGAAAAGACAGGTCGTGCCATGCAGGAAAAAGAGCGGGAGCGCAAAGGCAAGAACGGAAAAATCATCAAAGTGGCAGGATGCTCACCCATTCGTGAGGGTGTGTTACTCATCAAATCGGATACCACACTGGCAGACGTGAAGAAATTTGGCGAGGAGTGCCAAAGACGCTGGGGCATCACACCGCTTCAAATTTTCCTGCACAAGGACGAGGGGCATTGGCTGAGCGGACAGCCTGAAGTGGAGGACAAGGAGAGTTTCCAAGTAGGAGAAAAGTGGTTCAAGCCGAATTACCACGCACACATTGTATTCGACTGGATGAACCACGACACGGGAAAGAGCCAAAAGCTCAACGACAATGACATGATGGAAATGCAGACTTTGGCTTCTGACATCCTCTTGATGAAACGTGGACAGTCCAAAGCCGAGACAGATAAGGTACATCTGGAGCGTAACGACTTCATCATCGAGAAGCAGAAAGAGGAGATGAACCGCCTTGATGCTACAAGGCAGTATCGGGAGTATCAGTTGGAAATGACCAATCAGAAGATGCAGGAGGCGAAAAACAGAACCAACTCTCTTATCGAGACTGCTAATCAAAAGGAACGGCAGAGTGAAGACCTTGACAGGGCTATCAAAGAAAAACGCTCCAAGCTGAACAGGGAGAAAGGTAGCGAACTTCTTGATGCCGCTGTCGGTTGGGCTACGGGCAAGTCAAAGTCCCTGAAAGGCGAAATAAAGGGCTTGCGCCATGAGATTTCCACGCATGAGGAGACCATCGAGCAGCTACAAGGCAGAATCCAAACCATGCAAAGCGACCACCACCGTGAACTGATGAAGCTGGAAGCCAAGCACCAGTCCGAACTCAACCGTAAGGAGGCGGCACATACGGAAGAAACAGCGAGACTCAAAAACCGCATTTCGTGGCAGAATCAAATTATCGGCACTCTCAGTTTCTTGTTGCTCAAAACAAGCGACATCTTCCGCAAGGCGGTAAACGGCATCATCCGTTTGGCAAGGGATTATTACAAGCCCCGTTTCGATGCGGAGCAGGTGTCGGACATCAAAAGTGCCCTTAACCTGTTCGGCGACGATAGGCAGTCGCACCAAACAGCCGGAGATTTCCTGTATATCACAGCCATACAGAAAGGTAAATTGGATAACCGGGAGCAAATCAAAGTCAGACGGGAAGTCGATAGCGTGGTGGCTGGTTATTACGACCAGCAACAGAAGAGGGGGCTTTCGATGAGAAGATAAGCAAATAGAAAATGCGAAACAGCTTTCAACGGGGTTTTCTGATGAAGGCTGTTTTACATTTGTACCACGGCTCAGTGTGGTATATTCCGAATCTTAAATGACCATAAAATCACAAATACTAAAGTTATGATTTCCGTAAACGGCATGGAGAGCCATATCCCAGTTGTGCCCAACCATTGCGGCAAAAGGACAAAAACGGGAATGAGCAGTCCTATACCTCGCAGGAATGCGAATGATATAGCCGTATTCATACGTTCTACGCTCTGATAATACCCAATAATGGCAACATTCAAAATAAAAAACGGAATTCCAATAGCATAATAAGGGAATCCATATATAGCCATCCGCCCTGCAGCGCTTGTAGGATCGAGAAATAAAGCTACCAGCAAGTTGGGAAGAAGCAAAAACAGCAACATAATGGTAATGCCACAAAATAACGAGGTAAGAAACATCAAGCGGCGTGCCTGTACCACATTGCCCCATCGACCTGCTCCGTAATTGTAACTGATAATTGGTTGCGCAGATTGAGCTACTGCATTTCCTATATTGAAGAAGAAAGGCGTATAGTAGCAGGCAATCCCGAAAGCAGCTACCCCATCATCACCCAAATATTTCATAAACATCAAGTTACCCATAAATATTAGGACTGCCAATGTTATCTCGCCCAACAGAGAAGAAAAACCAATTCGGCAATGGTATCCGATATTTCGCAAAGAGAGCAAAAGACTATTACGACTAAATTTCAAAGGAACTAATTTTAAAGTATTGGCATAGAAGAACAAATAGGCTAAAGCAATTATTCCTCCCGATATTATACTAATTGATGTGGCAATGGCAGCCCCTTTCACCCCCCAGCCAAACAGGAAAATCATAATATAGTCAAGAATTATGTTTAATGCGGCCGCTATGATATTGCACCACATGGCAACATTAGGAGAACCATCCAAACGGATGACAAATAGCCCTATGAGACTCCACATTTGAAATATAAAGCTCGGCATTAGCCAAAACAGATAATCGCTTGTTTGTGGAAGCAATGTTTCAGATGATCCTAATAAACGTGCAGACCATTCTGGAAACAGCATGGCAAACAAACATATAATGGCTGTTATTAACGTGGCGAAGACCAATGCTTGAGTGACGTTTAGTCTGGCGACCTTTGTTTTCTGCCGTGCCAGATGAATGGATACTGCAACCGAGCATCCGCTTCCAACCATCAATCCGAATCCAGAAAATATAAGGTATATCGGACATATAATGTTTACTGCAGCAACTCCATTACTGCCGACACCGTGACCGATAATAATACCATCAATGGCAGTCATTGCTGACATTGATAAAGTGCCCAATAGAGTGGGTATAAGTAACTTACGAAACAAAGCGCCTACTTGTCCGTTGTCAAAATCAATAGAATCTCTTTTATCCATTCTTTATGTTCGTTTTTGACTGCAAAGTTAAGAATGTTTTGCCGTACAATAATGGACAAAAACTTTCCGGTTATGGTATTTTTCGATATATACTATTTATCAAAAGAAATATTTATAGTACCTTTGCATCACAAAAATAGCACAAAACATGTCCATCTCAAAGTATCAGTTGCGCCAAAAGGCTACTCCGTTTTCAATTGGAACCACAGACCTGAAAAAGAGCCGAGGGAGCTTGATGGATACCAGTGGTTGCATTGCCCTATTGGTAACTTCCGGTTATGGCATCGCAACAGTCAATTTCCAAAAACGTGTATTAAGAAAGAAGTGTTTCATCTTACTGTTCGAGGATAGTTCCTTTTCTATAGATAATCTGTCCTCCACATTCTCTGCTAATTTTGTGTCACTCTCGTATGGTTTTGTTGAAGAGGCCATTTACAAGCCACTCTCCACCAGTTTTTGGGATATTTTGGATGAACACGCTGTATTTTACACCTCAGACAGACAATGGGAATTGGTCGTTACTTGGTGGAAACAGGTGGAGTGGATAAATAACATAGAGAACAGAAAATGCCAAGAGGAAATGTTGAAAAACAATATCCGTAATCTGTTAGTGGCTGTCGATATGGAATTTACGCGTAATTCCGAAAAAGTTTTATGTGCAGAAAAAAGCCACGCATGGATGTTGCTAAACCGCTTTTTCAATTTGGTGGCGTTGCACTGCCATGAAGCCAGAGATGTGAAGTATTATGCTGATAAACTTGCCATAACCACAGTTTATCTATATAAGATATGCAGGGGTAACTTGGAGCTATCTCCCAAAGACGTAATCAATAAACAAGTCATTATGGAAATGAAGTCTTGTCTTGCCAATACAGATATGTCTGTCAAGGATATTGCATCCGCATTGCATTTTGAGGATATATCCTATATGTGTCGTTACTTTCGGCGATTGACAGGGGTATCTCCTATGGGCTACAGAAAAGCGTCTAGATAATAACTTTTAAAGTTATCATAGGTTCGTTACAACCATTCTTTTTATCTTCAAAATGAATACTTCCCCTGTATTTGCAATCTAATGACAAGGAATATAGGACAATATCAAACAAAATATAGTACCTTTGCAGAGGCTTAGACAATGAGCCAAAATAGAAGTGGAATATCGGAAACAAACTGCACCGAAAAAGAAGAAACCGCTCGTATTGATACTACGAATAAGTTAATAATCAATAAAAGTGTTAAATCTTCACCCTTTAGAATATACCCTTAAAGGTTACGACCATATTTCTGACTTATTACTTGCAAATTATTGAGTAATAACTGGTTGTGAATACTGCCTTTGAATTTAGAGTAGTAGGTGTACAGGGGATCGATGAAAATTCGATGACCTGTGCATCTTATTTTAATTAGTGATACTACAAAATATGATTAAGAATCTGCTAATTCCAATATTAATTTTAATATTTGCATTATAACAATAGTGTCAGTTGAAAACAAAAGATGAAATAATCGCTATTCTCCAGAATTTTAAGGAAGAATTTGGGGAGAGATATGGAATTGAAAAGTTAGGACTTTTTGGTTCTGTGGCTCGTGGTGAGCAGAAAGAGGATAGTGATATTGATATTTGTGTAAAGCTTCAAGAACCGGATTATTTTACTCGAATGGAAATAAAAGAGTCATTAGAAGAGCGTTTTAATGCAAAAGTGGATGTCGTGTCTTTAACCGCAATTATGCGTAGTTTATTTCGCAATCATATAGAGAAAGACGCAATCTATATCTAATGCTGACATATTGGATATGCTTCTTTTTGTAGAAGAACGTATTAATACAACTATAGAAAGATGTGGTAGTGTCATTTCTGTAAATGATTTCTTAGCTTCTCCTGATAAGATGGATATTTTTGATGCAACTTGTATGCGTTTGCAAACCATAGGTGAGACTGTTAAGAATATAGATAATCTGACTTTTATTATGCAAAACGGTAGTCTTTAGGTACCACTCCCATCCGCTTTGTAAACTCCTTATAGAAATGTGATCTATTCATAAACCCACTTTGATACATGATTTCTTCAATGAAATTTTTGGATGGGTATAAAATATCTCGTAGAAAATTCTTGGCGACTCCCGATCATAGTTATTTCCCGATTTGTATAGAGGCGATGAAGCTTGGCATCCATGTGTATGTGGAAAAGCCGCTTGTCAGAACTTCCTATGAATGTGAATTGCTGATGCAGGCGGAACAGAAGTACGGTGTTATCACGCAGATGAGTTACCAAAGACATTTTTTCTGTTTATTATTGACCTTAAACTCTCAAAACTTGCAAAATCGTTTCAATCGTTTCACAGAATCTTTCATGTCTTGATTTTTGTTCTAAAAGTATGATTCGGTTTGTTTTCTAACTTCTATATTTGTCATTAGAAACGAACGACAATGAAACATGGTATCTATATATTGACTATTCTTATGGCTTTATTAAGCCTTCCAGAAAGTGGGTATGCTTCGATTCCATTTTTCGCTGTTGCGAATGATACAATCCGGCGGGCAGTGATATGTTTTGATGCGAATGAAGCGAAAGTGGATCTTAGTTATAAAAATAATAATCAGGTAATTACAATTTTAGATTCTTTGCTTCTCGGAAATTTGAATACGAAATATATAACAGCGCTGAATGTGGAAACTTTTGTTTCTCCTGATGGTGATGAATCTTATAATAGAAGTTTGGCTGCTCGGAGAAATGATTCGATAAAGGAATTCTTACAACGGTATAATTCGGATGTTAGTGTTGATAAGATTCATTTTTTTTCAGAGGGAGAGGATTGGTCGGAGTTTCGTAAGTTGGTGGCATCCGACTCCAACTTGCCAGATCGGGAAGAAGTGCTGATATTGATTGATTATCATAAGAATGATGTCAATAAACGGAAACAACTGTTGCGAAAATTGAATCGGGGAATTGCTTACCGATACATTGTTCGCAATATCTTTCCGGAGCTGCGAAGATCGGTTATTACGATTGTCGGAGAAACTTCGAAATTAGGTAAAGAGGCTTTTGAACCGGTATCTTCTGTCTCCGGGTTGTTTGTTTCAAAGCAGGAAGAGGCGCTTCCGAAAGATCAACCTGATAAGCCTGTGGGAGAAAGTGAAAAAAAACAGGCCTGTGAGGTCGATATATCGGAGGCAGAAGGGCCGGTGAAAAGTCAAACTGTGCTTGCAGTGAAGAATAATCTGTTATATGATTTGGCATTGGCGCCAAATATAGAAGTGGAAATTCCGATAGGCAAGAGGTGGTCTTTGAATACTGAATATAAATGTCCGTGGTGGCTGAATAGCAAACATGATTTCTGCTATCAGCTCCTTTCGGGAGGGATGGAAGGACGTTGTTGGCTGGGAAACCGTCAGAAACGCGACCGATTGACCGGACATTTTATCGGACTTTATGCTGAAGGCGGGATATATGACTTCCAGCTGCGTGGAGACGGCTATCAAGGTAAGTATTACGGAGCTGCGGGAGTGACTTATGGATATGCACGGCAATTGGCACGGCATTTTTCCCTTGAATTCAGTCTTGGCATAGGGTATTTGACAACAGAATATAAAAAATATACTCCTTATGAGGGAGATATTGTATGGACAAATAGTGGACGTTATAACTTTATTGGTCCTACCAAGGCGAAAGTTTCTTTGGTATGGTTGATAACAACAAAGAGATAGGAGGGCGTAATGCGAAATACAAGATACGGGTTTCTTGTGCTTTTGTCCTCGCTGCTGATGCTAACTGGATGTAGCCGTCGCGATATATTGGATGATTATCCCGTAAGTGGGGTAGATATAAAGCTGGATTGGGATGGAGTGACAGATCAACTGCCGGAGGGAGTTCGGGTGATTTTTTATCCGAAGAACGGAGATGGCAGGAAAGTAGATAAATACCTTTCGGTGCGAGGCGGAGAAATGAAAGTTCCTCCGGGACGGTATTCGGTAGTAGTCTACAACTATAACACGGAATCTATACGAATCAGGGGTGAAGAGTCCTATGAAGCGATAGAAGCCTATACGGGAAACTGCAATGGTTTAGGGATTGAAGGAACGGAAAAGATGGTTTGGTCACCGGATTCATTGTATGTGTTGAATATAGATGAACTGAAAATAGGGAAGAGCGATGAGGCACTTTCTTTGAATTGGAAACTGGAGTCAGTGGTAAAGAAATATTCTTTTGCGTTGGAAGTTAAAGGTTTAGAACATGTTATGTCAGTTGTAGGATGTATAAATGGACTGTCTGATTCTTATTATATGGGGAAAGGATATGGAGTATCTTCCTCTCAACCTATTTATTTTGAAGCAAAGAAGGAGGCTGATAAGGTAATAGCTTATTTCACTGCTTTCAAATGGTCAAAGGATGTATCGATACCGATATTAGGAAGGGCGTCAGGAGCTATGGGCTCTCGTATAAAAGGTGATATAACGTTGGTTCTGCAATTTATTAAAACAGACAATACAGTGCAGGAAGAAACGATTGATGTTACTGAAATAATTGATACACTTGAAGACGTTGGAGTGAAGGAAGAAGGAAAGCCAACTCCACCACCGGAGATTGAGCTACCGCCTGATGATAAAATAGAAGTGGAGAAACCAGAAACACCGCCAAATCCAGACGGAGGAGGAATAGGAGGTAATGTTGATGGATGGGGCCCGGAGGATAATGTTGAATTACCTGTGAACTGAATGGGATACTATAAACAAAATAGAACAATATTATAAACTTTAAAAAAATATAGTTATGAAAAAGATTTTATTAGCAGTTACAGCTGCTTTGGCAATTACGAGTTGCTCGCAGAATGAAGAGTTTGAGAATGTTGGACAAAATGCTGAAATTAGTTTTGGTACTATTGTGCGTAATTCTACAAGAGCAAATATTCTGACTACTGATAATATGCAAACATTTACAGTATCAGGTTATCAAACGGATGCAGAAATGGCTGAAGGTACTAAACTAACAACAGGATTTATAGACGAATTAAAGGTTGAGAAAAAAGATGCTAAATGGGTGTATGAAGGTGACACTTTTTATTGGCCTTATTCGGGAAAAGTTCAATTTTTTGGAACGTCTCCCGCTCAATCCTTAAATATAAATGTTGCAGGTTATCCTACTTTTGATTATACAATAAAAGATGTGTCCGCTCAAGAGGATTTAGTAGCAGCTAATTTGATAAATAAAGATAAAACATCTGGAGAATTGATACTTCCATTTCAACACTTGTTAACTCAAGTCAATTTTTCTATTAAAGGAGATACTCCAGGGTTTACGTACACTGTTACAAGCATTGTATTAACGGATTTGCAGGATAAAGCCACATTTAAATTTGATGGAACAAATGCAGTGGGTGCTTGGCAAGGAGCAACTACTTCAAGTGCAAATATAAAATATGAACATACCGGTTCTTTTACAGTAATTCCGGAAACAGATAAAGAAATGGTAACTAACTTAGAAGCAGTTGGTAAAGCTTTATTTATGCTTATGCCACAAGAGGCGTCATCTGTAAAATTGGCGATAACTTATACGGCAGTTAAAGGTACGCAGAAAGGATTTTCCGGTACGAAAAATGTAACTCTCGCTGGTACTTGGACTATGGGACACAGTATTCGTTATATTCTTAAATTAACAAGTGATACTACTCCTGTTACGTTTGGACAGCCAACATCTGGGGAATGGATTCCTGAGAGTCCGCAGCCTGGTGAAATTCCAACTCCTGCTAACTAATAATTGCTTAAAGTCATTTTTTTCTGTTTATTTTTAGAAAGAGTCCTTCTAACAATATTACTTTTTTGTTAGAAGGACTCTTTTCACTTTTCTCTCTTTTTTTATGGCAATATGAAAGATTTCATATATTTTTGCTGGCAGCATAAACAAAAACAAACACAGTCAGCGTATGCCATCTATTTGTCAAGGAACTTGGGATTGTCAAATATGTCCAAAAGCAGTGAGCAATGCCATTACTCATGTAATTTATCAGCGTGGTTTTCATAAACCGGCTCAAAAGTGTGAAGAAAATCTTATCCTTTTTTTGATGAAGGGAGAAATACTGGTCAATAGTAAAGAATATGCGGGGACTATGCTTAAAGAAGGTGAATTTATTCTTCAGGCTATTGGTTCTATGTTTGAGATGCTTGCTATGACTGAATGTGAGTGCATTTATTATCGTTTTATTCAGCCCGAACTGTTTTGTGATTTCCGTTTCAATCATATCATGAAGGAAGTATCTCCTCCACTTATTTATACTCCATTAAAAATAATTCCAGAACTACAATATTTCCTCAATGGGTCTATTACTTATTTGAAAGGGGATAAAGTCTGTCGGGATTTGCTATCTCTGAAACGAAAAGAATTAGCGTTCGTGTTGGGATACTATTATTCCGATTATGATCTTTCGAGCTTGGTGCATCCACTTTCTAAATATGTAAACAGTTTCCAATATTTCATTATTCAAAACTATAAGAAAGTAAAGACAGTGGAAGAACTGGCACAATTGGGTGGATATACTCTTAGTACATTCCGTCGTATCTTCAATAACGTCTTTCATGAACCTGTTTATGAATGGATGCTGGCGAGACGTAAAGAGGGCATTTGGGACGACTTGAACAACTCTGAATGTAGCATTTCGGAGATATGCTATAAATATGGTTTTGAATCTTTACCCCATTTTTCTAATTTCTGCAAGAAATCTTTTGGTGCCTCTCCACGTAATTTACGTAGGCAAGACATTTCATAAATGCAACTATGTAAGATAATTGCGGTTCACCGGTTTCACCCAATTCTCTAAATGCCGATGAATAAGGTAACAGCGGGTGAAAGCAAGGGAGAAATTCAGGTGAAACTGAACCTTCTTGGTTTCACCTATTGAGTTTATTCATACCGACTGTTGGACATATAGCTCCAAGGTGTTGGATATATAGCTCCAAGATGCTGGATATATAGATGCAACAACTCAAGTATTAACACATGAGAACTAAGGTGTTAAGACTTGGCGGCCAAAGTATTACATCCGTACAGTTCACTCATTAATACCTGAAAGCGGATTTGCTATAAGCATATCCGGATTAGCTATAATGATAATTGTTTTAGCTCAAGGGATATTTTAATAAGACAGGTGAAAGCGGTAACGAATGATTTTACCTTATTTCAGTCCTCGCTTTCACCCGTAATTCTCTCATTCATACCAGTTTTGGCTATAAGGTGAAATCGGTGAAACTTATGAATTAAAAGTTCATGTTACTGATCCGTATTAATAATAATTGTGATCTACTCATATATAAAGAAATCCCCTGTCGAACTAGCCGGCAGGGGATTCTGTCATTAATCAAATTAAGCTCTCGCTATTGAAATCTAGCAATTTCTAGTCTTTTAATTTTGCGATGATGAAGTCGCGGTTCAAGCGAGCGATGTTGCTGATAGAAATATTCTTCGGACATTCAGCTTCACAAGCACGAGTGTTTGTACAGTTACCGAATCCCAGTTCGTCCATCTTTGACAACATAGCTTTTGCACGACGCAAAGCCTCCGGTTTACCTTGCGGCAGCAAGTTCAACTGGCTAACTTTTGCAGAAACGAACAACATAGCAGAACCATTCTTACATGCAGCTACACAAGCACCGCAACCGATACAAGAAGCAGCATCCATAGCTTCGTCAGCGATAGGTTTCGCGATCAGGATAGCGTTAGCATCCTGCGGAGCACCTGTGCGTACGCTTACATAACCACCAGCTTGCATAATCTTGTCGTATGCAGTACGGTCTACCATCAAGTCTTTGATGACAGGGAAACCAGCCGAACGCCAAGGTTCAACAGTGATGGTATCACCGTCGTTGAAACGACGCATATAGATTTGGCAAGTAGTAGCACCTGTTGCAGGACCGTGCGGGTGTCCGTTGATGTAAAGAGAACACATACCGCAGATACCTTCGCGGCAGTCATGATCGAATACTACCGGTTCTTTTCTTTCGCTGATGAGCTGTTCGTTCAGAATATCCAGCATTTCGAGGAAGGAAGTATCACCGGGGATATCTTTCATTTGGTAGGTTTCAAAAGCACCTTTAGCTTTCGGACCAGCTTGGCGCCATACCTTCAGTGTAAATGATATATTTTTATCCATTTTCTTCTAATTCTTTTAAATGTTTAACTTCACCGATTAGCTCTTGTAGTTACGAGTCTGAACCTTGATAGCTTCGTATACCAGCGGTTCTTTGTGCAATACCGGAGCCTTTTCATCGTCACCTTGATATTCCCAGCATGCTACATAGAAGAAGTTTTCGTCATCACGTTTTGCTTCTCCTTCTTCAGTCTGGTATTCTTCACGGAAGTGACCACCACAACTTTCGTTACGGTTCAATGCATCGTAAGCAACAAGCTCACCCATAGTGATGAAGTCGTACAGACGGATTGCTTTGTCAAGCTCTACGTTCATACCTTCCTTAGAACCGGGGATAAACAAGTTCGTTTCGAATTCCTTGCGGATTTCTTTCAGTTCGGCGATACCTTTCTTCAGGCCTTCTGCCGTACGTCCCATACCTACATATTCCCACATGACATGACCCAGTTTCTTGTGGATAGAATCAACAGATTCTTTACCCTGGATGCTCATGAACTTGTCGATCTTAGCTTGAACTGCTTTTTCAGCTTCAGCAAATTCAGGAAGATCGGTAGAGAAACGAGGAACAGTGATCTGGTCTGCCAGATAGTTCTGGATAGTGTAAGGCAATACGAAGTAACCGTCAGCCAAACCTTGCATCAATGCAGAAGCACCGAGGCGGTTTGCACCGTGGTCGGAGAAGTTACATTCACCGATAGCGAACAGACCCTTGATAGTGGTTTGCAGTTCGTAGTCTACCCAGATACCACCCATTGTATAGTGGATAGCCGGATAAATCATCATCGGGTTATAATATTTCACACCACTGATTTCTTTAGCCAGTTCGCCCGGATTAACGTCAGTGATTTCTTCGTACATATCGAAGAGGTTACCATAACGTTGAAGAACAACGTCGATACCCAAACGGTTGATAGCTTCAGAGAAGTCGAGGAATACGGCCAAACCTGTGTTGTTTACACCGAAACCAGCGTCGCAACGTTCTTTAGCGGCACGGCTGGCAACGTCACGCGGAACCAGGTTACCGAATGCCGGATAGCGGCGTTCCAAGTAATAGTCGCGGTCTTCTTCCGGAATATCACTTCCTTTGATTTCGCCTTTCTGGAGTTTTACAGCATCTTCTTTCTTCTTCGGAACCCAGATACGACCGTCGTTACGGAGAGATTCAGACATCAAAGTCAGCTTAGACTGCTTGTCGCCATGTACCGGAATACAAGTCGGGTGAATCTGAACGTATGCAGGATTTGCGAATACAGCACCCTTGCGGTAGCAAGAGATAGCAGCTGTACAGTTACAACCCATAGCGTTAGTAGACAGGAAGTAAGCGTTACCATAACCACCAGTAGCGATTACTACAGCGTGAGCGGCGAAACGTTCCAATTCGCCTGTTACAAGATTTTTTGCGATGATACCGCGGGCACGTCCGTCAACGATGACAACATCCTGCATTTCGTAGCGGGTATACAGTTTAACAGTACCTACGTTTACCTGACGGCTCAATGCAGAGTAAGCACCCAGCAGCAACTGCTGACCAGTCTGGCCTTTAGCGTAGAAAGTACGGGATACCTGTGCGCCACCGAAAGAACGGTTATCCAGTGTACCGCCATATTCGCGAGCGAAAGGAACACCTTGCGCTACACATTGGTCGATGATAGCGTTAGACACTTCAGCCAGACGATATACGTTAGCTTCACGGGCACGATAGTCGCCACCTTTTACAGTATCGTAGAACAGACGGTAAACGGAGTCACCGTCATTTTGATAATTCTTTGCAGCATTGATACCACCCTGTGCAGCGATAGAGTGTGCACGACGGGGAGAATCCTGAATACAGAAATTGAATACTCTGAAACCCATTTCACCAAGTGAAGCAGCGGCAGAAGCACCTGCCAGACCCGTACCCACAACGATGATGTCCAAACGACGTTTATTAGCGGGGTTCACCAATTTCTGGTGAGCTTTATAGTTGGTCCATTTCTCAGCCACCGGGCCTTCTGGAATTTTTGAATCTATCTTGATCATAATATTATTTACAATTTAATCATTTACAATTTACTATTTAGCAAGCACCGCCACAAATCAGTGTTTTCACGAAGAATACCACTACTACCAGTGCGAAACCGAGTACAACAATCGTAGAATAGATGTTAGAAATACATTTCCAACGATTGATCCATACTTTGTTGTTCCATCCCAGTGATTGCATAGAGCTCCAGAAACCGTGAGTCAGGTGGAACCACAAAGCAAACAGCCAAACGAGGTAAAGAACTACGTAAACCGGGCTAGAGAAAGTCTGCTGGATGTGATAAGCACCGTTAGCGGCATAAGCCAGCGTCAGTGTATCAGCGTGCATGCCCATGTTGTGCATCAGTTCCGGCAACTGCATTTTTGCCCAGAAGTTGAAGAGGTGCAAACCAAGACCTACGATAACGATCAGACCCAGCACCAACATGTTTTGAGATGCCCATTCTACAGTTTTTGGTTTGTCAACCACTGCATAGCGTTCGCTACCACGCGCTTTGCGATTCTGCATTGTCAGCCAGAATGCGTAGATGATGTGAATCACAAAAAGAGCGGCTAGTCCTGCGGTAGCCACTAACGCATACCAGTTTGCTCCCAGGAACTCACAAATCATGTTGTAACCATCAGCCGAGATGATTGCAACCAAGTTCATCGCCATGTGAAATGTTAGAAACAGGACAAGGGCGATACCGGTAACGCTCATCACCACTTTCCTTCCTACAGATGAATTACTTAACCACATAAATGATTGAATTTAAATTATTTAATTGTTAGAACTAAAATTTCGACGTTTTACACCTCTTACAGACTGCAAAAATAGGGGAAATAGATTGATTGAGCAAGGAATTAAAGAAATAATTCTTTAATAATGAATCAATGCGCTAATGTATCAATATGCCAGCCAGTATGCGCGCATGGTGCAACTGATTGGCACATTAGTAGGATGAGGCTGTTTATTGTACTTTCCCGATTTTCTCACCGCCGGCTGCTTTCTTGCGTAAAGCGCGTGGGGTATCTCCGAAAGAGTCTTTACAAAAGTGGGCGAAATGCGACAGGGAGTCGAATCCGTATCTGTTACAGATTTCAGTGATTCGCATTTTGGTGTGCTGTAGGTCTTCCAGGATTCCTTCCCGTTTCTTTTCCAGTATCCATTCGTATACGGGCACACCATAGAGGTTTTTGAATAGTCGGCGGAAAGTAGTGGTCGTATATCCTCCCAGATGCGCAAATTCTTCCACGTTCTTCACCTTGCTGTAATTCTGCATGACGAAATAGTGGAAACTTTCCGTATAAGTGCTGATCGGATAGAAGAATGAACTCAGTTGGGGCAGCGGATAAAAGTTGGTAATCAAGAAAACCAGTTCTTTGCATTTTAAGTCGATATACTTGCTGCAAGGGTTTTCCTCAGCGAGGAATTCGGGCATACTGGTGACAAGGTGGTAAAGCCTTTCGCTCATAATCAGTGGAGTGTAGGTCAAAGGAGCTTCCGCCTGTTCCATCATTTCCCTATATCGGTCTTCGCAAAGCAAAGGCAGTTCGTTGAACCAGTAGACAACGTATTCAACATCTGTCAGTGCCAGTATTTCGACCTTGGAGCCAATAGCTTGCAAAACAATTTGTCTCTCGCGTAACGTTATTCCGGGATGCTCTTCGCTATTGATAAGTAATTCGCCCTTTATCATAAAAAGCATACAATTCTGCGTACACTTATCCTTGGGGATATGCTCTCCTTTAGGTAAGTTTCTATATACAAGGATATTCTCAACATTTTTTGGACATCCCGTACAGTTGGTATATTGTATGCAAAATGAATCTCCTGGCATGAGTTTTATGCGTGATTTATTATCTTAACGGAACAAAGATAGGCTTTTTTTGCGGAAAATGGAACTCTTTCTTTTATTTATGTTTTAGTAGAAACCTGCAAATATTATTCTTATCCCTTTGGATGATGTTAAAGAATTCAATATTTATCTGTTGTAAATTTCTGAATAGAAAACTTTATGTTGATTTTTGGAAGTATTATAGTTGTTTTTGAACATCTGTTTCCCTTTGATATGCGTATTTTTGCAATCTAAACGTTTTAATTATCAATCATTATGCTAATGCTAAGAAAAATTGTATTCTTCCTTTTTGTGTTTGTTGGATTATCATTGTTTGCACAACAAGACTATATGGTCAGTTCTTATGTGCGGGGTAATTTTTACAACCGTGGTCGTATCTCTACAGAAAGCTTGCGGGCAAGTGACGACCTTATTTTCTTGAATGTTCATCCTAATAAAGACGGATCATTGTCATTTGAGAATCCACGTGTATTTCAGGGAAAAGGGGTGACCACTTGGGAAGGTTTGATTAAATCGGTTCGTGCAAAAGTAAAAGGTACAAAAGTGAAAATACGTTTGGGTGCTTCCAGTGGCGAATGGAAAGCGATGGTGGCCGATAAGGCCGCTCGTACGACGTTTGCAAAGAACATAAAGACTGTACTGGAAAAGAATAAACTGGATGGCATTGATCTTGATTTTGAGTGGGCAGAGAATGAGAAAGAGTATGAGGATTATAGTTTGGCTATCCTGAAGATGCGGGAAGTGTTGGGAGACAAGTATCTTTTCAGTGTATCTCTGCATCCTGTTTGTTATAAGATTAGTAAGGAAGCTATTGAAGCTGTTGATTTTATTTCACTTCAGTGCTATGGTCCTTCACCGGTTCGCTTTCCGATAGAGAAATATTGTTCGGATATACAGATGGTATTGGAGTATGGTATTCCGAAGGAAAAACTGGTGGCAGGAGTTCCTTTTTATGGGGTGACCAAAGATAATTCAAAGAAGACAGAGGCTTATTTCAATTTTGTACAGAATGGATTGGTTACGAGTCCTGCACAGAATGAAGTGATCTATCAGGGAGATACTTATGTGTTTGACGGTCAGGATAACATTCGTATCAAAACCCGTTATGCAAAGGAACAGAAGCTGAAAGGTATGATGAGTTGGGATTTAGCTACGGATTTGCCGTTAAGTGACAGCAGGTCATTACTAAAAACAATGACTGAAGAATTGAGGGAATGACTTAGTTCGCACGACTGCTGCTTGTAAATCCTTTTTATAGATGCTGCCTAACAGGCTCTGTTTTAATAGGTTCCTCCCCTCCTTTATTATAAATCAGATTTATAAAGAATGTGTTAAAACGTTTTTCTTTAGAGAAATACCCCTGCCGCAATATCTTCATTTGCAGGAATTTGTTCAGGAAATATGCCTCTACCAACAAGCATATCTCTGACTGCGACATTATTGTCAACATGTTCATTTTCAATGGCAGTTTGTCCGTATAGGTCTTTTTGCTGAACATTCACAGAGGTCATTTCTGCGGCAAAGTCTTTGGCTTTTATGCTGATGGTCGGAAGAAAATCAGCCAATGGTCGGCTATCAGGTACGCCAAGTTTACGTTTTAGCATTTTGGTGTCCATGTGAAACAGTGCTTTATCTCCTTTGGAACGTATAATGGCGAATCCTTGATTGTCAACTCCTCTTTCATATAAAACACCCGAGAGAAGTTTCTCTGTCTCGGCTAGTTTGGTACGTGCTTGGACACGTTCATATTCTATTAAACGTTGCTCTACTAATTCTGCACGGCGCGTTTGTATTGCAAAGTAGTTTTGAGCAAAGGCAATTTCTTGCTTTCGAGAATCTCCATTTTGTGCTACCAGATAGCAGGCATAACGGGTCAGAAAGATGTTATCTACTTCTCTTTCAGCGCCTGAACCTAATATAACCATTTTGCTGACGTCAGCAAAATGGTATGCAATATTTTCTCCGGCATTTTTACATGCATCTTTTACTTTCTCTATGATAGACAGGAAGTTACGCCATTGAGAATATCCTAACAATGGATAAAGTTCTCTCGCACTCCAACATTCCACTTTGTTGTATTCGCAAACAATGCTCTCAAACTGCTTAAATAGCTCTTTTATTTCTTCTGATTTCATTTTATTTCTGTATTATGTTTGTTCCTTTTATTCATCTGTCTTCATCTCCGCCTTGCCATAATATCCTGGCATCGGCACATAAATCGGATTATAATAAGTATTGATATTCTTCAACTTCTTCTCCTCCTCTTTCAGCCGTTTGATTTGCCGTGCGGCAGTGGTAGGGGTAAAGCCGCACAATCCTTGAAAGTCGCGACGGGTTAATACAGGGTTGCTCTTGAAGTAGTTTGTCAGCAATTTGTCTATCTCGTCATTTGAAAGGACAGCCGAATGGGGTTTCAGTTTACTTCGCTCCACATGAACAACACTGACAGACTTTTTCAGTTTGACGTCCGCTTTAAAGCTGATGTTGGCTTTGAGTTTTATCTGATTCGCTTTTAGTTTGGGCGAAGTGATAGGTTCTTGACTATTCAGCTTTATCTGGAAATAACCGATGCCATCCAGATGGACGCTTTGTCCTTCCCGAAGACGATCCCCCATAAAATGACTTAGGGATTCGAGAACTGACTTTACATCCCCTTCAGTTAGAGAAGTTGCTATCTGGATTTCTTTTGCCAAATAGTCTGTGTCAATGTGTTGGAAGTTGACTACACGTGCGTGATACACTTCTTTGTCTTCCTCATCCTTGGGACGGGGAGTCTTGTACAATTCAAATTGTATTGCCATTATTTATTTGTTTTTTGCCTTATACATTACTACGTACCTTTAATTTACCGTTGCAAGCCTATAAGGACATTGTTTTCTGTTGTTGCAAAGCTAATCGATCATCTTCGGACTTAGGGGGAGGGTGTTATATAGCTGTTGTTTGTTTGCTATCAAGCGGCTTTTATAAGTTATCCTGCCTTTATTCTTGGACTAAGGCATAGGGATAGTTGTCTTCCGGTGCCTTTATCATTAGTTTCCCACGGCCGTGGAGAGATCTCTTCATGGCTGTGGTAGTATCTTTCCACGGCCGTGGTAGGAATCCGCCACGGCCATGAAGAATGAACTATATCGGTAACAAAGATAAACTATATCAGGGAGAAAAGCAAACTATCTCTGCTTGTTTGAGGTATTTATACGCCTTGTTCTATCTGATAGATATAGGGCAGGGGAGAATTAAACTATTCAACAAAAACAAGCTATCTTATGCATATAGGGCCTTTATTCGGCTATTTTGTAGATGATAGATAACCTGTTTTTGCTGGTAAAAGTATGATAGATACCTTTTTTAAAAGCTATCTATCATACTTATTTCTTTGATAATGAGAAGAGTATCAAAATGAATGATACTTATGATAGATATTTTTTCACTATAGTGAGTATATATGTCCACCGAACTGAAAAATGATGTCTTATGATTGTTTACTGAATACCCTGTTTCAGCTTCTTCTGATACTCATCCGAATTCAGTATCTCCAGCGCCTTTTGTATACTCTCATTGGTGGTATTCATTACCTGGAAATATTCGTTCATATCCCAAAGGTCACGGGCTATCAGTGCTTTAAGCTGCGTCTTGATAAGGGGAAGCGACTTCTGATATTGTTCTTCATTGAATTTCACTCCTTCTTTCTCTCCTATTTCTTTTAAAGTAGCGAGCATATCATCATCGACTACGAACTTTTCATCAAACGATTCGAATTTTTTATATTTGTTTTTCAACTCTTTCCGGTGTCCTTCGATAAACTGCATGGTGAATTTAATCACGGCTCCTTTAGCTACCAGATTACGGTGATAATCCGTATAAAGAGTAGTATCGATAGGTACGAAATAATCCGGCATGATACCCCCTCCGCCATAAACGGTACGTCCTAGTTTTTTAGTTTGTACTTTCAGTGAATCCGGGAAGTGAATACTGTCAGCATTCATCAGTTCACCGTGGTTGAAACGTTCTATCAGGTCCTTGTTGTAATCGACAGTACTGTCGTACGGTTTCTGGATGGAACGTCCCGATGGAGTATAATAGCGTGCAATAGTCAAACGAATCATGGAACCGTCCGGCAGGTCGATAGGGCGTTGCACTAATCCTTTGCCGAAAGAACGGCGTCCTACGATAATTCCTCTGTCCCAATCCTGCACTGCACCGCTGACAATTTCGCTGGCGGAAGCCGTATATTCATCTACTAGGATGATAAGACGTCCATTACGGAAATCTCCGTTTCCTTTGGCGTAGAAATCACTGCGTTTGGCAGTCCGTCCTTCCGTGTAGACAATCAATTCTTTTTGCCCTAGGAATTCGTTGGCAAGGTCGATGGCTGCATTCAGGTAACCTCCTCCGTTTCCTTGCAGGTCGAGAATCAGGTCCTTCATACCTTGTTTCTGAAGGCTTGTCATTGCTTTCTTGAATTCTTCGGCAGTGGTTGCTCCGAAGCGGTTGATGCGGATATAACCTGTTTTAGGCTGAATCATGTAAGAAGCATCGAGGCTAAGGATAGGTATTTTATCTCTTTTCACTGTGAACAATAAAGGATCCTGCACGCCACGACGAACGATAGTCAGGTTGACTTTAGAACCTTTCGGACCACGAAGACGCTTCATAATATCTTCCGTACTCATTTTCACTCCGGCAATAGTGCTGTCATTGACCGCAACAATACGGTCACCGGCAAGGATGCCGACTTTTTCGGAAGGTCCGTTGCTGACGGGTTGCACTACTAACAGGGTATCTTCAATCATCTGAAACTGAACTCCAATACCTTCGAAGTTACCTTGAAGAGGTTCGTTCATTTTCTTCACTTCTTCTGCATCCGAATAAGTAGAGTGCGGATCAAGTTGTGCCAGCATTTTGATGATGGCTTCTTCTACCAACTTGTCTTCATCTACTTTGTCCACATAGAAATTGGAGATTGCAAACTCTGCCATTTGTAACTTTCGCATGGCTTCGGAACCGAAGTTCTGGGCTTGTATGGCAACTGCCCACAAGCAAACGGATAGTATAATCGTTAGTTTCTTCATCATCTTTTCTGACTCATCGCCTATTCCCTAACGAGTGTTATTCACTCATTTTCATTCCTTTGGGAATAAACTGGCTGATATCTTTATTATAGGTTAATAACTCGCGTACAATTGTAGAGCTGACGCAAGTCAGTTCCGGTTCTGTGAAGAGCAGGATGGTTTCAATCCCTGCCAGTTTGCGGTTAATGTCTGCAATGGTCTCTTCATACTCGAAATCCTTCACCGTACGGATACCGCGGACAATGAACCTGGCCTCTACTTCCTGCGCAAAATCAATTGTCAGACAGTCATAGGACATCACCTGGATGCGAGGTTCGTCTTTATAAAGTTCCCGAATCATTTCTTCTCTTTTCTCAATGGGGAAGTAGGTATTCTTGTTCTCATTGATACCGATTCCTATCACGATTTCGTCCATAAAGGTAAGTGCACGTTCCACTACCGAGTAATGTCCGATGGTGAAAGGGTCGAAAGTACCCGGGAATATTGCTTTTCTCATGATGCCAAGTCTTCTTCTATAACCAGATTGTCTATAATAAAGTTCTGTCGTTCCATGGTATTTTTGCCCATGTAGAATTCGAGTAGTTCTTTTACCGCATCCGTTTTGCGCAGTGTCACCTGCTCCAGACGCATATCTTTACCAATGAAATGTTTGAACTCATCCGGTGAGATTTCTCCCAAACCTTTAAATCGGGTGATCTCTGGATTCGGTCCTAGTTCATTGATAGCATTGATGCGTTCTTCCTCGCTGTAGCAGTAATTTGTCTTTTTCTTGTTGCGTACACGGAACAAAGGCGTCTGCAGGATATATACATGTCCTTTCTTGATGAGATCAGGGAAGAATTGCAGGAAGAAAGTAATCAGCAACAGGCGGATGTGCATACCGTCCACATCGGCATCGGTTGCTACGATTACTTTGTTGTAGCGTAATCCTTCAATACCATCTTCTATATTCAGGGCTGCTTGAAGCAGGTTGAATTCCTCGTTCTCGTAAACCACTTTTTTGGTCAGTCCGAAAGAGTTCAATGGTTTACCACGGAGACTGAATACAGCTTGGGTGTTGACATCACGACTTTTGGTGATGGAACCGCTTGCAGAGTCTCCCTCGGTGATAAAGATGCAGGAGTCTTCCTCCAGTCCTTTGCCTTTCGGGTCGTTGAGGTGTATGCGGCAGTCACGCAATTTGCGGTTGTGCAGGTTGGCTTTCTTGGCACGTTCACGGGCAAGTTTCGTTACCCCTGCAATGGCTTTACGCTCCTTTTCAGATTCTTGTATCTTTTGTTGAATTACTTCGGCTATGTCCGCATTCTTGTGCAGGAAGTTGTCCACTTCCTGTTTGATAAAGTCGCCTACATACTTATTGACCGTTACGCCACCGGGAACCATATTGGTAGAACCCAGTTTAGTTTTCGTCTGACTTTCGAAGATCGGTTCTTCCACATTGACGGCAATGGCGGCAACCAATCCGTTACGGATATCGGTGTAGTCCATGTTCTTGTTGAAGAACTCTTTGATGGTACGGGCAATGTGTTCTTTGAAGGCACTTTGATGCGTACCACCTTGGGTAGTATGCTGACCGTTGACGAAAGAATAATATTCTTCTCCGTATTGTCCGGTATGCGTGAAGGCGATTTCGATGTCTTCCCCTTTCAGGTGGATGATCGGGTAAAGCCCGGTTGCCGTCATGTTGTCGTTCAAAAGGTCTACCAGACCGTTGCGCGACAAGATACGGTGTCCGTTATAGATGATAGCAAGCCCCGTATTGAGATACGTGTAGTTACGTAGCATTGTCTCAATAAATTCGGGCTTGAAACAGTAATTCAGAAATAGTGTATTATCCGGTTCAAAGAAGATGTAAGTTCCGTTTTCTTCTTCGGTATTCTTTGTCTCATCGGTCAGTAAGTTTCCTTTTGAGAAAGTGGCGATACGCACTTTGCCGTCGCGGTAACTGCGTACCTCGAAACGGGAGCTTAAAGCGTTGACGGCTTTCACACCGACACCATTCAGTCCGACACTTTTCTTAAATGCCTTGCTGTCGTATTTACCACCGGTATTCAGCATGCTGACAGCCTCGATGAGTTTTCCCTGTGGGATGCCTCGTCCGTAGTCGCGTACACTGACACGAAGGTTTTCTTCAACGGTAATCTCGATTTTCTTACCGGCTTGCATTTTGAACTCGTCAATACTGTTGTCAATTACTTCTTTCAGGAGGACATAGATTCCATCTTCGGCATGTGCACCGTCGCCCAGCCTTCCGATATACATACCGGGGCGTGTGCGTACATGTTCCATGTCACTCAAGTGGCGGATGTTGTCGTCAGTGTACTCTACTGCATTGTTGTTGTCTACAGGTATCAATTCGTTCTCTTCCATAGCTGTTTTTTTATTTTATCTCTTTGATGAACGCACGGCGGCGCTTATGTTGTTGAGTCTCAAAGTAATCCCATTGTGCCTGAACTTTTCCATTCAGTTCCAGTTCGGGGTTGCTTTCCGCAAAGATAAAACCTAATTTTTGATAAACTGGAATTAAATCGGAAAATAACAAAGCGTTAACACCTTTATTTTGATATTCCGGTTTCACTGCAACGAGTAGCAGATCAAGCATTTTGGCACGACGTTTCATGAATAATGCCTTTAACAGATAGAACCATCCGAGCGGCAACAGACGTCCGTTTGATTTCTGTAAAGCTTCAGCGAGAGATGGCATAGAGATACCTACACAGACTAGTTCATCATTGGCATCAGTAATCAGTGTAACCATCCGTAAGTCAAGGATCGGCAGATACATTTTCACGTATTGGTCGATTTGCCGCTGTGTCAGCGGAGAATAACCATAAAGTGGACTATATGCTTCGTTCATCAGTTCGAAAATCTTCTGTCCATAGTCTTTGGCTATCTTTCTTCCGGAAGTATATTTCTTTATCTTAAGGTTGTATTTTCGTTGGATCAGTTCGGAGATACGCTTATGTTTGTCGGGAATAGCATCCGGTATGTAGATTTTGTATTCCACCCAGTCGGCATCTTTCTCGAAGCCTAGTTTTTCCATGTGTACCGGATAGTACGGGTAGTTGTAGATAGTGGCCATGGTGCTAAGCTGGTCGAATCCTTCGATCAGCATTCCTTCCGCATCGAAATCAGTAAATCCGAGAGGACCGGCAATATGAGTCATACCCCGTTCTTTTCCCCATTCTTCCACTGTTTTGATAAGTGCGGATGATACTTCGGGATCGTCGATGAAGTCTATCCATCCGAAACGAACGTTTTTACATTCCCACTTCTTGTTCGCCTGGTTATTGATAATTGCAGCTACACGTCCTACTATTTTATCGTCCCGATATGCGAGGAAATAATCAGCTTCACAGAATTCGAATGCTGCATTTTTCTTCTTGTTGAAGGTGTTGAGCATGTCGTCATAGAGGTCAGGCACAGAGTAAGGGTTGCCCTTGTACATTCTGTAATTGAAACGGATAAATTTCTTAAGTTCTCTCTTTGTGGAGACTTTCTTGATTGTAATAGCCATATCTCGTATTTATGATTTGAGGAAGCAAAGATACGTGATAATCTTTAAATTACAACGCGCCGGAAAGAGAAAATATAGTCTCTGGACGATTAGGGAGTGGACTGTAAATATGAAAAATACCGGAAATGATGATCATACATTCATTGCCGGTATTCTTTTTCTGTTTTTGTAGGCCGTTTATTGGCTGATGTGTCCTTCGAAAGGCGAGGCAGGCAAACCGGCTGCGTTGTATAAGTTAGCATCATCGGGATTATCTCCCCAAGCATATCGTACAGAGACCGGTTGCTGTATTTCCTTATTCCATACTATTACTTTATTGTTTTCGATTTTAGCCTGTGCCCATTGGTATTTTCCATCTGCGCCGGCAATGGCGAATCCTGATAAATAGCCATATTTATTACGAGCTACTAGTTGCTCGTCACAAGCGTTAAAGGTGACCTCCAGTGCATCTCCGATTCTTTTTACCGACTGGAATATCGGGCCGGTGCAAACAATAGAGTTATATCCGTAATCATTGTGGAGAGCATGCAAAGCAAGTCGTTTACCTACATCTTGTTTGTTGCGGGGATGTATGTCATTTTCTTCACCGATGTCTATAATGACGGCCTGTCCTGTATGTGGTAAGGCCAGTGTCTTCGACTGTGTATCCCGCAGGTTTGCCCAATGACTTTCAGAGGGCTGCTTGGCCGGAGACATGAAGTTTGCTAATTGAACCCAATAAAATGGGAATTCGTTATTCCATCTACTTCTCCAGTCTTTAATTAAAGCCGGAAATAAATCAATGTATTCGTTGGCGCGGGCGGCATTGTTTTCTCCCTGATACCAGATTACCCCTTTCATCCCCAAACCTACCAGCGGATGAATCATTGCGTTGAACAGCAAAGAAGGAAAAGCGTTAGGACCATATTCTACATAATCATATTGTGCACTCGATACTGCAACTTTATACTTCCAATTATCACACAAAGGGAAAATTCGGTTGTTGACTTTCAGGTATACTTCATCTTTAGGACCATATAGACCGCCTCCTCCACGATAGTCGGATATTTTAATAGTGATGGTATTCTGTTCCTTTAATACTTCTGCCGGGATCTTGTATAGACGTTTCAGGTCATATCCTACCGTTCGTCCTACTTCATGTCCGTTAACCCAGGTAATGTCATCGTCATCGATAGTACCGAGACTCAATTCTGCATCCTGTCCTAAACAGTTGACCGGTATGGAAAACTGATAAGTAAACCATACAACTCCATCTATACCGGATAATTCCTCATTTGACCATAATGACGGAACAATATGTTCCTTCCAGTTTTCTGTAGAGGTGTTTTCTAAATACCATTTCTCTTTTTCTCCCGGTTCGTTTATGATGGCTTGTTCGAATTCCTTTTTGACTTTGTCACTGTGTTTGATGTATTCTTCGAATTCAGAAGAGCGCATACGGGCTAATGATTTTTCATATTTCGGAAAATGCTCTATCACTTCCATGCTCATCCAGGTTTCGATGTCCGTACCACCCCATGAGGAGTTGATGAATCCGATAGGAATATTGAGTTTTTGGTATAATTCACGTGCAAAGAAATAGCCGACAGCTGAAAAATCAGAAGCGGAGGCGGGTGAACATACTTCCCATTTACCTTTTAAGTCGGTTTTAGGAGTGTGCCCCATTTCTTGAATTACGTTGAATGAACGGATTTGAGGGTAATTGGCAGCTGCGACTTCTTCGGTAGCATGATTAGCGCTACGCAGACGAAACTCCATATTTGACTGTCCGCTACAAATCCATACTTCACCGATTAAAATATCTGTAAATGATAAAGTCTGCTTGAGGCTTTTTACATTTAGAGTATACGGTCCACCGGCTTGCATAGGGGGCAGGCTGACTGACCATTTCCCATTTTTATCGGTTCGGGTACTCTTTTGAGCATTTCCTAATGTTACGCTAATTCGCTCACCGGCATTGGTAGTTCCCCATATATTGATTGGCTTCTCACGTTGCAGCACCATGTGGTCTGAAAAGAAAGAAGGTACGGAAAGCTGTGCCATTATTTGTGATAGGACAAATAGCAAGCAAACTGTTAATGATAGAAGTTTTTTCATCCGATGAGTATTTGGTGATTATTCATTAATATATTCTTTGGGAAGCAATATCTTACGAAGCGTATCGGCAAAGATTGCAGCCATGCGCTGTTGAATAAATGAATGTTCTCCATGTGGCGGATGCCATCCAAATATTTCTCCATGAGTCTCTTGTGAATCCCCAGTGTAAATTAGGCTATATTGTTTTCCTGTAACCGGATGTTTCTGGTTTTTGGAGAATCCGATGTATCTGTCGAATTCTACTACCGGGAATCCCCATTTTTCTGCCAGTTTTCGGACCGAAGTGTTGAATATCGGACGACTGTCATGCCAATGAGTACATAAGACAATAGAAGCAGGTTTCCCATAAGGAGTGTTGTAATATCTAGATTTTGGATTGAATTTCTGGTTATAACAGTCTGATATGTAGCGCTTGATGACATAATCATAGCAAACGGCATAGTCGGAAGCATCAAAAGGAGTTTTATAATCCTTGTAGTTCTCTTTTAAGTTTGCTTCGTTATATACGTCTTTTTCATGTACTTGCATCAAGACAAATACATCAATGTTATCGAACTCTTCCGGGGTATAGAGAGTACCGTCCAGCATTTTATTTGCAGTGTGAGCAATAGATTCTGCACTTACAGCCCGATTGATGGGGATGGCGTGAAGGGCACGACATCCCATTTCAAACCACTTATTGTTAGGTTCGGCAAAAGATGCTCCGGATAATAAAATGGTATAAGTGTCTTTATTTTGGGCTATTCCTGCTAAAGCGAGCAGGCAAATGAATGTGAATAAGGTGATTCTTTTGTACATAGTTATCGTTGATTGATTAATTGGTGAATAAAATCAAGTTCAAGTGAATGTTTTCCGGCTTGTAAAGTTATAGATTTTTGGGGTTCTGGCATTGTAAAAGGAACAAATGTTGCAGAAGTGCCTGCCGGAATATCGATTGTATAACGGATGCAGTCATTAGTTTGACGAACCCAGTTGATATTTAACCAGCCATAGGGAGTATTATAGCGTATGGTAAGTTCATTCATGTCTGCCGGAAAGAAAGGTTTTAGCAAAATATGCTTGAATCCGGGATGTTTTTCATCTATCTGAATTCCTCCCAGTCCTTTGTATAGCCATGCTCCTATTTCTCCGAACATAATATGGTTATATGAGTTGTCGATAACGACATCTGTCCGCCAATTTTCATGTAGAGTTGTAGCACCTTGTTTGATCCAGTACCCCCAGGAAGGATAGGTGTCTTGTGATGCGACTTTGTAAGCTGTTTCCGCATATCCGTTATCTGACAGGGCGGAAAGTAGGGCCTTGCTTCCTAATAAACCGACGTCCAGATGATAATCGTCTTTTTCTACCAATTCATGTAGTCTGGCAGCAACTTTCTTTTTATCTTCTTCCGGAACGATTCCCCAGTATAATGGCATGGCAAGTTCTGTCTGTGTTCCCTCTGCATATATTCCTGTTTCCTTATTGAGAAAACTGGTGTTGATAGCCTCTTTTATTTTTTGTGCCAGCGTGTTATAATAGGAGGCATCTTCGGCATATCCGAAAAGTCTGGCTGCTTTGGCTAGAATACAGACGTCCGTATAATAATAGATAGAGGAAGTCAAGGTTATATTGCTTTTTGAGCGTACAGGTACCCAGTCGCCCAGTCCCCAGTCTGTAAGATGATTGGTTGATATGGATTCTATATAGGAGACATATTTTTTGATTGGTCCGTACATGCGGCGGAGTAATGTGGTATCTCCGTAAAATCGATAAATTTCCCAGGGGATAATGGTGACAGCACTCGTCCAGTCGACCCCGTTGGCCCAATCATAGCCCCATACAGAAGTTGGGATGATACATGGGAGGACTCCGTTGTCTTTTTGTTCATCACAAAAGTCGTTCATCCATTTCTCATATATAGAGATACCATCGAAATTGTATAATCCTGTTTCTATGGCAATATGTGCATCTCCTGTCCAGCCATTCTTTTCCCGTTGAGGGCAGTCAGTCGGGTAACCGAACAAGTTGGCTAAATAGGAACTGTTAGTGGCTTTCCATATTTTGTTTAGCAGCTCGGATGACGAAGACCAGTAGCCGATGGCCGGAACATCACTGTGCATTTCTACTGCAATAAGATTTTCGTCGGATAATTGAATAGGGGTAGATGATGAGACTTCTACAAACTGAAAACCTTTGTAGTTGAATTTGGGCATGAATCTATCTTGCTTTCCGCTAAGTATGACGATGTCTGTTTGAAAAGGATCGCTGTCGTCTGTCGGCCGGTAGTGATAATCTATATTTGCCATGTTTACCATACCGTTTTTGTCTAAAAGTTCCCCATGTTTCAGGCGCAGTTTTGTTCCTTTTTTCCCTTTCACTTTTAGCTCGGTGACACCTGCAATGTTTTGGGGGAAATGATAGACGTAGCAGCTGTCATTTATTTTTTTGCATTGAGTTGCTGTATAGCGGGCCGTTTCACGAATCGGATACATAACTTGTGATTTGATCGTTTCCGTAGGCGATTCGGTTTCTTGTGCATGATACCATCCGGTAGCGTTGAATCCGGGGGAGTCCCAGCCTGCTAATTCTTTCTGTGCATCATAATGCTCGGCTGTATAGATGCTGTTGAAAATAACCGGGCTGTCAGTTGTTTGCCAGGTTGAGTCAGTACCCAGATATTCTGTTGTTCCATCTGTGTAACGCAGATGGAGTTGTGCTGTGAATTTAGGGCGGTTTCTCCATGAAGCCTTGTCGAAAAACCATACTGCTGTGGATTGATGATTATACCAGCCGTTCCCCAGTTGTACTCCTATTACATTTTCACCCAGAGATAGTAATGACGTAACATCATGAGTGACTGATAGTATACGTTTGTCGAAATGTGTATACATAGGGTCAAGGAAATGATTTCCTGCCCGTTGCCCGTTGATAGAGAGCTCATGCAGGCCTGCCGATGCAATAGTGAGTAAGGCTTGCTCGATTGTTTTGTCTAATTGGAAGCTCTTTCTATAATAGGGTGCCGGACGGTATGTGATGTCATGTTTGTCAGTAATCCATTTCCCTTTCCAGTTGTCGGGTGATAAACATCCTGTTGTGAAGGAGGATATTGGAGAAAATGTAGTTTTCTGTTTGGAAGAGGTTTGATAGCCTATTTTCCAATAATATGTTGTATATGAATCTAATGGTTGTCCATCATAGGAGACTCTTATGGGAGCTCCTATGATGGATTTGTTCCAATAACCGGACTGTCTGCCTGATAATTGAGTACTGTCTGTTGATAGCCATATTTCAACTCTGTTGATACTATCTTCCTCTAGCAGCGGAAGTTTCCAGGAGAGTCTGGGAGTTTGAGTATCTACTCCTACAGGAACGGGTATATTCTCACATTTTAATTCAAATGGCGGTTTTAGCTCTTGAGGTACACATGAGAATAGGGTTGTGCCCAATAGTAAATATAAATAGGACCGAATTGGAATATGAGCCATATTGGTTAGTTGGTTAGTGATGAATTTACTTTTTTCTTCTCTCTTCGAGTTCTGTTGATATTTCATATAATCTTTTTTCATTTAACGGATAACGTGAAATGAAGAATGCTGATAGCATGGTGGCAATTGCCGGGAAGATACTCATCATCATACAAATGCCGGTTTGAGCAAAGTCGGATTGGATTACATTTGCTTTGAAACCGAAATAGGCCAGTAGCCATCCGGTCAAAGCACCTCCGATTGTCCAACCGAACTTTTGAGACATGGACGAAGAAGAGAATATCAGGCCGGTTGCCCGTCTTCCGGTTTTCCATTCGGAATAGTCTGATATATCTGCATACATAGACCATAATAAAGGAGAAATAATACCCGCACAGATACTTATTAAGACCTGTAAACAAAGAATTCCCTAGATAAAATCTTTAGGAAGGAAGTAGAATAAAACACTTAGAATGGTAGCGCCAACCATTGCTACAAAATAAGTTTTCTTTTTACCGATTCTTTTGGTGAGTGATGGCACAAACATGATTCCGAGGATATTGGCGGCTTGTCCTAATACCAAGTAGATCGTGATTAGAGTAATGGCACTATTCATGAATGAGAAAGAGAATGTATCGGAGCTGTCTACATAATATTTGAAATAGAATACAGCAGAACCGTCACGAAGAGAATTGAACACTAATGCCATGATTCCTGCGCATAAAAGAATCCACCAGGGTTTGTTTCTGCCCAGATCTTTCAGATCTTCTTTCAGTGATCCTTTTTCTTCCTTTATGGGCTGCACTCTTTCTTTTGTCCATAGAAAAGTTAATAAGAACATTCCACTAGCCATAATCGCAAATACGACTGCAGCCATCTGCCAGCCGAAAGCGATGTCAGGTATATTTTCCGTTATCTTCATTTTACTGAATATATCAACCAGTGGCTCAATGAGGAATAGTACCAGAATACTTCCTCCAAAAGCAAATGTCATGCGGTAGGAGGAGAACTCTGTGCGTACTTGTGGATTGGCAGACATTACTCCTAATAGAGATGCGTACGGAACATTGATTAATGAATATACCATCATCATAAGGGTATATGTGGCATAGGCAAATATTATTTTGGTAGTCATGTTATCTCCAAAAGATGAGAAGGTCAGTATACCACAGATGCCGAATGGTATGGCTATCCATAGTAGGTAGGGGCGGAATTTACCCCAGCGTGAGTTTGTCCGGTCGCCTAATATTCCGACAAACGGATCGAGGAAAGTGTCCCAAATGCGTGTGATAAGGAACATTGTTCCTACCACTGCCGAAGAGATACCTACCACGTCTGTGTAGAAGAATAGCAGATACATTGTGAATAACTTCCAAAACATGGAAGAAGCAGCATCTCCTAATCCATACCCGATTTTTTCTCTTAGTTTTATGTTTTCCATGGTGATGTATTTATTGTTTCAGGTATTGTTTATTGTGGTTTACCATAGTAATGATCCGCTTCACAGATTCTATAGAACGGAAACCGTCGGTTGGTGTGTGCAGACAATAATCTACAAGCTGGCTTACTGTTGATTCGGCTACATGAAGACGGGTGTCTGAAGACGCATAATAGATATAAATTTTTCCGTTATCATCTTCAATCCATCCGTTTGAGAATAATACATTCGATACATCACCGATTCTTTCTTCTCCTATAGGGGCCATGAAATAACCTGCAGGTTCAGCTATAATTTCTGTCGGATCTTCTAAAGAAGTCATGTATAAGTATAATACATAGCGTAATCCGGCTGCGCATCCTCTTACACCATGTGCTAAATGTAACCATCCTTGTGGAGTTTTAATGGGGTGTGGCCCTTCTCCATTTTTTACCTCCTTGATCGTATGATAAAACCGTTTATTGATGATTTTTTCCTCTTTTATTTCGGCATGACAGATGTCATCTATGAGTGCCCATCCGATACCTCCTCCATTGCCGGCGTCAATAAAACCATCTTGAGGGCGGGTATACAGGGCATACTTCCCATTCACAAATTCCGGATGAAGCACTACGTTACGTTGCTGGCTCGGAGATTTCAGATCCGGCAAGCGTTGCCATGTTTTTAGGTCTTTTGTTCGTGCAATACCTGCAACGGCTACTGCGGAAGATAAATCACCGGCTGGAGCGTTTGTATCTTTGCGTTCCGCACAAAAAATGCCATAAATCCATCCATCTTCATGTGCGGTCAGGCGCATATCGTACATATTGGTATCAGGAATGTCTGTCTCCGGCATTTCTATCGGATAATCCCAAAAACGAAATCCGTCTACGGGACTATTACTTTCTGCTACTGCAAAGAATGATTTTCGGTCTGCTCCTTCCACACGCGCCACAAGATAGTATTTATGATTGATCTTGATGGCTCCCGTATTCATTACAGCGTTGATACCAATTCTTTCTTCCATGAATGGGTTTTGTTTTTCATCAAAATCATACTTCCAGATGAGTGGTGCATGTTCTGCTGTTAATACAGGGTGGTAGTAACGTTTATATATACCGTTGCTATTGTTACATATCTCATTTTTTCGGTTGATAAGAGCTTCATAATTTTGTGTTAGCTCTTCTAATCTATTACTTTTCATATTCTATAGTTATTTTTCTCGGTTAATTATTCTATAATTAAAACCCAGTCATTTCCTTTTCCCTTTGTGGGAGAGGATACGGGAATGGTATCTGCTGTTGTATTTTGATGGAATGTGATTCTTCCATTGCGAGGATTCATCCACTTTAAAGACCGTTTGGATGCCTTCATTGAAGGCAAATAAATCGTTCTCTCTCCACCTTGTGGAAAATATACTAATAAGTAGTCTTTGTTGCCGAATGCTACGGGATAGTTTTTATTTTCTAAAGGTATATTGCCAAAGATGGTTTGTTGGTTTTTTCCTTGAGTAAAGTCAAATTTTTCCCATAATCTGCGAAAGTGAATTAAGTCCCATGCTCCTTGTTTATCCATTGATTGGTACCATGGAGTGTCGGCGTCACATTTAGGCTCACGTCCGGTATCAAACATCTGCCATATATCATTACAGCCGTATGTATATCCACAAGCTCCGCTGAACATACTTTGGTAAAGTGTATGGCGGATATCATCATCTCCAAATCTTCCATTTTCTTTTTTGAAATTGATCGGAATATTTTCATATCGGGGTTCTCCGTCCATGCATGGCTTGTGTGGTTCCTTTTTTAAATCGGGCAAAAGCAGACGTTGATAGATTGCGAAATCTTGTTGTGCGTGTCCGGATTGACACATATTAAAATCCAGCCACGAAGCATTGTGAAACCAGAACGAGGATGAGTGCTCTCCATGAGGATGATAGGTCATCAAATGGTTTTTGTCTACACTTTTAATACCGGTTGCTAATGCATTCCAAATGGCAAAGTTTTTTCCGTCTCCACTTCGATCACCTCCTATTATCCATATCAGATTGGGTGCGTTCATATAACGTTCTCCTAACCATTTGCCGTATCTATATGCATTTTCCGGTGTAAAAATCTCCGGTCCTTTTCCCCATTGTTTGTCTACCTTATCTCCCCAGGTTGGTAATAGAGCTATGTATAAACCTTTGGCTGCTGCCAGAGAAATAACTTTGTCTACATGAGTGAAATAGCCGGGAGCGGGCTTGTCAATATTGCCGTCAATTAACTTAGGTTCTCCGTTAGATGAAACATCCATATCATCTAATTCATCCAGGATTACCGTTTGTATGACGGTAAATCCTTTTTCTCTGCGATTCTCCAAATATAGTTCAGTCTCTTTGTCATTTAAGCGGCTGATGAGTTCCCATGCTGTATCTCCCATGTAGAGAAAAGGAGTTCCGTCACTGTATTCTAGGTAACGTCCTGAAGAATTTACTCTTAAGTTTCCTTTGGATAGATTCGTGGCGTTTCCTGTCCACCGGTCTTCTTGGGCGGAAGTTCCAGTTATACAAAACATGAATAAAATATAGCAGATGGAGAATCGTTTGAACATAATTCTATTTTTTTAAGGTACTTGTATATTTCTCAATGATAGGCATTTGCGGTCTGTCTTTTCCGTCTTTGGGGGTGATTGCCATGAAATAGGTATCCCACCACGGACCCGCAGCCCAATATGTACCATTGATTCCATTTTCTTGTAAATATCCCAAGAATAAGTCGAGGGTTTCATTCCAACGGGGATCATTGTCGGGGATTCCATATTCTCCGATAAAACCATGGAATTTATTCTGTTTAATCCATTCTACAAATGGTTTTACCCGGTCGATTCCTTTCTCCGGATAACATTCTTCCTCTTCGTATGAATATTTGTACGTACCGGATGCATCCTTGTCAAAATATACATGAGCTTCAAAAGCAAGGTTATTAGCCGGGTCTTTTAAGAATTTGAGTGTATCACTCTGCTCGATCCAACGCTCTGCTGATGACCAGTCGTTGCCGCCTACCATAATAAGCGTATTTGTGTCGACTTCTCGTATGGCATTGATGGACGCTTGTGCCATGTCGAACCACTTGGTTTCCGGGGCCAGATCATGTGGTTCGTTCATTAGCCCGTAACCATATATGTTTTTAAAAGTGGAGAATTCTTTAGCGATAGCTTGCCAGAAAGAAGCCAGGTCTTCGATTGTTAATCCGTTGTTTCCAATGAGGGTATGTTCGTTGTTCATGAAGCGGCGACAGTAATTATGTAAGTCAAGAATAACCACCATGTCGCGTTTCTCTGCTGCTCTGACCAATTCTTTCATTTTATTGAGGTCATGCTGGTTTAGCGGTCCTTTTAAGTCAAGTTGTAGCCGTTCCCATTTGAATGGTAACCGGATAAGTTTCAGCCCTTTCTTTTGCCAATATTCGAGGTCTTGATCTGTCGGGTAGGTATAGTCTTTATTATACTCACCGGGGAAAGATGAACCGAAGTCCGCGCATGCCAAGTTTACTCCGTAAGGTTCACCTGTCTCTTTTACCGGAGGTTGATTACTTTTACATCCATTTAGAGTAAGAAGGCTAAGTAGTAGAAAAGCCGAAATAAAAACTTTTTTCATAATGTTCTGTTTAATAGGGTGATTGAAGATTCCAGCCTTTTACAATAACTGGAGATTCCAAATTTATTTTTAATATTTTTGATTCCTGTGGGTTAAGCCATATATAGTTCTCCGAAACGATAAGTTGGTCCATTTTTTCTGGTACTTCTACGTGTACTCCGATAGCAGGGTGCTTTCCTGTATTTGTTAAAGTCACCATATTACCTGTGCGTTCCATTTTAATTTCTGTTTGGGGCATTGATACGATGGAGCCCGGACGTACTTCGTAATTGGTAAAGTAATAATTCCGATATATGTTTTTGTTATCTTTGATTATGTCCAGAACAAAGAATAGCATGGTCGATTTGGTTTGTTCTCTATTCAGATTTATTTCTCCTAGTTTTTTGACGACATTATCATCGCCGATACCGTTGAAAGTATGGGTGGCAACAGTATCTAGTAATGCATTGTATATAGACACTTTGACTTGATAAGGTTCTTTCTCTAATGTTTGGCAGTCATCAAGTAGATAGACAGGAAGACTGACTTCTTGACTGGCAAGGTTGCTGCGGTCAAATAGCATGACTGCTGCTAACGGGGCAAAAGACTTTTGCACAAAATAGTGAACGGGTTTGATGATACCATAATAGTCTACACATGACCATGATACACCAGGATAGTTATCGTTCATCTTATAATAAAGTGCTCCGGTAGTATGAGGCCATAATGTGCGTGCCCGTTCTAATGTATGGCGTACTCCTACTACTTGTGCTAACTGTGACCCGAGTATGAAAGAAGCCAGCGAGTCCTTCGGCATAAAATAACCGGAATATTGAGTGAGTTTCTCCATTTCTCTCATCGTTCCGAAGATAGGAGTGTGGTGCGTGAAATTACCGCTCCTTTGGGGAGGCCACACTTCTTTTTCCTCGTCCAAATATCTACGCACTGTCTCGATGTGAGGCAATGATGCTATCCCAAATTCTCCCCAAAAAGGAGCGGTCATATTCAAATTGTGATTAAGATGAGCATCGTCCCACCAGCAGTTGTAATTGTGCAGGCTGCCTCCCCAGGCTTCCCCACGATGGAAGGGACGTGTTCCGTCAAGTTCTATACTAAGTCGTCCCATCATGTCAATTGCAGGTCCGAATGGTTTATCTGATTCATTCCCTGCTCCCCACATAATAAGAGAAGGGTGATTTCTTAATCGTTTGGTATTTCTTTCCACTGTTTCTTGCAGGATAGTGTACGGTTGCGTGTTATGGCTATTCCAGGCCGTTGGCCATTCTTGCATGACTAAAATACCATATTTATCGCATAATTCGTAAAAATCATCGGTTTCGGGCATTCCTCCTCCCCAGGCTCTTAACATTTGTATGTGCTGGCTTTGGGCTATCTGGAGCAAATGCTCGTATTTATTTCTTGAGAAGTCCATTAATGCATCCATAGTGCACCAGCCTGTTCCTTTTATGAACATCGGCTTGCCATTGATGACGAATGTCCAGTTATAATAATCTTCTTTAGCACCATCAATTAATGGTCTCATTTCAATAGTCCGTATACCGAACGACGTTTTTGTATGGGCTGTCTTCCCTTTTTGTGGAATGAAGAATAGGTTGAGGTCGTATAGTGATTGTTCTCCTCTGTCATTGGGCCACCAAAGATGCGGATCTTTGATTTGAAGGTCTAAAGATAAAGTCTCCTGTTTTTTCTGACTGTTTATGTCGAAACGATAATATTGTGTTATTCCTTTGAAGTTCTTGGGAGATACTTCTGCATATAATACTCCTTTTAATGGAGATGATTTTTTATGCAGATCAAGAGTTAAGCGCATTTGACCATCGAGCGAACGAGTAGCGATGAAGGGTGATTCTATTTCTACTGCGGCTTGTTCTTTTAATTGAACACTACGCCAGATTCCTAATGATGGGATTTGTGCATAATGCCATCCATAAACGCAATTGAATACAACTGTATATTTCCAACTTTCATTTGCGTTGGGAGGCCAGTTGCCCAGAAACATTTGAGGGATGGCTTCTAGTTTTACTATGAGAGTGTTTTTATTTTTTAAATAGTTACCTATTGAAAAATCGGGCCCTCCGAACATACCTTCGTGTGTTCCTAAAAGTTTTCCATTGAGCCATATTGTACATTTGTTAGCAATTCCGCCAAAAGATAATATACAGTGAGATGAGGGGGAGTCTAGTTCGAACTCCCGCTTCATCCACCATGTCTTGTAAGATTGTTTTTCTGCAATAGAGTCATTCTGTCCGATGTATGGATCGGGTATGATTCCATTTTCTACTAATGCGGTGTGAATACTACCAGGCACACGGGCAGGTATTTGATCTGTCCAGATAGTGTGTAAACGTTCTTTTTCAGTTCCTCCTTCTGCCAGTTGCCAGGTTCCGTCCAAAAAGATGTTTGCAGGAGTTTCTCTGACAAGAGGAATATTTCCTGTTTCAGTCATCTGTATACCTTTTACTTCCATTGGAGATAGCTTTGCTGCAAAGCTTTCTCTGTCTATCTCATCCATTGATTTTTGTGCAATAACCATTGGAGTGGATAGCAGTAAAGTGATAATAGTGATGATTCGAGTTCTCATGGACAGTATTTATTCTGATTATTGTTGTGTACTTTTATATTTCAGGAGCGTGCTTAATTGCGGACGATCCTGTGTGTAATTATTGGTCGGTTGGACAGATAAGGGATAATCACCCCATCGTGGACCGGCAGACCAGTAAGTTCCGTTTATTCCATTTTCTTGTAGATATTTAAGTGCTGCATCAAGAATATCCATCCAACGGCCGTCAGTATCAGGTATACCATATTCACCAACGAATCCACGTTTATTATTTTCTTTCAGCCAGTCAACAAAAGGTTTCAAACGAGCCACCCCTGTTTGAACGGTTGCACCATCTTCATCATATCCTTTATTATAGTTTCCGGAAGAATCCGAATCGAAATATATATGTGCCTGGAATATCAGGTTATTACTTGGATCTGTAAGAGTTTTCAGATTGTCACTGCATTCTTTCCATCGTCTGGCAGAGCTGAATTCGTCTCCGCTAACTATGATGGTCGTTTTAGTATCTATAGTGCGGATGGCATTAATGCAGGCTTGGGCTATGTTAACCCATGGTGTCGATGCCAGCATTTCGTAGGGCTCATTCATGATGTCGTAACCCCAGATATTTTTATAGTCTTTAAACTCTTTTGCCAGTTTCTTCCATACGTCACAGAAATTGTCAACAGTGCATCGTGCATTACCAATGATTGCATATTGATTATTTTGTGAACTTTGACCGTCGCAATATACACAATATCTTCCAAAGTTATGCATATCCAGAAGTATCTGTATGTTTCTATCTTCAGCGGCTTTGACGAATTTCTTCATTTTTGCCAGCTCTGTTGCATTTAATTCCCCATTCATTGTGGGTTGTATACGTTCCCAACGAAAAGGAAAACGTACCAGATAAAGGCCTTTGGCTTTAAAGTAATCCAAATCTTTTTCTGTGGGATAACCATAGTGGGTACCATCCACCCCCGGATACACATTCCCAAATTCAGCTCCTGACAGGTTAACTCCAAAATAAGCTGTTTGTTTGGTTGGTTGAGGCTCATCACTATTTTCTTCTTCGTCTGATTTGGAACAAGATGAAAATAGAAGTGCTACAATCGTTACTAATGAAAATAAGTCTTTTAGCATAAATCGAATCTTTTTGATTATGAGGGAACGCCCATATTAAAGCGTTCCCTTTTTTATTTTTACTTATGAACAAATCTGAAATTACACATACTTAAATCAAAATCCTGTGCAGATTCAGGAGAGAATATGATTTTGAAAGCTGTGTTGGTACTGGGATCGATGGAACTGGGCAACAATGATTCTGTGTCAGCACTGATCCGTACTGTTTGCCATCCGCCATAAGTATTGACCGGAATTCCTCCTTTGGAAGGATACCATCCATAATCTCCTAAGATGATACGCGCTTGGGCTGATATCGGGAATTTAGCTCCAGTACAGATTTCAAATCTTAAATCGTATGATGAAAGATCTGCGGCTACTTCTGCTGGTACAGTAATATATCCGGCCCACATAACCATCCATCCCCAAGCTTTCACGGAATTATTGAATCGAATATATTTTCCTCCTTCTACTAATGGTTCCGGTTGTCCTTCTAATGTGCCGTCACATAAGAAATTTTTCGGGGCATCAGGGAATTGGCTGGAATGTGTAAAAGCACCGCTTCCCGGCCAATTATTGAAATCAAAAAGTTGAGATACTCCCGGATCCATGTATGTGAGCTTGTATGCTTCATCCATATTGGCTCCTTTTATAGTAAGGGTAGATTTCGGAGTGGCATTTGCCGGGATTTCTATTGTTAGTTCTGTACGAGTGGCATCGATTACATTTACCGGTAAATTACCTAGATTAACAATTGCTTCTTCGATTGTAATACCGTAAAGGTCAAAGTTGTCACCTGTAATAACTGTCGTATCTCCTGGTTGGGTAAATTCATTCTTGAGTCCATTGATTGTTAAATCAGGGATGGAAACAACAAAAGGAATACTTAGTTCTCCGTGTTTGGTTGTAATATAAATCGTGTTGGTCACTTCTTTAGGAAGTGCACGGGGAATAGGTGCGAGAAGCATATCGTAGGTCGAATATACCTCCTTGCTGTCCACTTCGATATCATTGAATTTTAGAGAGGTGATGTCTCCGAGATTTGTTCCCTCAATTCGTACTACTTGTTCGAAATTCGCTCCCTCAATGGGAAATTCAGCATCTGTTGCCAAAACAACTTTGTCTACAGTCGGAGCACCTGTTGACGGTTTGTTTTCTTTGGCTTTCAGATCGTCGACTTCAACAATATCCGTACAGGATGTTAAAGCAAATATGGATGCTGCGATTATTGCAAAATATTTTATTTTCTTCATAATCTGTTTTATTACATGGTTATAAGTGATTAATCCCAGCCAGGATTATTCTCATTAATTCCTTGGTTCGTCAGGATTTCAAGAGTCGGAATCGGGAATAGCAGATGTTTACTGGAACGTTGTTTTACGTTATTGGCTTCATCCATTCCGCCTAGAGCATTCATTGCCTGCAAATAAATTCCCCAACGTATTAAATCCCAACGACGATCGCCTTCCAAGGCTAATTCCATTGCACGTTCTTCAAGGATTGCAGAACGCAGGCTGGTTTTATCTGTAAAGTTTGCCAGTTCTTTGCCTGTTGCATTACTACGGGTGCGAACATCATTTAAAGCATCTACCGATTCTTTTGTCGGGCCATTTAATTCATTAGCTGCTTCTGCAAAAATTAGAACAATATCAGCATAACGTAAAAATGGGTAATTGGCATCTGTACGAGGTTGAGTCTGATCGGCTATTTGTTGTGAATATTTGGTCGTGAAAGCGAAGAACTGTTCTGATCCTCCTTCATCACATCTCCATCCGGAGGTTACTTTAGGATTATCGAACGGAGGTTCTTTGGCTTCAACCATACGTTGCCATTTCCCAAAGTTCGGATAGTATGAACCACCCCCCCAACTTGTATCAGAGTTCTGACGTATCCAACAATGCAACACTCCCTTGTCCACGCGGTAGTCTTTTTCTTCAAATAATAGATACCAGTGTTTTCTACATCCTACCGTTAAGCTATTGTCTATATTTCCTGCTGCATTGAGTCTGCCACAGTAGTGCGAGCTGAATAATGTACCGTATAATTCATCACCGGACTTAGTTTGTAAGCTGAATAAATGTTCGCTACAAGTCTTGCCGGAAGGAGACCAAACCAAATCATAGTCCTCAAGTTTGTGTATTCCATATTCTCCTCCTATTATATCTCCTGCAATTTCGTAGGCCAGTCTATAATATTCTTGAGAGGAAAAGCTTTCGTAACCGGCAACTTGATCCTTGGAGAATGTTGTCGGAACAGGTTCTGTATATACTTTGGTCATAGTGCCGTTTACATTCTGCATGACAAACGGTGCGCCGGTTTTTACTGTTATTTGTTCTCCGGTAGCCATGGAAGCAGAACCGATAGTTGCATATACTTTGGCTAACAAACCTGCTGCAGTTGCAGCACAGACTCTTCCGGGTTTAAAGCCATTATCTGTGTTTTTATAAATCATATCTTTAGCATCTTTAAGCAAAGGTATGATTGTTTCCGTGTAGACTTGTGCAATCGGAATACGCGGATTGTTAGTATATTGTCCGGATTCGTTTACACTGACCGAATAAATAGGGATAGCTCCATAAGCACGTACCAAGTAGAAATATGCCCATGCTTTAAGAAAATAACATTCTCCTAATGCATTCTTTTTAAATTCTTCCGATACATTCTGCATCTTATTGATTTCAGAGACCGCTATATTTGCCCGGTTAATCAACGAGTACATTCCGGTCCAAAGTACATCGGCCTGTCCGTCACCTCCCTGGAAGTTACCGCTTCCAAACTGGCTGAACTGCCATACTGCACCGGAAATATAGTCACAGTCATAATCCAGCGGACGTGGGAAACTACCGTATCTGAACATGGCTTCGTGTAATGTGTTATATACTCCTGTTACCCACATGTCGGCACCGTTATCAGAATCCTCAACATCTTCAGGGACAATGAAGTCGAAAGGCTTTTCTTCGATCATACTTTCGCATGATGTCATTACTGCTCCGGATAATAGGAGGCTGGATGCCATCAGATATATGAATATATTTTTCTTTTTCATTATTTCTTGAGATTATAACGTTAATTTAAAACCTATTGAATATGTTCTGCTGCTTGGATATGAGAAAATATCAACTCCTCTTCTGGAAGCGTCAGAACCAAAGGCGTTTACATCCGGATCAAACCAACTATAACCTGTAATCGTGAATACGTTTGTTACTGTACCGAAAACAGACAAATTGCTAATACCTTTTATGACTGAACCGAAATTGTAGTTTAAGTTGATCGTTTTTAGTCTGAAGTAAGAACCATCTTCTACATAACGATCGGAGAGTTTCATGTCACGAGTCATTGCAGTAGTGACGCGAGGCCATCTGGCGTTAGCTGCATTCTCTGGTGTCCAGCGTGAATCATAAGCATCTTGAGTGATGTTTGCAATACTGCTCATTCCGATATTAGTCAAGTTTCCGTTAAAAATATCATTTCCATGAGTTCCTTGGAAGAACAATCCCAAAGTCAGATTTTTCCATCGCAAATTGGCGTTCAAACCATAAATAAAATCAGGATTGGTATCACCGATGATGGCGCGGTCTTCTGACGTTATTTTTCCGTCATTGTTTTTGTCCAGATATTTGATTTCACCGATCATTCTGCGAGCCTCATCATCAGATGCTTTAGCATATATTGGATCTGCACGGACTTCTGCTATATTATCATAGAAGCCGTCTTCTATATAGCCGAAGATTGTTCCGATAGGTAGTCCGTTTCTTTGCAGAAATACTTCTTTGGCACTATACCATAATTGGTTAGCATATTGGTCAGCTGTTAAACCTCCGATTTCATTTTTATTAAAAGAGATGTTGCCGTCGAAGTCTAGGCTCCAGTCTTTTTTATCTAATGCAATGATTTTACCAGTTAGTTCAAGTCCTTTGTTTTTTACATGGCCGAAATTCGTCCACATTGTAGTATAACCAGTACTGTTCGGTATAGATACATTTTGTAGCAGGTCATTGGTTTTCTTGTAATAATAGTTAGCGGATAAACTAATTCTGTTATTCCAGAATCCCATGTCGAGTCCGACATTATATTGATCGGTTGTTTCCCATTTGAGTTTATCATTCAAAGGACCTTTGTAAGTTTGTCCTGCAAATCCGCTGCTTAATGTTCCGTCCAGAGGGTAATTGGATGGTGCAAGTGAAGCGATAGTCTGATAACTGCTGATAGCTTGATTACCAGTTTGACCGTAGCTGAGTCGCAACTTTAAGTTACTGAATATATTCAGGTTTTTGATGAATTCTTCTTCCGATATGGTCCATGCTACTGCTCCTGAAGCGAAGTTCGCGAATTTATTTCCCGGAGCGAAACGACTTGAACCGTCACGACGGAATGATGCTGTGAAAATATAACGATCCTTGAATGTGTAGTTGGCACGTCCTAATAAAGAGACTAGAACTGCTTGTCCTCGATAGCTGGCCGGTGTTTCAATATTTAATGCCTGACTCATATCGAAGTCTTGTGTGATGTCAGTCGGGAAGTTGGATGCATTCATTGTTTTTCCACCCCAGTCCGATTTTTCGTAAGTGAAACCGGCTACTACATTGAGATGATGTAACTTATTAAGTGTCTTATCGAAAGTAATCAATGATTCTGCTGTTAAGTTTTGCCAGAAATTATCACTCTTACCAGCACGTCCGTTAGATGCTTTACCTTCTCCTGTTTCACGATTGTAGTAACTTGCACGATCGTTTACTGAATAACTGATACCTAGATTCTGACGGAATTTCAAACAGTCGAGGATTTTAATCTCGGCAAACGCAGAAGTAAATACATTGATTGACTTCAGCTCATCTTTAGCTGTATTAACGTATGTACGTGGATTGGCTGACAACCATGCATAAGAATCATCTTCTGTCTTGTCTCCTACATATAATGTCGGTAAATAAAGCATGGCAGAACGGATGATGCTATAATCATAAGAATTTGACTTGGCAAACTTAGTTAACGAACGGGTGAAGTTGATATTTAGTCCCGTATTTAACCAGGGTTTCACATGGCTTCCGATATTGGCACGAACAGCAAAGCGTTCATAACCAGAATTCTTGATAATACCTGTCTGGTCTGTATAGTTGCCTGAAAATGCATAGTTGCTCTTTTCATTTCCTCCTGATACACTAAGATTGTATTCTTGTGTTAATGCATCTTGTAAGATCTCGTCCATCCAGTTGGTGCCCTCTACCCATTCTTTATTGCCGTATTCGTCTTCGCGATAACCCGGATTGAGATAATCTTCCGGTGAAGCATAGTATTTACCGGAGTTGGGAACGATTTTATCGTTCTCGTCGCGACGGTAGTTCCATTTACCACGATAAGGAAGGTATGAATAAGGAAGATTGTCATAAGCAGCTCCATTGATTACACCCTCATTTACATAATTAGCATAGGTGTAAGCATCCAGCATTTTAACCATTTTGGCTATTTTGGAAAGTCCGAAATTGGCCGAGAACTCAACTTTGGCTTCTCCGGCACGGCCTCTTTTAGTAGTAATCAATACGACACCATTCGCTCCGCGAGAACCGTAAATGGCTGTTGCAGAAGCATCCTTTAAAATGTCGATTGATTCGATGTCATTAGGATTGATCAATGACAGAGGATTAGTGGTGGAGTTGTTGCCCTCGTTGGCTTTACTGCTTGGAGTATCTCCTACCTCAAACGGAATACCGTCGACAATGTAAAGTGGTTGTGAATTTGTAGAGAATGAGTTAGCACCACGGATGGTGATACTTACACCTGAACCGGGAGCACCGTCACTCTGGTTTACTTGTACACCAGCTAATTTTCCTTGTAGGGCTTGGGAGATGCTGGTCGGGTTACCAAGCATCAAGTCATCACTTTTAATAGAAGCAACGGCTCCGGATAAATCTTTTTTCCTCATTGTACCATAGCCGATAACTACTACTTCATCCAAAGATTGAGTATCATCTTTGAGTGAAACATTGATTGTTTTACGGTTTCCTACAGTGACTTCTGTTGTTTTATAACCGATAAAAGTGTACTGAAGAACAGATTTTTGGCTTTCTACTGTTATAGTATATTTACCATTTAAGTCACTGATGGTACCATTGTTTTTTTTAACTCCTAACTCAACAATATTAACTCCGGGAAGAGGTTCACCTTTACTGTCTGTTACAGTACCTTTAATTTCAATACCTGCTGCTGATGCAGCTGTATTTATCATCCAGAACATAATCAAAAAGAGCCAGACTCCTTTTGATCCTTTTAGCATCCGCACTTTTGAGCGGGGAAAAGAAAAGAGATTCTTTTTCATTTTTATCAAATTTAAAATTAACTTTAGTATAAAATCTCGTACATTTATTATTGATGCAAAGCTAGTAAATAAGGAATGTAAATTATTGACGTTATTTGCCTAAAACTGATATTATTTTATCATTCTTTATTTTTATAAATATGTGAGTTGTATTGTCGGATAAACTTACGGCTTTGACGTCCTGCAGGTTTTATTAAAGACTCGTCCCATCCTCCGTTTTTGTTTGCTCGCGGAAGAATCATGGAGCAAGTTTCGTTCTTGTCTGAAATGGACCAGTTAACCCAGCTGATCTTTTTGCTTTCCAGCCATTCTACCCAACGAGTCCATTCTGGTATATCTAATGGGCCATCGCCAGTACATTCCATGCCTGCACATTCAGACACAAAAATGGGAATTCCTTTTTCCCATGCTGCTTCAGCTCTATCCCGTAACTCTTGTTTATGAGTGGCGGCATAGAAATGGAGGGTATACATTATATTATTGAATCCTTCTAAAGGACTTTCTGCTACCAGGTGTAAGTCTTGGTCCCAGTGTGGGCTGCCTACAAGAATGATATTATCAGGATCATATTTACGTATTTCAGAGATAATATCAGTTGCATATTCTTTCACACTTTCCCAACTGTCTTCCATAGGTTCGTTGTATATTTCATAAATAATATGAGGATATTTTCCGTATTTCTGTGCCATCATTGAGAAAAATGCTTTTGCTTCTTTTTTTTGTGGATAATAAGTGTGCCAGTCGATTATTATATAGAGGTCGTTTTTAATTGCCGCTTTAATCACTTTATTCATGCATTTTAATGCAAATTCCGGATTTTCAATGTAGTTGTCTTCAATAACTGTTCCCATGGCGGCGCGTAAAACGGTACATTTCCAATCTTTTTTCAACCATTTCACAGATTGCTTATTGTAAAATCTGGGCCATAGGTTGTGCCAGCCATAACTAACCCCTCTTAATACAATAGGGTCTCCGGTTTGGCTGCATAATTGATTACCTTTTACTTGTAGTTGTCCCCATTGTTTTACAGGATCTTTACTGTAACTGAATAATGATATCATGGAGAATAAGGTGATAAACAAAATGACTTTTTTCATTTTCATAATAAATTAGGTATAACATATAAGATGGACGTTGCAAAGTAAGCACAAAAAAAATATGTAAAAAAGTGCTTTGTTATCATATACTGATACTTTTCTTACTATTTATTTAAGGCAAGAGTATATTATCTTATTATATATATACAAAAAAGATTAAGCCGGAAAATAAATATGATAACAGATGGCTTGAAGGTTAAAATAGTATATTGATTTGATAATAAAGTGGTTGTATGCTTATATAAGTTGCCGTACTTTTATGAATTAAATTTTATAGATAGATTCATGTTTTATTTTATATTTATCACCTTATGAAAAGAAGTATTTTTTTAGTTTGTTTTGTTGTTTTCGGGGTTGTGTCATTGTCGGCAATTGGCTCGATAGTCTCTGTAGCACAGTCGGGTTGGCAGACTGATAGTATATCTTATGGTATATCTCGAATGGTTGATATTGCATCTTTGCCCCTGTTAGATCGTGGAATCTCTGTCCATTATGAAGGTAGTATTGATAAAAGAGGAAAGAATGCCGACTGGGACTGGAGTCTTTACCAGGATCAACGTGGAGAATGGGTAATATTTGATGTTGATGGTCCGGGATGTATTTATAATCTTGTACAACATCGCTATATGAGTTCAAGTGATCCGCTCTTCCGTTTTTATTTTGATGGAGAAGAAACGCCTCGTTTTAGTTTACATTTATCTGAATTCGGAGAGAAAGAGCCTTTTATAAAACCTTTGGCTGAAAGTTATATTGGTCCGTTTGATAACGGAAGAGGGCCCATACGTGTTGCACGGAGTTTTGTTCCAATGCCGTTTAACAAGGGCTGCCGTGTAACCATCGATGTGAAACTGGAAGGTTATGAAAGAACCAAAGGTGAAGGAGGTTGGGGACATGTTGTATACCACACTTATGCGGACAATGGTATCAAGACCTTTACCGGGAAGGAGAATTATGATACTTTGATACAATTATGGAAGAAACAAGGAAGTAATCTTTTGTGCAAAGATCAATTGGCATATCATCGTAAGTCGGAACAAAAGATTAATGCTGGCGAATCCATTACTTTATTGGATGAAAAAGGAGAGGGAGCTATTGGTTCTTTAAAATTTTATCTTCCGGAGATTAATGAGCAGCACTTGCAGGATGTATGGATTCATATGTTTTGGGATGCTCATCAGCAACCCGATATTTCATGTCCTTTAGCGTGTTTGGGAGGCAACTCTTTGGGCTTTCACGATACCAACTATTTGCTGTCAGGATATAACACAGACGGTTGGTTTTATAATTATTTTCCAATGCCATATTGGAAGCATGCGAAGATAATAATTGAAAATCGTAGTGGCGTTCCTGTTTCTTTGGGATTCTCAGAAATAGCTGTTTCCAGGTCGGTTTATCCCACATCTAATACCGGATACTTTCGTAATACACCATATTATACCCGAAAACATGTGGCAGGAATAGATAGTCCGATAGCTGCTATTCAAGGAAGAGGGAAGATGGTTGCTGCTCATGTTACATGTCATGCCGAACGTTCACATATCATTTCTTGCGAGGGGGATGTTCGTGTATATATTGACGGCAAACGAACACCACAAGTTGAGAGTGACGGTTCTGAAAGTTATGTTTGTTATGGTTGGGGATTCCCGACCCCGCCTGAAGTGCATCCAATGGGAGGGTATGACGGTCTTTCGGATAACCCATGGTCTATGACTCGTTTTTGTATAGGCGATAGTTATCCTTTCTATTCAGAACTGAAGTTTGGAATAGAGTCGGGCGAATATAACAATCAGTATTTGGAACACTCGGGTACTATATTCTATTATGGTCAAGATAAAAATGTACTGGTGAAAACTGATAGTTTGGATTTAAACTCTTCTCGTTCTATTAAACGGCACTCTTATAAAGCTATGGGTAATGTACGCAGAACAAAATTGGAAAGTTTCTTTGAGGGAAATGAGGATCGTATTTTATATGTAGGAGAAACCGTCCGGTTTGAAAGTTTTAGTAGTTTTAGAGTGAATATATCTTCTCAAAATGAAGGAGTGCGTTTGCGTAGGTTGAGCGACCAAAACGATGTTCGACAAGCAGCCCGTGTTTTTGTTGATGGTGAAGAGGTTACAGAACGTTTATGGTATGTAGCTGATAGTAACCCTTATAAACGCTGGCTGGAAGATGACTTTGAAATTCCAGCCAAGTATACTAAGGGAAAGAAATCATTAAATATTCGTATCGTACCAGTTTCTATGTCTAAAGAGGGGAAAAATACTTGGAATGAAGCTGAATATCAGGTGTTTTGTTATAATAATTAAATATTATAAATCAATACCACCGTGTACGCCACATAACAAAGTATCATAATCCCTCCTTCGATTCTCGTGATAGTCCTTTTGGCAAAGAACAGCCCGAATAACCAGAGCAGGATACCGGAACCTACTAATGTAAACAGGTCAAAATTGGTGATTCCACTAAGATGGAGAGGAGTGATGCTCGCGCTGCATCCCAGTACAAAGAATATATTGAAGAGGTTACTACCAATCACATTTCCAATGGCAATTTCCGGATTTTTCTTTAATGCGGCAACGATAGACGTAGCCAGTTCCGGAAGAGAAGTCCCTCCTGCAACCAGTGTCAGTCCGATAATCGATTCGCTGACACCCAGGTTGCGGGCGATGCCCGTGGCACCGTCGACAAACAACTGCCCTCCATAAATAAGGGCGGCCAAGCCTCCGATGATGTAAAGAATGGATTGCCACCAAGGCAGTGATTTGATTTCTGTTTCCTCTTCTATGACCGGATGTTCTGCTTGTTGTTCCATTGTAACCGGCTTGGAAGCGATGGCAAAAGTGTAGCCCATGAAAATGACAAAGAAGCAAAGCAACAACAAGCCGTCTACCCTGTTCAGGATATTCTCCGGAGCTTTATCCAAAAATACATCATTGGCACAAATCAGCAAGACAATAGAAGAAAGTATGCAGAGCGGAATCTCTTTTCTAAGTGTATTGCGGGTGATGACAATCGGGGCGAATAATGCCGTGCAGCCTACAATCATCAATGTATTGAAAATGTTACTTCCCACCACGTTGCCTATGGCAATATCCGCGCTTCCTTTGAGAGCAGAAGATACACTGACCGTCAGTTCCGGGGCAGAAGTACCGAATGCAACGATGGTAAGTCCGATCACGATGGGAGGGATGCGGAAACGCTTGGCTACCGAGGCGGCACCGTCTGTTAATCCGTTAGCTCCTAGAAGAATGAGGATTAATCCCCCGATAAGTAATAATATATTCATGCTTTTTCTCTTTTAGTGGCAAAGATAATCAATTTGGAAATGGTAATGTCAAAAACAATCCGTATGTTTGCTCTGTTTTTTATGAAAAGTTAGATTAACCTTAATTATAATCAAGGGATATAAGGTATGGAAATAAATAAAATAAAACGGTCGTTACTGGTGTTGTTCCTTTCTTTTCTGGCAATCGGGGCGCAGGCACAGTTGGAACAGGCGGTTAAGAAGATATTTGCCGGAGATACAATAACGAACGGACATGTTCCTTTGAAACGGGATTCGGACTCTATCCATCTGGCGGATATGCGGAAATCGTTGGAAGAAGCCCGGCTCAATGAGGCGAATATGCGGATGGAAATGGAGCAGATGAAGCTCCAGATGGCTACTGCCGACTCCGTCAAGTATGTACAGCAGCGGCAGCGTATCGACTCTCTGCGTCAGTTCACTAAGGGAATACCGGTAGTGGCGGACGGTGATACCTTATTCTACCTTTTCACCAAACGAGGCGGATATACTCCTCAGCAACGTGCCCAAATGACCGGTGCAGCGATTGAAGAGATAGGAAGACGCTTTAATCTACAACCCGATTCTGTGGCTATCGACCATTCGGACATTGTTTCCGATTTGATGTACGGCAGTAAAGTCCTGCTTTCTCTTACCGATCAGGATGCTTTGTGGGAAGGAGTTTCCCGTGATTCGTTAGCTAAGGAAAGACAGCAGAACGTCATTACCAAACTGCATGAGATGAAAGCGGAGCACGGACTTTGGCGGATGGCAAAGCGTGTACTCTATTTTGTGTTGGTAATTGTGGGACAGTATTTCCTGTTCCGCTTGACCAATTGGTTGTTCCGTAAACTGAAAGCGCGTATCCTGCGCCTGAAAGATACGAAGATAAAACCGGTATCCATCCAGGGGTATGAATTGCTGGATGCGCAGAAACAGGCGAACCTGTTGGTATTCCTGTCCAGTATCGGGCGGTATATATTGATGGGATTGCAACTACTGTTTACCGTACCGTTGATTTTCATCATCTTCCCCCAGACGGAAGGACTGGCATACCAACTGTTAGGATATATATGGAATCCGATTCGCGGTATCTTTGTGGGTATTATCGACTATGTGCCCAAATTGTTTACTATCATCGTTATCTGGTATGCCGTGAAATACTTGGTACGTCTCGTCTTGTATCTGGCACGTGAGGTGGAAGCAGGACGGCTCAAAATCAACGGCTTCTATCCGGACTGGGCGATGCCAACTTTCCATATCGCTCGTTTCCTGCTCTATGCATTTATGATTGCGATGATTTATCCTTATCTCCCGGGTTCCGATTCCGGAGTGTTCCAAGGTATTTCGGTATTTGTCGGATTGATTGTTTCGCTCGGATCAAGTACGGTTATTGGTAATATCATCGCTGGATTGGTTATCACTTATATGCGTCCGTTTAAGATGGGTGACCGGATCAAATTGAATGATACCACCGGAGATATCATTGAAAAGACTCCTCTAGTGACACGTATTCGGACTCCTAAAAATGAGGTTGTGACTGTTCCCAATTCATTTATCATGTCGTCTCATACGGTAAACTACAGTACTTCGGCACGTGAATATGGACTGATTATTCACTCGGAAGTATCTATCGGTTATGATATTCCCTGGCGACAAGTTAATCAGATACTGATTGATGCTGCGTTGAATACTCCCGGAGTGGTGGATGATCCGCGTCCGTTTGTGTTAGAGACTTCTTTGAGCGACTGGTATCCGGTCTATCAAATTAATGCTTATATCAAACAGGCAGATAAAATGGCACAGATTTATTCGGATTTGCATCAGAATATTCAGGATAAATTTAATGAAGCCGGCATTGAAATTATGTCGCCGCACTATATGGCTGTACGGGATGGAAATGAGACAACCACTCCCAAAGAATATCAGAAAAGTAACAATCCTTCCAATAAGGCGGGAGAAGAAAGTAAATCTGAATAGTTATTACTGTCACCGCCGTTATTATTGCTGTTGTGTTGTATAATGGATATCAAAACGTCCGTTAGTCAGACGTTTGCCGTTGCCGAAGGTTGCACTGATAATATTCAATTCTGGGTCGAAATGGCTTATAAAAGCTGTTCCGTCTTCCAGTTCTTCTCCTTTGAACCGTATATCGGTGAGAGTTGCTTCTTTGCCTTCCTGGGGAGATAAAATGATGAAGTGTATGTTGATGTCAGGTTTGACGGAAACATTGACGGATAGTTTGTCCTCCTCCGGATAGTAGTGGAATGAATCATACGTCCAGACATACGAGTGCCCCCAATTCAGGTATCGTCCTCCCACATAAATCCATCCGTCCATCAGACAGCCAAAGGTGTTGGCACCTGTAGTGGTGACAGAAGGTAAAACTGTAATGTCAATCGATTCATCTTCCGTACAGCTCCAAAAGCTGATGATGGAAAAAAGAATGAGTATATATTTCTTCATAGTGCTTTTTTTGAGTGAATGTTAGAAATAATAGGATAATCCCGTAGTGAAATTTATTCGTGTGAGGTTGGTATCATTATTGCCATCGAGTTTTACAATAACCCTTTCTCCGTGATAGTGGGTTCTAATTCTAAGCAGTTCGCTATACATATATTGTACTCCTAGACTGACTCCCAGATTGGGATTCAGTTTATAGGTAAGATTGGCATTGGTCAGGAGACCAATAGTGAAGGCTTTCACTTTCCGTGTTTTGCCGAACACCTCACTGTTGTTCCGTAGAATGACTCCACCGGGACCAGTTGTTACGCGGATTTGCCAATGTTTGGTGTTGGCATTACACATTCCGATTTGAGTACCAATGAAATGAACCCATAAATGGTCCTTCCCTTCAGGATGACTTCCTTTGGAAGAAAATCCGGAGTAGATTCCTCCAAAGACAAAACGTTTGAGAGGGCGGAAATTATATTGTCCATCCCAGCTTACGCCTTGTGCGAGTGTACGTTGGTAACTATGGGTACTTAACGTGAGTGTAGGAGGGTGATGGAACATAACACCGTAGCCCGCGTGAAAAGAGAACTCGTGTCGCTCAAAATCTCTCTGTGAGAAAAGTAGAGTGTGACAGGACAAGGTGAATGCGATTAGTAATAGAATCGCTTTTATGAGTGTTTGATTCATCTGGATTAGTTTAGATTGTGTTTCTTTTTTGCAAAAATAGAAAATAGTTCAGACTTTCTCACAGCGAATCAGAACTTTTTGCCCATTATTTAATGTACTGGCAAATAAGTAGGTATCTCCTCCTTCAGCCAAATGGATTCGTTTGCGGAGTTCGGCTACTGTGGCGGGGAAGTTACGGACAGTCACATTTGCTTTTTTCAGGTCTGCCAGATTTTCCTTTACTTCTTTTTTATTGAAACTGCACTGGTTGACAATACGGAATATTCTTCCGGGGAAGTTTTCAATGAAAGTATCGGAAGTATAAAGATGGCTATTGGGATGCAGTTTGCGGACAGGATAGGCTGCTGCAATGCTTCGGAAAGCACCGGCTTTCAGAAGGGAGGCATTCGGTTCGTAAAGATAGGTTTCTAAAGAATCCGTATATGTGCATTCGCTGCATTGTTCCTGTTCGCGGGTGAATACAAAGTGTTGTTCTTTTTGAGTTCCTTTTGTGAAAAGGTTCACACAATGAATGGAGATTTCTGCCGGTGATGTTTGTCCGAGTAGAATTAGTAGTTCCTTGCATTCGTTGTTGACGGACAGAATGTGAACTTCCTGTGTCTGTTTCAGTTCTTTCAGTGCTAATGAAAGATCGAGCATGGGGGAGAGTTTTATCATTACCCGGTTGGCCTTTTGAAGTAAAAGCTCTTCCAGTTCGGCTACGTTTGGTTCGCAGTCGGAGATGGCAACCGTTTTTCCGCCGTGCTCATTGCGGCGCGCAGGATCGAGGAAAAGGCAGTCTACGGGGGACATTACTTGCAGGTAGGTTACTCCATCTTCGTTTTTTATGTTTATATGGTTTAGATTCAGTACGGGAAAGTTATGTGCTGCTATTTCGCAGAGTTCCTCCTGACGTTCTACGTAAGTGGCGGATTTGAATCCGGTGGCAAGAAAAGAACAGTCAATGCCGAATCCGCCGGTGAGGTCGGTCAGAGAATCTCCCTGCAAAAGACGTGCTTTGTAGCGGGCGGTGATTTCTGAAGAGCATTGTTCCAGCGACAGATGTTTCGGATACCATATCTTTTCGATCTCCCACCATGAGGGAATCTTTTCGGCTGCTACCTTCCTTCCTGCAATTTGGGTGATGGCAGTTGGCATATCTATATCCGGGTACTTTTTAGCTTGTAAAGCCAGCACACGTACATCGTCCGATGAATGTTCGCGAATAAAAAGTTGGGTTTCAGGAGAGATTTGCATCATGGTGTTATTGTGTTATAGGATATTACAATGAATCGTCGAGCTCTGATTATGGGGTTGTTGAGTGTCGGTTATGGTATTAACTTATACTTCTGTTTGGCTACGTCCCGGCTGCAAAAATTGAAATGCCACCATTCGCTGGGTAATGCACGGAATCCGGTCTCTTTCATCACTTTTCGTAGCAGTAATCGGTTCTGACGCTCTGTTTCACTCATTTTTCCATTATGTACCAATCCGATCTCGTCTGTGATGTGTGCTTCCATGCCTAAGTGGTCTACTTTGGTTCCCATCGGTAGGGGCTGTCCCAGAGAGTCTTGGATACTGACGTCTACTGCCAGTCCGTAGTTGTGTAACCCGCCTCCACGGTTGGGGTTGGAGACATATTTATATTTGGACGTTCCTTTCACTACGTTCCACATCTTTTTCTGTACCGACATTGGACGTGCCGCATCGTAAATGATAAGACTATAAGACGGGTATAGTCTCTTTAAGGCTTTTTGTGCTTCTATCAGAGCGTATGCCGCATCCGGATGCAGGTAGGCTTCCGTTAAGTTGTCGTAAAGCACTTCGCCTGTGAAATTATCAGCCTGTGTATACATCAGTTTTACAACGAGACTGCTATCCAGGTCAGCTATATTGACGAGTCCTAATGAGTCCATGTAGAGAGCCATTTCGCTTCGCTCCGGTGGTGAAACGGTGGAACATTCTTCGCGTGGTTGTATATCCTCCGTCGTTTGTTCGTATTCCATGAGGGGAGTGCTCTCCTTTTCCTTATGACTGGAAAAGAAGGAGCATCCTGTCAGCAGTAAACAGAAAATAGCTAAACTATATTTTAGAATAATCATTCAACCTTTTGTATTTAGTGTGCCAAAGATACTTCTTTTTGGCTTTAGCTCCAATAAGCTACCTCTCTTACCGTTGGATATTAGCTGCTGCTTTCTTCAGATTGGCCACTCCTTTCCATGCGTCAAGCAGGTGCAAAACATGTTCGTCTTCGGCTTTGCTATGGTTGATGGATAACAGCTCCGCATATATTTCCAGTAATTTCTTTAAGTCTTTGACAGGCTTTTCTGGAAGTCCGGCCAACATTGCCACGATTAGTTTCTCCAATTCCCGGTTATGCAGCGGACTGACGTTTATCATTTGTTGCTGTATCAGATCAGTGAGTCTTTTCAGCGGTCCCCAGCCGGTATGTTGATGCGAACTTAAGATGCTGCCTATGCGTCCACTGTCTATGCAGCCTTGACCTACACGCTCTATCCAGATTTCGGCAGCATAGGAACGGGAAGTTTTATCGGCTACCAGCATGCAAGTGGCTTCCAGTAGATAAGACACTTCGTGCCATGTATGCCTTAACTGATGAAGCGCTTCAATGGCAGCTTGGGTGATACCTGCTTCCCTTACCTCATTTAACGTCGGGTCGTATATGGCGCTGCGGATGCACCATACCAATAGTGGCTCCGGTATATTGGGAGTTAACCATGCCAAACGTGGCAAGTCGTTCTGTATGTCGTCAAAACGTTCTATCTGTGGGTACATTTCAACCAGTAACGGATGCGGATCGTATGAATAGTAACTGACTCTTTCATTATATTTGTCTTTATTGATGACATGAGAGTTCTCGCTTTCCGGAATATCGAAAGTAAGAGTTGAACAAATCCATTCTACCGTTTTCTTGTTATAATCCGTGTACGAGTCAGTATACTGATAGGTTCTCCATTTAAAGTTTCCGGTCAGAAATTCACGTGGACTTTTATTATAGGAGAAATCTTTAAATTCAGCATAGATTGTTTCCGGTGATTTCATTAATCCTGCCATCATCCACCAGGAAGGATGATTGAAAGGTGCTTGGGGAAGTACGTCTTTTTCTCCCAGCAAAAAAGTGAGCAGGTGCCGGTATTCTCCTTTCAAACTTCGGAGGAGCAGAGGAAGCTCTTGCGACGAACTTTCCAGTGCCACTCGTGAAAGTGCTGTTTGCATATCCATATCGTCCGGTTCGGCATTTGCCTGCTGATATTGTTTTAACCTTTCTATCAGGGTTTCCGGAGCGATAAACATCGGTGTATGAGTGGGAGTGGACAATAGGGGCAAAGGTTTCTCCTTGCTTTCCAGAAGGTCTAATGTCCGGCATAACAGTTGCTTATGAACGGGGAACTTTATTTTTTTGTTCGTCTTTTCACGAATGGTGAGTTTTTGTAGATTACGATACCCCCATTTGCCTTTTTGAAGTTCGTCTTTTTGTACCATTTTCAGATGTAAGTTGTTTAACTCTTGGGCTTCTTCAGGGAAACGTTTAATCAGCAGTTTGGCATAGTCAAGGAGGAAGGTGGCCATTAACTGGTCTAATATACCATTTCGGGAACTTCCTCCGCTCATCAGCAATTTGTAGGCACGTTGGAGAATAGGGGTCCATTGAGAGATTTGTTTTGCTTCCTGTTGCCGGTCCCATTTCACTAAGGCTCCGAGTAACAGGTCGAAGTGATAGATCTCGTTCACGTCGAGCACTTGGCTGGCTAGAAATATCAGGTCTTCAGTGGAAGTGATTTCCTGTATCCGGTTGTCTTCACGGATGATAGGGAGTATTGGCTCATACGTGAAAGAGGCGGAATCTTCCGGCTCATTATTCTCCAAATACGCTTTCAGCTCCTTTTTAGTATTAGCCAACATGGTTTCCGTATATATGGAAAGTATCTCTTTTAATGTAGTAGATGCCGTCTCTCCATACGTCTGAATAAGTTTGACTATCTTACTTTGGGTGGATTCTTCCCGGCTCGTCAGTCCTTGTGCGGCTGCACAACAGATAGTGTCGCGATGTTCTTTTCTTTCTTTTGCCAGCTTATGGAGTATTGCCAGTGTGTTTTGGTGAATCGCTTTCACGTCCGAAGCAAAAAGCACGGAAGTCTGACTTAGAAACTCTTCAACCTGGAATTGTGGGTGAGTGCATAAGTTCTTCAGCAGTCCGAGTATGATATTTACCGGACGGCTGTGAGGGGCGGACAGAACGGCAAATATTTCCGGTTGTAGTGTCAGTTGTTCTTCTGTGCTGGGGTTAAGTGCGGTAAACATGCCTGCAAACCAACTACTTAGGTTTTTGTTCAGATTCCGGTTGACGGCAAGCAGAGATTCTTTTAATACACGCATACGATCTAGTTGACCGTGTTCTACGAAGTATCTGAAAGAGAAATAAGGCTGTCCGCTTGTACGATTATCCGTCCAGTTTTGTCCGCAATCGTATTGGAACAGATACCAGATATGTTCTTTGAGTGTGATTGCCCGCTTTTGCAGGAAATCGGTATTGTTCATGTAGTTCACCAGATAACCGGCGATGGTTTGTGGAGAGGGTGTTAGGGTGAGTACTCCCTGTTCTATCCAATCCATCAGAGTTTCGTAATTCATTCCATAGAAACCGCCGAATTCCCTGCTTTCACCCTCTTTGAAGAAACTGTCGATCCAGGAAGGAATGTACCATGGGATCAATTCATTCAGTTGTTCCGTATAGATTCCCCATTCGTGTTTGCGGAATTCTTTTAGCGAATAGATGACGAGAGCGGTAAGATTGATGATACGATGCTGTTCGGGAGTTCCGCGTGTACCGTATGTGTTCTCGTTAAGTTGCACGAATTTATTGTAGTGTTCTTCCAATTTGTTAAGGCAGGGAACAAGCGTTTTTCGTTCTTCCTGCGTTAATCCTTGCAGAAAAGGGATGATGGCATCGCCTTGTCCTTTTTCTACTATCTCGTTGAGGCGTTCTTCTATGGTCATAATCATGAATTTGTTATAGGTTGTTGAGTGAAGTCGTCACTTTTTTCAGGTTGCTGTTTGTGCCCCATTCTTGTAGGCGTTGCAGGATTTGTTCGTCTGTAACCTTACTGTGGTTGATGGTCAATAGCTCCAGATAAAGTTCGAGCAGTTGTTTGAGTCCGGTAACGGGTTTGTCTGGCAATCCGCCTATAAATTCTGTGAGCAGTGCTTCCAGTTGCTGGTTGTGGAAAGTACTTCGTTTGTACATGCTTTCGTACACTTGTGTGGTGAAGCGTTTTAGCGGAGCAAGTTCCATCTGGATGAGGCGGGCCAGGATTTCTCCTACCCGGTGATTGTTTATTCTTCCTGTGGATATTCCTTCTACCCATAATTCGGCTGCATAGGAACGGACTGTTTTGTCTACAAAAAGCAGCGAACCACTTAGTAGGAGCAAACTCATCTCTTTGAGCGGGCAGTGGAAAGACAACAGCATGCGCAAGGCACAGGCGAGGGTGCGTTTGCTGTCTTCCTGCGGAGTGCCGAAAGTCATGTAGCAAGTGATAATTTGGGCTATCAATGGTTCCGGGCGGTTGGGGAAACAGCATAGCAGAGGTTCCATGTAACGGGAATCATCCATGTTATATTTACTGTTGATAATCAGATGTTCCTGCCATAACTGGTGGCTGTTGTATTCAGTATATGTATGCCATTTGTAGAACTCGAGTTGGAGCAGACGCCTGTCAGTTTCGTATGATTTCTCTTTGGGTTTCACCTCTTTCCACTCGTAGTCTCCTGTCAGATAGTTGTGTGGTAATGTGTTACAGGCGAAAGATTTGAATGCTTCGAATTCCGTCTCCGGTGCTTTTTCCAGTCCGGCGGCCATCCAGGCGGTTGGATGATTGTAGGGCGGTTCGGGTAGCGTGTTTTCATCCAACAGGAACAGAAAGAGATGCAGGTATTCATCTTGCAACAGTTGCCGGGCGGTGGCGATGGCTTCTTCTTTGTCTTCCATGGCACATCGGGCAATAGCTAGCTGGAAATCCCATGGACAGGGTTTCGTTTCTGCTTTCTGATATACGGCAAGCCGGCGTACCAGTTCGGTAGCCTGTACGTATGCCGGGGTATGGGTGGGAGTAGAAAGTAGGGGGAAGGCATTGCCTCCTTTTATTTTACGGATCACATTTAGCCATAAATGTTTGATGGGCGTGAAACAGGTTGCGTTGCTGTAGCCGGGTTTCCAGTCGGCAAGTCGTTTGAAAGAGCGCTCGTCATAAGCTCCTCTGTTTTCATCTATTCCTTTCAGCCTTTCTTCCAGTCGGGTGAACATATTTCTCAAAAATCCTGTGTTGGAGGTATCTTTCTGTGCCCATAAGCGTTGATATTCCAGTAGGAAGGTAGCGAGAAGATCTTCGTATGGCTCCCAGCTATTGGCAACGATAGTGGCAGCCCGTTGGAAAACAGGTTCCATCCGGTTGAGATCTTCTTTGTCCAATTGGGGATGGAAGGCAATGATGGCGGCAATGGTTGTTTCTATCTCCCAACTTTCCTCCATATCGAACAAACGACTAAGCTGGAACAGGAAATCTTCTTTGTTGGCGGGGAAGGGAATAAAGTTGTCTTCCCTGCAGATGTATACCGTTTCTCCCACACTTGCATCAGGCTCATGGGGTTCTTCTGTAGGCTGCGGCGTGAAAGAAGAGAGTATCGCATGCACGCTTTGAAACATCTCCGGTTGATAAGATTGCAGTGTTTCCTGGAGATTGGATGAAGAGGCGTCTCCATATTTTGATATAAAATTAGCGGCTTTCTTTTGAAGGCTTTCGTCTTTCTTCAAGAAGAGTTGGCAGAGAGTGATGCAGCAGGGCTCTTTCATCTCGGGATGTTGTGCGACGATCTTTTCAAAGAGGGCGTAAATGGTAAGTAGCGAGTTTTTGGGGCTGGAGAAGAAAAGGGTGGTTGCACGTTCGATGAATTCCTGATAACGGAATCCTTCTTCGGATGCAATATTTTTCAACTGTTGCAACATCACGTTCACCGGTTTGGTATAGGAAGAGGTGAATATTTGCATCATCTCTTCTTGCAAGGATAACAGTTCTCCGGTAGTTGGTTGCAGAGTTTCGAAGAATCCGGCAAACCATCCTGCCATATCTTTTTTGAAACTCCGGTGGAAGGTGGCGAGTGTGGCTTTTAATAGGCGTTCTCTATCCAGATGGCCGTCCAGCGAAAAGCGGTAGAGAGCGGCACTGATACTTTCATCCCGTGCGGTAACTCCTTTTTTATAAGCCTCTTTGGCGCAATCATCTTGATAGCCGATGGACGATTCGTATTCGAAAATCGTCCAGATATGTTCTTTCAGGGTGATGTCCCGCTTGAGTAATAACTCACTGTTGAAAGTATCGTTTCCTTTAGGTTCCTTATTTCTGATGCGGGTAATCCAGGGGAGTACATGTGCAATGCGGCTTGGAGCAATTTCTTTGAGGTATCCCATATCCATGAGCTGCATCAGCTGTTCGTAATTGAGATTGAAATTAAACCAAGTTTTGTCATCATTGATAAAATCAGTCAGCCAGGTGGGGTAGTAGAGCGGGAGTAGTTTGCAAAGCATATCAAACTTCACATGATATGCCATATCCATCTCCCGTTTGTTGGCGCAGACAAACTGGACAGCAGATAGAAAATGTGCCCGTGCCGCACTGCAGGTTGTCTCACTACTGAAACCGGCAAACTTACTTTTTATCCATTGTAAATCCCGGATAACCGGCAGCAGCTTCCGCCTTTCTTTCATTGGTAACTCCAGTAATCTCTTGACAAAAGGGATTAATATCTTCTCTTCATTCTCCGGAGTATCCACATAAGCCTTGGATAATTTCTCGAGTTCTTTTTTTAGTTCTTCCATTGTACTAGTTTCTTTACTGCCAGAATATGTTTGCAAGCTCCCCGTTCTCCTTGATTGCTGCTGAACCAGGTGCAAGTGCAACGCTCCTTCTCACTTTCTCTGTCGAGAATGACCGTATGTCTGACACCTCCGCTTCCTGCCACGCGTGCTTCTGTCCGTTTCTCGTCATTCGATATGATTTCTACTTTTTCTTCTTCCAATAGTTTTTCTGCAGCTATCATTCGAGGATTGAGACTTAAAATACGTTCGGTTTTGAAAGGCAGGCGACGGTAGAAGAAGCTGTTTTCATCCAAATCGAATCCCAATAACCCCATGGCTGCCAGCCGTGCCGCGAGAGAATCTACCTTATCCAGGTCAATATGTTCCTCTATGGCAAAAAGAGTGGGGTTGAACTGTTGGTTGGCATAACTGTATTTATCCATTGCTTCTATCCATCTTTCGGGGACATCTTCGAGCAGAGATTCCAGTGCGGCGCCTTCTCCGGAAAATCCTCTCCAACATTCGCGGGAAAGAGAAAGGCTGAAGCGTACCGGACCGAAATAAAGTTGCCAAATGGTAGATTGCATGGTGGGATGCGCAAAGACTTTCAGCTCATCGGCAAATGGAAGCAAGGGCTCGAGCAGACGTAAGCGATGAAGTCCTCCAATGCAGACGGCATTCATGCTTTTCACCGGTGAAAAGGCGGGTTTTTGACCGCGCATCACTAAATAATAGTCGCATTTCACACTACTTTTCGGAAGAGTCTGGAAGAGTTGTAAGGTTTGTATGCGATTGAAGGAGTAGAGCTGTTCCGCAACGGATTGATAAATCTGTACCGTAGTCAGCCCTTTTATCCATTTCACGGGAAGAGGTACTTTTCGTTCTATCACTTTCTCACCTTTATGATAAAGTCCCACCTCTTTGGGACCGACCGACATTACCATATTCTCCTGTCTGCCTATTCCTCCTAAGGCAGAAATCATTCCGGGATTAAAATCTACGTTTGTTGTCCCGTTTTCCAGAAATTCTCCGTCGTGTCCGTCAGGAAGCACGTCGACTCTGGCATATACACCTGCACAATTAGAGAATCCTTCAAAACGCAGGCGGTCATTTCCTGCGGTTACAATCGGATCTTTCAGCATGGAAAGCTGTGACGGTGTCAGATTAAAACTGGACTGCACAACATTGGATAATGCGATGAGGCAGCGTGCTGTCATGTAGGGTTGTGTCAACTTTCCCCAAAAGAAACAGGGTGTTTCTTTCTTTTCTATTTCGCTGTATTTGGCAAGAAACAGTTCGTCCTGATCGGCTGACCGTTGCAGTGCGGAAGGAGCTGCATATTGGTAAGAGATGGTATCAGTCATAGATAGTAAATCTGAATTTGGTTGTATATTCTCCAAATATAGAAATTAATTCTTAGTGAAAAAAAGAAGTAGGAGAATTTACATCGCTTTGGAATACTGATATTATAAAATATCGTCAAATGAAGCATTTATGCCTCTTTTGGCAGCAAATATTAAATACAATTCTTTATAGTCAGGCACAATTTTTTATACATAAAACAACTATTATTTATAACTATTCTTAATTTCTACGTTCCTTTTTGCCGGAAAATAATACTTTTGTTCCCATAATTAGAATGTTTTAGTAACAGATTCTAAATTAAGTCTTATGAATTTTTAAAGATGAAAAAGACAGCTGTTTGTGAAAATCGCTAATATTGTTTGTTTTGTTTGTGTTATCCCATTTTGAGTCAGGTGTGACTTCAAAATGGGATTTTCGCTATAAAGACAGTCTCAAAACCACCTGAATACTATCAAAAATGACCTAAATTCTATCAGTGGATAGATTTTCCCCTAAACAATGTCTGTTCTTCACCTGCCACATTTGTTGAAAACCCGTAAACTTGCAACATCAAAATGATGATAACGAATACTCACAATTTAAAAATAACGTATATGAAAAGTTTAAGCTTCAGGAAAGATCTGATAGCAGTACAGGATGAATTACTCCGTTTTGCATATAAACTGACAACCGATCGTGAAGAAGCAAACGATTTGTTACAGGAAACCTCATTAAAAGCATTGGATAACGAAGACAAATATACCCCCGACACAAATTTCAAAGGATGGATGTATACTATAATGCGGAACATCTTTATTAATAATTACCGCAAAGTAGTGCGCGATCAGACATTTGTCGATCAGACTGAAAACCTCTATCACTTAAACCTGCCGCAAGATTCAGGTTTTGAAAGTACGGAAAGAGCTTACGATTTAAAAGAAATGCACCGTGTAGTCAATGCTCTGCCGAAAGAATACAGAGTTCCGTTTGCTATGCACGTTTCAGGATTCAAGTACCGTGAGATCGCAGAAAAGCTGAATCTTCCGTTAGGTACTGTAAAGAGCCGCATATTCTTTACCCGTCAGAAATTGCAGGAAGAATTGAAGGACTTCCGCTAAGCGTTTACTATCAATTTTCAGTTGGTATCAATAGGTATAGGGCAAAAGGATCTCGTTTCCTTTTGCCTTTTTTATTTTATGTGTTGGAGGTTTGTATTTGTTATGGGAATTTTTTCAGTAACTTTGTCACTGTTTAATTGACTGCTCTGACTTATCAGTCAAGGATAGTCGATTTGCTTCTCTAAATTGTCGAAGAATGAATAAAGATATAAATGTTATGATAAAAGCGATCATGCTCGATGTGGATGGAACATTGGTAAGTTTTGAAACTCATAAAGTGTTGCCATCCTCTGTTGATGCCCTTAGGAAGATTCATGACGGTGGAATTCGAATAGTCATTGCTACCGGTAGAGCGGCAGGCGACCTTCATGAAATAGCTGATGTTCCGTATGACGGAATTATTGCATTGAATGGTGCCGACTGTGTTTTGCGGGATGGCACCGTGATAAGAAAGCACCTTATTCCGAAAGATGATTTTAAGAAAGCCATGGAAATAGCAAAGACCTTTGATTTTGCAGTCGCTATTGAATTGGATGAAGGTGTGTTTGTTAATCGTCTGACTCCGACTGTCGAACAGATTGCTAAAATCGTGGAACACCCTATCCCGACCGTTGTAGACATTGAAAACCTGTTTGAAAAGAAAGAGTGTTGTCAGCTTTGTTTTTATATCGATGATGAGATGGAACAAAAAGTGATGTCGTTTCTGCCTAATCTTTCCTTGTCGCGCTGGCATCCTTTATTTGCTGACGTAAATGTGGCAGGAATAAGTAAAGCAACCGGCCTTTCGGTATTTGCTGATTATTATGGGATCGGAATGACGGAAATAATGGCTTGCGGCGATGGTGGTAATGATATTCCTATGTTGGAAGTTGCCGGAATCGGAGTGGCTATGGGAAATGCATCGGAGATAGTCAAGGCTTCAGCCAATTTTGTTACTGATACGGTGGAGAATGACGGGCTTTGTAAAGCGCTGAAACATTTTGGAATTATTTAATATTGGGTACTCTATAGCTTAATATTATAGGTGTTATTCCCCTATTGCTTATTCTTCGCCATTTCTGCTTTGTCCGTTGCTGTTGTTTTTACCTGTTTGGGAACAATTAGTTATCTTTTATTCTAGTTGGAGGATGGCTATAAAAAGGAAAAATTCCTGCAAGTGAAGCACTTGCAGGAATTTTTCAGTGGACCAGCCTGGGCTTGAACCAGGGACCTCCAGATTATGAGTCTGTTGCTCTAACCAACTGAGCTACAAGTCCGATGTATCCTTTGTTGGATGCGGTGACAAAAGTAGTATTTTCCCTCGAATTATGCAAATCCTTTTGATAAAAAACTACGATACTTTATTTTTAGAACTTATATTTGCGCTTCGGGTTCTTGGGGAACCATCCTTTTTGTACCCGTTCTTCCTGTTCGAAGACCTCTTTAATCGTCCAGAAGGAAGAAAATGCAAACACGCCAAGCAAAGAAGATAAAATCACATTATCGATGCTTAATGAGGCGACCACACCGGCTATGCCGAGTACCAGGAATATCCACCAGCATTTTGTACCCCAATAGTATTCGGCCTTTACCACGACGGGGTGAAAAAGGCCGATAATCAAAAAGGTACATATTCCGATGAATAACCCCGCAAGGTGATATTCATTTAGAAATTCCATCACAATTATTTTTCAACGCGGATGGGGATTTCTTTCTTGATACTCTGTTCCAGAGAAATCAATGTCTCGGTAGCTACCACACCCGGTATTTCTTGCATTTTGTTATTCAGCAAATCCATCAGATGTTCGTTGTCGCATGCATAAAGCTTTGTCAGCATTGTGTACGGACCTGTAGTGAAATGACATTCCACAATTTCGGGAATCTTTTGTAGTTCCGCTACGACAGATTTGTACATGGAGCCTTTTTCCAGTTTGATACCCACGTAGGTACAAGTTCTGTATCCCAATGATTTCGGGTTCACATGGTAACCAGAGCCTACAATGACACCTAGGTCAATCAGTCTTTGCACACGCTGATGGATAGCTGCGCGTGACACTCCACATTCGGCTGCTACGTCTTTAAAAGGGATGCGGGCATTCTGGGAGATAATCTCTAGGATCTGCCTGTCGAGGTTGTCTATTCTTTCCATAATAATAAATTGTAATTTCCTGTTGTTATCAAATAGTAAGCAAATATAGAGATTTATTTTAATTATTCTTCTTTTCGGAGAAAAAAAATAGGAAAAAGCAAAAAAAAGAGGCACAAACGTTTTGCACCTCTTTCCTTTTTCTATTTAGAAAAGAACTTTCTTATTTCTTATCTTTTTCGATGCCCAACAGTTCAACTTCGAAAATCAAAGTAGAGAACGGTTTGATTTGATTGCCAGATTCTCTAGCACCGTAAGCAAGTTCTTGCGGGATGTAAAGTTCCCATTTAGAACCTACAGGCATCATAGTCAATGCTTCTGTCCAACCTTTGATTACTTGGTTGGCACGGAAAGTAGACGGTTCGTTACGTTTGTAAGAGCTGTCGAATTCTGTTCCGTCGATCAAAGTACCTTTGTAGTTCACTTTCACTTTGCAAGTGTCAGCAGGAATTTCACCTTTGCCTTCAGTGATTACTTTGTATTGCAGACCGCTTGCAGTTGTTTTTACGCCGTCTTTAGTCTTGTTTTCAGCGAGGAATTTTTCGTTTTCAGCTTTGTAGTCAGCATATTTTTCTGCCAAAGCTTTTGCTTTGATAGTTTCCATAGCTGTACGAGTATATTCTTGAGCTGCTTCCATAGTCATTACGCCACCTTTTTCCAAAGTACCTGCGATGAAACCTGCCAGGAAGTTTTCTTTGCTGATGGTTTTAGTAGAGTCAGTGCCAAACAATTCCTGGTTGATACCTTTCATCATCTGGTTGCTGATTTGCTGACCGATTTGCAGACCTGCCATGTAAGCGATGTCTTTTTTGCTAGTCTTGTTTGCACCTTCATTCAAACCTTTGATGAAGTCTGCCATATAAGCAGTATCAACGTCCAGACGACCTGTCAGATAGCCTTTCAGACCTTGAGTCTGCGCCATACCGATAGAATACGACAGTGAGTCGATGTCTGATTTCAGATTTGCTTTAGGAGCTTGAGCTGTACAAGAAGCAAGGCTTGCAGCAGCGGCGATTGCCATAAAAATACTAACTTTTTTCATTTTGCTTTGAAATTTTTTATTTATAATACTTCGAGTAATTCTACTTCAAAAATGAGTGTGCTATGAGGAGGGATCATTTCTCCGGCGCCTCTTGCGCCATAGCCAAGTTCTGACGGAATATACAGTTTCCATTTAGAACCTTCCGGCATCAGCTGCAATGCTTCCACCCATCCCGGGATTACTTGGTTGACACCGAATACAGCCGGTTCTCCGCGTTGGATAGAGCTGTCGAACAGTGTACCGTCGATCAATGTTCCTTCATAGTGGCATCTTACCTGGTCGGTAGCTTTCGGCTTTTTGCCTGTACCTTCTTTGATAATTTCATATTGTAGTCCGCTGGGAAGAACAACTACGCCCGGTCCTTTTTTGTTTTCTTCGAGGAAAGCCTGTCCTTGTTCGATAGCAACGGCACCCATTTTAGCTTCCAGTTCTTCGAAATACTTGTTTACTATTTCGCGGGCTTCATTGTGGCTGATAGCCGTCTGATTGCCTTCCAATACGTCTTTGATTGCTTGTGCGAAATCATCTACCGCAAGGTTTCCGATTCCCATACTTGATAAGTTTTGACCAATTCCGAGGCCAATAGCATAACTGAATTTATCCATATAATGTTTTTTGTTGGCGATTGAAATGTATCACCATCATGGTTTTAGCTTTCAATCAATTGCAAATTTATGAATCGCAAAAGTACGTGTTTTATTTGAATGATTTAGCATTTGCTATTTAAAAATTCTTATATCTGTGAAAGTTAATCGCTTTTTTTTAAAGAATTAGTTCTTTTCTTCGTAGGATTTAATCGGCTTATTCTTATTATTTAGGTTGGTTTATGTAGATAATTAATCGTCTGACTGTAGTTTGTTTTTCGTCTAACTATAGTCAGACGAAAGAATAACTACAGTCAGACGAAAGTTTAACTATAGTCAGACGAATAAATATTAGTATGTTTGATGTTAACTGCCTATATCTTTCATCTTAAAGTTCTGCATAAACCGGATTATATTAAGCGTAAGAAAGTGTTCTTTTATTCGATGATTCTGATTACATTTGTGTGGCTATTAAAAAAGAAGGAGGAATAGTAATGAAGAATCTGGTAGTTTTGACGGGTGCGGGTATGAGTGCCGAGAGTGGGATTAGTACATTTCGCGATGCAGGCGGTTTGTGGGATAAATATCCTGTGGAGCAGGTGGCTACTCCTGAAGGTTATCAGCGTGACCCGGCTTTAGTGATTAATTTCTATAATGAGCGTCGGAAACAGTTGTTGGAGGTAAAACCGAACCGTGGACATGAATTGTTGGCGGAACTGGAGAAAAACTTCCATGTAACGGTGGTGACACAGAATATCGATAACTTGCATGAACGTGCCGGGAGCAGCCACATCATTCATCTGCATGGCGAACTGACGAAAGTGTGTTCCAGTAGAGATCCTCATAATCCCCATTACATAAAAGAGCTGAAACCGGAAGAATATGAAGTGAAGATGGGAGACAAGGCCGGCGACGGCACTCAATTGCGACCTTTTATCGTATGGTTTGGAGAAGCTGTACCGGAAATTGAAACGGCCATCCAATATGTGGAGAAAGCGGATATTTTCGTTATTATCGGTACGTCGCTTAATGTATATCCTGCAGCGGGGTTGCTTCATTATGTACCGAGAGGAGCAGAGGTGTATCTGATTGATCCGAAACCGGTAGATACGCATACTTCCCGTTCGATACATGTAATTCAGAAGGGAGCTTCTGAAGGAGTGGCTGAATTGAAACAGTTGTTGGGAGTTTGAGAGGTTTTCTCTTCCCGGTTTTATTCCAGTTCGGTGGCAAAAATATGATTGTTCCGGAGTACTTCCGATATTTCGAGTGCAGAGATATCCCTGCACTCGATTCTTAATATTTTCTCCCAGTCCTCAAAGTCCACATTCCATTTGTCTATTTGGGGGAACTCTGCCAAAAGCTCTCCTATGCGCTTGATGTCACGCTTTTGAGTGATAGAAGTTCGAAAAATCAGAATCTTATTTTCTTTTTCCATATTCTTTAGAGTTTTATTTTAATGAACGGAACTTCCGGATCGTCATACTGAAATGTAACCTAAAATTGCGACTTAAAAGTGAAAGGCTGCTAAAGCCGCAAAGGCGGGCGATTTCGGTGGCGGAAAGTTCCTTGTTTCGTTTTAATAGTAGGGCTGCTTTTTCAATCCGGGTACGTTTGATATAATCCGTAGGCGTTTCGCCCGTCAGGATTGTAAATACGCGATGGAAGTGGAAAGGAGAAAAGCAGGCAATACCTGCCATTTTCTGTAATGATAACGGCTGGTCTATGTGATTGTGAATATAGTCGGTCACTTTATTGATCCGTAACTGATATTCCTGTTTATTGATATCTTTCGTCTCCATGTTTTCTGCAAAGTAAAGGATAATAAATGCCGGAGAGTTGTCCTATCTTGCTAACTTCTCCGGCAGATAATCAATCTCTTTTTTGTCCTATATAGAATACGTAGCCGTAGTATTCTTTATACTTATTATATAGGCTCTCTTCATACCGTTGCCCGGTGATGAGGTCTGTGGCTGCGTCATTTCCTGCATATTCCTTTAAGAAAGCTTCCTGAACCGGGAACTGGGGAGCATAGAAATGCTCGAGCCAGCAATTTTCCGGTAAAATGAAATGGGCTGTCGGGATATATCCTGCTTTTTCCATTTGCATTATCTTTCTTGGGATCGTATCGATTTCCGGGTAATTGGCCATCCAGAAGTCTTCTATTTCGGAGGGACGTTCCGGGGTGAACCAGGAGGCTTCCGTTACAGCGATAAATCCGTTCTTTTTCAGGAATTTGTTCCATTCGTTCATGCCGCGTTCGAATCCTATGTTATAGATAGCGCCTTCGGACCAGATCAGATCGAGTTCTTCCTCTTGAAACGGCAGAGCGTCCATGGAGCCGACGATACCCTTTACTCTGTCTTCACAATGGACTTCTATTGCATTTTTGTTGAATAGCTCGATAAAGTCGGGGAAAAGGTCGATACCTGTAATTTGTCCTTTCGTATAGTTGGCTAATGCCATTGTCTGACCGCCTGTGCCACAGCCAATGTCGGCTATTCGTGCCTTGTCGGACAGTTCGTTGATGAAGCTTACGGCTTTTTGTGTGACTTCAGGACTTCCGGGACCTTGACGTTTTAATGCCTTGAAGTAATTACATATCAGTGTAAAATCGAATTCGTGGATTGATTTAAAATCGTTACTCATTGTTTTAATGTTTTGGTTGTATGGCGAATGGAGGCATATAATGATGCTTGCAACCATTTGACCATACAAATAGTTTGAAAATTTAGATATAGAAAATAACTCTGACAAGAGTATGTCAGAAAACATAAGGGATAATCTGTAATGAGAGGAAGGTTTACAGATTATTTACAGAACGGAATCCTTATGGAATGAAAATGAGTTAAACATCCAATTTTTCTTTTAGTTTGTGACAAAGATAGGGTTTTAGCTGTAAAACTCAATGATAACTTGATTGAAAAAAGACTGTAAACCTGTATTTTAGCAAGAATAGTCAAATAGGAATGTGTTTATATATCCGCTTGTATGGATGAGATTGATCGCCCAAATTGATTGAAACTACATTTTTTTGAGTTATTTTTGTCGAATATTAAATACAAATCTCTTATTTAATGTATGATACCGATGAAAAGCAAATTATTACTCACATGTATCCTCCTGTTTTTCTGTTCCTCTTTTCTGTGCGGACAGAATCAATCTTCTAAAGTGGCAAACTCTGTTGAAACGAATAATGGATGCATCCGGCACCCGTGGCAAGGAAAAAGAGTGGGATATTTGGGAGACTCTATTACAGATCCCAACTGTTACGGTGACAAGATAAAGAAATACTGGGATTTTCTGCAGGAATGGCTGGGAATCACTCCTTATGTATATGGTATCAGTGGCAGGCAATGGAATGATGTGCCCCGCCAGGTCGAGCAGCTGAAGAAGGAGCACGGCGGAGAAGTAGATGCTATCGTGATTTTGATGGGTACGAATGATTTTAATGACGGTGTACCTATTGGAGAATGGTTTACGGAAACAGAAGAACAAGTGATGGCAGCCCGTGGGAAAACCAAAAAGCTGGAAACCCGTAAGAAACGTACTCCTATAATGGATGGAAGTACGTATAAGGGACGTATCAACATAGGAATCAATAGACTGAAACAACTCTTCCCGGACAAGCAGATTGTGCTGCTGACCCCGTTGCACCGCTCACTGGCCAATTTTGGAGAAACGAATGTGCAACCGGATGAAAACTACCAGAACAGTTGTGGCGAATATGTGGATGCCTACGTGAAGGCTGTCAAAGAAGCCGGCAATGTATGGGGAGTCCCCGTGATTGATTTTAATGCGATGACCGGATTGAATCCGATGGTGGAAGAACAACTGATTTATTTCTATGATGCAGGATATGACCGTTTGCATCCCAGCACGAAAGGACAGATACGCATGGCACGAACGCTGATGTATCAGTTGCTTGCGTTGCCTGCCACATTTTAAATAGACCGGACAGAATTCTATGAAATTGTACACTATTCTATAGTACATTTTCTGCAAACCTGTAATTTTGTCTTCTATAAATAATAGAACCTATGAGACATAAACTTCTGTTTTCTTTTTTCATCTTTTTGATAGTTGCTTTACCGATTCGTAGTAAGGATTTTGTTTTGACTTCCGGTCAAACAGTTGTCATCGCTTGCAGCCCTTCTGAAGAACTGGTTGTACGAACCGCATTGGAAATGCTGGGGCGTGATATTCAGACAGTATTGTCGTCGACTACCCAAGCGAATGAGAAAACAGGTGAAATTGTGATAGGAACGGTGGGGCAGAGTGAGCCTATCAGCCGGACCGACATAGATGTTTCTGCGTTAAGAGGCAAGAAGCAGGCTTTTCTATTATCTGTTTCTCCGGAGGGTAAATTGATCGTAGCCGGCAGTGACAAACATGGTACGGCTTATGGAATACTCGAAATATCCCGTTTGTTAGGTGTTTCTCCCTGGGAATGGTGGGCGGACGTAACTCCGGAAAAGAAGAAACTTTTTAAGCTATCTTCCAAATTCCAAAGCCTTCAGGCCCCTTCGGTGGAATATCGGGGTATATTTATTAATGATGAAGACTGGGGCTTGATGCCATGGAGCAGTCGGACCTATGAACCTTCAAAAGTGAAAGGTGAGATAGGGCCGCGTACCAACGAGCGTATTTTCGAACTCTTACTTCGTCTGCGTGCCAATACCTATTGGCCTGCAATGCACGAATGTACACTTCCTTTCTTCCTGACCAAAGGCAATCGGGAAGCTGCCAAGAAATATGGAATCTTCATCGGTGCTTCCCACTGCGAACCGATGGCTTGCAGCGCTGCCGGTGAGTGGAAACGAAGAGGAGAAGGGGCTTATGATTATGTGAATAATGCTCCGGCTGTTTACAAATTCTGGGAAGACCGTGTAAAAGAGGTGGCAGATCAGGAAATACTCTATACGTTGGGTATGCGTGGTGTACACGATGGTAAGATGCAGGGAGCGAAGACGGTGGAAGAACAGAAGGCCGTAATAGATTGTGTGTTTGCAGATCAACGCGGGTTGATTGAGAAATATGTTGATAAGGATGTAACTAAAGTCCCGCAGGTTTTTATCCCTTATAAAGAGGTACTCGACATTTATCATGCCGGATTACAGGTGCCCGATGATGTAACATTGATGTGGTGTGACGATAACTATGGCTATATCCGCCATTTTCCTACGGCCGAAGAATGCGCACGTAAAGGAGGGAATGGGGTCTATTATCATGTTTCTTATTGGGGACGTCCGCATGACCATCTCTGGTTGAGTACGATGAGCCCGTATCTGATTTTCCAACAAATGAAGCTGGCTTACGATCGAGGCATACAGAAGATGTGGATACTGAACGTCGGAGATATCAAGCCTGCCGAGTATCAGATAGAGTTGTTTATGGATATGGCCTGGAATATAGAAGCTGTGGCCTCGGAAGGAGTGACCTCTCATCTGAAACACTGGCTGGAACGGGAATTGGGAGCTTCGTGCGCAAAGGCAGTATTACCTGTGATGCAGGAACACTATCGTCTGGCCCATATTCGTAAACCTGAATTTATGGGAAATACGAGGGAAGAGGAGAAAGATCCTGTTTATCGTGTTGTCAAAGATCTCCCATGGAGTGAAAAAGAAATCAACGGACGTTTGCAGGCTTATGATAAATTGTCGGAGACAGTGGAACGGGCAGCTTCGAGAATCCCATCCGGCAGACAAAGTGCCTATTTTGAATTGGTGAAATACCCGGTACAAGCTGCTACACAGATGAACCGGAAATTGCTATATGCCCAATTAGCCCGCCACGGGAAAGCGGATTGGGAGAAAAGTGATCTTGCCTATGACAGCATTGTAGTATTGACGAAACAGTATAACTCACTGGAAGATGGAAAGTGGAATCGCATGATGGATTTCCAACCCCGAAAACTCCCTGTATTCAATCGTGTGGAAAGAAAAACGGCTACTTCTCCGATGATGAAAGAGCGTGTAGCTATCTATAAATGGAACGGCTTGGATGGGAAGAATATCCCGAATGGTAAGAATACATTAAATGCACGGAAAGGAACTTCTGCTATTTGTGAGGGTCTGGGATATGAAAGCAAAGCGACAGGCATTGACAAGGGAGATGCACTGATGTTCTCTTTTGACAACTGGAAGACAGACTCGGTAGAGGTTGACATCCGCTTATTGCCTAATCATCCTGTGGGAGGAGATCAATTACGTTTCTCAATATCGTTGGACGATGCAGCGCCTGAAGTGATCTCTTATGAAACGAAAGGACGGAGTGAAGAATGGAAAGAGAACGTGCTGCGCAATCAAGCCATCCGAACGGTTCGACTCCCGATATCCGGAAAGAAGTCCCACAAATTGGTAATCAAGGCATTGGACGAAGGGGTGATATTAGATCAGGTGATGCTTTATATGCCGGACAGATAGAGAATAGAATTCTTTCTCTTTCATTCTCCTGTCTTGGCACATTTTGAAGTGAATGATACAATCCTTCTTCTTGAATAAGAAAATAAGCCTCGCCACATTCCTTCTTTGGTGGAATGCGGCGAGCACTCACTTATTCAATTTATTCAACTCCCTTCATCTCTTTCCCTTCTTCTTTCAATTCAAGCTTGGAATCTCGATGGTTTCCGTCTCTTCCTGCCAGTTGTCGATCGTAAAATTTCCGGTCTCTTCCTCCGAGAAGATATCGCCTAAGGTCAGTGTCAGTGTGAGCCGGATATTGGGCTTCAGAGGAGCACTCAAGGTTTGCCTGAACGTCTTTACTGTCCCGTTTTTCAATGTGATGACCAATTGGAATAGGGGTTTCTCGGCTGAAGGGAACAGCATGACGGTGGCATTGCTCATTTGTGTGCCGTCTGTGGAGAGTACTAATGGAAAGGTTACGGTTTTGGTTTGGTTCACTGGTTCGGCAGTGTACATATTCAGCTTTTCCGCTATTCCTCCGATATATACATTCATGCCGGAAATGCTGGAACTTAATATGCCGTTATTGCTGTCTTTCACAATGACTTTCAATCCCGCCACCTGCCGTTTCATCGAGGCGCTTAGTTCTTCGGTTCCTATGTTGACCGAATTTACGGCATATACCAGGTCGAAAACCGGATAATAGGTGGTGTCCGGAAGATTGGCGCGTAATCCGAAATATTGTTGCGATAAATCGGCTCCAACTGTAAGTTGCGGGTCTTGAATGGCCGGATTGCCATAGATAGGCTCTTCGTACTTAGGCGTTCCCCAATAAATCATGTTATAAGGTCCTACTGGAAGTGAAATGGGGCGGTTGGGGTCTCCGGACGTGTTTCCGTCTTTTAAGGTGTACATGCCCGGGAGTGGAGTAAGTGTGTTCTGTACATAATTGCCATAGTAAATGGAAGTACCGCTTAGGCAGGGATATACCTCCAGTATTCCTGTCATCGGACTTTCCGAACCGTTAATCGTATTCACTGTGGCCCGTACAGTAGGGCTGACGAGACTTTGATTTTCGTCTTCACCAGAATTCCCGTTGCAGTCATCAATGGGCAACATCGGGTTGTCGCTCGAGCAGCCGACGAGCAGGGTTGCCGTCCATGCGATTAGAAAGATTTTCTTTTTCATCATTCTTTTCATTAGTTAGGGTTATGATTTCCCACTTAAAACATTTCTTTTCGGAAATGGTTCAGGATAATTGGAAAGACAACGGTCGAAGAACGGCGAATGATGAAGTCCGTTTATGAAAAACGGCTGGAACGGTCAAGAAAAGACTGAAAAAGAAACTTGATATTTCGTTCCTTTTTCAGTCGGAATTTACGGAAAAGTCGGGAATGACAGTGTGATTATGAATCTTATAGAGAGTTGAAAAGCTCCTCTATTTTCTTTTTGAGTTCTTCGCCGCGTAAATCTTTTGCTATGATATTTCCTTCCTTGTCTATGATATATAATTTAGGAATGGCATACACCTGATAAAGCTGTGCGACCGGACAATTTTTCATTCCTTTGAGGGAGGAAACATGAAGCCATGGTATCTGTACTTTATCAATGGATTTCATCCATGCTGCTTTCGAGTGATCTAGGGAGATGCCTACTACCTTTAACCCTTTGTTCTCGTATTTCGTGTAAAGTTCTTTGACGGTAGGCATTTCCGCAATGCAAGGTGCGCACCAGGATGCCCAGAAATCAAGAATGACAATGTTTCCTTGCAGATTTCGAAGTGATAATTCTTCTCCCGTTACAGTCGGTAGCGTAAAGTCCGGTGCTTTTGCTCCCGGAGCTAGCGCTTTCACTTTTGCGAAGCTTTCCTTCAGTTCGATTCCCTTGGATGTGTTTTTCGCCTTTTCCCCCATACTGTCGTAGAACATTTCCGCTTCCTCTACGGGAATGCCTTTCAGTAGATTCATTACAATGAAATAAGGAGCGGCAATACAATTTCCATATTGGCTTAAGAAGTTTTTCTTCTCGTTGTCTCTTTCTTGCAGGATGGCCTTTCGTTTCTCCTCATATTCGGTTTTCTTCGTCGGGTCGTTCTCTTGGATCGCTTTTTCCATCCCGGCGAGACATATGCCTTCACGCATTTTGCGGATAAAGTCGTTCCCCCAATAAGCCAGAATGGCTTCAGCCGCTTTGTGTTCTATCGAATCCCCTATTATTTCATAAGCCGCCGACGGTGACTTATAAGAGTATGCTACGTCTTTAATGAGAATACTCACAGGGTTTCCGTCACCCATCAGTGTCCGATACCCTTTGCTGCCTTCGTGAGTGATAGATAAGAGTTGCATCTTATCCAGTTCTCCCGAGAGTTTGTAGTTTCCATCTGACCTTACGATAGTCGAATCAATCTTTATTGCTTCGGGAGTGTCTGTCGGGAAGTTACTCAAATAGACTTTCTTCCCTATTCCGGTGGTCCATTTACCTTCAATCCGGTAAGAAACCTGTGCGAATCCTGTTCCTACAGTCAGGCAAATGGCGATGACAGTGTTTATGATTCGGCTTTTCGTGCACTTATTTGTTTCGTTTATCATGGGTAGCATCGTTATTTGGAAAATTTTATTGTTATTTAAAGAAATAGTCGACAGGAAGAGGGTCGTCGGGACAAGTACTTCTCTGGAATTCAATTAGATTGGTTTCGGCTCTCTCTAGCATAAACTGATAAGCCAGCGCGGCTCGTCTCTTCACTGTCGGGAAACGCTCAAACACCCTGTCTATTTTTGTCTTGGGCGTGTTCATCAGAAAAGATACATAATAACCGAAGTCTTCGTTGGTGCTGGGTTTCATGATGTAGTACAGTATGCCGTCGAAGTAAACGGGGTTGGCATTGATCACTGTCGCCGAGTAGCACGAATATTCCAAATCCGTAAACTCTCCCAGTGGATCTTCTAAAAGGTCTATCATGAAGGTCACTTCACTGGATGCGTTAAAATCTGTCGGCTCCACGCCTACGGCGGCATAGATGGAGTTCAACAAGGTGGTGTTGATGGAAGACTTCATTCCTTCCCAGTCGTCCTCGTCCAGTTCGTCCATGTCTTTGCTGACATGGGCGATAACGATGCCGTGTGTTTTCAACTCCAATACATCCGTCAGTTTGCTTTTTTGATATTCTTTATTGTCACACACGGAATCTACCAGGAAGATTCTGTATGGAAGAAATTTTTTGGTAAACGCGGTCGGATATTCATTCAAGGCGTCGTCTTCCAGAAAAGAAACCATCCGCTCAATGTATGTCTCGCTTCCTTCCTGTTTTACAGGGACATACCACTTCACATCGTTGCTGCTCCATCCGAAAAATAGGTCGCTGGACGAAAAGTCATACAATATCTTGCTGCCGTATTTCTCGTAAAACGCGTTAATCCGACTGTCAACGGTTGTCTTTTCCGTATTTTCGGAATCGTAGATCGTGCTGTTCAGTTCATCGATGACGGTCAGCGAATCTTCAGAACAGGCGGTTGTGATTGCCGTTATGGCTACCGTTATAGCTATCATCGCGACGGTGCGCCCAATAATGTATCGTATTTTCTTTCTCATAATGATGCTTTTTAATGATTTAATGATTCTGGCTTTTTTATCATTCGAGTGTCCCTTGGGAAGAGGAAGCAATCACTTCCCTTTGGTTGTTTTCAATCGCGTTATTATAACTTGTTTCGTCTTCGGGAATAGGAAGCACGTAGTTCGGGCTTCCTGTATTCAGACGATATACCGTGTAGTCTTTGGGGGAATTGAAAAGCCGATGTTCCACAGACGGCATCCCTTGGCGGCGCATATCCCAAAAACGCATGATTTCCTCAAAACACAGTTCTCTACGGCGTTCCTGCCAGATGAAGTTGATCAGGTCATCTTTTGTGGCGAAGTCTGACGTTTGCTTTTCGGCATTCGGACTGCCCGACAGATATTTCTTTATCCGAAGCTGATTTAGCAATTCGATAGCGTCATTGCTGACACCGCTTGCTTTTTGCGCGTATGCTTCTGCCAGATTCAGATAAAGTTCCGGCGTTCTCCAAGCTTGACTGGAATAGTTTGTTCCCGATCTTTGGTCGTACTTGTGTGGGTGATATTGTCCTGTATAATAGGTCGGGTTGCGTGAATTGCCCGATTTGTTGTATCTTCTTTGGAAATAGGCCTGAAGCCTTAAGTCGTCTTCGTCATAGAGTCCGATCAAAGAATTTTCTCCTGTCCATGAGGTATGAAAACCATATTCATAGTACATGAGTACCGGATTGTTTGGCGAAAGATAATCATATCCGCCGTCATTCCGTCCGAATCCGAAGACCACTTCGTTCAGTTGCTGGTTGTTGGCGCAGAAACTCGACTCTTCGAAAGAGGAGACATATCCGAATGTAGTCGCGTCTTCACTATTCAAGTCGTGGATGGCAGAATTCTTGGCGAGAAACTTTTCAGCCGCTGCGATTACTCCGTCCCAGTCCTGCTGGAATAAGGCGATCCGCGCGGCCAGAAAATAGATGGCGGCCGAAGTGATTTCCGGCTTTCTGCCGGAATATTTCTCGCATTGGAATGTCGCTCCCTCCATATATTCCTGCGCATTTCTCATGTCGTCATTGATGAGCGCGTATACCTCCCTGATCGTGGCTCTCGGTTGTGGAGCGATTTGTATTTCAGGGCTGGTCTTAATCACCACGCCCGGTTGATCCATGTTGGCTGTCGAGTAAGGAAGGGCATACGTATTGATCAGACAGAAATAATGATAGGCGCGTAAGGCATACGCTTGTGCGGCCAAAGCCCGATAGAGCCCTTGTTCTGTTTCAGTGTATGTCATCTCCGGCAAGGCGTTGATAATGGTGTTGCATCCCAGAATATTGCTGTATCGTCCACTCCAAAAACCATCTTTGATGTGCTCCGAATAATCGTTTTGCCACACAAAGGCCGCTTCTCCATAACCGGCTTTGGTGTCTATCCCTTCCCGCCAGGTGGTGCAATATTTGTCGCCCTTTTGTTCATCGGTGTAGTAAAGCGGACCCATTTCCACATCGTCAGTCATTAGATTGACGAATGAAATTTGCGATCCGAATTCGTCGGGATAGCCTTCTCCCAGAAGTAGTGGAATGTAATCGGTGACAGATTGAGGTATCAGCAAGTCTGCCGAATCCTCTTTCAGATAGTCGTTGCATGAGAAGAACGGCAGGATAGCCGTAAACAATGTGATATCTATGATTCTCTTATTCATAATGGCTGACTGTTTGATGTTAAAATGATATATTTACTCCTAAGCTGAATGTAGGTAAGGCAGGGATATTGGCTCCATTGGTCTCCGGATCCAGTCCGTTCCATTTTTTATCTGCAATGGTGAATAGATTGGTTGCCTGAAAACGTAGCATCAGACTGCTGACGTTTAATGGTTCCAACATCCTTTTGGGGAAATTATAGCTAAGTGAAACGAGCTTCAGTTTTAAGAAATCGGCTTTCGCCACTCGGATATTGCTGTAGTTGTACATCTCGTATGGATACACCATTTTCCCTTTGATTGTTGAGTCGTAAGTGTCGTATGCGGCACCGGCCTCCGTCCCGAAATAATTGGTTAAGGCGGTGCTGTTATATGGAGCCGGATAAATGGTCTGGTCGCCGGGGGTATTCCAGCATTTCAGCCAATCGGTAGACAAGTTGCTCAACGGATCTATATAGTGTGTGTTATCCGCGTAATAATTGGGAATCCTTGCCACGCTACCGATGCTATACGTGAAATTCATGGATAGGGAGAAGTCCTTATAGCGAAGCTGGGTATCGAAGCCGCCGGTCAGTTTGGGGAAGATGGAGCCGCAGCGAACCAGCTTCATGTCTGTTTTTGATCCCCGGATGGATTCTTTTCCGCTTTTTGTATAAAACATCGCATATCCATTGTCTGGATTAAGTCCTGCAAACTCGTAAGCGTAAAGGGAACCGATGGGCGCTCCTTCTATGGCTAAAGTACCATTTAGCATTTTTTCTACAATCTCCACGTCACTTAAATCTTCCGGATTGGCATAAGTAATCTGATTGATGTTGCGGCTGAAATTCATTCCGGCTCTCCATTCCCAGTCTTTTATCTTTAAAAGTCCGACATTGATAAAGCCTTCCACTCCTTTGTTGGTCATTTTTCCCGCATTATAATATAACAGGGTTCTTCCGTTGGATGAGGCTACCGTCTTGCTCATAATCAGGTCAGAGGTGTTCTTTCCGTACACATCGATTCCACCCTTTATCCGTCCTCGTAATAAGGAAAGGTCGATGGCTGCATTCCAGGAGCGTGTTTTCTCCCATCTCAAGTCGGGGTTGGGTAGCAGACTGATGTTGGAGGTCGGGATGTTGTCCACTCTGTCACCGGTGGTGATGATCAAATAAGGGGACGAATTTTCGTGAATATTTCCCTGAATACCGTAAGAACCTCTGACGGCCAGATTGTCTATCCATGAAATCTCTTTCAGGAATCCTTCGTTCATTAAATTCCATTTGGTGGCAAACGAGTAGGTAGGCAGCCAGCGGTATTTGGGATTGCTACCGAACTTGTTGGAACCGTCCGAGCGGATATTCATGTTCAGGATATAGCGGTTGTCGTATGAATAGGAAGCCACTCCGTAGAAAGAAGCCACTTGTGTAAACGAGTTGGTGTTGGTGGGAAGAAGGGCTCCTTGCTGGACATACTGACTGGTGAAAAGCTCGGTGATTACCGGATTGAACTTCTCACCGAATTCGGGCGTCCATCCATAGCCTGTGACATCCATGCCCTTATAGGCATTGCGGCGCGCTTCCGTACCCGCCATCACATTGACATGATGATAGTTGCCGAACATTTCGGTGTAACTTACTTGGTTGCGGATGGTGTAACCTGTTTTGCGTAGGTCGGATTGATGCAATATGCCTCCATAAGGAAGTGCGGATGAGTTGTAAATGTCCGTATCGTAAGGGGTGTACATACCATAATCCCATCCTCTGATATTGCTTACATAATAGGATTGCTCGGTAGCCCAGTCTCTTTGCGCTGTATGGGTGTTGTGGTAAGAGAAAGTGCCGGTATATTTCAGCCCGCGGACGATATTTACATCCAGTTGGAGCAGCGCGTTGAAATCGTCCAGCTGCGATGATTTTCCGGTATTGTCCAGCTCTTTGAGTATGTTGTAGCCGATAGATTCCGTTCCGATACTTCCGGATTTCTCATAAGTCATATAGTACGAACCGTCTTCGTTGAAAATGGGAATGGTTCTTGATTTGCTATAGGCATAGTTGAAAGGATTGACGGAAGAATTGTATCCGTTATTGGATGTATTGGTAAAGTCTACCTTGGCTGTGAAGCCTATGTGTTTGTTTATCTCCATCGTCATTTTAGCCAGCGTACTGATTTTTTCGGTATCCGAACCTTTGGCGGCACCTTCTATATTCTGATAACCGGCCGAGAGGTAATAAGTCATTTTCTCCGTTCCGCCGGATACGCTGACATTGTGCGTGTGTGTGACGCTGTTGCGAAACAGGTGTTTGAACCAGTCGGTGTTTCTGGTTTGCATGATGCCGACTTCCGATTTGAACTCGTCGAGCGTTATTTCTTTGTTCATCAATGCTTCATAAGCTCCCTCGTAGGTAGGCCCATACGGAGTGCGTCCGAAGTTGTATCCTGCATCGACCAATTGTTTGGAGAACGCGACACGTTCCTGTGAATTCATCTGGTGATAATTGGAGTAGGAAGGACGGGTGTTCAGCGTGATATTGCCGTTATAGGTGATGACCGGTCGTCCCGCTTTCCCTTTCTTGGTAGTTACCACGATGACTCCGTTAGCGGCTTTTACGCCATAGATGGCTGTTGCCGACGCGTCTTTCAAAACCGTGATGCTTTCGATATCCTGCGGGTTGACTCCCGAGATGGCGTTGCCCACCAAATATTCGGCATCTTCACTGTTGATGTCTGAAGCGGTGAAAGGCACATCCTGTTCCAGAATAACTCCGTCCACCACCCATACCGGTGATTTGTTACCGTTGATGGTGGCGTTACCGCGGATACGGATTTTGGGAGTGGCACTAGGTTCTCCCGAAGTATTCATGACTGCCATGCCCGGTATGGTGCCTTGCAGCATCTGGTCGATAGAACCGACTCCCTGCACCATGATGTCCGCAGCCTTTATGGATGAGACTGCGCTTGCGGATTCCCGGCGATCCATCACTTGATAACCGGTGATGACCACTTCATCCAAAGCGGCATCGCTCCCTTTTAGAATGACTGGAGGCATTTTTTTATTGGCAGTTCCTTTTTCAACGATCACTTTTACTTGCTTCACTTCCATTCCCAGATAAGAAATCCGGATGGTGTAGCTGGCATTATTTTCTATTAAAAAGTTATATGCCCCGTTTATGTCGGTAGTTGTCACCCACTTCGTTCCCTCAATGATGACGTGTGCTCCGGGAAGCGGCTGTTTGTTTTCGTCAATAACAACGCCGTCCAGTTGGCACAGCCTGGCTTTTGCCGCGGCCTCCGGACTTCCGGGTTTTAAGGCAATCGTGATAAATTTGCCGTTTATCTTATACACCAGAGGTTTCTTACCGATCACCTCGTCCAGTGTTTCCGTAATCGTTTTACTCTTGATAATTCCCGTAACCCCATAGACAAAAATATCTTCATAGTTAAAGATAAACTTGTATCCACTTGCTGCTTCAATTTTTTTGAAAGCATCGGCCAGCCGTTCATTCTTGAACTCAAGTGAGATTCTCTTTTCACTTTGTTGCCCCTGCATAGTGGCACTGAATGTTGTTAAGGTTATAAACAACCATAACATTTTCGCCGCAAAGTGATTCCTTTTGTTCCTTTTGAAAGAATTAGTCCAAATTTTCACCATGATTGTGCGTTTAGTGTTTGATAAACTTTGTTCTTTTATTCCGATAAAACTCTCTCGAAAGCTTTTTTAGGGCTTCTATATTTTTATTACGTTTTAAGAACCGGAATGGGTGACAGAAAAGAAACCTTTTTTGAGAAAATGTGTGCAATAGGTTTTAATATCTGTTTTTTAATGGTTTTGTTGTGTCTGAAAGAATCACTATTCTAACAGAATGTAAGATGCTGGCAAATGAAGACTGCCATGTAGCTCTGTTAGTGGTAGCTATATGGCAGTTTTTTAGTGCGGGGTAGTTGAAAAATCATTTAATGAAAAGTTCGTCCATTTTTTTAGCAAGTTTTTCTCCGCGCAAGTCTTGTGCTATGATTTTTCCTTGTGCGTCAATGATGTACATACGCGGAATTCCTGTCACCTTGAACCGTTGTGCTACGGGACATTTCCAGCCTTTTAGCGAAGAGACATGTTGCCAAGTCAGCCCTTTTCTTTCGATGGCACTTTTCCAGGCAGCTTCTTTCTCGTCCAGTGATACACCGAGTATATTCAGACCTTTGCCGTGATATTTCTCGTAGATTGCTTTCAGATTGGGCACTTCTGCCAGGCAGGGGGCGCACCAGGAAGCCCAGAAGTCGAGCAACACGATATGTCCGCGGAGATCGTACAAGGAAAGCTTTTTTCCGTCGGGAGTAGTCAATTCAAAGTTGGGGGCCATACCACCTATATTCACCTGTTGCATATCTTCCATTTTCTGCTTCAGGGCTAGTCCGGGGGCTGATTTCTTTACTCGGTCTGTCAGGTTATCATAGAAAGCCTGTACCTCATCCAGCGTCTGGTTGGTCATCAGATAACGCTCAAAGAAATAGGTTGAGGTGATATCATTGCGTGTTGAGTCCATATAGTTTTGCACTGATCTTGTAATCAGGCTGTCTATCATGGCTATTTTGTATTTGGCAGAGTCGATGGCGGTAGTGTCTTTCGAGTCCAACGCTTGCGACAGGGTTATCATTTTTCCCAACTGGAAGAAAGAAGCGGTGGTAGAAAGGGTTTCACCCGATTTCAGAACTTCCTGTTCGCGATCTCCTTTGACTGCTATCTGGCAGGTATTTCGCGTTCTTCCTTTCTTATCGGTGACTGTTTTTTCTTGGATGGTGACTTGAAGCGGGGTAGTGTTGATAAAGATTTCGGCTTTGTTTCTGGGACTGCAACTGATGGCCATACGCTGTTCTTCTTTTACCTGTCCTTTCAGTGAAAAAGAGAAATCCTGGGCAACCTTTACCGAATCAACGGTTTGCAGGCTGTCGGCCGTGATGTATTTCTGTAGATAAACAGTTTTTCCAGCTCCGTTGTCCCAGGTTCCTTTAATCTGATAGGGTACTTGTGCCACAGTCATTGAAACGGCTGGCAGGAGAATACAAAGTCCATAAAATCTTTTCATTTTCATCGTTCTCGTTTTTATAGTTTACTTATGGTAATCCGGCTACCCTCGAGAGTAGCCTTTACTTTTCCTACCTGATTGAGAAGTTGAAGAACCTGTTCCGGTTGATTGGTGCGTTCCGCCCAGAAGTTGAAATGATAGCGCATGGAAGCTTCGTCTGTGAAAACAATGGTCAGATTGTACCACCGTCCGATGGCTTTCATGATTTCTGCCAGTTCTGCTTCCCTGAAACAAAATAAATCATCTTTCCAAGCCACGTATTCATTGATGTCCACTTTGCGTGGGATTAGCAACAAATCGTTTTCATCCAGAGGTGCATCTTCGCCGGGAGTGAGCTGTAACTCATTTTCTTTCTGGGTGTCGGATACGATGACACTGCCTGATACGAGTGTCACGTGTCGGTTTTCATGCGGATAGGCCCGGAAATTGAATTCCGTTCCCAATACCCGGGTTTCCGCAGTTCCGCTTTTCACAATGAAAGGGCGGCTGGCATCTTTGGCTGCATGGAAAAAGGCTTCACCCTCCAGCGTCACTTTTCGTTCCTTATCGGTGAAACGATTCGGGTAGTGGAGCTTACTTTCCGCATTCAGCCAGACTTCGGTTCCGTCTTCCAGTACGAGTTTGAAATTCTTTCCCCGTGGCGTGCTTAATGTATGCATAACCACTTCCTCCTGCACTTCTGTGCCGTTCTGGTAAATAAGGGACTCGGCTTCCAGCAGAGCCCCTGTCTCTGCTAATAATTGTTTGTTTGCCCGATCGGTTATCGATACAATATGTCCGTCACCGGTCTGTAGTTCTATATCTTGTACTCCATTAGAAGCAGGAAAAACAATGGCTGTTTCTGCATACGGATTCTCTTCTTCTGTAGTGGAAAAGATGGAATAACCTATTACAAGCAAGGCGATGGCTGCCGCACTTGCCGCCCATACATGATATTTCAGGATGGATGAGGTTTTGGAATGCGGGTCTATCCGTTTCCAGGCTTTCTCTACGTCCGGTGCCATTTGCGGGTTCAGGTTCATCAAGGCTTCCCGGCTATCCATCATTTCCTGGAACAGGGCGTGATGGGCTTCTTCTTCGAGCCAGGCAATGAATTCTTCCGACTGGCGGAATTTCCAATCGTCCAATGCCCGTAAGGCATATTCATAATCTTGCTCTAGTATGGGTTGCTCTTCAGTTTTCATATTCTATATATTATTACGTTATACCATCAGAAAAGGGTGACAAGAGAAACCTTTTTTTGTTCCTCCATGCTGTTTTTTTATTCTCCGGTCTTACTCCTGATAAAGGCTAAAGCTCTGGATATGTGTGTTTTTACGGTGTTGATCGTAATATCCATTTCTTCTGCTACTTCTTTATATTTTTTCCCGTGGAGAAAACAGGCTTCGAAAACTTTACGGGTTTGCGGGGGAAGCTGGTTGATGGCGGACATCACCTTGGAGATGCGCTCCTGATGATCTTCGTCATCATTGCTTTCTTCCCAATTCTCGGCAGTTTGAGAAATATTAGATGCATATCTGCTTTTTACATCACAGTGGCGCAGATAGTCGATACAGCTGTTGCGGACGAGTGAATATAATAAAGGTAGTGGTGAAACGTCTCCCACTACCGTGTCGTAGTTTTCCCATAAATAACTGAAAGTGTCTTCAACGATATCATCGGCACATTCTTGATTGTTGACGAGATTAAGGGCGTAGAAATATAACCGTGAATAGTTTGCCCGGAACAAAGCCTCAAAGTCTTTATACTTCTTCTCTTTTGAATAAGTCATATCAGTGTCGGATTGTTAACCGCAGAACAAACCATGCATGATGCGCCACGGTTCCAATCAGCCCGTAATGCTTTGCCATGATCCGAAATCTTTCTTTGAGGGATGCTTTCTGATTCCGGGTAGTCATTCCCTCCTCCAGATAGTCGATGATTGTCAGGTGAGTATTGTGCAAAGTACGTGCTTTCTTCATGATGCGGATGCACCAGTCGAAATCTGCAGAAAAGTGATATTGCAGATTATATGGCTCTACGAGCGTGTGGCGGGGGAAGAATGCCTGGTGGCAGACTAACATTCCCTGTTTGAAACTTTTCCAGGTGAGCGTTTCAGGGGCGGACAATCTGCGCATCCGCAGGAAATGCCTGTCCTTGTCTACGATAGCGGTTTCTCCGTAAAGTATATCGGGCAGTTCATTGTCGTTGATGGTGTGCACCATTTGTTGGAGCGTATCGTCCTCATGAAAACAGTCGCCTGCATTCAGGAAACAGAGATAATCACCGCTGGCAAGGGCGATGCCCTTATTCATGGCGTCATACAGTCCTTTGTCGGGTTCGCTGACGACGGTGTGTATGCGTGACCGGTAGCGGTTGATAATAGCGAGAGTCCCATCCTTGGAAGCTCCATCCACGATAATGTATTCTATATGATGATAGGTTTGTGCGATAACACTTTGAATCGTGTCTTCCAATACCTTTTCAGCATTGTATGTCACCGTAATGATAGAGAACTTGGGAGTAGGATGGACACTATGCATATTTCCCCGTTATTTTATTGTAGACATCTGTATATTTCTTTGCAACGATGCTCTCCGAATAATTACCCAGAACCTTGCGGCAGGCCTGTGCGGAGAGTTCATTGTATTCCGGTTCTGTCAATATCCAATGTATGCCGTTGGCAAAATCTTCGGAAGATTTGTATTGTGCCACGTAGCCGTTGTGCAGATGATCGATCATTTCGGGGATACCTCCCACATTAAAACCGACACAAGGCACTCCACAGGCCATTGCTTCCATAATCATATTAGGAAGATTCTCCTCCAGAGACGGGATGGCGAAGAGATCTACGGCATTGTAGATATTCACCACTTCATGCTCATTCTTGATATAAGGGAGTGGGTATACATGGAAAGGAAGTTGTTCCTGTAACTGCTGCGATTGGTTGCCGAATACAACTACACCCAGTGAGTCTTTCCATTCCGGATGCTTTTCTGCCAACAGTTTGCACGCCCCAATCAGATAGTCGACCCCTTTTCGTTTGTCAGTGATCTTTAACGAGCCGAACAAAACCAGTTTCTTACCTTCCGGCAACATGAATTTGGCACGCGCTTCCTTCTTGTTCATGGGCTTGAACAGACTGGTGTTGATGGCATTCGGAATATTGGTGACGCTTTTCCCTTCGAACAATGCACTGGTCTGGGCTTGTTCCTTCAGCCAATGGCTGCACGTGACGAAATGAATGGGAGCATAGCTGTATAACTTCTGTTTTTTGCGGAACGTGCGATAGGATAAATCCTTTCGTCCCCCGCCTTTGTAGATGTACGGACAGTCATGACATTCCTGCTGATAGTTGTTGCACTCCCGTGCGTAATGGCAGATGCCGGTGCATGGCCACATATCATGCATGGTCCATACTACGGGTTTGCCGGAGGTTAGTATCTTTCGTATATCGTTCAGTGAGAGCATTCCCTGGTTGATCCAATGCAGATGGATCACGTCGGCCTGGCGGAATTCCGGGAGTGAGGTGATGTCTGTACCTGTGTTGGCGATGTCTACATCGAACAGATGGTAACGCCGGAAACGGTTGGCACTCCAGATCACAATCCGTTCCCACATGAACTTCCACACTTGCAACCAGTTGCTTTTTAAGCGGACAACACTGATTTGGTCGGTCTGTTTGTCACGTACCAACATTTTGGCTTTGATGCCGTTGTTTTTCAGTGACTCCATCAACCGGCTTGCTGCGATGGCTGCTCCTCCTATTCGTTCAGATGTATTTATAATCAGGACTCTCATGGGCAAAAGTTTATGCAAATGTACGGTTTTTAGAGGAAATGTTTGATATTTCCAGCAAGCTTTCTGCTATTTCGCGTGAAAAGATTTCGAGGTTGAAACGTTCTTCCGCCAGTTTGCGGGCATTCTCTCCCATGCGCCGTGCCTCTTCGGGGTGGTCGGCGATGTAGCGGATAGCGTCTATCCAGCCTTGTACGTCGTTATATTCTACGGTGATGCCTATTCCTTCCTTGTCGATGTCTATTTCGAAGTTGGGGTTGCGCGAACAGATGACGGGGATGCCGAGGGCGAATGCTTCCACGAGCGTGGTCAGTCCTACGGTATAGGGGAAGTCCAGACAGCAGATCACGATGCAACTTTTGCGTGCCACCAGTTTTCCCAGTTCGTAGGGAATCACTCCGTCGGTATAATGGATGTGAATGGAGTCGGGCAATGCATACGGGTCGGTGATCTTTTTATAGTTGATGTTACCGCATGAGACGGCAATGTACAAATCCAGTTTCTCGTTCGTTGCGGCAAATGCCTGGAGCAAGGTGTCTACGTCCCGGTTTTCTTTGCCGGTGGAGATAAATCCTTCGGGCTTCCGGTCGGGCATTTCTGCAAGCAGGTGGTCGTAGAAAGGAAGATCCGGTCCCCAATGGATGAGTTTCAGTTTGTGGGACGGTGCTTTCCGGGTTTTCTGCGAGTCCTGAATCAGTTTCCGGCTGAACAGGAACATTTGGTCTATACCTTTGTAGAAAAGGCGGGAGATTTGTTCGCGCCACGGTTTGGGATTGGTCACGACTGCCGTATGATGCCAGATCACGATGGGCTTGCGATACAGTCCCAGGGCACGGAGGAAGATGACGGGCTCTATACCCCGGAAAGAGGTGGCGTAGAGGACGTCGTATTTCTCCTTGCAGAAGAGAATCTCTTTGGTGGCGTAAAGCATCAGTTTCAGACGGCCGGAGAAATATTTGCATTTGTGCATCACGGAGCGTATTCCGTAATTCTCCAGTAAAGGAAGTCCGTATAAGATGTGTCCGGGGAATTTATATTCTTTCCATTCCTCGTAGCTTTCCCGCGTGAGGCGGGTATGGTAAAAATAAATAGTAAGCAACTTATTTAGTGGTGCTTGTTTCTTTTCAGCCATTTGTTGATTCGGTTTTTGACAGCTTTCGTAATGATGGAGAAATTACCGTATTTCAGGTTGAGGAACAGTTCTTCGAACGAACGTCCGATCTTGATCCACGGATGATCCCAGCCCATAATGCGGTAAACGCTCTCTTTGTAGGCAACGTTTTCGATGACGTAGCGGGGATGTTTCAGTGGAAAATCCACCTCATAGCGCTTCATCGTGAAGATGCGGCGGTAACCTTTGGGCAGGGTATGAATCGAGCCGGCGAAATGGGTGGAATCTGCCGTTGCTCCCAGGTTGTTAATCATGTTGCGGGTAGGCACGATGCTTAGCCCGGAGTTGAACAGTATGGAGGCGTGGAAGATCGTTTCATAAAAGGCTTTCTGCTGTTCCCGGTGACGCTGGCACATGTAGATAAAGTCGCTCCGGAATTTGCGTTCCTTGATAAGCTGTTCCAGTTGTTGCATGTTGAAGGAGTCGTCCAGGAAGCTGTAGAACTCATCCCATTGGTCGACTACCCGTTTCCAGCTTGCCCATCCCCAGATAGAGAAGGTGGTGGTAAAGAAATAGTCATAGGGCATGTCTTGGGTGATTTCTTCGGGGTTAAATCCGGCAATCATGCTGATGCGGGTGTCATGTTCGTATTTATCCAGCATCTCCTTGCAGAATTGGAAAAAGGAGACGGCGGGCACATCGTCGTCTTCCAATACGATGCACTTGTCGACTTTCGAAAAGGCCCATTTCTGCGAAATGTATTCCGAAGGGTCGCAGCCGAAATTCTTTTCCTGATAAAGCCGTTCTACTTCACATTCCCAGTCTATCTGTGATACGATTTCACGGCAGGCTTTTATTCCGGGCAGGTCACGTTCGTTTCGTGCTCCGTCCTGATAGAGGAAGAGGCGGGACGGACGCGCTTTCTTCACTTGCTCGAACACTTGCGACAACTGTTGCGGGCGGTTGAAGAACAGGATAAGTACCGGGACGTCTACTAAAGCGGATTTCATATTCATAGTTCTTGTTTTGGGGTTGTACTGAATGACAGGGCGGCAGGATAGTGGTTGTTCACTTTTTCCTGCTCTTCTTCTGTAAATCGATGCAGGGTTGGATAGTTGTAACGCAAAAATCCTTCCAGGTCGTCGGGGGCGGTCACTGTGAGAGGGCCGAATTTCACGGGTTGCAGGTGGCGGATGCTTTCTACGGTTACGTGGTCGGCAGTGGCCATTACGTTGTTATAGTAACGGGTGTTTCGTGAGTTGAAACAGCTTTGAACTGACACCAGCATGCGGTAGATTGCTTTTTTAGAGAAAAGTAGGTCGACTACCCTGTTCAGGAAACAGGAGAAGGCTCCCCGGTTCGTGGGGTTCTCTATTTCACATGTACCGAAGTGTTTCCACATCCATATCTCTTTTCCCATCAGGCAGCATTTGAGGAAGCCGAGTGCTTCGGATTGTATTCTTCGCAGCAGCTTGTTGTCGGGAATCTTGTCGAATGGGAATATATCGACAAAAATGCCCGGATGCATCGGGACATTCTTGAACATTTCTTCTACAAAAAGGGTGTCGTTTTTCTTGACTTTGGCAAAATAATACGGGGTATGAGGGTCTGTCTCTATCCATGAAAGGAAGTAGGAAGGACCCAGTTCCCCGGGAGCTACTTTCAGAAATTTGTTGTAGTTCTCCCGCGTCATGCCTATGTCAATATCATCATCCCAGGGGAGAATCGCCTGGTCGTAGAGTGCACCGATTGCCGTGCCGCCAATCACAAAATAGGGAATGTTGTGCTTCTGACACACCCGGATGGTTTCTCCCAATATGTCGTAGAGTTCGGTATGTAATAAATCAAGCTCTTCGGCTGTATATTTCTTGTTCATCGGAAATGGTTAATGCACGTTGTATTGCAAATGTAGTAATTATATTGCTAAGTTACTATAACTTTAAGTTTCCTTGCATAAATTCGGTGGCCACTCGCCCGCGTCCCGGAATGGGGAGAACGGATGCTTGCGGAAAGTCCTTGAGCAGACAGTCTGCCGGATTGATCTCCGGATAGAACTTCTTCAACAGGAACAGGCTGGGACCGGTGGTGATACTTCCTATAAAGACGGAAGCATCCATCAATAGCTGTATCGAACAGAGGAAACGTGCCATTTGTTTCTGTTTCAGCTCTTTGGCGGTCTGCGTGAAGGCACTGTTGACGTATCCTTGCTCGTTGGGGCTGCAAAGGGTGTACCAGTGTATGTCCGGGGCAAGGGTTTGCACTTGCTCGAAGAGACGGTAGTCGTCGGTCAGTACAAAGACGTCGCGGATGGCTGTTTTTTCTTTGATGAGGCGTATGTAGTGTTCCGGTGGCAGCAGGTTGGTTTCGGTTATCTTGTCTCCTCCGCGTATCTGGCATCCTGCGTATTGAGGCGGAAGTTGCAGGGTGGTGGCAAATTGGCGACATTCCTGTGCGGTGGTGTCGTTGAGTTTCCAGGTGATTTCCGTCAGCTTTTGGAAGGTGTGGAGGTAGTCACCGTCTATTCCCAGTTCGGGGATATGGAAATGCTGGTTGGGGTTGAACGTCACTTGGAAGTTGAGTCGGATCGGTTTACCATACGTGAAGAAAGCAAGGGCTTTTCCGATGATGTTCTTGCAGGTTACTTTCAGTTTCCATTTCAGTAACTTCGTTTTAGATAGTTTTTTGTCTTGCATCAATGCTTGCCATGAAGGCAGGCGATGGGTGTTGTAGGTGTGGTGAAACGGTTCGTGCACTTGCTCGCAGAAAGGTGCGAAACAGTCTTCCCAGCCCTTTTTCCATCCGAAGTTGGCGTCGTCGGAGTAAAGCTTGAACTGTATTTTGTGTTGCAGGCAATAGAGCATTGCATGGAGCATATAGGTGTATTCGGTAAAGAATCCGGCGTCTATACCTATGTGATAGATCATCGTCTTTTTGAAAGAACTGTTCAGAAGGCGGTATTTAGTGGCAAGATCATTAGGGTTCATGTGGCTTCTTTTTGATGAAATACTGGATGCTTTCTTTAAAGGTGACCGAACGGCTGCCCCACATGGCGGCTACGTAGAGTGCTGCTGCGAGCACTATCTTGCTTGCCAGGCGGAGATAAATATTCTCGATGGAACGGGTGGAGTAATAGGTGATTACCATGACGGTGGTGGCAATGACAGCGTATGGAAGTATGTCTATCAGTGCATGGCGTAGCTTTAGTCCGATTTCTTGCCATACGAAGTAGTGCCACGTCAGTAGCCACAGTATATTGGTGGATACATAGACGGCGAGCATGGCATAGATCCCGTGTGAATGGACTAACAGAACGCCTGACAGTAGAATAATGCCGAGCGCTATGGTGTTCCACATATAGATGCGGGATTTTCCTTTGCTGATGATGAGTTGCTGATAGAGGTATGCAATGGGAGTGAAGGCTCCGCTGATACACAGAATCTGCATGATGGGTATGCTGGAATACCACTTGTCGGTGATGGTGATGGTAATCAGTTCTTCTGATACGATTCCCAGTCCGAGCATGGCGGGAAACGAGACGAAAGCGGTGAAACGCAGCATTTTGCGGAATACCCGTTTTTGCCGTTCAAGGTCGTCCGACACTTTGGTGAGTACCGGTTGCGCCACTCCGTTTATCATGCCGGATATAAAGAGCTGTCCCATGCCGCACCATTTATTGGCCTGGTTGTAATATCCTACTTCCTTTTCGGTGTAGAACTTACCCAGTATCACAGAGAACAGGTTGTTGTTGATGTGATTGAATACATTGGTTACCAATAGCTTTCCGCTGAATCCGAACATTTCCTTAATCGGGGTGAAATTGAATTGCAAGCTCGGTCGCCAACGGGTGAAATGCCAATAACAGGCTGTGTTGACGGCTACATAAACGATGCTTTGCGTGGCAATACCCCAATAAGAGAAACCGAAGTAGGCAAGAATGACTCCGGTGATTCCGGATACGGTAAGTCCGATAACGGAAGACAGGGCCCGCTGTTTCACCATCAGGTTTCGCAGAAGATAGGCACTGTGGGATATTCCCAGGCTGGCTATGAAGAATCCGATGAAGGAATAACGTGCCAGTGGTGTCAGTTCGGGAGTATGGTAAAAATCGGCAATGAGCGGTGCGCACAGGAATAACAGCAGATACAAGGACAAGCTGATGGCCGCATTGAACCAGAAGACAGCATTGTAATCGTTGTGTGTCACTTCCTTCTTGTTGACAAGGGCGGCTGTGAAACCGCTCTCCTGTATCGAACTGGCAATGAGGGAGAAGATAGCCAACATTCCCACCATTCCGTAGTCTGCCGGAGTGAGCAACCGTGCGAGGAATATTCCGAAAAGCAGGTTTAACAACTGCTGTATGCCGTTGCTGAATCCTCCCCAAAATAGTCCTTTGGCTGTTTTTTCTTTTAGTGACTGATTCTCGCTCATGTTATTTGCAAAGAATACATGAAAAGGCTATGCGCAATGATAGCTTTTCATGTATTCCCTATTTAAGTTTTATTATTTTACTTCGCTACCCGGCTTCACCTCACGTCCCGGCATGATAACTGCCAGACTGCCGTCGTTGTTTTCGGCACTTAGAATCATGCCTTCGCTGATGATGCCTTTCAGTTTGCGCGGAGCAAGGTTGGCGATGAAGCAAACCTGTTTGCCTACCAGTTCTTCCGGTTGATAATGCTTGGCAATGCCCGATACGATGGTACGTGTTTCCAGTCCGTCGTCGATTTTGAATTGCAGCAATTTATCCGCTTTCGGCACTTTCTGACATTCAAGAATGGTACCTACACGGATATCCAGTTTCGTGAAGTCGTCGAATTCGATGTTCGGACGGATTGGATTAGCCTTGTAATTGGCTTCTTCGTTTGCTTTCTTTGTATCGAGCAATTTTTGTACTTGTGCTTCGATAGTAGCGTCTTCAATCTTTTCGAACAATAATTCCGGTTTGTTCAACTGGTGACCTACAGGGAGAAGGTTGTCACGTCCCAATTCAGACCATTCGAAAGTATCCATGTTCAGCATTTTGCGGAGTTTTTCCGAGCTGAACGGCAGGAACGGGTCGAAAGCGATGGCAAGGTTGGCAACCAGTTGCAGGGAGATGTTGAGGATGGTACCTACACGCTCCATATCTGTTTTTGCCAGTTTCCACGGTTCGGTGTCGGCCAGGTATTTGTTGCCGATACGTGCCAGGTTCATGGCTTCTTTCTGTGCGTCGCGGAATTTGAATACGTCGAGCAGTTTTTCCACTTCTGCTTTTACGTCTGCAAATTCTTTCAGTGTTTCCTTGTCGTAGTCGGTCAGTTCACCTTGTGCAGGTACGCGCCCGTCGAAGTATTTTTGAGTCAATACCATTGCACGGTTCACGAAGTTGCCGTATACGGCTACCAGTTCGTTGTTATTGCGTGCCTGGAAGTCTTTCCAGGTGAAGTCGTTGTCTTTTGTTTCCGGTGCGTTGGCGGTCAGTACGTAGCGGAGTACGTCCTGTTTGCCGGGGAAGTCCGCCAGGTATTCGTGCAACCATACAGCCCAGTTGCGGGAAGTGGAGATTTTGTCTCCTTCGAGGTTAAGGAATTCGTTGCTCGGCACGTTGTCCGGCAGGATATAGCTGCCTTCTGCTTTCAGCATGGCGGGGAATACGATGCAGTGGAACACGATGTTGTCTTTTCCGATGAAATGGATCAGGCGGGTTTCAGGATCTTTCCACCAGGTTTCCCAGCTGTCGGGGAGAAGTTCTTTGGTGTTGGATATGTAGCCGATAGGTGCGTCAAACCATACATAAAGCACTTTTCCTTCTGCTCCTTCTACGGGAACAGGGATACCCCAGTCGAGGTCACGGCTCACGGCACGTGGTTGCAGTCCCATGTCGAGCCAGCTTTTGCATTGGCCGTATACGTTCGGACGCCATTCTTTGTGATCTTCCAGAATCCATTTGCGCAGCCATCCTTCGTGCTTGTCGAGAGGAAGATACCAGTGTTTGGTTTCTTTCATCACCGGTTTGCTGCCGCTGATAGCACTTTTCGGGTTGATAAGATCCGTAGGAGAAAGTGAGGTTCCGCATTTTTCGCATTGGTCGCCGTAAGCGCCTTCGGAATGGCAGTGGGGACATTCTCCAGTGATATAACGGTCGGCAAGGAATGTTTTTGCTTCCTCGTCGTAATATTGTTCAGACGTTTTCTCGATGAATTCGCCTTTATCGTATAATGTTTTGAAGAAATCCGAAGCCAATTGGTGATGCGTCGGTGAAGTGGTGCGGCTATACACGTCGAATGAGATACCGAATTCTTCGAATGATTTTTTTATCAGCGAATGATAACGGTCTACTACATCCTGCGGAGTAATTCCTTCTTTCTTGGCACGAATCGTGATAGGTACCCCGTGCTCGTCCGAACCTCCGATGAATAATACATCTTCTTTTTTCAGACGCAGATAACGCACATAAATGTCTGCTGGTACGTATACACCAGCCAAGTGACCGATATGGACAGGACCGTTCGCATACGGCAGTGCCGATGTGACGGTGGTTCTTTTGAATTTCTTTTCCATTATATAGTGTGATTTTTGTTGTTTTCAACTTTGTAATGTGCAAAGATAATGACTTTTCACCACAGATTACACGGATTAACACAGATTATTTCATTGAAAAGTGGTCACAGAATGAAACAGGAACGTTTCGTAATAAAAAAACAGGTAAAAAGAAAGTGTTTTACCCTGATATAAGTTGGCTAGAAAATAGCCAATTTGTATCGGGGTATTTTTATATTTTCTATTATGTTCTATTTTTAAGATTGAAACAGATTAGGAGTATCTAAACTGTATTCTAATAAAAGAAGTGACGTATAAAATACTGTATGAATATGCGGAATAAGTCATCTTTCTTGAATACAAATGAGTGAATATTCATGATTGTTGATAGAATCATGAATCATTTCTTTTAAAGGAAGACTTCGTTCCTTTTAAAGAAACGGTTTATTGGTCAGTGAGAAGTGCTTCCTTGCTTTTAAACGAAAGGACAAAAGGGTATTTAGAATACTTGTTTTGTGCTGGTTGCTGTCGAATAGGTAACATGTGAGTTGTTTCTATTTGAACTTATATTTGCAATAATCTGCTCCTGAAATTAGGAATTTTGCCTTTTTGATGTTGAATCGAATGATTTAAAGTCTGTTTTGTGTGAATATGGATTATGCAACTTGCTTATCCTTCAAGTTTTCCAATATACTCCGGACTCATCTTGTATATTTTTGATTCTGTATGAGTTTTATGTCCATTTTTTCTGCATAAAGTAATATTCTGTTCTAATGATAAGAATTACATGGTAAGATTATAGCTTTGCATTTCAATAAGTCAGTATAATCTATATAATTTCTTGCTCATTTCCTCTTTTATCATCTATTTACATCTATATTTCTCCCCTTTTTCTTTCTTTTTTCTCGTAAGAAAGAATATATTTGTACCTAAGTTAAACGAAAACCAAAGCATGATATGATAACAACCCAGTTGCTTCGTCCTGAAAGCATTGTCGTAGTAGGGGCATCGAATAATGTGCATAAGCCGGGTGGCGCAATATTAAAGAATTTGATAAACGGAGGTTATCAGGGAGAACTTCGGGCGGTGAATCCGAAGGAAAAGGAAGTGCAGGGAGTTCCCGCCTTTGCGGATGTGAATGATCTGCCGGACACAGATCTGGCGGTGTTGGCTGTGCCTGCTTCGATGTGTCCTGATATGGTGGAAACATTGGCTAGCAAGAAACAAACCAGGGCATTTATTATACTCTCGGCTGGTTTTGGTGAAGAAACCCACGAAGGGGCGCTGTTGGAAGAACGTATTTTGGAAACAGTTAATAAATACGGCGCTTCACTGATTGGTCCTAATTGCATTGGATTGATGAATACATGGCATCATAGTGTATTCAGCCAGCCGATTCCTAACTTAAACCCCAAAGGGGTGGACTTGATTTCCAGCTCCGGTGCTACGGCGGTATTTATTCTCGAAAGTGCCGTAACAAAAGGTTTGCAGTTCAATTCAGTCTGGTCGGTGGGAAACGCCAAGCAGATCGGTGTAGAAGATGTATTGCAATTTATGGATGAGAACTTCGATCCCGAAACGGATTCTCATCTGAAACTACTCTATATTGAAAGTATTCAGAATCCGGACAGGCTGTTATTTCATGCTTCGTCTTTGATTAGAAAAGGGTGCAAGATTGCGGCAATCAAAGCCGGAAGTTCGGAGAGCGGAAGCCGGGCGGCATCTTCCCATACAGGAGCAATCGCCAGTTCCGATTCGGCAGTAGAGGCTTTGTTCCGTAAAGCAGGCATTGTGCGTTGCTTCTCTCGTGAAGAATTGACTACTGTGGGTTGCGTGTTTACTTTACCCGAATTGAAAGGAAAGAATTTTGCCATTATCACTCATGCCGGAGGGCCGGGAGTGATGCTGACAGATGCGTTGAGTAAAGGCGGACTGAATGTGCCTAAGCTGGAGGGAGAAGTAGCCGAGGAACTAAAAGCTCAACTATTTCCCGGTGCTGCCGTCGGAAATCCTATTGATATTCTGGCTACCGGAACACCGGAACATCTGCGCCTTTGCATTGACTACTGCGAGGAAAAGCTTGACAATATAGACGCCATGATGGCTATCTTCGGAACTCCGGGATTGGTTACTATGTTTGAAATGTATGATGTGCTTCACGAAAAGATGCAGACTTGCAAGAAACCGATTTTTCCCATTCTTCCTTCCATTAATACAGCCGGAGCAGAGGTTTCCGCCTTCCTGGCAAAAGGGCATGTGAATTTTGCAGACGAAGTGACCTTGGGTACTGCCCTTTCACGTATCGTCAATGCTCCTAAACCGGCAGTTCCTGAAATAGAACTGTTCGGAGTGGACGTTCCGAGGATTCGTCGTATTATTGATTCTATTCCGGAGGATGGTTATATCGCTCCCAATTATGTACAGGCATTGTTGCACGCTGCCGGTATTCCGTTGGTAGATGAATTTGTTTCCGACAATAAAGAGGAGATAGTAGCTTTTGCCCGTCGGTGCGGATTTCCGGTAGTTGCCAAGGTTGTTGGTCCTGTGCACAAATCAGATGTCGGTGGTGTCGTTTTGAACATTAAAAGTGAGCAACATCTGGCACTGGAATTCGATCGTATGATGCAGATACTTGATGCAAGAGCAATTATGGTACAGCCGATGCTGAAAGGTACGGAACTGTTTGTTGGCGCAAAATATGAAGAGAAGTTCGGTCACGTGGTACTTTGTGGTTTGGGAGGTATTTTTGTGGAGGTGCTGAAAGATGTATCTTCCGGTTTGGCTCCGCTTTCTTACGAAGAAGCTTATTCAATGATTCATTCTTTGCGTGCTTATAAAATCATTCAGGGAACACGTGGGCAAAAGGGAGTCAACGAAGATAAATTTGCTGAAATTATTGTCCGTTTGTCCACTTTACTACGTTTCGCTACAGAGATCAAAGAAATGGATATAAATCCGCTCTTAGCAACAGAAAAGGCCGTTGTAGCAGTTGACGCGCGTATCAGGATAGAAAAATAGGACTATTCTTTCATTCATTGAGACATATTTACTATCTTTCCGCTGTGATTTTGCCTACATTTGGTAACTCAAACGGAAGGATAGAAAATACGTATATTTATGAAGAAAGTTCTCATATTTTTAATCTGTTTAATCGGCTATCAGATCGGCTGCCATGCGCAAATGGCGGACGAGCATTATTATTTCAAAAATCTTAGTGTACAGAACGGGTTATCTCAAAATACGGTCAATGCGATTTTGCAGGATAAGCAGGGCTTTATGTGGTTCGGCACAAAAGATGGTTTGAATAGATATGACGGTTTGTCATTCCGCAAATTCAAACATGATGACCGCACACGGCGGAGCATTGGTAATAATTTTATCACAGCTCTTTATGAGGACTCAAAAGGAGATATCTGGGTAGGTACGGATGTAGGACTTTATATCTATCATCCGGAAAAAGATTCTTTCCGGCATTTTGCTGAATTGAGCATAGAAAATACGAAAATTGAACATACCGTAACTGCAATTTCCGGAGACAATAAGGGATGTGTCTGGGTAGCGGTAGAGTCACAGGGATTATTTTGTTATGATTTGGAGGAAGGAAAGCTCCGGAATTATACATTGAAGAACTTTCCTTTTATCTCCACCAATGTTCAGTCTTTTGTTTTCGATAATAGCGGAACTCTTTGGATTGGTTGCTATGGTGATGGACTTTTCTTTTCGAAAGACCGTTTGCAAACCCTTCATCCTTATGTCTCGCCTGTAGACAATCAAAAAACTTATGAGAATGATGTCGTGATAGGCCTGGTGAAAGGAGCATATAATTGTCTATATGTAGGCTCTTTAAAGGGAGGAGTAAAAGAACTGAACCTGACCTCTAACAAACTACATGACTTACTTTCAGAGGATGAAAATGGAGAGTCTGTTTTTTGTCGCGAACTGCTGGTCGCTTCTGATAATGAATTGTGGATTGGTGCAGAATCGGGACTCTATATTTATAATCTTCGAATGGGTAAATATGTTCATTTGCGCAGTTCGATCAACGACCCTTATTCTTTGTCCGATAATGCTATTTATTCCTTGTGTAAGGATCGAGAGGGTGGTATCTGGATTGGATCTTATTTTGGAGGTGTGAACTACTATCCGCGTTTTTATACGTATTTTGAAAAATATTATCCCAAAGGAACAGATAATGGTTTGCATGGAAAACGGGTACGTGAGTTTTGCCAGGATAATCAGGGTATTCTGTGGATTGGTACGGAAGACGGCGGTTTGAACCGTTTCAACCCGAAGACCAAGACTTTTTCCTTTTTTACCCCTAGCAGTGCTTTTACCAATGTGCATGGTCTGTGTTTGATTGATAACCATCTTTGGGTAGGAACCTTCTCAAAAGGAGTGAAAGTAGTAGATACGCGTACGGGAGCTATCGTGAAAACCTATCAGAAAACAGACTCTCCCCGTTCATTGATAGACAATAGCGTGTTCTCTATTTGCCGCACAACGACGGGTGATATTTATCTGGGTACTTTATTCGGTTTGCTGCGATACAACAGACAATCTGATGATTTTGACCGGATACCGGAACTGAACGGCAGGTTTGTATATGATATAAAGGAAGATTCCGGTGGTAATCTATGGCTGGCAACTTATGCAAATGGAGCTTATTGCTACAATGTGAGCGAAAAGAAATGGAAGAACTATTTGCACGATGAAAATAATCCGAAGAGCCTTCCGTATGACAAGGTATTGAGCATCTTTGAAGACTCTCACCGGCAAATCTGGCTGACTACCCAAGGAGGGGGATTCTGTCGTTTTCAGCCGGATACGGAGACTTTTGCCAATTATAATTTGTCGGCCGGATTGCCGAACGATGTTGTATATCAGATTGTGGAGGACAAAGAAGGATTTTTGTGGTTGACAACCAACAACGGTCTGGTTTGCTTCCAACCTACCACCGGAGTGATGAAAGTATATACCACCTCTAATGGCTTGTTGGGCGACCAGTTTAATTATCGTTCAAGCTTTGAAACCGAAGATGGTACGATCTATCTGGGTAGCATCGATGGTTTTATCGCTTTTAATCCCAAGAATTTCTCGGAGAATAAGTTCATTCCGTCTGTTGCCATTACTGATTTCTTTCTGTTTGGTAAGGAGGTGTATGCCGGCGAACCGGGATCTCCGTTAGAGAAGAGTATAACTTTCTCCGACCAGCTTGTGCTCCAGTCCAATCAGAATTCTTTTTCTTTCCGTGTAGCAGCGTTGGATTTCCAGGCTCCGAAAACGAGCCGGATTATGTATAAACTGGAGGGCTTTGATACGGATTGGCTGACGGTTGGCGAAAGCCCTATCGTTACTTATTCCAATCTTCGTTACGGTGATTATACCTTCCGGGTAAAGGTTGCTAATAGCGACGGTGTATGGAGTGACGACGAAGTGTCATTAGGGGTACATATTCTTCCTCCTTTTTACCTCTCTATATGGGCGTATTGTGTGTATGCTCTGCTGATTATCGGCTGCTCCCTGTATACGGTTATGTATTTCAAGAGACGCAGTAACAGCAAACACCGCAGGCAGATGGAGAAATTCGAGCAGGAGAAGGAACGTGAAGTTTATCATGCAAAGATTGATTTCTTTACGAATGTGGCCCACGAGATACGTACACCGTTGACGCTGATTAAAGGTCCTTTGGAAAACATCATATTGAAGAAACAGGTCGATGCGGAAACGAGGGAAGACTTGAATGTAATGAAGCAGAATACGGAACGGTTGTTGAACCTGACTAACCAGTTGCTTGATTTCCGTAAAACGGAAAGTCAGGGATTCCGCCTGAATTTTGCGAAATGTAATGTAACGGAGGTGCTGAAAGAGACTCATGTGCGTTTTACTTCCCTTGCCAAACAGAAAGGCTTGGAGTTTACTTTGCAAGTGCCCGAGGAGGATTTCTATGCGCATGTGAACCGGGAGGCGTTTACGAAGATTATCAGTAATCTGTTGAATAATGGGGTGAAGTATGCTGAAAGCTACGTACACATATCTTTGGAAGTGCCGGAAACGGATGACAACAATTCATTCTGTATTCGTACGGAGAATGATGGAGTGATTATTCCCAATGAGATGAAGGAGGAAATATTCAAGCCTTTCGTTCGTTTCAATGAAAAAGAAGACGGCAAGGTGACTACCGGAACAGGAATCGGCTTGGCTCTTTCCCGTTCATTGGCTGAACTGCATCAAGGGACTTTAGCTATGGGAGAAGGGGAAGAAAATAATACCTTCTGTTTGATTTTGCCGATTGTTCAGGACATGACAATAACCTTAACCCCGGAACCGGAAGTTGAAATAGACAGGATGAATGAAATTCCTGTTGGAGAGACGGAAAAGAAAGATAACCGGCCTACAGTGCTGGTTGTAGAAGATAATCCGGATATGCTTGCCTTTGTAGTGCGTCAGCTATCGAAAGAATATACTGTATTGACTGCCACTAATGGTGCGGAAGCGTTGCAAGTGTTGGATGGTAATTATGTGAACTTGGTGGTTAGTGATGTTGTGATGCCTGTGATGGATGGTTTTGAATTGTGTAAGACGATCAAGTCAGATTTGAATTATAGCCATATTCCCGTTATTTTGTTGACTGCGAAGACGAATATCCAGTCTAAGATAGAGGGAATGGAATTGGGAGCAGACGCATATCTGGAGAAACCTTTCTCTGTGGAATATTTGCAGGCTTGTGCTTCCAGCCTTATTCAGAATAGAGAGAAACTACGTAAGGCTTTTGCACAGTCTCCTTTTGTGGCTGCCAATACGATGGCGTTGACAAAAGCTGACGAAGATTTTATAAAGAAGTTGAATGAGGTTATCCAAGTGAATTATAGTAATCCGGAATTTAGCATGGATGATATGGCGGATAGCCTGAATATGAGCCGTTCCAATTTCTATCGGAAGATAAAGGGCGTCTTGGATTTGAGTCCGAATGAATATCTTCGTCTGGAGCGTTTAAAGAGAGCTGCTCAATTATTGAAAGAAGGAGAAAACCGGGTAAATGAGATTTGCTATATGGTAGGGTTTAATTCTCCGTCTTATTTTGCCAAGTGTTTCCAGAAGCAATTTGGAGTGTTACCCAAAGATTTTGTAAGTTAATATTAATTTATAGCTATAAAGATAAGGTAAAAAGGAGCTTTTAAAGGAATGATTTGATGAAAAAGTATGTAAATTTGTTCGTTTTCGTATTCATGATAGGTGCTTGTCTTTCGCAGGGGAGAGCACAGACAAAGTCTGCGGTGAGTTATAAGAATCCGGTTGTAGATATTGCCATGCCCGACCCTACGGTGATTAAAGCTGCAGATGGTTACTTTTATGTGTATGCTACCGAATCTACCAGAAACGTTCCGATCATGAAGTCGAAAGATTTGGTGGAATGGACGTATTGCAACACTGCATTCACGAATAAAACTCGTCCCAGGTTTGAACCTAAAGCTGGAATCTGGGCACCTGACATTAATTATATTAACGGTAAATATGTGCTTTATTATGCAATGTCGGTGTGGGGAGGAGAACAAACGTGCGGAATTGGGGTAGCTACGGCCAACTCTCCGCAGGGACCTTTTACGGATCATGGTAAGATGTTCCGCAGTAATGAGATTGGTGTACAGAACTCGATCGATCCCAGTCTCCTGCAGTATGAGGGGAGAAACTATTTGGTATGGGGCAGCTTCCGGGGAATATATGTTATTGAACTGACTGCGGATGGGCTGTCGATCATGTCGGGAGCGAAAAAAAAGAGAATAGCGGGAACTGCTTTTGAAGCTGTTTATATCCATAAGCACGGTGATTATTATTATATGTTTGCCTCCATAGGAAGTTGTTGTCAAGGAGTGAAAAGTACATATAAAGTCGTAGTGGGACGTTCCAAGAAAGTATGGGGCCCGTACAAAGACAAGACTGGTAAACCGATGTTGAAAAATGGTTATTCTTTGGTGATAGGTGCGAATGATCATTTTGTAGGCAATGGGCACGGTTCGCAGATTATCCAGGATGATGCCGGACAAGACTGGCTTCTGTATCATGGATTTTCAAGATCAACTCCGGAGAACGGACGTATTCTGTTGTTGGACCAGATCAAGTGGGACCAAGAAGGTTGGCCTTACGTAGAGGGAGGATCTCCTTCTTACGAAACACAAAAAGCACCTGTATTTAATAACTGATTTTCAAATAAACCAATTATAATCTTAAATACCACAAGCATGAAACATACCCCTATTAGCAGGCGGGATTTTCTAAAGAATTTAGGCATAGCCGGGGCTGGCACTCTTCTTGCAGCAAGCCCTTGGCTTTCTGCTTTTTCGGAGGTGATGAACACCTCAAACGAAAAGTGTCGTTTGGCAATTATCGGTCCCGGTTCCCGGGGACAGTTTTTAATGGGATTTCTGACTAAAAATCCTAAAGTCGATATTGTTGCATTGTGCGACATTTATAAACCGTCTATTGAAAAAGCACTGAAGCTCGTTCCTAATGCCAAGGTGTACGGTGACTATCGAGAAGTGTTGGAAGATAAGTCGATAGATGCCATACTCGTGGCTACTCCTCTTAGTTCGCATTGTAAGATAGTGCTGGATGCTTTTGACGCAGGAAAGCACGTTTTTTGCGAAAAGTCGATAGGTTTCACGATGGAGGAATGTTATCGTATGTATCAGAAACACCGTAGCACGGGAAAAATATTCTTCACAGGGCAACAGCGTCTGTTCGATCCTCGTTACATTAAAGCAATGGAGATGATTCATGCGGGTACCTTCGGTGAAATAAATGCAATCCGTACCTTCTGGAACCGGAATGGGGATTGGAGACGTTCGGTACCTTCACCCAATCTGGAACGTCTGATAAACTGGCGTCTTTACAAGGAGTTCTCAAAAGGATTGATGACGGAACTCGCTTGCCATCAGCTTCAGATCGGAAGCTGGGCTTTGCGTAAGATACCCGAAAAGGTGATGGGACACGGTGCCATCACTTATTGGAAAGATGGCAGGGATGTGTATGACAATGTGAGTTGTGTATATGTGTTTGATGATGGGGTAAAGATGACATTCGATTCTGTCATTTCCAATAAATTCTATGGACTGGAAGAACAGATCATGGGTAATCTCGGAACGGTAGAACCGGAAAAGGGAAAATATTACTTTGAGAGTGTAGCTCCTGCACCGGCCTTCCTGCAGATGGTGAATGACTGGGAGAACAAGGTATTCGATTCTCTGCCTTTTGCCGGAACAAGCTGGGCACCGGAAACTGCAAACGAAAACAAAGGAGAATTCATTATCGGAGAACGTCCCAAGAGCGATGGTACATCATTGTTGTTGGAAGCTTTTGTTGAGGCCGTCATAACACAAAAACAACCTAAAAACATCGCGGAAGAAGGATATTATGCAAGTATGCTCTGTTTGTTGGGACATCAGGCATTGGAAGAAGAACGGACGCTCTATTTCCCTGATGAGTATAAAATAGACTATCTGAACCATCAATCTGTAAAAACACCCGAAGCAATATGAAAGACACGATTGTAACCGCACGACGTAAGAAAATTGAGTTAATCACTTTACTCGTTTGTTTCGTAGTATCTAATTTGATACATCTTTATGCAATTATTGCTTATCATGCGCCATTTACGGAGATGATAACGTCTATTTTTTATATAATTATATTTACTTTTGTGCTTTATGCTTGTTGGGGGATTTTGCGCCTTTTATTTTATGGAATGCAAGCACTATTTAAAAAGAAGGGCAGGAGTTGATAGTTTTCCTATATAATTTTAAAAGAAGAACTTAATCAATATCAATGAAAATGAATAATTTATGGTAACACGAAGGGATTTTTTGAAAACGATGTCGATGGCTTCAGCCGGATTGGCATTAGGAACCGGTGATTTATTACATGCGCAAACCGCTTCACCTAAAAAAGGAAGAGGTGACAAAGTGAAAATTGCTTATATCGGCATTGGTAACCGTGGAGAGCAGATTATTGAAGACTTTGCACGGACAGGTATGGTGGAAGTGGTGGCTTTATGTGATGTAGATATGGGTGCCAAACATACACAAAAGATAATGGCTAAATATCCGAAAGCAAAGCAGTTTAGGGATTTCCGCCAAATGTTTGATAAGGCCGGTAACGAATTTGATGCTGTAGCAATTGCTACTCCTGACCATTCGCATTTTCCGATCAGTATGCTGGCTTTGGCTTCCGGAAAGCATGTATATGTGGAGAAACCGTTGGCACGTACTTTCTATGAAGCGGAACTGTTGATGCAAGCTGCGCTTAAACGTCCGAACCTGGTTACTCAAGTAGGAAATCAGGGACATTCTGAAGCAAACTATTTTCAGTTTAAAGCCTGGATGGATGCAGGAATTATCAAGGACGTTACTGCTATCACTGCCCACATGAATAACCCGCGCCGTTGGCATAAGTGGGACACTAATATCTATAAGCTTCCTTCGGGACAGCAACTGCCGAAAGATCTGGACTGGGACACTTGGCTCGGAGTTACTCCTTATCACGAGTATAATAAAGATTATCATTTGGGACAATGGCGTTGTTGGTATGATTTTGGTATGGGTGCATTGGGCGACTGGGGAGCACATATCCTCGACACGGCTCACGAATTCCTGGAACTGGGATTGCCATACGAAGTCACTATGCAATACGCAAATGGACATAATGATTATTTCTTCCCATATTCTTCCACGATTCTCTTCCGTTTCCCGCAACGTAAAGGAATGCCACCGGTAGATATTACCTGGTATGATGGTCTGGATAATCTTCCTCCTATTCCTGCTGGTTATGGAGTTTCGGGATTAGATCCGAACATCCCGGTAACTAATCAGGGAGATACTCCGAAATCTAAGTTGAATCCTGGAAAAATCATTTATACTAAGGATTTGATCTTCAAGGGTGGTAGTCATGGAAGCACTTTGTCTATTATTCCGGAAGAGAAAGCCAAAGAGATGGCAGACAAGTTGCCGGAGGTTCCTAAAAGTCCTTCCAATCACTTCGAGAATTTCTTGCTGGCATGTCAAGGTATTGAAAAGACACGCTCGCCGTTCGAAATCAATGGTGTGTTGAGCCAGGTATTCTCACTGGGTGTGATGGCTCAACGACTTAATACACAGTTGTTCTTTGACCCTCGTACGAAGCAGATTACAAATAATGAATTTGCTAATGCAATGCTGGCGGGACTTCCACCGCGTAAAGGTTGGGATGAATTTTATAAATTATAAATAGAAAATAGCCTTTTCCATTCCTTCTTCGAATATAAGGGAGTGGGAAAGACTAATCAATGATTATGAAGAAGAATATCGTATTAACTTTACTTTTATTCTGTGCCGCTTCTTTAGGTGCACAGAATTGGGAACCTCTTTTCAATGGAAAGAACCTGAAAGGATGGAAGAAATTGAATGGCAAAGCCGAGTATAAAATTGTAGATGGTGCCATTGTCGGTGTATCTAAAATGGGAACACCCAATACTTTTTTGGCAACGACAAAGAATTATGGTGACTTTATCCTTGAGTTTGACTTCAAGGTCGATGACGGTTTAAATTCCGGAGTACAGCTTCGTAGTGAAAGCAAGAAAGATTATAAGAAGGGTCGTGTACACGGTTATCAGTTTGAGATCGATCCTTCCAAACGCGCTTGGTCAGGTGGTATCTATGATGAGGCACGTAGAAACTGGCTTTATCCTTTGACGCTGAATCCGTCGGCAAAAACCGCTTTTAAGAATAACGCATGGAATAAAGCCCGTATTGAGGCTGTAGGTAACTCAATTCGTACTTGGATAAACGGAGTACCTTGTGCTAATATCTGGGATGATATGACTCCTGTGGGCTTCATTGCTTTGCAAGTGCACGCCATTGGAAATGCGGCAGATGAAGGTAAAACAGTTAGTTGGAAAGATATCCGCATTTGTACGACGGACGTAGAACGCTATCAGACACCGGAAGCGCAAGCTGCACCGGAAGTGAACCTGATTGCCAATACGATTTCTCCGAACGAAGCAAAAGAAGGATGGACTCTATTATGGGATGGCAAGACTACTGATGGATGGAGAGGAGCTAAACTTTCTACTTTCCCCGCAAAAGGCTGGAAGATAGAAGATGGTATTCTGAAAGTAATGAAGAGTGGTGGTGCTGAATCAGCTAATGGCGGTGATATTGTGACTACCCGTAAATACAAGAACTTTATTCTGAAAGTAGATTTTAAGATTACTGAAGGTGCAAATAGCGGAATTAAATATTTCGTAAACCCGGATATGAATAAAGGTGCAGGTTCTGCTATCGGTTGTGAATTCCAGATTCTTGATGATGACAAACATCCTGATGCAAAACTGGGTGTGAAAGGTAATAGAAAGCTAGGGTCGTTGTATGATTTGATTCCGGCTCCTAAGAATAAACCTTTCAACAAGAAAGAATTTAATACAGCTACCATTATCGTAAAAGGTAACCATGTAGAACATTGGTTGAACGGCGTTAAATTGATTGAATATGATCGTAACAATGATATGTGGAATGCATTGGTAGCATACAGTAAATATAAAAACTGGCCTAATTTCGGAAATCCGGAGGAAGGAAATATACTTCTTCAGGACCACGGAGACGAAGTGTGGTTCAAGAACGTGAAGATTAAAGAACTGAAATAAGGTGTATTCCATGTTATTGTGGGAGATACGTCAAAATTCCTTATGATTTTTACTCAGGCATGGATTACGCGGTTGCTATTTCATTGGAACAACCGTAAAATCCGTGTAATCTGTGCCTAATTTGTCCTACTATACGATGCAAGTCCCTATTCAACATATGTATAAACCATCCCATGAAGGTAATGGACTGCTTTATGCCTGGTTTCTTTCCATGCATACACGGGTGGATATTATCCTGTATAGTCAGAAAACGGAAAGAGAATTGTTGCTTGTGGTTAATCGTATTTATGACGCATTGTGCCGGTTGGAAAAGATGGCGAACTTTTATGATCCGGCCAGCGAATTGTCTTTTGTCAACCGAACTGCTCCGACTTCACCAGTTGTTCTTAGCGAAGAACTCTATTCAATGATTGATTTATGCCTGAAATATAACGGGAAGACTCTGGGGTGTTTTGATATTACAGTCCATTCGGAAAATTACAATCAGAACACGATACAATCGGTTCATTTATCAGTCGAAGATCATAGCATCTATTTCTCACAACCGGGAGTTACTGTCAACTTATCCGGCTTTCTTAAAGGGTATGCTTTGGATACAATTAAAAGCATACTGAATGAGTTTTTGATAGAGAATGCATTGATAAATATAGGAAACAGTTCCGTCCTTGCTTTAGGTAATCATCCGGTAGGATCGGGATGGAAAGTCAATAATATACTTCTTCATAATGAGTGTCTTACAACCTCCGGTAATGACTCTCCTGAACGTCGGCATATTGTTTCTCCTCGAAACGGGAAATTGGTGGAAGGCGTTCAACAGATAGCTGTGGTTACACCCGATGGAGCGATAGGAGAAATATTGTCTACCGCTTTGTTTGCTGCTGACGGCGAACAGCGTAGAGCTTTGATGGGTATATATGCACAATGTCGTGTATATATATATCCACCGTGCTGAATATATATACTCACCGTGCTGGTCATATATATCCACCATACTATATTGGCCATATATATCCAATGATACTATCTAATCAATTGCTAGGGTATAGATAGGAGCATAATTAATTGTTAACTACAGACAAATGCTCTAAAGTTAGTTATGACCTGATTTTTTTGTTTTTTGAGACAAAAATACTATTTGAGATAAATTTGCATTTGTAACTTTGTATTATAAAATTGATGTAACTATTGAAATATAACGTGGATAAAAGTAGATAGATTCAATATAAGCTTTATAATATTAACTCAAATTTATTTAGTATGAAAAACAAAAAAGAAGGTTTCACGTTTCGGGTAGGATTGTTCTTACTATTGGTGACTTTTTGTCTTGGTACAGTACAGGCTCAAAGTTCTAAAATTACGGGATATGTGAAAGATCAATCGGGTGAACCGCTGATTGGAGTAAATGTGATGGAAAAAGGGACCACTAATGGAACAGTAACCGATCTAAATGGGTTCTATAGCATTGTGGTAAAGGCTTCAAATGCTGTGTTGAATTTCAGTTATATTGGTTATAAGAATCAAGAAATCTCGGTAGCAGGTAAAAAACTGATTGACGTCACAATGAAAGATGATTCAGAGACGCTAGATGAAGTAGTTGTAGTGGGTTATGGTACGATGCGTAAAAAGGATTTAACAGGTTCGGTCGTTCAAGTTCGTCCTGATAAGATTGCCAATGAAAATCCTAAAACAGTTCAAGACATTTTACGTGGAACACCGGGATTAGTGGTAGGTTATGGTGAAGGTGATGCAGGCGCAAAAGGCGGCGGTGAGATGAAGATCCGTGGACAACGTTCCGTTTATACAGATGGTGGTCATAATAATCCATTGATTATCCTCGACGGTATGTTCTTTCAAGGAGAACTCTCGGAAATTAATCCGGATGATATTGGGCAAATAGATGTTTTGAAAGACGCGTCGGCAGCTGCTGTTTATGGAGCACAAGCTGCAAACGGTGTAATCATCATCACAACGAAAAAAGGTAAAAAAGGTAAGCCTGTGGTTAATTTCACAGCTAGTGTAGGTTTAACTCAAAAGGCTGCCTATCGTGATAGATGGCAAACTACGGACGAATATCTGCAACACTATGTAGACTGGAAAGAAAAAAACACTTATGGTGTGAATGCTGAAACAGGAGAATATGCAGCTTATTCAAGACCTGGTAATGAATATACTTCAAAGCCAGAGTATTTCCGAAATCCTAATAATTTGTCGGATGCAGTGTCTTTGGAACAGTGGCGTAATTATTCAACCAATCGGGAAGGAGAATCTGATCTTAGTATTTGGGCAAGGCGTTTAGGATTTAGATATGATACGGCTTTACTTGACAATCTTTTGTCGGGAAAGACCGTTGATTGGCAAGATGAAGCGTTTCGATTAGGTTTCAATCAAGACTATAATGTAAGCATTAGCGGTGCCGGCGATAAGGTGGATTATTACATGTCTTTAGGTTATCTGCGCAATGAAGGAGCGTTTGTCGACGATACTTATCGAGCTATCCGTGCAAACTTGAAACTAAATGCAAAAGTAACCAATTGGTTTGAAGTGGGTGCAAATATAAACTTTCAAGATCGTTCGGATGGTGAAATCGGCATGGATAAAGGTGGTTTTATGGAAAACAGTCCATACGCCATGTTGAAAGACGAAAATGGAAACTATACACAAGACCCCTTGATGTATCAATATGACCGTGCTAATGAAACAAACTGGTATTTTGAGAAGCAATATATTCAATTGGAAAAAGGGTATACTACATTGAATACTATCTTCAATGCTAAAGTAAAATTGCCTTTCAACATCACTTATCAGTTTAATATTGCGCCCCGTTTTCAATTTTTCTATGACCGTTATTTTACGTCTGCAGAAAGACCTAATTCCAATCCTAATGACCGTGGAACAAATCGGGAACAGGCCAAACGTTTTAATTGGTCTCTGAACAATACTATTACTTGGGATCAGACTTTTGCTAACAAGCACCATGTTATTTTGACATTTGTGCAAGAAGCGGAAGAACGCCAATATTGGTCAGACCGAATTGAAGCCCGTAATATTTTGCCATCTGACGCGCTTGGGTTCCATAACACCCAGAATGGAGATAAGTCTGTCAGTACATTCAGAACTGATGATAATCATCAAACGGCTGATGCATTGATGGCACGCGCATTCTATTCTTACGATGATCGTTATATGGTTACTGGTACCATCAGACGTGACGGCTATTCGGCTTTTGGGGCAAATAATCCTTATGCATGGTTTCCTTCCGGAGGTATAGCATGGTCATTCACTAATGAGGATTTTTTCCAAAAATATGCTCATATCATGAATAGTGGTAAACTGCGTGTTTCATACGGTAAAAATGGTAATCGTTCATTGGAAAATCCTTACGAAGCACTTGCCAATCTTTATCCGGGGGGTGGTAAAATGCAAGGTTATATCACTTCTTCAGGTGACTTATATTTAATGCGTTATTTGATGGCTCAACGTATGAAGAATCCGAATCTGCAATGGGAAAAAACACAATCGTGGAACTTTGCATTGGACTTTGGATTTTTAAATGACCGTATTACAGGTACATTGGAATATTATCGAATGAGTACCAAAGATATGATTATGAGACAACCTTTGTCTAACTTTACTGGATTTGAGAATATTACTACCAATTTAGGACAGGTGGATAATAGTGGTTTTGAGGTGGCATTGAATACTTTGAATATTGATAAGAAAAATTTCCAATGGAGCTCATCATTCAGTCTCTCATATAATAAAAACAGAATCAAACATTTGTTTGGTGATCGTCAAGATATAGTGGATGCCACTGGAAGTGTGGTAGGTTCAAGAGAAGCGGACTATGTGGCAGCCGGCTGGTTTATCGATAAGCCTATTAGTGCGATTTGGGATTATAAAGTGACGGGAATCTGGCAGAAAGATGAGGTTGAAGAAGCTAAAAAATACGGGCAGGTTCCTGGAGACCCGAAAGTATGGAACAATCCGGCTAACGACCAATACGATGCTGATGGTAATTTAGTAAAGGTTGTCTATAATAATGATGATAAAGTATTCCAAGGACAAACCGCCGCTCCGGTTACATGGGCATTGCGTAATGATTTCACCTTGTGGAAAGATTTAACCCTTTCTGTGAATATTTACTCTCGTATGGGGCATAAGAGTCTGGAAAGTATGTATTTGAACAATGATGACGACGGTGGCGGCATGACTTACAGATTGGTGAACAAGAATGCGAAGGAATATTGGACTGTAGACAATCCTACTAATAAATATGCACGTATCGAGGCGCAAGGCCCGGAAGGTGCAAAAGGTGCACGTAGATTATATAATCGTTCTTTCATTCGTTTAGAAAATATATCTGTCGGCTATACATTGCCTAGGGCTTGGACGGAAAAAATACAAATCGATCGTGTGAAAGTGTATGGCTCTGTTCGTAACGCAGCTGTATGGGCTAAAGATTGGGAAGGATATGGCGACCCTGAAACCGGAAATTTTGCATCTCGTATTTGGACGCTTGGACTTAATTTAACATTCTAATCTTTTAAACAGAAACGTATATGAAAAATTATATTCAAAAATATATTTGTAAAAGTGTAGCTTTATTTGTAGGCACTTCATTAATGTTGACCGGATGTTCAGAAAGTTTTTTGGATCCGGATCCTCAAACAATGTTTGAACCGGAAACTGTATTTTCTACGGAAAATGGTATAAAATCTGTATTGGCTATTTGTGACCGTCAGCTTAAACGTAATTATGTGAGTGAAGATTCCAGAGAGATGATAGCACTGCCCACAGAATATACTTTTTCAGATTTGATGGTACCGTCTGCGACTGATAAAAGCGGGTTGTTGGATAATGTTGACAATCTGTTGAGGCCGAACAGCGACCAAACTAACGAAAAAAATCTAGGACGCACAAACAGTATATACTTCTTCTGGAGACAAAATTTTGAAGGTGTTAGAAATGCTAATACAATACTTTCGTTTATTGGTAATGTACCAATGGACGAAACATTGAAAAACGAATACATTGGCCGTGCCTATTTCCATCGGGCTTATCGCTATTATTCATTAGTTTTTCAATTTGGACATGTACCTTTGTTGACAAAACTTCCGGAAGTTCCTAAGCAGAACTATCGATCTACTCACCGTGACGCTATTCTGAAAAAAATGGTAGCAGATATGGAATTTGCTGTACAATGGGTTCCTGAACAGAAAGATATGGATTATGTTGGTATGGTAAATAAAGGCGCTTGCCGTATGTTGCTTTCTAAACTCTATATGTCTATTGGCGAATTCGGGAAGGCAAAGGAACAGTTGGATATCTTAATTGATAAATCAGGCTATTCTTTGATGAAAGAATCTTTCGGAACCTTTTTTGAAGGCGGCGAATCTGTATCATGGCCCATTACCCGCAATGTTATCTGGGATTTACATCGTCCGGAGAACAAGTTGATTGCTGCCAACAAAGAAGTGATTATGGGTATGCCTAACCGGGGAGCAGCTAAAGAATCATTCATCCCGATGTTGACTATGCGTATTATGTATCCTTTCTTCTTTGATAATAGAATCAAAATGCCTGATGGAAAGCAAGCTCTATTCAACTATACTCGTAAAGATGGTAAATATCGTAAAGAATATGATTATATGCGTGGACTGGGACGTGGTATATCTACATTCCGTACTACCACTTTCTATCAAGACGATTTGTGGGCTGTTAATGATAAAATGGATCAAACCGATTTGCGGCATAGTGCAGAGACGGGAAACTGGATGCACATGGAGAAACTGAAATGTAATAATCCGGATTCTGAATTTTTTGGGCAAAATATTAAGCTTTACGCAGAAGATGATTATTACAATGAGAAAAATGAACTTGTTACCCGTAAGGGAGATTTGATGTGTTCTGACACTATTCGTCGTTGGTATGACGTCCCTCATTACATTTTCTGCCTGAATGATGTCATCAATCAAGCTAAGGAAACCAATAATGGTCTGGAAGGAGCTACGGATGGCAGTATTGCTGATTGGTATTTGTATCGTTTGGCGGAAGCCTACCTGCTGCGTGCAGAAGTAAAATTCTATATCAATCCGGATGATCCAACAATCAAGGATGATATAAACATCATCAGAGAACGTGCTCATTGTACTGAATTTTATGTAGGTAAGGTTACTATCGGTGATATCATGGATGAACGTGCGCGTGAACTTTTCTTTGAAGAATGGCGTAATGTAGAGTTAACCCGTGTGTCACTCTGTTTGGCTATCAGCGGCAGAGCGGACGAGTTCGGGAATACATATAAAGTGGAAACATTCGATAAGCAATCTGGCACCGATTCTGAAGGTGGTAGCTATTGGTATCAACGTTGCATAAAGAAAGGTATGTACAACAAAGGCGTTACTATTAACGTAAATGCTACTAAAACAGATATCAATTATATCATGGGTAAACATAACATTTATTGGCCTATTCCTGAAAAAGCAATCGTTTCTAACGGAAAGGCTCCTTTGTATCAGAACTACGGTTATGATGGTTATGATCCGAATGTGCAGATATGGGAAACTTGGGAAGAGGCTGTGGCTGATGAAGACAGATTCTGATAGATGAGGAAAGCTTTCAATAATAGATAATAAATTAGCCACCGTAACTTCGAATCTCGAGTTGCGGTGGTTGTTTTTTGAACATATTCTGCTATTTATAGGTCGGTTTCTTTTATTCGTTTTATTGCTTTTTGCCTTACTTTGCGTTATCAATAGTCAATCTAATGTATATATGAAAAATAAAATTTTATTGCTGGGCTTATTTTGTTGTAGCCTGATTTCGGCAAAAGCACAAGTTTTACTCGACAAAGGAACCGGAAAGAATAGTTTTCCTATTGTTTCTTCATCAACGAATGCAGTTATCTGTTTTGATGGAAAAGATGCAACTGTAGTACGTAAAAGCGCTTCTCTTTTTGTGGATGATGTTCGTCGTGTGACGGGACAAGAGTTGAGAATAGATGAAAGCAAGCCCGGGAAAGTATCTGCGCGGTATGCGATTATTGCCGGTACTATAGGAAAAAGCGAGTGGATTGACGCTTTGGTATCGAGACACAAAATAGATACAGCTGCCATTGCCGGAAGTTGGGAGCGTTATATGATAGAAGTGGTCAATAATCCTATTCCGGGCATAAAGAAAGCAATTGTCGTAGCTGGAAGTGACAGGCGTGGTACTGCTTACGGACTTCTTTCCATATCAAAAGCAATAGGAGTATCTCCTTGGTACTGGTGGGCGGATGCTCCAATCAAACAGCAAAAACAAGTTAGTGTAAAAGTTGATAAGTTCATTTCTAAAACACCGTCTGTCAAGTTCAGAGGGATATTTATCAATGATGAGGACTGGGGACTCTATCGTTGGTCAAAACGCAATTTTGAAAAAGAACGTGGAAACTTCGGACCGAGAACGTATGCAAAGGTGTGTGAACTGCTGTTGCGTCTTCAGGCTAATTATCTTTGTCCGGCTATGCATGACGCATCCATGGCATTCCACCGTATTCCTGAAAATCGCCTGGTAGCGGATAGCTTTGCTATTGTCATGGGATCCTCTCATTGTGAACCGTTATTGTTTAACACGGCAAGTGAGTGGAAGCGTGATAAAATGGGTGAATGGGACTATATCAATAATAAGGATGGAGTCAACAAAGTGTTGAAATCACGTGTAGATGAATGTGCTCCGTTTGAAAATGTATATACTTTGGCTTTGCGTGGATTGCACGACCGGGCAATGAATGCAAGCAATAATATGAATGATAGAAAGGAAATGCTTCAGGAAGCTTTGATGGCACAAAGGCAAATGCTGGTAGATGCCATCGGTAAGCGTGCGGAAGACATTCCTCAAGCCTTTACTCCTTATAAGGAAGTGCTGGATGTATACGATCAGGGATTGGAACTTCCGGATGATGTGACTATTATCTGGCCGGATGATAATTATGGATATATGAAACGTTTGAGCAGTCCGAAAGAACAGAAACGTTCCGGACGTTCGGGAGTATATTATCATTCTTCTTATCTGGGTAAACCTCACGATCATCTTTGGATGAACACAACTTCACCCACATTAATGTATGAAGAACTCCGTAAAGCTTATGACATGACAGCTGATCGTATCTGGCTGCTCAATGCCGGAGACATCAAATCATGTGAATTTGCTGTTGATTATTTCCTGACGATGGCTTTCGATATTGATTCATTCAGTTTTGAAAGAGCGGCAAACTATCGTACCGAATGGTTGTGTGGCATGTTGGGAGATGACTATCGGGTTGAATATCAGGATGTGATAAATTCTTTCTATAAATTGGCCTTTGCGCGTAAGCCGGAGTTTATGGGATGGGGTTATCAGTGGGCTACCGACAAACACGGAAGAGAACGGAATACAGATACTGATTTTTCGCTTGCCAATTATCGTGAAGTGGATACTCGTTTGGCTGAATATCAACGGATAGGGAATATGGTAGAGAAAATCCTGAAAGCTTTGCCAGAAGATAAGAAAGCATGCTATTATCAATCATTATACTATCCGGTGAAAGGATGTGAACTATTGAACCGTATGATTCTCAACGGACAGAGAAACCGTTGGTACTCTATTCAACAGAGGGCAACTACCGCAGAACTGGAAAAAATGACTAAGGCTTGTTATGATAGTCTGGAAGTAATAACAAAAGGATATAACTCATTACTTGGAGGTAAATGGGATCATGTAATGACCATGAAACAGGGATTTGCCGCAGCCTACTTTGAACTCCCGGCTCTGCGGAAGGTAAATCTGGCATCTGCAGCCTCTTTGGGCATATTGGCCGAAGGAGAGGATATTTTGAAAGGGCAGAAGAGTTTCCATTCCCTGCCATGTTTCAACACATACTTCCGCCAATCCTATTACGTAGACGTTTTCAATAAAGGAGCGACTCCTCTGAAATGGAAAGCATCGGTTTCAGATAACTGGATTCTGTTAAGTCAGAAAGCCGGAGAAACTACCACGGAAAATCGTATAGAAGTCTCAATCGACTGGGCTAAGGTCCCGACTGGTGAGAAAGTATTCGGAACGTTGGAAATCGCATCTGATCGTGGCGAGAAGGAGAATGTTTATATTTCAGTCTTCAACCCTTCTTCTCCTTCATTAGCCGAAATGGACACTTTATTTGTAGAGCACAATGGATATGTTTCTATTGACGCTGCCGGTTTTCACCGGAAGGTAGAGAACAAAGCTATTCAAATGAGAACGATTCCTAACTTGGGAATAGAAAATACAGCTATTCAACTAGGTGACCCGACAGCCGCCCCGCAGCGGACAGCAGGTCGCAGTACCCCTCGCCTGGAATATGATTTCTATACATTCGAACAAGGTTCGGTTGATGTCTACACATACGTATTGCCTACATTTACATTAAGTAAGGACCGTGGGTATGCCGGACATGAAGCAACGAATGTGGAAACGAAATATGGAGTATGTATTGACGAAGGTCCTGTGATGAATCCTTCTACTTCTTCTTTTGAGTATGCACAAATCTGGTACGAAAGTGTGTTGAAGAACTGTAGAATCAACAAAACCACTTTGCATATCGACAAACCGGGTAAACACACAGTGAAAATTATATGTGGCGATGCCGGAACTGTATTGCAAAAGATTGTCTTGGATTTCGGAGGAATGAAGCGCTCATATTTAGGTCCGCAACCGACGAGACAGGGAAAATAGCAAGTTGAATAAAATATACTAGAGCTATGAAAAACACTTTTTTTATGTTATTTTTCTCCATAGCTATCTCATTTATAGCGTGCGGGGGCAGTGGTGAAAATGATGAGAATTTACTAGCTGGTAACGGGAATACGGAGAAACCAAAGGAGGACGAATCCCAGGAGCCTGTGGTTTGTAGCATCACACCTATTGGGGAATTGAATCAGGGGACACCTATTATAAATTCCCACGCAGATGTTACGAAACGCTCTTCATTGATGATGAACTATCGGATGCTTGTGACTATGGAATCTTCGTATCCTCGCTATCCTCGTATAAAAAAGATGAAGAATGGTGACTATATTTTGTTCTATCACAATGGTAGTGCTAATAATAATATTGGTCGGCGTTGTGTTTATGCGCTTAGTAAGGATCTGAAAACTTGGAGCAATAAAGGAGAAATATTTAACAGTTATGACATTATCGATAGCAAAGGCAATAAGAATATACATTGCTATGCTAATTGCGATGGGCTGGTGCTCTCTAATGGAGATATATTGGCAGTTGCATCTTGCAGAGCTAATTCCGGTTATCGGGATTTGCCGGAAGATGCAGGAATTGAATTAAAGCGCAGTACGGATAATGGTGTTACTTGGAGTGAACCTATCAAGATCTATCAGGGAGTTAATTGGGAACCTTTCTTGTTGGAGTTGCCTACAGGTGAATTACACTGTTACTTTACAGATAGCAGTCGTACTGGCTTGGAAGGACATGGCACAGATACAGGTACGGCAATGGTTGTTTCTACTGATGGAGGAAAGACATGGAAACCGGACTTTAGTTCTTCTCCTTATTATGTATTGCGAATGAGGTGGGAGAAAAACGGAATTGTCGGCTATAATCATCAGATGCCTTCTGTTGTGAGACTCAATGATAATAAGGGATTAGCTGCTGCTGTGGAAACCAATAATTCAGGATATCATATTTCGCTTTGTTATTCAGATAAAGACAAATGGGAATATTTGGCTGCCGACCAGGAAGGACCTGTCGATAGTAATAATTGTGTTTTCTCCGGTATGGGACCATATTTGGGACAGCTCCCTTCGGGAGAAACCGTCCTTTCGTATGAATCGTCAAGTAAATATACTCTTAAAATAGGAGATGCTACTGCTCGTAATTTCGGTAGCGCTTATCAACCTTTTTCTGGTGGTTATTGGGGATCATTTTGTATTATTGATTCACATACTTTGGTTGGAACTAATATTAAAGCGAAAGAAGGACCGGTTCAGATGGCACAGTTTGTACTTAATCATCGTATTGATGCCGTGAAAAGAAAGGTAACAATAGATGGTAACAATAAAGAGTGGGCAAATACAGATCATGCACTCTTTGTGGGCAGTAAGTCACAAGCACAAGGAACGTTACGTTGTTCGTATGATGATGATAATATTTATTTCCTGTTAGAAGTACTTGATCGAAACTTGTTAGCCTCTGATTACGCTTCCTTATACGTATCTCCTGTGAGTAATAATAAGCTGTCAAAAGGGGCTTGCTGCATACAAGTAACAATGAATGGACTGAAGAATTGTGAAATATATGATGCATCATGGAAAGAAGCTCAATTAGATGCCCAGGTCAAAACTTATGTTTGCAATGAAACAAATGAGAGGCTTATAGATGATTATGGATATATTGCTGAAATTGCTATTCCACGTTCAAAATTGACTATCACTTCCGGGCAAGTACTTGTCAATTTTTCTATTACAAAGCGAAATTCTTTAGATGCCATTTGTGATGTTGCATCTACAAGTACGGCACGTTGGATACCGGTGACTGGGTTATGATTCGGAGAATTTAATATTGAATAATTAATTATATAGAACACTACGATTATGAAAAGGAATTATTTGATTTATGCCTTATTGATGACTGTTTTTTTGAGCTCAAATGTGATTTCTGCTCAAAATTATTTTGGAGATTTTCCTGTGAAGGCAGATCCAAAGACGGTTGGAAATAAATTGAGCAGACGTTTAATGGAAACTAAACATCAACTGTATTTTGATAGAGGAATACATTATGCAGAGGTGTGTACATGGTATGGAGCTCTTCGTTTTGCAGAATTGACAAATAATAAAGAATTGATAAAGCTGTTAAGAAACCGTTTCGAATTATTGTTTCATCTGGAAAAAGAACTTCTACCTCCACCGATTCACGTAGACCAAAATATGTTTGGTTGCTTACCTCTAAGATTTTATAATATAACGAAAGATAAGCGTTATTTAGATCTGGGACTGCCCTATGCTGACACTCAATGGGAGCTTCCTGCCAATGCGAATGAAGAGGAGCGTAAATGGGATAAAAAGGGATATTCTTGGCAAACTCGTCTTTGGATTGATGATATGTATATGATTACTATTGTGCAATCTGAGGCTTATAAAGCTACTGGTGATCCTAAGTACATAAATAGGGCTGCCAAAGAAATGGTTCTGTATTTGGACGAATTGCAACATCCCAACGGTCTTTTCTATCATGCACCGGATGTGCCTTATTATTGGGGACGTGGTGACGGTTGGATGGCTGTCGGTATGACGGAGTTGCTTTATAACTTACCGGAAAAGGATCCTAATCGTGCACGTATTATGAAAGGTTACTTGTTGATGATGGATAACTTGAAAAAATATGTGAACAAGGACGGTCTTTGGAATCAGCTGATTACCGAACCGGACTTTTGGACAGAGACATCTGGTTCGGCAATGTTTGCTTATGCCATGATTGTGGGGGTCAATAACGGCTGGTTGAATAAAGAGGAATATGCTCCAGTGGCACGCCGTGCATGGCTTGGCTTATGTAATTATATTAATGACAAGAATGATCTTACTGAGGTTTGTGTTGGAACCGGAAAGAAAAACAGTAAACAATATTATATGGATCGTCCCCGCATCGCCGGTGATTATCATGGACAGGCACCGATAATATGGTGTGCTTATGCATTATTGAATAAATAAAACAATAAAAGATCGGATACAGATCTAGGAGTTTTTTTATTCATAGTGTATTGTTGCTTTTAACATAACATATATTTATTTTTGAAGGGTCTGAAATTATAATACTTGAATATGAAAAGAGAATTTTGTATTTTTATTGTACTTTTTTTAGTGTTTCATATACATGCTCAATTAGTATACCACGATGCTTCGAATTTTCCACTATTAGGAAGGGCGACAGAGAGTGCTGGGGCACGATATGAAAGGTTCCCGGATTCATTAAAGAATATTTCTCGTGCTCCATTATGGAATTTGAGCCGTAATTCTGCAGGAATGGCAATACGTTTCCGTAGTAATTCCACTACGATAGCAGCTAAATGGGTGGCTCTTTTTAATACCCACATGAATCATATGACTGATACTGGTGCAAAAGGTTTAGATCTTTACTGTCTTCAGAAGAATGGTGACTGGCGTTTTGTCAATAGTGCCCGTCCGAAAGGAAAAACAAATCAGGTCACCATTATAAAAAATATGCATCCTGAAGAAAGAGAATACATGCTTTATTTGCCATTGTATGATGGTCTTATTTCTTTGTCTATCGGAGTTGATTCTTTGGCTACTATTAGTCAGCCGTTAGTGGAGTATCCAATTCGTAAGAATCCTGTTGTTTTTTATGGAACCAGTATTCTTCAAGGAGGTTGTGCTTCACGTCCGGGGATGGCACATACCAATATCATATCAAGAAGATTAAACCGTGAATGTATCAATTTAGGATTCAGTGGAAATGCATTTCTAGATTTGGAAGTAGCTAAAGTAATAGCTGAAGTAGAAGCTAGTGTTTTCGTTTTGGACTTTGTGCCTAATGCTTCTGTTGCAAAGATGAAAGAACGGATGGAAACATTCTATCGTATCATTCGTGGTAAACATCCGGATACACCAATTATTTTTATAGAGGATCCTATTTTTCCTCATACATTTTATGATGAAAGAGTTGCTAAAGAAGTGCGACGAAAGAATGATACGTTGAAAGAGATATTCAATCATTTAAAGAAAAGAAATGAGAAAAATATCATTCTTATTTCATCAAAGAATATGCTGGGAGAGGATGGAGAGGCTACTGTAGATGGTATTCATTTTACAGACTTAGGTATGATGAGATATGCTGATTTAGTTTGTCCGGTTATAAAGAAGGCAATTAGATAAAAATGGCTTGCTGTTAGCTTAGGATATAGTTATTATCTTAGAATAGTGGATTGTTGAAGAAGAAATTATCCAATAAAAGAAAGATATTGTTCAGATAAGTACTAATAAATGCTCTTCTGTGTTATCTTTGAATACTTTAGATTAGTTTGGGACTAATTTTTCATTTATTGACCTATATTTAATATCTTAAATACTCCTGATTCTCTACTTTTGTATCACACAATAGGGGCACTAGTACCTTTTATAAAGATAATGATCATTATTATATAATACGAAATTTAGTTTTTAGATACAGTTAAAAAGATAGTTCAAAGGATAACGTTTTTATAGTATAAAACACAGGGTATTACTTAAATCTATATGTAATGAATTACAATTCAATTAAAAAAAATATTCGAGAAATTGGGCTAATGTTTCTTAGTGCAGGGCTTTTGCTTTTTTTATCATGTGGCTCTGATGATACTAAGGATGTTTCTAGTGAAGATGGGGATGTCAATTCGAACCAGTATTTACAAGTACAGCCTAATGGACTAAATGTAATTAAAGTTTCCAGTAGTGATGTGGCACAAGTTGTGTACCCTTTCTCTGTAGAATTGAAGGGGGGCAGTGCGAGTGTCGCTCTTACTGCACAGTTAGAAGCGTGGAATGAGAAAGATCTGGAGGCATATAATAAAGAGGAAGAAACAGCTTATAAATTGTTGCCCTCTTCATTATATTCGATAAGTACGCCACAGATTACTCTCGAACAGGGCATTGCTTCAAAAAAAGTAGAGGTGAAATTTGCTCCAGATAAAGTGTTCACTGAATTCAAAAAAAATGGAACAGAATATGTTATTGCATTGAGACTTACTTCATCTGTTGCCAAGGTCCGTAAAAGTCAAAGTGATTTTCTTTTGCATATATCGTTTGATTATCCAACGGTTAGTTTGGTTATGCCATCACAGGAAATTAGTGTTAGTAAAATGTCAATGCCGGTTTCGGTGGATGCTACTTTTAATTGTAGGGCAGACGGAGAAATAAAGACTAATCCTTGGAACTTTACATGTACATTAGCAGTGCCTTCTAATGCGGAGGAACTGGTTGCTAAGTATAATGAGGATTATAAGACTTCTTATCGTCTTCTTCCTTCGGCTAACTATGATTTAGGAGAAGGGATATCTTTTAAAGCTGGAGAGAATGAAGCTACTGGAGGAATTACAGTGAAGCGTGAAGGAATGGAAGCTGTAAAATATTTGTTGCCTGTACAGTTAAGGGAGGCTTCTCATGAAAGCGTTGCTCTTCATAATGAAATTTGTTATTTCAAAATAGGTATGACTTATACAAATCCGGTAATAACTTTTTCTAGTGTAGCCGATCCTACGGTTATTCGTACTGATGAAGGCTTTTATTTGTATGCTACTCAAACTAATTCCTATTGGATTCCTATTTATTTTTCTAAAGACTTGGTTAATTGGGAATTTAAAAGAAGTGCTTTCAGAAAAGCAACTAGACCTACTGAAGATGTACTTCCTGGTGGAGGTGCATTTTGGGCACCGGAAATTCGCTACATCAATGGAAAATATGTGCTTTATTTCTCATGGGCAAAATGGGGGGATGGAAGCATCAGTTATACGGCGGTTGCTACCTCAGATAGTCCGGTTGGTGATTTCTTAAATGCTAAACCGTTGCTGATAACAGATGATTTCGGTTCTAATTGTATCGACCAGTTCTATTATGAAGAAGATGGTAAAAAATATATGTTTGTCGGGAGTTTCAACGGTATTTATGTGACGGAACTTACGGATGATGGTCTTTCTGTGAAACGGGGAGCAGATGGTAAGCCTGTGCTGAAGAAACAGGTCTGCGGCAGGGCATTTGAAGGCACCAATATTTATAAGAAGGGTAAGTACTACTATTTGTTTGCATCTATAAATAATTGCTGTCCGAATAATGGAATGGATAGTAAGTATAAAGTCGTGGTAGGCCGTTCGGAAAATCTCCTTGGTCCGTATGTCGATAGAAAAGGAAAAGATATGCTGGACAACTCTTGGGAGTTAGTGTTGGAAGGTGACGGTGAAACATTCTTTGGTCCTGGTCATAACTCCATAATAATTCCAGATGATGCAGGTACAGATTGGATGATATATCATAGTTATGTAAAAGAGAATGGTACGGTTGGAGGACGTTTAGGTATGCTCGACCGCATTGTGTGGTCGGCAGACGGCTGGCCGACCATTAAAAAATGTGTGCCTTCAAAGGGAGATTTACTGCCAGTATTTAATAACTGATATGTTGAAAATATTGTAAATATATAGACTTCTAAGTAAAACTAAAATTTGATGTATGAAAAAGAAAAGTGATTGGAGAACTCGGTTTATCCGATTATGTGCAGTGGTATTGCCATTGGTCGTACTTTGCTTTACTGCTTGTAAGGATGAAGACAAGGAAGAAAACCTTCCTTTCGATCCTACTAAGCCTGTGGTAATTACAGATTTTTCCCCAAAATCGGGTGGCATTGGTAACAATATTATATTATATGGAGAAAACTTTGGGAACGACCCCAAAAAATTGAAAGTGATAGTTGGTGGTAAAGAAGCTAATATCATTTCAGTTAAGAACAATATATTGTATTGTGTAGTACCACGTATGGCTACTGAAGGTGATGTGGAAATTAGTGTGTATGATGACAATGGCGAAGAAGTGGCTTTTGCTGAAGCAGAAGAGAAGTTTACTTATGTAAAGCAATGGTTAGTTTCTACATTAGCTGGTCAACGTTTTGAGAACGAGAAAGATGCTTTTCAGGGCGAAGGGGCATTCGATGCATGTGGATGTATAAAAGGAGCTACATGGTTTTCGTTTGATCCGAAATCAAATTTTGACCATTTGTATTTAACTTGTTATAATATAAGTTCTATTCGTCTGATTGATTTGGAAGAAAAAACGGTGACTATGCAGGCTTCCTTAGCTGCTATTGGCGATAAACCTTCTATCATTAATTGGACGGCAGATGAGAATCAAGATATGATTATTTCTCGTGATTTGGCTAAAGATGGAAATGTAAACGTATTGAAGAAACGTGTTTCAGACTTTAAAACGGAAGTAAAATTAGGCGAATCAAAGCAAAGGCAGGCGGTTGGTGCCTTTGTTCATCCTAAGACGGGAAGGATTTATTATGCTCTTTATCCTGATCAAGTGGTTTATGAATATGATTTTGAGAACAAGACAACAACGAAAATAGCTACGCATCCGCGTGTAAAAGAAACATTGCGCATGGTAGTTCATCCTACAGGAAAATATGCCTATTTGCTTCGTCAATACAATGAAAGAGGAAATGGATATATCTCCCGTATGGACTATAATTCTACTACAGATCAGTTCTCAACCCCTTATATCGTGGCGGGAAGTGCGAGTGGAAGCGGTTATCGTGACGGAGTAGGTAGCAGGGCGCAATTGAATGGTCCGACACAGGGAGTGTTTGTAAAGAATCCGGAATATGCAGGTGAAGAAGATGAATATGATTTTTATTTTTGTGATGAACGCAATCATTGCATTCGTATTCTGACACCTACAGGAAGAGTAGTAACATTTGCAGGACGTGGAAATGACTCAAGTGATCCTGGTTTTGCAAATGGTGCATTACGTTCAGAAGCTCGTTTTGCTTATCCGTGGGCGATTGCATACGATGAAAAAAGAAAATGCTTCTATGTAGGCGAGAGGGGTATGAGTCGCGACGGGAAAGAGCAAGCGGTGATACGTAAAATTGCTATGGAAGAATAATAAATGATAAACACATATATTTTATGAGGAGTAAAAATTTGATTGCATGTATATTATTGTTGCTCTTTTCCATAACCGTTTGGGCGCAGGAAAGTGCAATGATAACTGGAGTGGTGACCGATGAGAATAAGGAACCCTTAATTGGTGTGAATATTGCGATACAGAATATGCCTGGGTTGGGTGTTATTACTGATATAAATGGTCGATACAAAATAAAGGCATCTGCTTATGACAGACTTGTATTCTCATATATAGGTTATGAGACTGTGGTGGTATTGGTAAAAGAACAAAAAACCATCAACGTAAAAATGAAAGAAGCAGCTAATACGATTATTGATGAAGTTGTAATTACAGGTACGGGAGCACAAAAGAAAATAGCAGTGACTGGTGCCATTACTAATGTGGATGTAGATGCGTTGAAATCGGTTCCTTCCACTTCTGTGGTGGATGGATTGGCAGGTGTTGTTCCGGGTGTAATGGCTATGCAAACTTCTGGACGACCGGGTAGTGTATCTGAGTTTTGGATTCGTAGTATATCTACTTTTGGTGCTAATACGGCTGCATTGGTACTTGTTGATGGATTTGAACGTGATATTGATGAAGTGAGCGTGGAAGATATTGAATCATTTACAGTATTGAAAGATGCTTCCGCAACGGCTATTTATGGTAGTAAGGGAGCCAATGGTGTAGTCTTGATTAATACAAAACGTGGTAAGGAAGGTAAAATCAATATTGATGCAAAGGTTGAGGGGTTCTATAGCACTTTTACAAAGGCACCGGAATTTGTAGACGGTTATACATATGCTTCTATGGCTAATGAAGCTCGTTTGACAAGAAATCAAGAGGCTTTATATTCGCCATCAGAATTGGAACTGTTTCGTACGCAACTTGACCCAGACCGTTTTCCGGATGTAGATTGGATGGATATGGTATTGCGTGACGGTGCTTGGAGTTCACGTGCAACGTTGAATATGCGTGGTGGTGGTAAAACTGCACGTTACTTTGTTTCCGGAAGTTATCAGGACCAACAAGGTATGTATAAGACTGACAAAAGCCTTAAGGATTATAATACAAACGCACATTTCAGAAAATGGACGTACCGTATGAATGTGGATATTGATATTACGAAAACGACTCTGTTAAAGGTCGGGGTATCCGGTTCTTTGCGTAAGCAGAATGATACAGGTAGTGGTACAGATAATTTGTGGACTGTATTGATGGGATATAATTCCATCATGATGCCGGCAGAATATTCGGATGGAAAAATTCCGGGATGGTCAGATAAGGATGATAATATGAATCCTTGGGTAATGACTACACAATCCGGATATAATGAAAGTTGGAAGAATAATATTCAAACCAGCCTTACGCTGGAACAGAAACTGAATTTTATAACCAAAGGATTGCGTTTTGTAGGTAGATTCGGATATGATACGTATAACTCCAATTGGATTAAACGTTATAAATCTCCGGCTGCTTACAAGGCCGACCGTTATCGTCAACCGGACGGAACATTGAATTTCACGAAAATCAGAGACGAGAAAGTGATGTCGCAATCTTCCAATTCGGAAGGAGAAAAGAGAGAGTTCTTTGAATGGGAATTGCACTATAGTCGTGCTTTCAAAACTCATCATGTTGGAGGTGTACTGAAGTATACGCAGGCTTCTAAGATTTTTACTCAAAATATAGGTACAGACTTGAAGAATGGTATTCCTTATCGTAATCAGGGAATAGCCGGACGTTTCAGCTATAACTGGAATTATCGTTATTTTATTGATTTTAATTTCGGATACAACGGTTCGGAGAATTTCCACAAAGACCATCGTTTCGGATTCTTCCCGGCTATCTCCGGTGCATGGAACTTGGCTGAGGAACCATTCATGAAAAAGATTGCCGGAAAATGGTTGAATATGTTGAAAATCCGTTATTCTTATGGAAAGACAGGAAATGATGCTTTGTATGAAGGTAATAAAAGAGTCCGTTTCCCCTATTTGTATTCGATAGCAACCGATAATAATGTTTATCATTTTGAAGATATTGGGACTGGTGAAAAATTGTGGAATGGAAAATATTACTCAACAGTGGCTTCTCCTGCTATTTCGTGGGAAGTTGCTACTAAACAAGATTTGGGTATTGACTTTTCTCTCTTTAATGACAAACTGACCGGAGAGATTGACTACTTTAAAGAACGTCGTGACGGTATCTATATGACTCGTTCTTATATCCCTTACGAAGTGGGAATTGATAATGCTTCGAAAGCAAATGTCGGTATTGTAGAAGCAAAAGGATTTGATGGTCATTTTGCATTCAAACAGAAACTCGGTAAGGTGAATTTTACGTTACGTGGTAATATTACTTACAGTAAGAACAAGGTGATAGAAAAAGATGAAGAGAACACCATTTACGAATATAAGCTAGCCCAAGGGCATCGTGTCAATCAGGCAAGAGGACTTATTGCTCTGGGATTGTTTAAAGATTATGAAGAAATCAGAAATAGCCCGAAGCAAACTTTTGGTGAAGTGATGCCCGGTGATATTAAATATAAAGATGTCAATGGTGATGGTATAATTGACTCACAAGACCGGGTAGCTATTGGTGCTACTACTCGTCCTAACTTGATATATGGCTTTGGCTTTTCGGCCAAATGGAAAGGGTTGGATTTCAATGCTCATTTCCAAGGAGCAGGTAAGTCGTCTTTCTTTGTCAAAGGTACAACTGTCTTTATGTTCCAAGGTGGTGATGGCTGGGGAAATGTTTTGAAAGAAATGGCAGAAAGCAACCGTTGGATTCTGGGTGAGAATGAAGATCCGAATGCAGAATTCCCCCGTCTGACTTATGGTGATAATAAAAATAATTATCAAGAGTCTAATTATTGGTTGAGAGATGGCTCTTATCTTCGTCTGAAGACATTGGATATCGGCTATACCTTTCCGAAAGCTTGGGTTAATAAGATTCATTTGAATCAAGTACGTGTTTTCTTTATCGGAACCAACTTGCTGACATTCTCTTCGTTTAAATATTGGGATCCGGAATTGGGCAGTTCGGACGGAAAGAAATATCCGTTGAGCAAGACGCTTTCGTTAGGCGTATCAGTTAATCTATAAACAAGAACAGAATATGAAGAAACTTATAATAAATTTAGGTTTTATATTAGGAGTGAGTACCATGGTTGTCGGATGTACCGATTATTTGGACTCAGACTACCTTTTCGAGGAACGTGTTAACATTGAAAATGTGTTTCAGAGTAAGGACTATACCAATGAATGGTTGGCAAAGGGATACGCTTATATGAATCACGATTATCTGCAACAAGTGAACAGCAAGAAGAACACTAGTTTCAATTTTGCAGATGATATGTACTACATAGATTTGAATTATGTAGATTGGAAGGGTGGAAACTATACGGAAAAAGGATTAGGTAGTGGAAACAGTTTGTATATATGGCAGGCCGCTTATCAAGCGATTCGTCACATTTCCATTTTCATTCATAATGTGGATGGAAATAAAGAGCTTACTGAAGCTGAGATTACTGATATGAAAGGACAGGCTCATTTCCTGCGTGCATATTTCTATTGGATGCTGATTCGTTCATTCGGTCCGGTGCCCATTGTCCCAGATGAAGGGGTCGATTATACGAAAGAGTATGATGATATCGCTTATCCTCGAAATACGTATGATGAATGTGCAGATTACATTGCCGAGGAATTGGTGAAGGCGGCTACGATGTTGGACGACGAGCGAGACGTACAAAATATTGTGCGTCCTACACGTGGTGCAGCATTGGCACTTCGTTCACGTGTGCTTTTATATGCAGCAAGTCCTTTATATAACGGACAAGCACCATCAGAGGTGATCGATGCATTGGTTGATAAGAGCGGGCGTAAGTTGCTGTCTGATACATACGACAATCGGAAGTGGGCAAGAGCTGCTGCTGCTGCTAAGGATGTAATGGAATTGAAACGGTATCAATTGTATGTTGCTTATAAAAGAGAAAGTGATGATATGGCTTACCCGACAACTATTACTCCGCCGGACGATAATGGAACTTTCCATTCTCAGGATTGGCCTTACGGTTGGAAAAATATTGATCCGTTCGAATCATACCGTTCTTTGTTTGATGGAGAAGTGGGTGCATACAATAATGACGAAATTATATTTACCAGAGGTGTCAATCAGGGTGCTGAGAATATCAGGGTAATGGTTATCCATCAGTTGCCCCGTTCACAAGGAGGCGGATATAACTGCCATGGCATGACACAGAAACAATGTGATGCTTATTATATGAAAGATGGTAGCGATTGTCCGGGTATGAATTCTATGTATAAGGGTATGGAAGGATATACCGACCCAAGCCGTTACAATGAACAGCCACGTGTTTCAGGGGTGGTTGAAACGTCTGAATTGTCTAATTATCCTGAATTAGGTCCATTGGGAAAAGGTGTTTCTAAACAATATGCGAACCGTGAACCTCGTTTCTATGCATCAGTAGCCTACAATGGTAGTGTATGGCATATGTTGAATGCAAGTGCAGAGGATAAAGAAGAAACGAACGTTCCTATTTTCTACTACAGAGATGCTCAAGATGGTTACAAAGCAGGTACCAATTATTTGAGTACAGGTATTGGTATTAAGAAGTTTGTACATCCGAAGGATTTAGCAGATTCTGAGAAATCGTATGACGTAAGTCGTGTAGTTCAAAAGTACGCTCCGGACATTCGATATGCAGAGATTCTGTTGAATTATGCAGAAGCACTGAATGAGGTCGAGGGTTCTTATGAGATTCCTTCTTGGAATGGCGAGACTATGTATACTATCACACGTTCGGCAACAGCTTTAAAGGAAGGTATTCAGCCTATTCGTATTCGTGCTGGATTGCCAGATTATGAGGTGTACGATGATGTAAAGAAGTTTCGTTTTAAAGTAAAACGAGAACGTCAGATTGAGCTATTTGCGGAAGGTCATCGTTTCTTTGATATTCGTCGTTGGTGTGATGCTCCAGTTGAAGAGGCTCTTCCCATTTATGGTTGTAATATCTATTTGACTTCGGAAAATCCAGATAGTTTTCATACACCGATAGAAGTCGCTTCGTTGCCTACTATGTTTACTACGAAGATGTGGTTTTGGCCAATCCATCACAATATAATGAAACGAAATATGTGGATGATTCAGAATCCGGGCTGGAAAGATCCGGAATAAACCTACTAAATTTGGATAGAAAATATGAATAATATATGTAAATTATTGATTGGCATGATGGCGGCAGTATGTTGCACTTCATGTAACAATGAGTGGGAAGATGAACAATTCAAACAGCTGGCATCTTTCAAAGCAGAGATTAATAATGAAGGAGTAACTTCTACTTATGTACGCTACAAACCAGGAGGAGTGGTGACTTATCAGCTTCCGGTTTTGTTGAGTGGTTCAACCATGAATACACAGGCAAGAACTATTCATGTAGCACTTGATAAGGATACTTTGGATGTGTTGAATCAGGAACGTTTTGGTGAACGCCGTCGGGAACTTTTTTACCATTTGTTGGATCAACAATACTATTCCATACCGGAAACTGTAGAAATGCCTGCAGGTGAATCTGAAGCACTGTTACCTATTGATTTTACGCTAGGAGGGCAGAACAATGCGAAACCGTTGGATATGTCGGATAAATATATTCTACCATTGACTATTCAAGACGATCCATCTTATAACTATCAGGTGAACAACCGTCTGCATTATCGGAAAGCATTGTTGAATATCATTCCGTTCAATGATTACTCCGGTTCGTATGATGGTAGCCTATTAAAGATTTTTTTGGAGAATCAAAAGGATAATTTCATGTTAGCTACCCATAAAGCTTATGTGTATGACGAGAAGACCATTATGTTTTATATGGGAGTTCGTGATGTGAATTACATGGACCGTAAATACTATAAATTATATGTAGAGTTTACAGATGAACCGCTGAATGAAGGAAGTGAGTTGAAGAAGAAACTGAGATTATGGACCGATAACGGGGGAGAGGATGGCAATAACTTTAAAATTCTCTTGCTGGGCGAAGGAGACGACAAATTTAAGGAAGCTCCTTATTATACGATTGTCGAAGAGAATGATCCTGTGAAGCCTTACTTGAAGCATATTTATATCACTTTGTCTATGGGATACTCATTTGAGGACTATACACTTAGCCCGGGTAACCGTATGAAGTATAGAGTAGAAGGTACATTAAGTATGCAACGTGACTTGAATACGTTGATTCCGGACGAAGACCAACAAATCGAATGGAATTGATGGGTTGTTGATTGATGAATATAATATTGAGAGGCAGTGTTCAAATTTGGGATTGGGTACAGCCTCTCAAGTTTTTTAGAACTATAAAACAATTTATTAATGGTTTAGTCAGCTCTTTTGGGATAAGGAGCGTAATTAATTTGTTTACATATGAAAAACTACAAAATTCTAAAGAATATTTATATATGTCTGGCTTTGTTGTCAACTGTTTTATTAGTTGGTTGTTCGAAAAGTGATGAAACCCCAGCCCCCGAGGAACAGCCTTTAGGCAAAGGAAAAATAACGTTTAATGTGCATACTCCCGGGGCATTCCTTACAAGGGCAGTAGGTGTAGGTGACGAAAATGGAGGCACTAATGACAAAATAGCCTTTTATCAATTTAGCAGAGAAGGTAAGTATGAACAAAGGTATGTCTTAAATTATGCAGCTGCTTCTGTAGGTGCAAACGGTGATACAAGGTCATATACTGTTGAATTAACTTCTTCGACTGGAGGAGAAAAGAGATTCATCATTGTGGAGAGTGAGAATGAGAGCAATTTCCCTAATATGAGTGCAACAAATACAATCGATGAACTACTAAATAGCAAAACTGTTGCCGAAAGTGGTAAGTTGAATCCTCCATTTGTTATGTCTAATGTCAAAACAGATGGTAAGGAGTATGTAACAGTTGCCGATGTAGAATCTTCCAATAATCAGGTTGATGTAAAACTTAAAAGACGTGTAGCTAGATTTGATTTGTTGAATGATCCAACAGAATCGGGATTAGTGATCGATAAGGTATATATTAAGAATAGATACACTCAAGGATTCATCGGTGACGTAAGTGGTAATGCAGGCAATATATCTTCTGATGTTTTGGAAATACCGGCAGCTGATTTAGCTAATGACGGAAAGAGTTTCTATCTTTATCCGACTCAGTTGACTTCAACTCTTGAGCAGAATGAAAAAACAGTTGTATGGGCTACCACTAAACTTGCCAATACCAATACGGAAGGGCCGACTCTTTATCTGAATCTTACTGCTGATATCAATGTGGAGGCCAACTATCTCTATCAGCTTAATACGAAAAAGATAGCCGGTTCTACAGGCTTTGACATCTCAGTAGAAGAATGGAAAGACGGTACTTCAATTGATTGGGTGACGATTGAAGACGGAATCTCTGTAATGGATGACAAGGCTACTGTCATTGCTGGTACAGATATTAAAGGGACTTATGTAAAGATTGCAGCTGACGCTACAATGCCATATACTATAAAACGTGTCGTTACAGATTATAGCTCAGCAGCATTGGACGCTGCGTATGACGGAAGCCTACCTAAATGGCTTACCATTTCTTCATCTACTAAAGATGCAGGTAGCGGTCTTTATCGTCATGAGATTATTTACACGGTGACTGCACATCCTGAGAAGACAAGTCAGTTTGCTATCACACATCTTAACGGAGCCGTTTCAGATGAGAACTTGTTGGTAATCGGGTTTGCCGATCCGTATCCAGGCACTCCGCTTCCTTGTCTATCGTGGGAAGAGAAGCTCTATTCGCCAGTGCACTGTCGTCAGTCCACCTATCTTGTCCATAATACAGTAGATAAGGCTTATTTCTGTGGAACTGAAGGATATACGTTTAATACTCCTATGAAAGGTAAAACGGGTAATGAGGGGGCGAAGAATCTTTGTCCCGAGGGTTGGACAGCATTGAATGATGCAGAGGCAAAAGATTATATTTTGTGGGTAGGACAGCATCTTAAATCACAAGTGGCAGAGGCTTTATATACTTACTGTTGGTTCGATAAAGACGATGAGGCTACTAATTTGCGTATATTGGGGGGATACCCATACGATAGAGCTACTCCCAATGTGAAAGACTTAGCTTGTTATGGTACGTGGCCGAACGTAGCTTGGGTGAACATCAAACTGCCAGGTCTTACTATAGCGGGACAGACATTTAACGATGAATGGACAGTGAAGAAGGATTACGGAATCCCCTACAGATGTATCCGTGATAAAGCCGGTTGGGAATAATTATATGGATTCTTGAAAGGATATATATTCAATGATTAAATTTGTAAGAAATGCTAAAGAATACTTTATTTGTGATTCTTCTAATGATTTCCAGCTTATTCACGGCTTGTGCTGAAGGATATGTAAGTGATGTGCAGAAGGAGGATGACACAAAAGAAATACGTTTCAGTCTGAATATGGAGGGAGGGCTAACGATGTCCTCCACCAGGGCTTCTGTGTCTTTGGACGGAATGAAATGGAAAATATTCTGTTTTGACGATCAATATAATTATCTGTTTGACAAAACAGGAAGTATAGGGGATGCAGCAAATGAAATAAAGGTTTCTGTAATTAAAGGCGTCGTTTATCGATTCCTGTTTTTGTGTACCACAGCTGATAAATTCCCAGAGTTGGCTTCCGGTAAGACTTATTGGGATTTAGAAGCGTATGCTCCTCAATTGCCGTTAGCTGATCCGATGGCGATGCTTGTCAGTAGAGGCAATGAAAAAGATGGTACACTTCGTGTAGCTGCTGCGTCTGCATCGGTGCAGGTTACTCTTGCTCCGCGTGCATCTAAGATCGTTTTGCAAAAGGATCCGGATACAGCTTCGGATATTACAGTGAATTCCGTGACTTTTGCGGATGCCGCTTCTTCTGTTCCTTATGTTCATATCGAACCTCAACATTACAGTGAATATGAGAATCTTCCGGTAGCAACCCGAAAGACCTATCAGTGTGTACCCCAAGAGGATGTATGTTATATGCTTCCGGATATGTGCGCCGAAACCTTTGGAGTGAATGCTACGCTGCATATCACTCATCCGATTTCTGGAGAACAGGACGTACGGGTAACGGTACCAGTGGGGCTTGCGTTGAATGTAGGCAGTGGAAAGACTTACTATATTGAAATGTCTGCTGATGCAAATGGAAAAGTTGCTGCTACTTGGGCAACACGTGTAGCACCCAAAACGTTGAAACTTGCTACACAAAACTTATGGGGTAAATCGACTTCCGTTGTGTTGGATTACTTCAATAGAATTGATGTGGACGTGCTTTGTGCGCAGGAATGCAGTAATCTCTCCGAATCTGATATACAAGCACAGGGGCTTTACGTTCATACTCACTCCAACAATAGGCAGGGAAAATGCAGCATTATATCACGTTATCCTTTCTCGGGGATTACACCAAACAAGTATGGTGTTTATATCGACTTGGGTGATGGCATTGTTGTGCTGGTGATGAACTGTCACGGTGCTTTCTATCCTTACGGTCCTTATCAGTTGAATGGTATCGCATATGAAGGATATGAAGGTACGGACGATGTTGACTATGTAGTAAAAGTCAATAAAGAAGCCCGTCAAGGCATGGTGGACAAACTGCTGGAGGATTTTAATTCGTCTACCACTCCTTTTGTTTGTCTCTCGGGTGACTTCAATGAACCGTCATGGCTTGACTGGACGGAAGGTGCCTTGAAAGCAGAACTTGCTCCTTACGTTGTTCAGTGGCCTACCACCCGTTCTTTGTGGGAAGGCGGCATAAAAGGTGATGCTTACCGAACGATACATCCGGATCCTGTGACGCATCCGGGATTCACATGGACGCCGCGCCCGAGCGAGAAGGACACCAGAGACCGATTAGATTTGACTCTTTATACCTTGTCTCCCAACACGGAAGTGAAAAGTTGTCAGGTGATAGGAGAGAAGACAGAAACGTCGGATATCGTTCTTCCTAATTGGGGGCCGTTTGAAAATGTATTCGATCACCGGGGATTACGGACAGAATTTGTCTTTACGAAATGACGGAACGGTGCACCGGAATTAGTGAGTCTCCAGACTGTTAATTATTGAGGTCTCGGGTATTAATACCTGTCGTGTAAGGTATTAATATCCGAGAATTCAGCTATTAATAGCTAACATGCCAACTATTTGTAATGGATAAACCAATGATTAACTAATGTCTTTTTGTCTGTTGCTAGATAACCTTCAAATAGGCAATATATGGCAGTTTGGGACTCAAATTTCATTTATTGACTTGTTTTTAGCATGCCGGACAGGTAGAAAACACTATTTTTGTCCTCATCCGTTTTAGACTTTTAAGATTATATAAACCAATAAATTGTAACGTACGAATATGCACAACATTGCTAAAACCTTTTTCCCGATTTTATTATTACTTTTTGCTGCAGTAGTGACAGCACAGAATGGGAAGAACAATGTCGGAAATGCGCAACGCATCTGGCTTGATTCTGAAATTGGTCATCAGGGCGACTACCAGTGGAAAATGATAAAAGCTGGAGATGCAACAGATCCCGGAGAAAAGATTTCGTTATCCAATTATGCAACTGCAAATTGGATGCCGGCCATCGTTCCCGGAACAGTTTTGAATTCTTTGGTGTATAACCAAAAATACCCGGAGCCTTATTATGGAATCAATAATAAGATTGAATCTAAATTGATACCGGATATTTCTGAAACCGGACGTGACTTTTACACCTATTGGTTTCGGACAGATTTTACAGTACCGCAGTCATTCAAGGGAAAGACTGTCTGGTTACAGTTGGATGGTATCAACTACCGGGCAGAAGTATGGGTGAATGGTAACTTGTTGAGCACAATGAACGGTATGTTTATTCAGGACTATATTGATGTTACGGATTTTGTGAAAATCGGAGGAAAAAACGGACTGGCTATAAAGGTCTATCCGGTAGATGTTCCCGGAAGTGCGAAGCCGAAATCCTGGGGAGCAGCCGGCGAATTTCATAACGGTGGAAACGGTAACATTGGTTTGAATACTACCATGTTGATGACGGTAGGTTGGGACTTTACCTTTATGGACGGTATCCGTGACCGTAATACAGGTATATGGAAAAATATTTCCCTCTATGCTACAGGCAGAGTAGCATTACGCCATCCTTTCGTTAAATCTGAATTGCGAAAACCTGATTATGACCAGGCTCGTGAGACTGTATCGGTTGAGATTATCAATCCATCGACCAGTAATCGGGTAATCAGTTGCAAGGTGAAGGGTGAAATTGTGGGTGAAAATATCACTTTTGAAAAGACCTTCCGACTGATGCGTGGAGAAGAAAAAACAGCAACCTTCTCCCCCGAAGAGTTCCCGCAACTGATTATTAACTCTCCAAAACTGTGGTGGCCTGTCAATAAAGGACCACAAAACTTATATGACCTGAAGCTGACAGTATCAGTTGATGGCAAAGAATGTGATTCTGTGAAAACAAGATTCGGTATTCGTGAAATTGTCTCGGATAGAAAGACGCCAGATAAATCACGTGTCTTTTATGTGAACGGTAAACGATTGTTTATTCGTGGTACCAACTGGATACCGGAAGCAATGTTGAGAACTTCGGATGAACGTACCTATGCAGAATTGCGGTACTCCCGCCAGTCCGGTGTCAACCTTTTAAGAATGTGGGGAGGCGGAATTGCAGAGTCTGATTATTTCTTCCAATTGTGTGACGAATTGGGATTGTTGGTATGGCAAGAGTTCTGGATGACTGGTGATACTCGTCATCCGCATGATAAGGCTCTCTATATGAGTAACGTGGAATCTACCGTAAAACGTATTCGTAATCATCCTTCTTTGGCTTATTATGTTGCTTCTAATGAGAGTACAGAAGTTACCGGTACTCCTGAATTACTGAATAAACTGGATGGTACACGTGGCTTCCAGATGCAGTCCGAATGTGAAGGAGTGCATGATGGCAGTCCTTACAAACAGGTAAATCCGATGCAGCATTATGAAAATACGGCCTCTCCCAGAGGAAGCCGTGTAGACGGATTTAATCCGGAATACGGTGCACCTACTCTTCCAACTGTGGAAATCCTCCGAGAAATGATGGATGAAAAAGACCTTTGGCCTATCAATAAGGAAGTATGGGATTATCTGGATGGAAATGGTTTCCATCTGATGAGTACTATGTATACAGACTTGGTGAATAACTACGGAAAATCATCATCCATTGATGAGTTTGCACAGAAAGGGCAATTGTTGGGAGCTATTAATTCGAAGAGCATTTGGGAAGTATGGAACTACAATAAGCTGGATTATGGTGATCGTTTCTGTTCCGGACTTTTGTTTTGGTATCATAACTGCTCTATGCCTCAAGTGGCTTCCCGTATGTGGGACTGGTCTCTGGAACCGACAGCGTCGCTTTATCATACTGCCAACTCTTTAGAACCATTACATGCACAGTTTGACTATCTTAAGAATACAGTGTCTGTAGTGAATGATTATTATCGTGAATTTAAGAATTATAAAGTGATAGCACAGGTTTACGATATTAACAGCAAGAAAGTATTTGAAGAATCAGCAGTGGTTAATCTACCCTCGGATGGAGTGGTAAACGATGCGTTGACTATTCGTTTCCCGGAAAACATATCTCAAGTTCACTTTATTAAACTGATTCTGAAAGATGAAAAGGGAAAAGATGTTTCTTCTAACTTCTATTGGCGTTCTAATGACAAATATGAAGGAAGCAAAACTTTGACCGGTCCGGCTGCTTCAGGTTTTGAAGATTTGAGTAAACTGAAGCAGGCAAAAGTGAAACTTACCTATAAAGTAAGAGAAGATGATAACAATTACTTTGTAGATATTACTTTGAGAAATACCTCCGGGCAGATTGCTTTCTTTAATCAGTTGCAATTCCTGAATTCAAAGATGAGTCCGATACGTCCGTCATTCTATACAGATAATTTCTTCTCCCTGATGCCGGGTGAAAAGAAAACGGTGACTATTGAGACTGCAAAAGGAAAGCTGAAAGACGGCGCTGTATTGGCACTGAAAGGTTGGAATATAAATAAGCAAGAATATAAACTAAAGTAATAAGAGTAAGGTTGTGAATTGGTTCTACATTCTTTATATCAGGAGTGTAGAATCAATTACGTGATAAAAAACATTTTTAACTATAAAAGAGAACTAAGATGAAACTGAAACTTATCATTGGCATAGTTGGTATATTATCTGCATGTGGATTTACCAATGCGCCTTCTTTAGATACTAATCAGGAGAAACAGGATAATAATTGGGTGATCGGGCCATTCTTGCGTCCTGAAGGAGTTAATCCTGTCATATCACCGCAGCCTACAGAGTTTTATTGCCCGATGCGTAAGCAGCAAGTTAAGTGGGAGGAAAGTGACACTTTTAACCCTGCTGCTACTGTAAAAGATGGGAAGATTGTCGTGCTTTATCGTGCAGAAGATAATTCGGCCCAAGGTATAGGTAAAAGAACCTCACGTGTTGGTTATGCTGAAAGCAAGGATGGGATTGAGATGAAAAGGCTTGATAATCCTGTTCTTTTTCCTGCTGAAGATAATTTTAAAGATCAAGATTGGCCGGGTGGTTGTGAAGATCCTCGTGTGGCTATGACCGAAGACGGACTGTATGTGATGCTCTACACAGCATGGAATCGGAAAAAAGCACGCCTTGCAGTAGCTACTTCCCGAGACCTGAAGAACTGGACAAAACACGGGCTTGCCTTTGATAAAGCCTATAATGGTCGATTTAATAACCTTTTCTGTAAATCGGGGTCTATTTTAACAAAATTGAAAGGAAATCAATTGGTCATAGACAAAGTTAATGGCAAGTATTTCATGTATTGGGGAGAACATGCTATATATGCTGCTACTTCTGATAACCTGATTGACTGGTATCCGGTTTTGGATGAGAAGAATGAACTGATGAAAATCATACAACCTCGTAAAGGACATTTTGATAGTTTGTTGACAGAATGTGGCCCTCCGGCTATTCGTACTAAGCATGGCATTGTTCTCGTGTATAATGGTAAGAATAGCGGTAAAACTGGAGATGCTAACTATCCTGGCAATGCTTATTGTGCCGGACAGCTTTTATTGGATGGTAACGATCCCTATAAAGTATTAGACCGTTTGGATAAGCCTTTCTTTGCTCCCGAAGCTCCTTTTGAGAAGAGCGGACAGTACAAGGACGGAACAGTATTTATCGAGGGACTTGTTTATCACAAGAAGAAACTATACCTCTATTATGGTTGTGCGGATTCACAGGTGGCGGTAGCGGTATGTGATGATGTGAAGAAATTGAAAACAAAATAGTAGATTATAAGACGATGAGAATAAGGCTGAATACATATCTTGCTTGTGTAATTGTTTTTCTGTGTGCTTCTACAGAATGCATTTATCCACAAAAACTAAAATGGAATTTTGGTTTATCTCGTAAACAGAGTTCCGAAGTGATACCTCATTCAAAACATTCATTTCAGACAGCTAAGCCTAAAAAAAAAGTGGTAGAGCCCGAAGAATTGAGTCCGCTTTCCGATTGGGAGTACCAACTCTCCAAAGGCTGGGAAATGATAGAAGGATATAAAGCTAGAGCAGCTGAAAAAACGGTATTTGCACAAGATTTAGGTACAAGCGAATGGTATTCGGCAACAGTTCCCGGTACAGTATTAACTACGTTGGTGGATCAGGGCGTATACCCTGATCCCTATTGGGGGCTTAACAATTTATTGATTCCTGATACGCTTTGCCGGATGGACTGGTGGTATCGCAATTCTTTTAGTATTCCTCGTAGTAAGAAGGGAGAAAAAGTGAAGTTGATTCTGAATGGAATCAATTATAAAGCGGAGATCTGGTTCAATCATCAACTATTAGGAACAATGGTTGGTGCTTTTGAGCGAGGTATTTTTGATATAACTCCTTGGGTGGATTATGATAAGAAGAACCTGTTGGCCATCCGTATTCTTCCGCCTAACAATCCCGGTATTCCTCACGAAGCAAATAAGAAAGAAGGAATCGGCCCCAATGGTGGAGCATTGTGCTTAGACGGTCCTACTTTTATCTCTTCAGAAGGCTGGGATTGGATTCCCGGCATACGCGACCGGAACATGGGTATTTGGCAGGATGTCAGAATCAAATTTGGAAATGAACTGGAAATTGTTGATACGCATGTAATTACGGATCTGCCTTTACCTGACACTACATCAGTCAATTTTATCGTTCAGACGGAGATTTATAATTCTTCTAAAACGACTTGTACTGCCAATTTACATTTTAATATAGGAGATGTGTCTGCTGTTTATCCGGTTTCTTTGAATGCAAATGAAAAAAGGATGATTAAACTTACTCCTCACGAATGTAAGGAACTGCAAATGAAGAATCCACGTCTTTGGTGGCCGAATGGATATGGAGAACAATATTTATATAAAGCATCTTTGAGCCTGATATCACCCAATAAAGATACTCTTGATGTCAAAAAAATGCGTATCGGTATCCGTGAGTTGGAATATGAATTGTCTGCGTATGAGGATAACTCTCCTGTGGTGCGGTTGAACTATAATCCAACTGCTGCTTTGCAGGATGGAAAACCCGTTTTTGATGCTGTGAAACGTAAAAAAACGGATAGTAAGGTCCGCTATACGAATTATGATGGAGAGTTTGTCCCCAATTTATTGAAACCGGTTTCTTCACAGGGAATAGAGTTGATAAAGGATTCACTGATGAAAGAATACATGGTTATAAAGGTGAACGGACAACGAATCTATTGTAAAGGAGGTAACTGGGGCATGGATGACGGTATGAAGCGTGTTTCCCGGGAACGATTGGAACCTGCCTTGAAGTTGCATAAGAATATGAATTATAATATGATTCGTAACTGGACGGGTGAGAGTACGGAAGAAGTATTTTATGAGCTTTGCGATGAATACGGAATGTTAGTGATGAATGATTTTTGGCTTTCAACAGACGGATTTAATCTTAATCCATTAGATAATTGCCTGTTCATAAAGAATGTGACTGAAACGGTACGTCGTTTCCGTAATCACCCTTCCATCGCTTTATGGTGTGCACGTAATGAGGGTTTTGCTCCGAATGAACTTGAGTACATGTTGGCCGCTACTTTAGCTAAAGAAGATGGCAGCAGGCATTATACAGGAAATTCCCGTTCATTGAATAGTTCAGGAAGCGGACCTTGGCGTTATCAGTTTGATGCAGGCTGGTACTACCGTTCTTTAGCTGGAGGATTTCGTTCGGAAGTGGGTACTCCTTCTCTGCCTACGGCTGAAACTGTTCGTGAGTTTATGGCGGAAGAGGATACATGGCCCATTAGTGATGTTTGGTATTACCATGACTGGCATAATCATAGATATGGTAGTAAGACTTTTAGTGAGCTTTATAAGGAAGGGGTGGATCGTAAACTAGGACGTTCTGATAACTTGGATGATTTCTGCAAGAAAGCACAATTGATTAATTACGAAAGCCATCGGGCCATTTTTGAAGCATGGAACAGTAAGATGTGGAATGATGCTTCCGGGGTATTATTGTGGATGAGCCATCCTGCATGGCCCAGTATGGTTTGGCAGAACTACAGTTCGAATGGGGAAACAGCTGGTGCTTATTATGGCGCGCAAAAAGCATGTCGTCCTCTTCATATTCAGATGAGCCTTAATAGTCAACATAAAGTGGATATTATTAATACTACACTGAAAGAATATCGAGATTTGAAGGTAGGAGTTACTGTTTATGATAAAGTAGGCAAAAAAATACGCTCTTTACAACATAAGGTAGGACAAGTGACAGCCAATGCGCTGACTTCTGTAACACAGTTGGATGATATAAAAGGACTTCCTGATTTCTGCTGGGTAAAGTTGGTGTTGACAACTAATAACGGAAAGTTGCTGGATGATAATGTTTATTGGCTCAATCAGAAGGAATGGGACGGAAAGGTCTTGGCTAATTTACCAGTTTCTTCGGTAAATGTTTCGGTGAAGAACTTCACGAAAAAGACTAATCATTATGAAGGCAGGCTTATTGTGAAAAATCCGGGACAATACTTGGCCGCTGCAATAGCATTGACATTAAGGGATGCAAAAACTGATGCGGCTGTTCGTCCGGCTTATTTTGATGATGGATACTTTTATCTGATGCCAGGAGAATCTAAAGAAGTTTGTTTTCAGGTAGATTGTAAGGAGGGAGTTGATAAACTGCTTTTGCGGGTAGATGGATATAATGTTGAACTGAAAGATATATTGTTGAATAGATAAAGAAAAATATTATGAGTAAGAAATTCTTGATTTTGTTATTTTTGATTCCTTTTCAATTGATGTTTGCTCAGAAAAGTTTACTGAAGGACTTTCCTGAAGGATATACCCCAGAAGAGATAGGCAAACGAATAGCATATCGCTTTTTAACAGAAAAACACGCGCTTCATGTTGGTAAATGGATTGGCTATCCAGAAACCTTCTATTGGAGTGGCGCCTTGCGATATGCTGATGGAGCGAAAGACAAGGAGCTTATTCAACGTTTACAAGAAAAGTTTGATTTCTTGTTTACCGAAGAGAAGATTTTACAACCTATTATGAATCATGTTGATTTGAATATGTTCGGTAGTCTTCCTCTCGAATTCTATTTGGTGACGAAGGATCTGAAATATCGTTATTTAGGTTTGCCTTATGCCGATTCGCAGTGGGAGCTTCCGAGAAATGTGAAACCGCATGAAAAGGAATGGGCGGAAAAAGGTTATTCTTGGCAAACACGTTTATGGATTGATGATATGTATATGATTACCATTGTACAGACACGTGCCTATAAAGTAACGAAGGATAAGAAATATATTGACCGTGCTGCTAAGGAGATGGTGATGTACTTGGATGAGTTACAACGTCCGAATGGCCTTTTCTATCATGCCCCGGATGTGCCTTATTATTGGGGGCGTGGAAATGGCTGGATGGCTGCCGGTATGGCGGAGTTGCTTCAGTGCCTGCCTAAAAAACATAAAGATCGTGCACGCATTATGGAAGGCTATCTCAAAATGATGGAGAGCCTTAAAAAGTATCAGAATCCGGAAGGACTTTGGAATCAATTGATTGACAAGTCTGATTGTTGGACTGAAACTTCTGGTTCAGCAATGTTCACTTTTGCCTTTATTAAGGGGGTTCAAAATGGATGGTTAGATGCAGAAGCTTATGCTCCGGCTACCCGAAAGGCGTGGATGGCTTTAGTGCCATATCTCAATGAAAAAAATCAGGTGGGCAATGTCTGTGTAGGAACGAATAAAAAGAATAGCAAACAATACTATTATGACCGTCCGTGTCGCACTGGTGATTTTCATGGACAGGGACCTTATTTGTGGTGTGCTGCTGCCCTTATGGAAAAATAATCGTTTCTGTATGGAGCTCTAGTTGAGGCTTTGGAGGGGATTTTTGCCAAATTGGATAATTTTTTTTATTTATAGCCCAATTTGTTTTATTCAATGTGGAGGATGTTCTTTAACTTTGCCTTAACAATTTAGTACAAATAGAATCAGGCGGGCTGATTCACATTAATGTTTTATATGAGTTTGAAATATTTACTTTGTGGGATGGCTTTTGTAGCATGTGCTACTATTGCTAGAGCTTTTAATAATGTGCCGGAATCGATTTCTGCATCTATTTTCTTGAAAGTTCCAGGGAATGACGCGAAGCGTTATCCATTGACTTTTCAGAAGTCTCAAAATAATAACGGCACTTATTATTTGGAGAATTCGGAAAAGATGCCGTTGACTGTGTCTCAAAACATAGTAGATGGTGATGATGGGTTACGTATTAGTGTGTCTATTACCGCATTGGAAGATATTTACTTTAATTACAGTCAGCAGGTGGCAACAGATTTCCGTCATAACGATTGCCTATTCTATATGCCGGGGTTCTGGTATCGGCGTAATCTGCGTTCGCCCAAGGAAGCCCCTTCATTTCATACTTCAGACAGTTGGATTGTAAGTGAAGACAGGTTAAGCGCGCCTCTCACCGGGATTTTCTGTGAGAAGAAACAACGTTTTATGACTGTCAACAGACTGGATAAATTTGTAAATAGCACGTTGGCTACCCATCGTGAAGGTGAGATTATTCTCTCGGATAAAACTTCTTTGGGATATACCGGATTTGAAAATAAGGATGGGGTTGCTACTCTTTCTTTCGGTTTTCCTTATCGGGAGGCTCCTAAAAGTTATATCCGTAAATTGACATTAGCTCCGGCTGTAACGGCTTATCAGCATCTTAAAAAAGGAGAGACGATTTTGTTGACTTGGCAAATTACTGAAGGTGAAGCTAAGGATTACTCTGATTTTGTGCGCCATACTTGGGAATATTGTTATGATACATATTTGCCTAAGCCTGTAGATACTCCCTATTCAGTTGAATATATGAAGCAGACTCTTAGCCAATTCTTTGTAAGTAGTTTTGTAGATAAATATCCGTTGGTATATAATTCGGGCATACATCTTAGAACAGATGCGTGTACAAGTAATGGGCAGGCAGAGGTCGGTTTTATAGGGCGTGTTCTTCTGAATGCATTCAATGCCTGGGAATATGGTTGGGAATGTAACCGGGAAGATTTGAAGGCTAACAGCGCCCAAATATTCGACAGTTATTTGAAGAATGGTTTCACGGAAGCAGGTTTTCTCAAGGAATCGGTAAATTATGACAAGAACTTTGAGGATCCTGTTCATAGCATCCGTCGTCAGTCAGAAGGGCTTTATGCAATCTTTCATTTCCTGGCTTATGAAAAAGAAAAAGGTCGTAAGCATCCGGAATGGGAACAGCGATTGAAAAACATGTTGAACATGTTTCTGCAATTGCAAAATGCTGATGGTAGTTTTCCACGAAAGTTTCGTGATGACTTTTCGATTGTAGATAAAAGCGGAGGAAGTACTCCTTCGGCTACATTACCTTTAGTCATGGGATATAAATACTTTAAGGATAAACGTTACTTGGATAGTGCTAAGCGGACTGCGGATTATTTGGAGAAAGAACTGATTTCTAAGGCCGATTATTTCTCGTCTACTCTTGATGCGAATTGCGAAGATAAAGAAGCGTCACTTTATGCTGCAACTGCTACCTATTATCTTTCATTAGTTACTAAAGGGGAGGAACATAAGCATTATGCTGATCTGACGAAGCAAGCCGCTTATTTTGCATTATCGTGGTATTATTTGTGGGATGTTCCTTTTGCTCCCGGACAGATGCTGGGTGATATTGGTTTGAAAACACGTGGCTGGGGAAATGTTTCGGTAGAAAATAATCATATTGATGTGTTTGTATTTGAATTTGCCGATGTACTTCGTTGGTTATCGAACGAATATAAAGAATCCCGTTTCTCGAACTTCGCAGAAGTGATTTCAACCTCTATGCGGCAGTTATTGCCTTATGAAGGACACATGTGTGGCATTGCCAAAGTGGGTTACTATCCGGAAGTTGTTCAACATACCAGTTGGGATTACGGGAAGAATGGCAAAGGATATTATAATGACATTTTCGCACCCGGATGGACTGTTGCTTCTTTATGGGAATTATTTACTCCTGGGCGTGCCGAGATTTTTATGGAAAGGTAATATAATAAATTAATTTGTAATGACATCAAGAAGAGATTTTCTTAAAAAAGCTGGGTTGATTTCTGCTGCTTTTGCAGTTCCCGCTCTTAATGTGAATGGAAATACCACACAATCCAAGATACGTTTAAAGAATACCAAGATTGCAGTGGATGATCGGTGGGATGTTATTGTAATTGGTGGAGGACCTGCTGGATGTACTGCTGCGATTTCTGCGGCCCGGGAGGGAGCTAAAACTTTGCTGATTGAGGCAATGGGACAACTTGGCGGTATGGGAACAGCAGGTATGGTTCCGGCATGGTGTCCGTTTTCTGACGGCGAAAAGATTATTTATCGAGGCTTGGCGGAAAAGATATTCGAGGCATCAAGAAAAGGAGTGCCTCATGAGAGAAAGCAAAAACTGAATTGGGTGAATATAAATCCTGAATATTTGATGCAGGTTTACGATCGGATGGTCGCTGAATCGGGGGCAAAAGTCCTTTTCTTTTCGAGGGTTGCTGCTGTTGAGATGTCAGCTGATGATACGGTAGATGCTATCATCGTAGCAAATAAATCCGGGCTTGTTGCATTCAAAGCAAAAGTCTTTATTGATGCGACGGGAGATGGAGATGTGGCTACCTGGGCAGGTGCTTCATTTAAAAAGGGAGGTGAGGATGGTATACTGCAAAGTTCTACTTTGTGTTTCTCGTTTGCTAATGTCGATAGCTATAACTACAATCTCATAGGTCCTTCATTGCATACGAGTAACAAAAATAGCCCTATCTTTGACGCGATTAAGTCCGGAAAATATCCATTGATAGGCAGACATTTCAATAGTAATCTGATCGGTCCGGATGTGGTACAATTTAATGCAGGACACATTGATAATGTTGATTCGACCGACCCATGGGCTACTACGCGGGCGATGGCTACCGGTAGGCAAATCGCTGAACAATACTTGGAGGCACTGAAAGAACTTCAGCCTAAAACTTTTGGTAGTGCTTTTGTTGTAAAGACTGCCTCCTTGTTGGGGGTTAGAGATAGTCGTCGGATTGAAGGGGATTATACGTTTACTTTCCAAGATTGGCTGGAGCGTAAAACATTTGAAGATGAGATCGGACGTAATTGTTACTATATTGATGTTCATAAACCGGGGCATAAAGAGACGCGTTACAAAAAAGGCGAATCTCATGGAATTCCTTATCGTTGCTTGACTCCTAAAGGTATGAAGAATCTATTGACCGCCGGACGCTGTATTTCTACTGATGAAGAAGCTTTTGGAAGCTTACGAGTGATGCCACCTTGTCTGGTGACTGGTGAAGCTGCCGGAATGGCTGCGGTACATGCTATCAAACAAACAAAGAATGATGTTCATAAGATTGATGTAGGTTTTCTACGCAAAAGATTAAAAGAAGAGGGGCAATATTTCTTATAAATACATTAGGGATGAATTTTATGGGATGTTCCTCTTGACAAATCCTTTTAAATGTTGTATCTTTATAGTCTGGAAAAGAGCTTAAACCTTGTAAATAACAGATAAAAGAATATGAAATTGATGACTTGAATGGTATAATATTATAACAAATCTGGACGTGTTCCCTAATAAATATTGGGAAGGATATACCGGATATAGGCAAAAAGGCTGCAAATTTTATGAAATTTGCAGCCTTTTTGTTGTAAAAGATGGATTTATAAACTCGGAAATCCAATGGCAGAGTTTTTAATAAACTCAGATACCGTTCTTAATAAACTACTCAAAAGTTTATTAAAAACGTACTATTTGTTTATGTGGAAATTTGTTTGTTTTTTTATAAAATCTTAAATTGGCGTTTAGAACATTCTTTGTTGAAGATAACTATACTTTACAATTTGAAAAGTAATCAAACGAAACAACAGCTTTCCTGTTGGCTAAATTTATACATGAAGTTCCAGAACGAACCGTGTTCCTTTCGTATAATTCGTATCCAGTGTCAGGCTTCCGTTCATCTTGGCAGCAATTAGTGAACAGATCGGTAATCCTAGTCCATCTCCTGTAGTCAGGTCTTTCACTTCTGTGAAAGGTTTGAAGAGATTTTCCTGTTGCTCTGCCGGAATTCCAGTTCCTGTATCCGTAACGATGAATTGGTGCGTGTGCGCTCCCCGTTTCTTGAATTCGAGACTGATACGACCCTGGTCGGTGTAGAAAGCGGCATTTTTCAGTAAATAGAGAAGAATGCGTTCCAATTGTTCCTTGTTTGTCTTTACCTGAAGTTTTGGTGCATTGACTGAAGATGTGACATCCTGTTTTATGTATTCTTTAACTTTATCCATCACATTCTCACAGAAAGTTCCCACGTTGATTTCACTTAGTTCATAAAACTCGGTTAATGAGTTTTCCAAAGATGACAGTTCTTGAATGTCATCACTGAATTTCTTCAAAGCTGCGACTTGTCCCTGCATTTGGGCCGCTTCTTGAGGAACCTTTTGTGACAGTTCTTCGGCTGAAGTAGCCAGCGTATTCAGGGTAGGCTCCATTTGCGAAGATATATTCTGTATGAATTTGGTTTTTAGTTCATTATGTTCATTGGCAATTTTTACACTTTTCTTTAATTTACGATTGTTGGCGATGAATCGTAGCAATATCACAGCCAGTATTGCCAGGCCGGCTACCAATATGACTGCCAGCACACAGAGACCTATGATTATATATTGCTTGGCAGATAGTGAGTCGTCCTTTTCCTGTATGGTCAGTTGGCTTTCGTCATATTTTCTCTTCAGTACATTTAGTTCGTCTTGTGCGGTTAATGCTTTTACCGAGTCTGTCCAGACAATGAAACTTTCGTAAGTGCGTTCCATCAGTGGAGCATTATTGCCTTTTCGTGCAATATTGATAAGATTCTTGTAGCAATCGCTCACTTTGGCGTAGTCCTTCTTTTCCTTATATTGGTTGATAAGTTTGCGGAAACAGGCATCGCCTTGTGTACTTTGGTTGAAAGTATAGTAATAATTGGCTTTTGTATACAACAGTACCTCCGTTAGGGAGTCATTCTTTGCAAGATTAGCCATTTCTTCCAGTTTATCCAACTGAGTCTTTGCTTGTGCGGGATTTTTCAGTGCGGTGTACATCTGCAATCGTTCCTTGTTTATAAGGAAACGCAGGTCATAAAAGACTTTCTTTTTATTCTGTTCTCCGGTCCATAGAAGCTGCTCCATGTCACGGCAAAGCTCGAATCCCTCTTTGTAAAAGTTCTCTCTGACGTATAAAGCATTAGCCTGAACGCCACATTCTATTGCTTGTGGATAGTTTTCGCGGCTTGCAAATGCTTCGTATGCTTTTTTGAATAAGTAACGTGCTTTGATGTAATCTTTTTGATTAAGACTGCTTTGTGCTTGTTTTTTTAGTTCTGTGGCTCTGTCTTGGGGAGTTTGCGCATAAGCCATTATGCTCAAACAAAATATCATTAAAAGACTTGTTATCGACGTTTTCATATTTATTGCATATTTGTTTGTCACAAATGTAAAACAAATATATGAAAAAAGATAGTGTTATCGATGAAATAATTCTATTCTGTTTCTATTCATTATTATTATCCTGCCCAGTTCTCTCTGTCGAGATTCCGATAGCTGATGGCTTCTGCCAAATGACTAGGAAGTATTTGTTCTACTCCTTCCAAATCAGCGATTGTACGGGCAACTTTTAAAATCCGGTCATAGGCTCGGGCAGACAAATTGAATCGTTCCATTGCGTTTTTTAGCAATGCGAGTCCTTTCTCATTCGGTTGAGCATACATTGCAAGCAATTTGCTGTTCATTTGTGCATTGCAATAAATTCCGGCATATTCGGTGTATCGTCTTTCCTGCAGTTGACGGGCTTTTATCACTCGTTGCCGGATGATATTGCTCGGTTCTCCCTGCCTTTGATCGGAAATCTTATCAAAAGGTACAGGAACGATCTCTATTTGAATATCAATCCGGTCTAATAATGGACCGGATATCTTATTCAAGTACTTTTGGACTTGCCCGGGACTGCATACACACGCTTTTGTCGGATGGTTATAATATCCGCAGGGACATGGATTCATGGATGCGATCAGCATCAGATTGGCCGGATAACTGATAGTGCTTTTGATGCGGGAAATGGTGATTTGACGGTCCTCCAATGGTTGGCGCAATACTTCTAGCACTCCTCGGTTGAATTCCGGTAACTCATCTAAAAAAAGTACTCCATTATGTGCCAGACTGATTTCTCCCGGTTGTGGAAAACTACCTCCACCAACCATCGCCACTTGGGAAATTGTGTGGTGTGGGTCGCGGAATGGACGTTGGGAAATCAATGAGGACCCGCGTTTCAGTTGTCCGGCAACTGAATGTATCTTGGTGGTTTCTAAACTTTCACCCAGTGAAAGAGGAGGAAGAATGGAAGGAAGGCGTTTGGCCATCATTGATTTACCGCTGCCCGGAGCGCCTACCATTATTAAATTATGTCCTCCGGCTGCCGCAACTTCTAGTGCCCTTTTTACATTCTCTTGTCCTTTTACGTCTGCAAAATCCAGGTCACAGTTGGTCTGCTGTTGATAGAATTCTTCCCGTGTATTGACAACAGTCGGCTCTAATTCGCGTTCATTATTGAAGAACTCGACGACCTCCTTGATATTACTGACTCCATATACTTTTAATTGATTGACAACAGCAGCTTCCCGTGCGTTTTGTTGGGGAATGATTAGTCCTTCGAAACCATCCTCGCGAGCTTTGATAGCAATGGGAAGCGCACCTTTGATAGGTTGGATGCTTCCGTCCAGACTTAGTTCGCCCATTAGCAAATAGTGGGAAAACTTCTCGGAAGAGATTGTTTCGCTAGCTCCTAATAATCCGATGGCAAGAGGCAAGTCATAAGCTGAACCCTCTTTACGGATGTCGGCTGGTGCCATATTGACTACTATATTGCTAGTGGGCATTTTATAACCATTCACCAGCAGTGCGGAGATAATACGTTGATGGCTTTCTTTGACCGCAGAATCCGGAAGGCCGACGAGATAGAACATACAGCCGCGCGAGCTGTTAACTTCGATTGTGATGAGTGTTGCATCAATCCCTTGAACAGCCGCTCCGAATACTTTAATTAACACGTTTGATTATTGATTATTTTTTCTTCTTATTGTCTTGTTTTTCCTTTTCTTCAGCAGCAGTGACTACTTCCTCAATTTTCTTCTTCAATTGTTCTCCTTTGAGGTTTTTCGCGAGAATCTTACCGTCTGCCGACAGAAGAATGTTGCTGGGAACTTGCTTGATGGCGTATTGTTTGGCTACTTCGGAATTTAGTCCGCCAAAATCACAGACTTGCTCCCAATTGAGCGTATCACGTTTTATAGCATCCTGCCATTCTTGTTTATCCATATCAAGGGAGATACCGAGCATGGCTATATGTTTGTTCTTCTTATATTTCTGATAGATCTCTTTTAACTCGGTATTGCTTTGGTGATTGGAAATGCTATCTCCCCATGAAGCCCAAAAGTTGATTAACAAGTTCTTTTTCTTGAAATCTTCTGATGACCGGGTAATTTTCTCTCCTTTTATGTTAGATAGACTGAAGAAGGGAGCATATTTGCCTGTTTCTGTTTTCTCTGACAGTGAGATGGCTTCGTTGAGCTGTTCAATATACAGCTTGTCTTGCAATATTCCTGTCATGACTTCAATTAGCTTCTTTATTTTGTTGAAATCGGGCGAATCTTTCTGAACAAAGTATTTATCCAACAAGTAGAGGCTGACAAAAGAAGAATGATGCTTCATGATGAATTCTTCTGCTTTTTGCTCTAAATCTTTCTCGGATGGGGTAGGCAGGCTATTTAGTTCTTTCTGAAAGTTTGTAAACTCTTCATTATATATATTACCATTGATATCCAGATATTCCGGGTGATTGATATCTCCTTTTATTTTGATCTGATTTCCTTTGTCAAGGAAGATTGGATATTCTGTCTGATTGTCAATAAGTAAAAAGGCAGAAGTAATGGTGTCTATTGAAGCTGTATAAGAGAATTTATCGTTCTTCGCGAAAATGGTATCTATCCGGTCGAATGATTCGTCCATTCCATACAGATAAAGCGTATCTGTGCCCAGGCCTTTGATTTCCCCGGTTATGCTAACCTTCTTTGAAGATTTACCACAACTGCATAGACAAATGATTATGAGGATTAAAATGCTACTCTTTTTCATTGCTTTGATTTCTTTTCTGCGAAAGTACGGTTTTTACAGATAAAAAAAAAGAATTGCCCGTCATTTATAATGACAGGCAATTCTTAATATTTAAAATAGAGTGGTAATTCTCTTATTTAATGATGTTCATGAAATCTGCATTTGTGAAGAATTTAGCAAATTCCAGGTCAGTAGCTGCCTTCTTAGCTAATGAAGAATCTTTAGCAACTGCGCTCTTCAAGCTGCTTGTTACCATAGAAGAATTATTAGTTCTAGCACCTAAAACTGCCATCAGGTAGTCAGTGTAAGCATCAGGTCTTTCTACGTTAGCCAATGTATTTTTAGCTTTGTTGTAGTCCTTAGCAAGGATTTGAGCCAAAGCAGCACTGTTAGTCTTAGAGTCACCGAATGAGTTTACTGCTCTTTCATATTGCCCTTGAGCGATGTACAGGTTACCCATAGATTCGCCAAGTTCTTTTGTGCCGGCAGCTTTACCGAAGTATGCTTCTGCAGCAGCTTTGTCACCCTTCATCAAAGAGATCAAACCTAAGTTCATGTTAACTTCAGGAGTAGCATTAACACTGGCAGCTTTCTTGAAGTAAGATTCAGCTTTGTCAATGTTACCAGCCTGGTAAGCTAATTTACCCAAGTTGTTGTAACCACGGTAATCGTTCGGGAATTGTTTGGTAGCTTGAGTATAGATAGCTTCTTGTTTAGCAGGATCGCTAGTCAGTGTAGCAGCATACAGCAATTCTTCTACATTCAGTTCAGAAGGATTAGAAGAAGCCAGTTTAGTGATTTCTTCGTCAGACTTACCGATGATTTCATAGTTCAAAGTCAAACGAGAACGACGCAACTGAGGAAGAATAGTGTTAGCCAATTCTTTGTATACAGCGGAGATGTTTTTGATTTCGCTTTCTCTTTGAGCAGGATCTTGGTACATTGCAATAACGCGGAGGATCAACTCTTTGTCTTGGATGTTAGATTTAGAAACCAGTTCTTGGAAACCTTCCCAGTCCTGTGCAGTATATTTAGCATCGATCGGAGCGTCGATTTTTGCTTTCTTCAGGTCTTTGCTCAACATCTTAGTTGTGTTGTCTTCGCGGTTTTCAGCAAGAGTAGTATTCAAGCTTACACCACCATCAGGAGAAGCGTATGCAGAAACTTCGATGTTGCTGATCTTCTTGTTAGCAGCTTCGTTTACGTTAGCTACTTCTTTGTTGAATTCTTTAGCAGTCTTCAACTCGCTGGAACGAATGTTAGCTTGTTGGATCAAGAACATGATGTTAGCATCGTGTTTTTCTTTGATGATACGTTGGAAAGCGTCTTCGCCCAATGCAGGGTTAGCGTTACCTAATGTATTGTTTACTAATTCAGAAGTAGAGATTACACCATCAGCAATTTTCACAGCAGGAATAGTAACTACTTTCTTACCGATAGTAGCTTTGAATTCCAGGTACAATTCAGACTTAGCCATTTCCGGAACATAGTCGAAAGACGTTTTCATAGTGTAGCTACCGCCCATCTTGTAAGAGATAGTCTGGTCGTTACCTTCCACTTTTTCACCTTGGAAAGTAGCTGGTTGGCCTTTAGCTTCGCCGCCATTCCATTTCAAAACCGGAGTAACTTCTACAACCGCTTTCTTGTTGAAATACTTTTCAGGAAATTTACCATTGATGGTCGCAGGAACTTTACCACCTACTGCCTCCAGCACTTGCGGAGTAACAGTGAAGTAATCAGCTGATAATTCACCCATTTTTTTGCTGCAAGAAGAGAATAATGCAACAACCATTGCCATGAGTAAAGGCAAGTACAACTTCTTAGTCATTTTAGGTATAAATTAAATGTTTGTAATTGAAATATCGTCTATTTGCCAACCTCCTTCTGCTCACACAGAAAAAGTAACGCAAAGATATTAATTCTTAATATAATTATATAGATAAGGGGGCGATTTTATCATAATTTAATGAAATAACTCCTCTTTTTCTTTCCGGTACTTGATATTTCGCGGGTGATGCTCAATAATCTCACTACGAAGCATGTTGCGGTCAATGTGTGTATAGATTTCCGTTGTCGCAATAGATTCATGTCCGAGCATGCATTGAATGGCTCGCAAATTGGCTCCACCTTCCAGTAAATGAGTGGCGAAGGAATGCCGGAAAGTGTGCGGACTGATGTTTTTGGTAATGCCTGCTTTTTCCGCTAATTCTTTTATCATGTGAAAGATCATAATCCGGGAAAGTCCTTTACCTCTCCGCTGGCTGACGAAAACGAAATCTTCATGCCCTTTTTTTACTTCAATTTGATTACGGTCTGGTATGTAAAGTTTTATTTCATTAATGGCTCGTGGAGAGATGGGGACGAGGCGCTGTTTGCTTCCTTTTCCTTCTACTTTGATAAAACCTTCATCAAAATAAAGGTCGGACAGCTTGAGGGTGACAAGCTCCGATACGCGAAGTCCGCAACTGTATAATGTCTCTAAAATAGCTCTATTTCGCTGTCCTTCGGCTTTGCTGCGGTCGACGGCGGAGATGATCCGGTCAATTTCCTCCACGGTCAGTACTTCAGGAAGTTTAAAGCCTATTTTAGGTCCTTCTAATAACTCACTGGGGTCTGCTTCCAGGTAGTCTTCAATAATGAGAAAACGGAAGAATGATTTGATTCCTGATAAGATGCGGGCCTGTGAACGGGGGTGAATGCCAATATCGTGTAATCCGGCTGCAAAATGTTGAAGATCAGATAAACATACGTCTAGTATCCCTACCTTTTCCTGCTCCAAAAAGTTTATCAGTTTGTACAGATCCGTAAGATAGGCATCCAGCGTATTAGGAGATAAAGACTTTTCCAGTTTGAGATACTGCTGATACTTCCTGATTATCACCTCTTGTTGTTCCTTCTTCTTCTTTTTTTCGTTGATTTCCATTTCTTTTTTCTACCTTTGCACCTTGAAATATTGTTCTTTGGATACAAAGGTATATAAAAAACAGGATTGCGCGATGAAGATACAAATTATTAATGGCCCGAATATTAATCTGTTGGGTAAGCGTGAACCTTCCATTTACGGAAGCGTTACATTTGAAGATTACTTGGTTGATCTTCGCAAAAGATACGTTGACGTGGAGATCGGCTATTTTCAATCGAATATTGAGGGTGAAATGATAGACTGCATACAGCGGGTAGGATTTGATGTGGATGGCATCATTCTGAATGCAGGTGCGTATACACATACTTCCATAGCCTTGCAGGATGCTATTCGCTCTGTGACGTCTCCGGTGATTGAGGTACATATTTCCAATGTGCATAATCGGGAGTCTTTCCGACACGTATCGATGATTGCTTGTGCCTGCAAGGGAGTGATTTGTGGCTTTGGGTTGAATTCGTACCGTTTGGCCTTGGAAGCTTTGTTAGATAGATAATAAATAAGGTAATATAATATATAATAGGTAGAAAGACTATGTTATTGAAACAGACTAAAATTGTGGCTTCCATCTCGGATAGACGTTGCGATGTGGATTTTATAAAACAGTTGTTTGAAGCTGGGATGAATGTGGTGCGTATGAATACAGCGCACGCTAGCCGTGAAGGTTTTGAAGCTTTGATTGCAAATGTACGTGCTGTGTCCAACCGTATTGCGATCTTGATGGATACAAAAGGTCCGGAAGTTCGTACGACGGCTAATGCAGAACCAATTCCATATAAGACAGGTGATAAAGTAAAGATTGTAGGTAATCCGGATTTGGAGACAACCCGTGAATGTATTGCTGTTTCATACCCGAACTTTGTGTCCGATCTGAATATCGGTGGTATGATCCTGATTGATGATGGTGATCTGGAACTGGAAGTTATTGATAAGACTAACGATTATTTGTTGTGTGAAGTCAAGAACGATGCTACTTTGGGAAGCCGTAAGAGCGTAAATGTTCCGGGTGTTCGCATTAATCTTCCGTCATTAACGGAAAAAGACCGTAACAATATTCTTTATGCTATTGAAAAGGATATTGATTTTATCGCTCATTCTTTTGTACGCAATCGTCAGGATGTGCTTGATATACGTGAAATTCTGGATGCTCATAATAGTGATATTAAGATTATTGCTAAGATTGAGAATCAGGAAGGGGTAGATAATATTGATGAAATTCTGGAAGTGGCAGATGGTGTAATGGTGGCCCGTGGTGACTTGGGTATTGAAGTTCCACAGGAACGTATCCCGGGAATCCAGCGTGTATTGATTCGCAAATGTATTTTGGCAAAGAAGCCGGTAATCGTGGCTACTCAGATGCTCCATACGATGATAAATAACCCTCGTCCGACTCGTGCGGAAGTGACTGATATTGCTAATGCAATCTACTATCGTACAGATGCATTGATGTTGAGTGGGGAAACTGCTTATGGTAAGTATCCGGTAGAGGCAGTGAGAACAATGACTAAGATTGCTGCCCAGGCTGAAAAAGATAAATTGGAGGAAAATGATATCCGTATTCCATTGGATGAGAATAGTAATGATGTTACGGCATTCCTTGCTAAACAGGCAGTGAAGGCTACCTCTAAACTAAAAATACGTGCCATTATTACTGATAGCTATAGCGGACGTACTGCCCGCAATCTGGCAGCTTTCCGTGGAAAGTATCCGGTGTTGGCTATCTGTTATAAAGAAAAGACGATGCGTCATTTGGCTTTGTCTTATGGTGTGGAAGCTATCTATATGCCGGAATTAGCTAACGGACAGGAGTATTACTTTGCAGCATTGCGCCGTTTGTTGAAAGAAGGTCGTTTACAGCCTTCTGATATGGTTGGTTATTTGAGTAGTGGTAAGGCGGGAACGAAAACATCATTCCTCGAAATTAATGTAGTGGAAGATGCTTTGAAGCATGCAGAGGAGACTGTATTACCTAACAATAACCGCTATCTGTAATTCGTAAAGATTTGTTTTATGCAGGAAACCGAATCAATAGACGAATATATTTTGCAGCATATTGATCCCGAGAGCGATTATTTAAAGTCGCTCTACCGGGACACACATGTAAAACTGCTCCGTCCTCGTATGGCTTCCGGGCATTTGCAGGGACGGATGCTGAAAATGTTTGTAGAAATGATTCGGCCCCGTCAGATATTGGAAATAGGAACGTATAGTGGCTATTCTGCCCTTTGTCTGGCAGAAGGTCTGGCCGAAGGTGGAATGTTGCATACGTTTGAGATCAATGATGAACAAGAGGATTTTACCCGTCCATGGTTGGAAAAATCACCATTTGCCGATAAAATTCGTTTTTATATAGGTGATGCTTTAGAACTTGTTCCGTGTTTAGGTGTTACCTTTGATATGGCTTTTATTGATGGTGATAAGCGTAAGTATATTGAATATTACGAGATGACGTTGGCGCATTTATCTGCAGGCGGATATATCATTGCTGATAATACTTTGTGGGACGGGCATGTTCTCGAACAGCCTCGCAACACGGATGCACAGACGATTGGTATTAAAGCCTTCAATGATTTGGTGGCGGAAGATGTGCGAGTGGAAAAAGTGATATTGCCTTTACGTGACGGATTAACGATTATAAGAAAAAAGTAAGATAAAAGAGTAGATTTATGGAAACAACCAGACAGAATAAGATATCTCGCCTGTTGCAGAAAGAGCTAAGTGAGATATTCCTGCTTCAAACAAAGTCCATGCCGGGCACATTGGTCTCTGTTAGTGCAGTTCGTATCAGTCCTGATATGAGTATTGCCCGTGTTTATCTCAGTGTTTTTCCTTCGGAGAAAGCGGAAGAGATGGTGAAGAATATCAATAACAATATGAAATCCATTCGCTATGAACTTGGAACTCGTGTGCGTCACCAGTTGCGCATCATTCCCGAGCTGAAATTCTTTGTGGATGATTCATTGGATTATATTGAGAAAATAGATTCATTGCTGAAGTGAAATAATTCATTGCAGAGGTGAACTTTCCTTTTTATATAGCCAGGCGTTATCTTTTCTCAAAAAAAAAGCATAACGCTATTAATATCATATCCGGTATTTCCGTATGTGGGGTAGCCCTTGCTACACTTGCTTTGGTTTGCACTCTTTCCGTTTTTAATGGTTTTCAGGATATGGTCGCTAGCTTTTTTACGGCTTTTGACCCGCAATTGAAAATAACAGTTCGTGAAGGAAAAGTCTTTGATGCGCAGGATAAACGGATTCGCGCTGTTTGTGCACTTCCTGAAGTGGAGGTGTTTACAGAAACACTTGAAGAAAATGCAATGGTGCAATACAAGGATCGGCAAGCTATGGTTGTATTGAAAGGTGTGGAGGATAACTTTGAAGAACTGACTGCTATAGACAGTATACTCTATGGCGCAGGTGAATTTGTTCTTCATGACTCTATTGTGAACTACGGGGTCATGGGAGTGGAACTGGTTGCGACTTTGGGTACAGGTTTGGAATTTGTTGATCCTCTTCAGGTTTATCTACCCAAGCGGAATGCCAAAGTGAACATGGCAAATCCCGGAGCTTCTTTTAATCGTGATTACCTGTATTCTCCGGGTGTCGTATTTGTTGTGAATCAGCAAGAATATGACGGGAAATATATTCTGACTTCTCTCGATTTTCTTCGCCAGCTTCTGGATTATACAACAGAAGTCTCTGCGATGGAATTGAAATTAAAGCCTAATGTAAATACTTCATCGGTACAATCTAAAATAGAAAACATATTAGGTGATGATTTTGTTGTTCAGAATCGTTATCAGCAGCAGGCAGATGTTTTCCGTATTATGGAGATAGAGAAACTTATTTCCTATTTATTTCTGACCTTTATCTTAATGATTGCCTGTTTCAATGTAATTGGTTCTCTTTCCATGTTGATTTTGGATAAGAAGGATGATGTAGTAACTTTGCGGAGTCTTGGAGCTAGTGATAAACTCATCTCCCGAATATTCCTCTTTGAAGGACGTCTCATTTCTCTTTTTGGCGCTATTTCCGGTATTGTCCTCGGCTTAATCCTATGTTTTATCCAACAGAAATTCGGTATAATTTCATTGGGGGGCGGTGGCGGAACTTTTGTTGTAGACGCCTATCCTGTCAGTGTTCATGCTTGGGATATGGTACTTATTTTTATCACCGTTTTGGCAGTCGGATTCCTTTCTGTATGGTATCCTGTACGTTATTTAAGTAAGAGACTTTTATAGCTAAATGGTAATGTTTTTATTATAGCCATTTTTCTATAATTGATAACTTTTAATTCCTTTTTATGGTGTTTTATTTTCGTAATTGATACGATACTGCTATATTTGGCTCAATTTTGTTAATTGGAAATAATCTATAAATACTTCTGTGAAACTTGAGAATAATGAAATATGTAGAATAGTAGACGGCGATGAAATTGCTTTCAATCGTTTTATGGAGCATTATTCTTCGCGTTTATATCACTATACATTTGCGCTACTTGGCCAGAAGGAGTCAGCTGAAGAGATTGTGAGTGATGTTTTTTTTGAAGTTTGGAAAAATAGAAAAAGTCTGGCTGAAATTGGCAATATGAATGCTTGGATCCAGACAATCACCTATCGAAAAGCGATTTCTTTTTTGCGGAAGGAAACTGGAAAGTATGAATTGTCATTTGATGATATCGAAGATTTTATTTTTGAGCCGGTTCAATCTCCAGCCGAGGAGATGATTAGTAAGGAAGAAATGGCTAAAATTAATGACGCCATTCAACAACTTCCTCCCAAGTGTAAACATGTCTTTTTCTTAGCAAAAATAGATGGACTTCCTTATAAAGATATCGCAGATATGTTGAACATATCAGTGAAGACTATCAATAACCATATTGCTTTTGCGTTAGATGAAATTGCTAAAAGATTGAATCTGAAATCTCGCAAGAGCTAAGTTTTTACTCTCCTGCTTATTAATGCCTTATTTTTTCACATAGCTAATCCTACTTTTATTTGTTTTCTAAGAAAAATGAAAAAAAATCATTTTTGACTGGGAGATTTTTTTTTTAGTTGCGTCTTTATCTATAGAACAACATTAAAAAAGGATTATGAGCTTGAAAGAATACCATCGTCTCGCAGATTTATTTAGTAAATTGAATTCTCAAGAAAATATTGAGGATGATTTTACTTCTATGCCTGATGCAGAGAAATTGAAATTCTTTTGGCAAAATTGTGCGCAGGAAAAGATTGATCCATCTTCTATCATAGAGAAGACTCAACGAAAGATGCGAAAAGATGCTATGAAGCGCAGAAAGAAATATTTCTTAGTTGCTTCAGCTTCTATTGCTGCTTCCTTTTTGATTTGCATTTCAACTATTTATTTTTTGAATCAGAATGGAAGTGGTAATTTAGACTTCCAGGCTATTGCTGAAGAAATGGATAGCCAATCTGTTGAGGAAGTGACTCTTATTACTTCCAAGGAACAGCTTAATTTGGATGAAGATGCTTTCATTAAGTATTCGAAAGAGGGGAAAGTTGCTGTCAATTCACAAGTGATAAAAGAGAATGAAGAGAAAACCAAAGAGGAACAAGAATATAATCAGCTACTTGTTCCTGCGGGGAAAAGGGCTAGAGTAGAATTGTCTGATGGGACTCGGCTGGTCGTTAACTCTCAGTCAAAAGTGATTTATCCTCGTTGTTTTAAAGGAGACATTCGTAAAATCTATGCCCAAGGAGAAGTTTTTCTGGAAGTTGCGCATGATAAGAAACATCCTTTTATAGTGGAGTCTGATGATTTTAAACTGCAAGTGTTAGGAACGAAGTTCAATATCTCGAATTATAAAGGGGGGGCAACTAATATTGTATTGGTGGAAGGTGCGGTAGAAGTTACTGATAAGAATGAAAAGAAAGCACGCTTGAATCCTAATGATCTGTTGAATATAGCAAATGGTACAATTGCTTATCAGAAGCAAGTTGATGTAGCAGAGTATATTAGTTGGGTAGAGGGGATCATGCTATTGAATGGTAATGATTTGTCGCAGATCATTCAAAGACTAAGCATCTATTATGGTATATCTATTCAATGTGATCCAATTATTGGTAAAGAAAAAGTGTATGGGAAATTAGATTTGAAAGATGATATAGACGAGGTGATTGAATGTATTCAGCAAACCCTGCCATTCACAATCGAAAAAAGTGATACTAGTATATATTTAAATAAATAATTTTTTTAATTAATCTTTTAATATGTTTGCCTATGAAGAACAGACTGCTATTATGACAAAAAAAATCGGATAAATATTGCCGTATTTACCCGATAGTAATTCCCTAGTTAAATCAATAAATCCAAAATTGTTAACCTAAAAAGAAATTTTTATGGTAAAGAAAACTATTTTTCTACACTTAAAGAAAAGACTTAAGCTTTTTTGCATTATAAACGTCTTTTTTATGATTCCATTCTCTTCATTCGGTACTAATTCTATTAGTTGGAATTCCGAAGAAGATTTATTCTCAGTACAGTATGAGAATGTTACAGTTAAAGATATTTTAGATTATATCGAAAAACATAGTAAGTATATTTTTATTTACTCTGCTAATGTTCAGAAAAATCTGAATAACAAAGTCTCCATTTCAGTTTCCAATAAGAAAATAGATGCTGTATTAAAAGAGTTGTTCTCAGAGACAGGACTGAATTATAAGATGTCGGGGAGACAAATTACTATTTCGGTGCCAGAAGCTCCTAAAGTACAACAAACTGCACAACAAAAGGGTATTAAGGTAACAGGTAACGTTTCAGATGAAAAAGGTGAGCCTTTGATTGGTGTAACAATCATTTTGAAAAATGATTCTACAGTACATGCGTTGACAGACATGAATGGTAATTATAGTATTATTGTTCCTGAAAGAAAATCTGTACTTTCTTTTCGTTATATTGGTTTTGTTCCTAAAGAAGAGGTTGTTAATAACCGGAAGGTTGTTAATGTACAAATGGTAGAAGATGTTGGTCAATTAGATGAGGTTGTAGTAGTTGCCTATGGCGCACAAAAGAAAGAGTCTGTTGTTGGTTCTATCACAACGATTGAACCTGCTAAGTTAAAGGTTTCTACTACTCGTTCAATAAGTAATAATCTGGCTGGTACGGTTGCCGGTGTATTAGCTGTGCAACGTTCTGGTGAACCGGGATATGATAACTCTTCTTTCTGGATTCGTGGTATTAGTACGTTCCAGGATGCCGGACAAAACCCATTGGTTTTGATTGATGGTATAGAACGCGATTTGAATAATATTGATCCTGAAGAGATAGAATCTTTTTCTGTGTTGAAAGATGCTGCTGCAAGTGCTGTTTATGGAGTGCGGGGAGCTAATGGTGTTATTTTAATTAATACGAAACGCGGACAAGTTGGTAAACCTCGTGTGACTGTAAAGGCTGAATTTGCAGCTACACAGCCGGTTAAACTTCCTGAGTATTTGGGTGCAGCGGATTATATGCAGGTTTTGGATGATATCTTGATGGATACAGGACAACAACCTAAATATACAGATCGTATTGCAAAAACTCGTGCAGGGTATGATCCTGATTTATATCCGGACGTGAATTGGATGGATGCAATTGCAAATGATTATGCTTCGAATCAGCGTGTAACAGTAGATATTTCCGGTGGTACAGAGACATTACGTTATTCTTTTGTTGCTGCTGCGTATAATGAACGTGGTATTTTGAAACGTGATAAAAGCTATGATTGGGATCCTACTATTAAATTACAACGTTATAACGTGCGTTCTAATGTGGATTTGAAATTAAGTCCTACTACGCAATTACGTTTTAATATTGGTGGATATTTGCAAGATAGAAATTCTACAACGAAAGATATATCTCAAATTTTCCAGAAAGCGTTCGTTGCTGTTCCTCATGCTTTCCCTGCACAATATTCCAGTGGGCAGATACCGACAACAGAGGAGCCAAACGTTTGGTCATGGGCTACTCAAAGTGGATATAAAAGAAAAAGCGACAGTAAGATTGAAACACTGTTTTCTGTAGAACAAGATTTGAAATTCCTGCTTCCGGGATTGAAAGTAAAAGGAACATTCTCATTTGACAGGTTTTCTTCGGGTACTGTTTCTCGTGGAAAGACACCGGATTATTATGTGCCTGCTACAGGACGTGATGATGAAGGTAATTTGATTATAGCATCAAAATCCAATGGTACTAATTTCCTGGATTACTCAAAAAGCGGTGATTATGGAAATAAGAGCGTATATATGGAAGCTACTTTGTCTTATGACCGTACATTCGCCGAGAAACATTCCGTTGCTGCAATGTTATTGTTTAATCGTCGTAATTATGATGATGGAAGCAAGTTGCCTTACCGTAATCAGGGATTGGCAGGACGTGCATCTTATACCTATTCGGGTAAGTATGTAGGTGAATTTAATTTTGGCTATAATGGTTCTGAAAATTTTGCCAAAGGCAAGCGTTATGGCTTTTTCCCTTCAGGAGCCATTGGTTGGATTGTATCGGAAGAGGCATTTATGCAACCATTGCGTAAAGTCATATCTAAATTGAAATTGCGTGCATCCTATGGTCAGGTAGGTAATGCTAATTTAGGTGGACGCCGTTTTGCATACCTCTCTACAATTACCGATGACTATGAGACATTAAACATGTATAAATGGGGATTGGATAGCAGTTATGGCTTAACTGGTATGGCAGAAGGCGAGTTTGCAGTACAAGATTTGACATGGGAGATTGTTAATAAGATGAATTTGGGGGTTGAGCTAGGTTTCCTGAATGGTATGATTGATTTGCAATTAGACTATTTCGATGAACGCCGTAAAGATATATTTATGCCACGTGAGTCTGTTCCAATGACAGCTGGATTTATGAAGCAGCCTTGGAAGAATTTTGGAAAAGTGACTAATCAGGGTGTAGAAGTTTCTTTAAATGTTAATAAACAGTTTGGCAAGGATTTATTTGTCAGCTTAATGGGAACATTTACCTATGCTCATAATGAAATAACAGAAAAGGATGAACCTAGTGCAGTAGTTGGTACTAACCGTGCTGAAACAGGGCATCCGGTAGGGCAATTAACTGGCTATATAGCAGAAGGTTTGTTTACGGCAGACGACTTTGAAGACGTAAGTACAGGTAAACTGAAAGAAGGAATTCCGACTCAAAGTTTTGTAGGTAAATTACGTCCGGGGGATATCAGATACAGAGATGTCAATGGTGATGGTAAAGTGGACGTATTTGATAAATCTCCAATCGGAGGAACAAAAGATCCGGAGATAGTATATGGCTTTGGACTGAATATGAAATATAAGAATTTAGATTTTGGAGCTCTCTTCCAAGGCATAGGTCGTAGTTGGAATATATTAGGATCAAGTATTATTCCGGGTGCCAATAGAGGAGTGACAGGCAATATGTTTACTAATGCAAATGATCGTTGGACTGTAGACAACCCAAGTCAGAACGTATTTTATCCGCGTTTGGATGATGGTATAAATAGTAATAATAACCAATCCTCTACGTGGTGGCTGCGGAATATGAGTTTTTTACGTTTAAAAAACATTGAACTTGGTTATTCTTTACCAAAGAATTTGTGGAGAAATACTACAGTTATATCAGGCATTCGTCTTTTCGTGAGAGGAACAAATCTTTTAACATTCTCAAAATTTGATTTGTGGGATCCGGAAGTCGAGAATACTACAGGGGCTGCGTACCCAATTATGAAATCGTTATCTGCAGGTTTTGAAATTAAATTCTAATAATAGGGCATATGAAAAATAGCATATTAAAATTTATAGTATTAAGTATTATTACGACATTTGCTTTTTCTTCTTGTTCTGATTATCTGGATAAGCAACCGGATGACCAGTTGGACTTAGAATCAGTATTTGAGAATAAAAAGAATATGGAACGTTGGCTGGCATATGTTTATCGCGGCCTGCCTGAATATTATACTTATGATGGTCCGGATGCCATAGCTGATGAACTGATTCCTTCGGTTGGTTGGGAAGCGCAAGGATTTAAAGCCATTCAATATCAAAAAGGTAACTGGACAGCAGACAATCCCGGAGTAATTACTTATTGGAATACTTATCCTAAATATATCCGTTCCGCTTATTTGTTTATCAAACATGCTCACCCGCTGGAGGCTGTACCGGCTGAAGAAGTGGACTTTATGAAAGCTGAATGTCGTTTCTTTATAGCTTATTATAATTCTATGATGGCTATAGCTTATGGTTCAGTTCCCATTATTCGCGAGGCTAGTGAAAGTACTTCGGCTGATGATTTGATGTTGAAACAAGAGCCGTTTTATAATGTAATTGATTGGGCGGATCAAGAAATGTTGGAAGCCTCAAAACAATTACCTGCCACTCAAACTGAAGATAAGAAATATGGTCGTGTAACTTCTGTCGGGTGCTTGGCAATGCGTGCGCGTATCTTATTATTTGCTGCAAGTGACTTGGTGAATGGTAATCCTGCATTGGCGAATATAAAAAACATTGATGGAACCCCTATCTTTAATTCTACACATGATCCGGAACGATGGAAAAGGGCAGTGGATGCTTGTAAACTGGTTATAGATGAGGCGGAAGCATCTGGCTATCATTTGCATTATGAATATTTGGATAACGGTGATATTGATCCTTTTCTTTCTTATCAAAATGCAGTGATGAAGAGATGGAATGAAGCCAACAGAGAATTACTGTTTGTTCGTACAATGGATTCCGGTGGATGGTATGATAAAAACTGTATCCCACGTGGTTTGGGTATTAATGGCGTGGGAGCGATCGGAATAACTCAATCTTTGGTTGATGCTTTTTTCATGAGAAACGGTCAAAGACCTATTATAGGCTATAATTCGGATGGCTCTCCTAAAGTTAATCCAGATGCTAATTATTCAGAGACAGGCTTTAGTACGCAAAAAGAGACTTATTCTACAAAGTGGCAGTATGGGTCTTCAGAAGGAGATCGTAATAAAGATGAAAATGTAGTTGTAGACGCCAATACATATAAAATGTATTGTGATCGCGAGCCTCGTTTTTATATTTCAGTACTGCATAACGAACAATGGCATATTGGTGGTAAGAGAAATACTGACTTTTATATGGATGGTAAAGACGGTGGTCCCTCTCACGACGCTCCATGGAGCGGCTATCTGGTACGTAAGAGAGTAGACCCATCTGCAAATCCCAAAGAAGGCAGTGGAGATTATAAAAACCGTCATGGTGCATTATGTCGTTTGGCAGAGATCTATTTAAGTTATGCTGAGGCGTTAAATGAATATAGCATTGAGAAGGGCACTTATACTGCTAATCAAAAAGAGATTCTGAAATATGTCAATTTGATTCGTGAGCGTGCGGGTATTCCCGAATATAGTGTTTCAGCTGAAGAAGGCAAGATAACAGCCCCATCAGATCCTGTAGAAATGCGCGAGTTAATTCGTCAAGAAAGGCGTGTGGAATTGAATTGTGAATCTGGACTTCGTTTTAATGATCTGCGTCGCTGGAAATTAGCCGAGAAAGTATTGGATGGTGATTTTTATGGCATGAATGCTTATATTAAAGTATCCGATGCGGACTATAGAAATAAATATTATACTCGTACAGTATATCAGACACGTAAATTTATAAGCTATTGGTGGCCTATTCCACAGGACGATATTGATAAGAATTGGAATTTGGTACAAACTCCTGACTGGACCGTCGGAAACCAATAAATAGTTATAATATTAATATATTGAATATAGATATGAAAAACGGATATATATTTAAGAAGAACCTTTTACGGTTCTTCTTCCTGACACTTGCTTCGTGTTTCATGGTAGCATGTAATGATGATGACGATACTACTGATTTGCTCGATAATCGTACAAGTTTAGTCCTGACTCCTTCTGATTATGAAATAGAACTCAAGGAAGATACCCCGGATGAGGTTGCATTGACGTTAAACTGGACGGAAGCTGATCCAATAGGCTCTGACTATTATATCTCCTATCTTTATAAAATGGATCTGGAAAATAACAGTTTTGGAACAAACACAATGATAAGAGAGTATATTGATGATGATTTTTCTAAAAGTTATACTCATAAAGAATTGCAAAGTTTATTGGTGTCAAAGTGGAAGCAGCATCCTGGTGATTTAGTAAAGTTACAAGCCCGTATTATCGGTTCTATAGAAGGCCCAAAGTTTGTAAAACCGGAAGTTTCTACAGTTACTATAAAAGTAAAGATGTATTCTGAAAAGACCTTTGTTGCAGACCATCTTTATATGTCAGGCACAGCTGTTAATGGTGAAGATATTGAAATCTTGCCAATGGAAAGTCAGCCGAAGCGTTATGTTTCCATTTGTGACTTGAAGGCAGGTAACCTTCACTTCCCGATTGTTTGGAAAGATGAAAATAAGATTAATGCCATTTCACCAGTTACTGCAGAACAACAGATTACTGATGGAGCAATGGAAGCTAAAATTAAGGGAACAGATAATGCTGGATATTGGGTGATTCCTGAAGATGGGCAGTATCGTGTAGTGGTAGATTTTGAAACACGTACCGTTACTATAGGTTTGGCTAGTAATTTTATAGAAGCTGATAAAATCTATATTGCCGGAACTTGTGTTAGCGCAGATGTAGAGATGACTCGCACGATAGAAGATGAAAATCAATATGCGTTCCATGCAGAACTGCAACCTGGTACTATTTATTTCCCGATCTTGTTTAATGGACAGAAAGATATGGCTATTGCTCCCGAAGAATCGGGCGATTTTACAGATGGTACAGCAATGAATATCTCGACAATGAGCCCGGAAGCAGCTGCACTTGCTTATCATTGGAATATTAAGACTGCAGGTGTCTATCGTGTTGTGATTAATATAAATACTAAAAAGGTTACGATTTACTCCCCCGAAACAGATCCTAAACCAATGGTTGTTTCGTGGACATGGAATAATAATACGGTGACTACCACTATTGAAAGAGTCTTTATTTGGGGACCATACGATGGATGGGCTAAAGATGGCACTGGTGATACAGGATTCACTATGGCTCATTCTATGACACCTAGTTTGGCAAATCCTTATTTGTTTATATACAAAGGAGCGGAGTTACCCAGAAAGAATTCCATTAAAGACAAAGATGGAAATGCACATCCGGGTGGATTGAACTTTAAAGTCGGACCGCAAAGTGCCGGTTGCTATACCTTTGGTTCAACAGCAGATGCCATCAGAGGATCTTATGACGGTTGCCTTGATATTGCAGAGAGTGACTACAATCAGAAACAGACTGTAGTCGGTGGCCAAGCTAACAACCGCTATGCTTTCTTTAGTGTACCTGTAGGAGTTAATTACATAGAATTAGATATTAAAGAACTGACAGTATTCTTTGATAAGAGATAATCAAGCAGGATAAAATTAAGAGTGCTATATCAATCTCGTGATTTTTATATGAATAAAGAGAACAATGATATAGCACTCTTTAAAAAAACAATTAGTAGTATGGTTATAAGAAAGATTAGTTATTATAGAGTAATTGTGTCTCTTTGTCTGTTTATGTTCCTTTTATCTCCTGTTTTCGGAGACGAGAATTCAGCCGTTTCATTTGATAAGGAACTATCAGAGAATAACATAGTTACGATTCAGCCTGATTCTTTGCGTATTCTTCATAACCCGCTTACAGGATGGGTGCTCTATGCAAGTATGGGAGTGGATGCTGCAGATTTTTGGGCACAGTATGACCATATGTATATTCCTGAACTGGGACACAATGTTAGTGTGACAGATTATGCTCATACGCTTTATATTCGCGCTAGTTGGACAGATTTTAATCCACAGGAAGATGTATATGGTTGGAAGATTGATTCTAATTTGAGAGCATATATTGAAGGAGCTTATCAGCGGAATATGCGTTTGGCATTTCGTGTTGTAGTTGACAGTCGTGATAAGAGAACAGAATTTACTCCTCAATTTGTAAAAGATGCCGGTGCAAAAGGATTTATGAATAAAGGTAAATGGTCACCTTATTCTGACGATCCTGTTTTTCAGAAGTACTATACTAAATTTGTGAAGGCCCTGGCTAAAGATTTCAACGATCCTTCGAAAGTTGAATTTATAGATGGATTCGGACTTGGGAAATGGGGAGAATATCATACAATGATTTATTCAACAGGTGATGATACTCCAAAGAAAGCAGTTTTCAATTGGGTGACAGATATATATTCTCAAGCTTTTGATAAAGTTCCGGTAGTAATTAACTACCATAGATGGATTGGTGCGGGAAAAGATTGGGTAGATGATGAACATTTTGCTGCTGACAGTGAAGAAATGCTGGAAGAAGCAATCAAGAAAGGATATTCATTACGTCATGATGCATTTGGTATGACAACCTATTATGGTAGTTGGGAACGTAGGTTTGCAGAAAAATATCGTAATATATGCCCCATTATTATGGAAGGTGGCTGGATTGTCAAATCACATAATTATTGGCAGGATCCTAGAGGATATCGCAAGGATTCACACGAGGACGTAAGACGCGGTGAGTTTGATGACAGCAAAGAGGCACATGTCAATATGATGGATTTTCGTTTTGGTGATACAAAGTCCTGGTTTAAAGATGCTTTTGATTTAGTACGCCGATTCCTTCGGGAAGGCGGGTATAGGCTCTATCCCAGTGAAATCTCTTTGCCGTTAGAAGTCTCTAAAAAAACACCGCCGACTATTAAACATTGCTGGAACAATCTGGGATGGGGGTACTGTCCTACTAATATTCCGCAATGGAATCAAAAATATAAAGTAGCTTTCGCTTTGCTTGATTCTGAAACGAATGAGGTGCGATATACATTTGTGGATACGGATACAGATTTATCCAAGTGGATAAAAGGAAGTCCCGCTGAATATGTATTTGAGCCGGATATGTCCAAAGTTGAAACGGGTACTTATGTTTGGGCTGTGGGCTTGGTTGACCGGAGTAATAAAGATCTCGTAGGGCTGGATATTGCCGCCAAAGGGGATATATTGGATTCGGGCTGGTTAAAATTGTCGAAAGTAAGCATAAAAAAATAAGAGCTATAGGTATGAAGATTAATTTTCAAAATATGTGCAGTTTGAGAAAAATAAGTTGCGGGCTTATTTTTTCTATGGCTATATCATTAGTCGCTTGCGGCAGTGATAATGATGAAGAAGGAGGTGATAATGGTGATGATGGTTTGGTAGAAGATACTTCTATTCCTGGGAACAGCATTGTCACGGTAAAGCAGAATCGAAATATCATTTTGCATAATCCTCTTTCCGGATGGGTATTATATGCGGGTATTGGTGATGGTTTATCTTCCACATTCTGGCAGGATTATGATAATTTCCCGTCATCAGAAGGCACTGTAAAGGTCTCTGATTATGCAAATACCTTATACCTTCGTGGTGCCTGGGCTGATTTTAATCCTGAAGAAGGAAAATACGCATGGAATTCCGATTGTGATACCCCTTCGGCTAAGCGACTGAAGATGTTGATAGAGGGAGCTAAGCAAAGAAATATGAAATTGGCCTTTACTTTTGTGGTGGATAGCCGTGATAAGCACTATAATTTTACTCCGAATTTTGTAAAAGAGGCTGGCGCGAAAGGATATGAAACACAAACAGGTTCAGTAAAAGTATGGTCTCCCTATCCGGATGATCCTATTTTCCAGAAATATTATGAGAAATTTATCAGGGCTTTGGCTAAGGATTTTAATGATCCCGACAAAGTACAGTTTGTAAGTGGTTCAGGATTTGGAAAATGGGGAGAGTATCATAGTGTATGGTACTATCAGGTGCGTGAGTTGGGAAAACCGGAGCTGCCGACTCGTGAGGCTGTTTTCGATTGGGTGACAGATTTATATTCTCAAGTATTTGATAAAGTTCCTGTGTTTGTAAATTATCATCGTTGGATAGGTACAAGTAAGGAATGGGACGGCAATAATTATGATAAAGATACTGAAAGATTAATAGGAAAAGCAGTAGCTAAAGGATATTCATTACGTCACGATGCGTTTGGTATGAAAACTTACTATTCTACTTGGGAACGCAATTTTATAGCCAAGTGGAAGTATCTCGTTCCTGTAGTAATGGAAGGTGGCTGGGTGAAAAATTCTCATGGAAACTCGATTCTGGGAGATGGATATGCCAATTATGCAGAAGTACGTCAAGGTGAGTTTGATGAGGCTAAAACAGCTTGCGTCAATATGATGGATTTACGCTATAATTCAGACTTTCATAATGGAGAAGCTTATTCATGGTTTAATGAAGCTTTCCAATTAGTTAAACAATTCTGTACAGAAGGAAGCTACCGTTTATTTCCGGACAGAATTTCTTTGCCTACAACTATCTCTAATGGTAAACAGATTGAAATAGCGCACCGTTGGAATAATTTTGGTTGGGGATATTGTCCGACAAATATTCCCCAGTGGAAGAATAAATATAAAGTAGCTTTTGCTTTATTGGACACCAAGAATGATAAACCGAAGTATGTATTTGTTGATGGAGAACCGGAAGCTTGTGATTGGGTGAAAGGTGCGGCTAAATCATATACGTTTACAACCCGGGTTGAAGGCGTGGAGGCAGGTAAATACATGTGGGCTGTTGGTATTGTTGATACGACAAAGCAGAATGAGATTGGAATTCACCTTGCTGTGAAGAACAATGTGACATCTGCCGGATGGTTGAAATTATTTGAAGTGACAGCTCGGTAAGTCATAATCAATTGAAAAATAGAAATGATAACTAACCGACGAAAAAACAGATGAGAAAAAAAGTTTTGATTTTGGGATTGTGCCTATTGGGAGTCACACATTCTCTTTCGTCAAAAGATAAAAAGAGTATTCCTTTGTATAAGGATGCCAAAGCTCCAATTGAAAAACGTATTGATGATTTAATATCGCGTATGACATTGGAGGAAAAGATTTTGCAGCTAAACCAATATACATTGGGACGAAATAACAATGTGAATAATGTTGGCGAAGAAGTGAAAAAAGTACCGTCAGAGATTGGTTCTTTGATTTACTTTGATATAAATCCAGAGTTGCGTAATAGTATGCAGAAAAAAGCGATGGAAGAATCTCGTTTGGGCATTCCCATCATTTTTGGCTACGATGCTATTCATGGATTTCGCACCATATATCCTATTTCGTTGGGGCAGGCCTGTTCATGGAATCCGGGATTGGTAGAACAGGCATGTGCGGTATCTGCACAAGAAGCCCGCATGTCTGGGGTTGATTGGACTTTTTCTCCCATGATCGACGTGGCACGTGATCCTCGATGGGGACGTGTAGCCGAAGGATATGGTGAAGATCCTTATACAAATGGAGTGTTTGCCGCTGCTTCGGTGCGTGGGTATCAGGGAGATGATATGTCAGCAGAGAACCGTATGGCTGCTTGTCTGAAACACTATGTAGGTTATGGTGCTTCGGAGGCTGGGCGAGATTATGTTTATACCGAAATTTCAGCTCAAACTCTTTGGGATACTTATCTACTGCCCTATGAGATGGGGGTGAAAGCTGGTGCGGCCACTTTGATGAGTTCTTTCAATGACATCAGTGGAGTACCTGGGTCAGCTAATCCTTATATCATGACCGAGATATTAAAGAAACGCTGGAAACATGACGGGGTCATTGTGTCTGACTGGGGGGCTGTGGAACAGTTAAAGAATCAGGGATTAGCCGCTACAAAGAAAGATGCTGCTCGGTATGCTTTTAATGCGGGGCTTGAAATGGATATGATGTCTCATGCCTACGATCGTTATCTGAAAGAGCTTGTAGAGGAAGGTAAGGTAACAATGGCACAAGTTGACGAATCAGTCCGTCGAGTATTGCGTGTAAAATTCCGTCTGGGTTTGTTCGAACGTCCTTATACTCCGGTTACTAATGAGAAGGATCGTTTTTTCCGTCCGCAAAGTATGGCTGTGGCCGCTCAACTGGCAGCAGAATCAATGGTGCTGTTGAAAAATGACAATCAGATATTACCACTTACAAACAAAAAAAAGATTGCCGTAGTAGGTCCAATGGCAAAAAATGGTTGGGACTTATTGGGTTCCTGGTGCGGACATGGAAAAGATACGGATGTGGAAATGCTTTATGATGGGTTGACTGCCGAGTTTGGAGGAGATGCCGAATTACGTTATGCAATGGGATGCAAACCGCAGGGCAATGACCGTTCAGGTTTTGCTGGCGCATTGGACGTTGCTCGTTGGTCTGATGTAGTCATTGTTTGTTTGGGTGAGATGCTTACCTGGAGTGGTGAGAATGCTTCCCGTTCTACGATTGCTTTGCCACAGATTCAGGAAGAATTGGTGAAAGAACTAAAGGAGGCTGGTAAACCTATTATATTGGTGCTTTCTAATGGACGTCCCTTGGAATTAAATCGCATGGAACCTCTTTGTGATGCTATATTGGAGATATGGCAACCGGGAATAAATGGTGCACGTTCAATGGCAGGAATTTTATCCGGACGTATCAACCCTTCCGGTAAACTAGCCATGACGTTCCCTTATTCCACAGGACAAATTCCTATTTATTATAATCGCCGCAAGAGCGGACGCGGACATCAGGGATTTTATAAAGATATAACAAGCGATCCGTTATATCCGTTCGGGCATGGATTAAGTTATACCGAATTTAAGTATGGCACTGTTACCCCTTCTGCTACTAAGGTGAAGCGCGGCGATAAACTGTCGGCAGAAGTGACCGTCACCAACACCGGTGCCCGCGATGGAGCAGAGACTGTTCATTGGTTTATTTCCGATCCTTATTGCTCTATCACCCGTCCGGTGAAAGAACTGAAACACTTTGAGAAACAATTTATCAAAGCCGGAGAAACGAAGACTTTCCGTTTCGACATCGACCTGGAACGTGATTTCGGTTTTGTCAATGAGGATGGTAAACGCTTCCTTGAAGCCGGCGAATATCATATTCTGGTACAAGGACAGACCGTTAAAATAGAACTGATAGACTAAAAATGTAAAGAACAAAAGTGTGTGAAGAGCTGATAGCTAAGTTGGTTTTTACACATATTATATTAACACAGAATCACCATGAAAAAGAAAATAGGAGGCATAGGTTTATGTATGCTTGCATGGAGCATATTAACCTGTGCACAGACAATCACTCCCCAAGCCGAACAACGTGCGAAGGACATTGTATCAAAAATGACTTTGCAAGAGAAAATAGAGTATATTTCCGGATATACCAGTTTTTCTCTGCGTGCCATTCCCCGTTTGGGAATACCTGAAATTAAGTTGGCTGACGGGCCGCAGGGAATTCGTAATCATGCTCCCAAGAGCACTTTATATCCTTCCGGAATACTTTCCGCTTCTACTTGGAACCGGGAATTACTTTATAAGTTAGGGCAAGGCTTGGGACAGGATGCCAAGGCAAGAGGAGTTAATATTCTGCTTGGCCCGGGCGTGAATATCTATCGTGCTCCATTGTGCGGCCGTAACTTTGAATACTTCGGTGAAGACCCTTACTTGACAGGTGAAACGGCGAAACAGTATATCCTGGGAGTACAATCGGAAGGAGTCATTGCTACAATCAAACACTTTGCTGCCAACAACCAGGAATGGAGCCGCCACCATGCCAGCTCTGACATAGACGAACGTACTTTGCAGGAAATCTATTTCCCGGCTTTCCGGAAAGCAGTACAGGAAGCCAATGTCGGCGCCGTAATGAACAGCTACAATCTGTTGAACGGTGTCCATGCCACCGAACATAAATGGTTGAATATTGATGTCTTGCGCAATCTTTGGGGCTTCAAAGGTATTCTGATGTCGGACTGGACTTCTGTATATTCCGCCGTAGGCGCTGCTAACGCCGGACTTGACCTCGAAATGCCGAAAGGACGTTTTATGAATTTGGAGAATCTGTTGCCTGCTATCAAAGCCGGCACAGTGACAGAAGAAACCATCAACCTGAAAGTACAACACATCCTGCAAACTCTGATTGCTTATGGTATGCTGGATAAGGAACAGAAAGACAGCAACATCGCAGAGGATAATCCTTTCTCCCGCCAGACAGCTTTAGAACTGGCGCGCGAGGGTGTAGTCCTGTTGAAGAATGAAGGAAACTTGCTCCCACTGAAAGGAAAGACAGCCGTAATGGGGCCTAATGCAAATTTGATTCCTACCGGTGGCGGCAGTGGTTTTGTCACTCCTTTTTCTACCGTCTCAGTGGCTCAAGGCTTGAAAGAATTGAAGAAAAAGAATCTGTTACTATTGACGGATGATGTGATTTATGAAGATATTGTCCATGAGTTTTATACTGATGCTAATCGTCAGATGAAAGGCTTCAAAGCTGAATACTTTAAAAACAAGACCCTTTCGGGCCAGCCTGAAGTAATACGCACGGAATCCTCTGTTGATTATGACTGGGGATATGGAGCACCTTTGGACGGCTTTCCGACAGATGGATTCTCTGTCCGTTGGACAGCCTGCTACATGTCACAAACTGACGGGCAGTTGAAACTTCATATCGGTGGTGATGACGGTTATCGTCTGTTTGTGAATGACAAGCATATTACAGGAGATTGGGGAAATCATTCATACTCTAGCCGTGAAGTTGAACTGCCGGTTGAGGGTGGTAAGGAATACCGTTTCCGGATTGAATTCTTTGATAATATTTCTTCGGCCATCATTCGTTTTAATGCTTATAGCCTTAATGAGGCGAAACTTCGTCAAGGATTGGCAAAGGTGGATAATGTTGTGTTCTGCACAGGTTTCAATAGTAATACCGAAGGCGAAGGCTTTGACCGTCCGTTTGCCTTGCTTCGCTATCAGGAATTGTTTATCAAGAAGATTGCGTCTATGCATCCCAATGTTGTGGTTGTACTGAACGCCGGTGGCGGTGTGGATTTCACCAACTGGTATGATGCTGCAAAAGCGATTCTTATGGCCTGGTATCCGGGGCAGGAAGGCGGTCAGGCAATTGCTGAAATCCTGACCGGTAAGATTTCTCCAAGCGGAAAGCTACCGATTTCTATCGAGCGGAAATGGGAAGATAATCCAGTGCACGGCAGTTATTACGAGAACTTAAAGGCGGAGATTAAGCGTGTAGACTATTCCGAAGGTGTCTTTGTCGGTTATCGTGGATACGACCGTTCGGGAAAAGAACCTTTCTATCCGTTTGGCTACGGTTTGTCCTATACTACTTTCGCTTATAGTAATATGGCTGCGGAGAAAACGGGTGAGCATCAGGTTACCGTTAGCTTTGATATAGAGAATACAGGTAAGATGGATGCTTCGGAGGTGGCACAAGTGTATGTGCATGATGTACAGTCTTCTGTTCCCCGTCCGTTGAAAGAACTGAAAGGATATGAAAAGGTATTCTTGAAGAAAGGGGAGAAGAAGCGGGTTTCTGTTGTGCTGGATGAGGATGCATTCTCTTTTTACGATATGAATCAACACCGCTTTGTAGTGGAAAAAGGAGACTTTGAGATCTTAGTCGGTCCTGCTTCCAGTCAATTGCCTTTAAAGGCTATGGTTGAACTGTAATGACCGAATGATAAACAAATAAATATAGAATGAAAAAAACACTTTTATTGGGAGCGTCTCTGTTATGTTCCGTTTTTATAATGGCAACAGAGATTCCTTTTCAAAAAGCAGAAATAAAGTCTATCATGCGAAAGGTGGCGGATTGGCAGATTGCCAATCCACACCCCGCTCCTGAACATGACGACTTGAACTGGCCGCAAGGTGCTCTTTATGTCGGCATGGTGGATTGGGCGGAATTGGCTGAAAAAGAAGACAATGATGATACATATTATAAGTGGCTTACCCGTATAGGCCGACGGAATTGCTGGCAGCCGGACAAACGGTTTTATCATGCTGATGACATCGCTGTATCACAGTCCTTTTTGGATTTATACCGCAAGTACAAAGACGAAGCAATGATTATCCCTACGCTCGCCCGTACGGAATGGATTGTCAATCATCCATCCGAAGGTAGTTTCAAGCTGGTGGAGGGAGACTTAAAGACCTTGGAACGTTGGACTTGGTGTGATGCTCTCTTTATGGCTCCCCCTGTATATGCCAAACTGTATATGCTGACCGGAGAGAAAAAATATATCAAATTTATGAATCGTGAGTATAAAGCGACTTATGATTACCTGTTCGATAAAGAAGAAAACTTGTTCTACCGTGACTGGCGTTATTTTGATAAGTGCGAAGCCAATGGCAAGAAAGTCTTTTGGGGACGTGGCAACGGTTGGGTGCTTGGTGGTCTGGTTGAAATATTAAAGGAACTGCCCAAGAAAGATAAGAACCGCAAATTCTATGAGGAATTATTTGTAAAACTGGCTACCCGTGTTGCCGGATTACAGCATCCGGACGGTTTCTGGCATGCCAGTCTTTTGGATCCTGCCTCTTATCCATCACCGGAAACAAGTTGCACTACTTTCATTGTCTATTCCATTGCTTATGGAATAAACGAAGGTTTATTGGATAAGGAAATTTATCTTCCTGTAATGATAAAAGGCTGGAATGCATTAGTCTCGGCTGTGGAACCGAATGGGAAACTGGGTTATGTGCAGCAAATCGGTGCCGACCCGAAGAAAGTGACTCGTGACATGACGGAGGTTTATGGAGTTGGTGCTTTTTTGATGGCAGGCAATGAAATTTACAAAATGGCGAGATAATCTGTTCCCTCTGTGAAGATAGTAGACAATAATCATAAAAACGCTGTACTGTGATGAAAAAAATCTTATTGACATGCATAGCCGTAGCCTGTAGCCTTGTGGCTGTAGCCGAAGAACTGCTCATCGAAGCAGAAAGCTTCAGCCAGCGAGGCGGCTGGGTGCTCGACCAGCAGTTCATGGATCAAATGGGTTCGCCCTATCTCATGGCACATGGCATGGGCATCCCTGTGGTGGATGCTACGGCAGAAATCAACATTCCCCAGGCGGGCACTTACTACGTATATGCCCGTACTTACAACTGGACTTCACCTTGGACCGATGCCGAGGGCCCCGGAAAGTTCCGCCTGGCTTTAGGCGGCAAATTGCTGAAAGCTACATTAGGACATACCGGTAATTCCTGGCAATGGCAATTTGCCGGAAAGACAGTATTGAAAGCAGGGACTACCACCCTTGCCCTGAAAGACCTCACCGGTTTCGACGGTCGTTGCGATGCCATTTACCTTACGACCGATGCGAATACGCAGCCCGCTACCTGGGATGCGGCAGAGACAGCCGCACTTCGTACCCGCCTGCGACAACAACAGCCGGTGCCCGCTCATCAATACGACTTTGTGGTAGTAGGAGGGGGAATAGCTGGAATGTGTGCTGCCGCATCTGCTGCCCGATTAGGTTGTAAGGTGGCATTAGTGAACGACCGTCCTGTATTGGGCGGTAATAACTCGTCGGAGATTCGTGTACACCTCGGCGGTATCATCGAAATGGGACCTAATCAGGGATTGGGGCGTATGATACGTGAATTCGGTCATGAACGTTCCGGCAATGCCCAACCGGGCGACTACTATGAAGACCAGAAGAAGGAAGACTTTATAGAGGCCGAAAAGAACATTACCCTTTATGCTTCTCAACGTGCGGTAGCCGTGAAGATGCAAGGAGACCGCATTGCGTCAGTCACTATCCAGCACATCGAGACAGGCAAACAAACCGAACTTACCGCTCCTCTCTTTAGCGACTGCACAGGTGATGCTACCATAGGCTATTTAGCCGGTGCCGATTGGGCTATGGGGCGTGAAGGTCGCGATGAATATGGCGAGAGCCTTGCTCCCGAGCAACCCGACTCATTGGTGATGGGGGCTTCTATACAATGGTATAGTAAGGATATGAAGAAGAAAACCTCATTCCCTCATTTTGAATATGGCGTGCGCTTTGACGCTGAAAACTGTGAGCCTGTAACTATGGGCGAGTGGAAATGGGAAACGGGTATGAACCGCAATCAAGTCAGCGAAGCTGAACGTGTACGCGACTATGGACTTTTGGTGATATATTCCAACTGGAGCTATCTGAAGAATCACTATAAAGACCATAAGAAGTATGCCAACCGTTCCCTCGACTGGGTGGCGTATGTTTCAGGCAAACGTGAATCACGCCGTCTCTTGGGCGACTACGTACTGTCACAGGACGATATAGACAAGAATGTGGCGCATGAGGATGCTTCGTTTACCACGACCTGGAGCATCGACCTTCACTTCCCCGACAGCGTGAACAGTGTCCGCTTTCCCGGCAATGAATTCAAGTCGGCTACGGTGCATCGTTGGATTCATCCTTATGCCGTTCCCTATCGCTGCCTCTATTCGCGCAATGTGGACAATCTCTTTATGGCAGGTCGTAATATGAGTTGCACCCATGTAGCTTTGGGTACGGTACGTGTGATGCGTACTACCGGCATGATGGGTGAAGTAGTAGGTATGGCAGCCGGACTCTGCCACAAACGTAGTGTAGAGCCGCGCGATATCTATCATCATCACCTGCCCGAACTGAAGCAACTTATGCAAGCGGGTCTGGGCAAACGCGATGTGCCCGATAACCAACGCTTCAACGAACCCAACAAATTGTTGGAAGTTCCGGGAGCTTACATCAAACCGTAGACAAACTATGAGCAAAAAAAATATTATTACGATATTTCTATCGGCAATATGTACCTTGCCGCTTTGGGGAGGACAACAGTATTACGCTTTTCTGAAAGGTGACACGCTACGTATAGGCAATAACTATATGGAACGCGCCATGCTGTGGAATAACGGTGCACCCGTTACCATCAGCCTTACTGACAAGCAACACGGAAAAAACATTCCGGTACAGGGCAAACAACCCGATTTCTCGATTGTGAAAGGTATCCCTACGGATGCCACGCTCACCGTGAACGAGATACCGACGAACGGCATCCACGCCAGTTATCTGCAGGCTACCGTGGCTTGCACTATCGGTTCGCTGAATATAGAGCGTCGCTATCGCATTTATGCAGACTGTCCCGCCATTGCTTGCGACACCTATCTGAAAGGACAAGTGGAACTTTATCAGAATAAGGAGGATAACCGCTCTAACGCTGACCGCAAAAATATAGAGCACACGGCCGATATGGCTACGGGGGTGAAAACTCCCACGCTCGACAGGCTGCAACTATCCGGCAATCATTGGAGTGCCCGCACAATAGAGTTTTTCGACTACACCGATTGGAACGACAATCTGGTGACCGGGCGTACCTGGCTTCCTTACCGTCGCAATACGTATCGTGGTAATTTGCTTTTTGCTCATGACGTAGTTACGCGTCAAGGCTTCTTTTTTTTGAAAGAGGCTCCTAGCAGCAGTACCCAATTACATTATCCGGGTTCTGACTTCGTGGCGGACTTTAGCGATTTTATGGTAGTGGGGCTGGGCATTGCGTCTCATGATGTAAAGCCGGATAGCTGGACCCGCGTTTATGGATGCGTTACCGGCATCTATACCGGCGGCGAGCAAGAAGCGCTTACTGCCTTGCGCCTCTATCAGAAACAACTGCGTCATCATACCGCCGCACAGGATGAGATGATTATGCTCAATACCTGGGGCGACCGTAGCCAGGATGCCAAAATAGATGAGGCTTTCTGTCTGGCAGAACTAGACCGTGCCGCACGCATGGGCATCACCCTCTTTCAACTGGATGATGGCTGGCAGAGCGGAAAAAGCCCTAACTCAAAGACCGCCGGAGGTAGTTTTAAGGATATTTGGAAGAATACCGGTTACTGGACGCCCAACCCCACGAAATTCCCTCATGGTCTGAAACCTATTGTAGAGAAAGGCAAGAAATTGGGTATTCGCATCGGATTATGGTTCAACCCCAGCATACAGAATGATTTTGCCGATTGGCAAAAAGATGCGCAAGCCATTATCGGACTTTATAAGAAGTACGGCATCTGCTGTTTCAAGATAGACGGCCTGCAGATACCTACCAAGACAGCCGAACAGAATCTGCGCCGACTGTTTGATACCGTGTTGGAGCAAACCAACTATGAAGTGATTTTCAACCTCGATGCCACTGCCGGTCGTCGCGGCGGGTATCACTATATGAACGAGTACGGCAACATCTTCCTGGAAAACCGCTATACCGATTGGGGCAACTATTACCCTTATCGCACCTTGCGCAACCTCTGGATGCTGTCTCGCTATGTACCGGCGGAGAAGATGCAGATAGAGTTTCTTAATAAATGGCGTAATGCCGACAAGTATGACGCTGCCGATCCTTTTGCCCCCGCCCGTTACAGTTTCGATTACCTCTTTGCTATCACCTTGGCGGCACAGCCGTTGGCTTGGATGGAGGCTTCGAACTTGCCCGAAGAGGCTTATATTACGGCATCTCTGCTCAAGAAATACCAACCCTTGCAACTCCGGTTTCATCAAGGCGTCATACTGCCTATTGGTGAAGAACCCTCGGGACGCTCGTGGACCGGATTCCAATCGACCGTCTCCGGCACGCAAGGTTATCTTGTTGTTTACCGTGAAGACAACGAGCAAGCTAGGGGGACTATTGACACCTGGCTTCCTGAAGGCAAGAAAGTGGATTTTATCCCTGTGATGGGAAGTGGCAAGAAGTTTGCTGCAAAAGTCGGCGCACAGGGTAGAGTAAGTTTCGAGCTAAATGACAAGAACTCTTTCGCACTCTATCAATACGAAGTAAAACCATAAAAAGGCGGCTATCTGCATTCTACGCTAATAACGAGTGATGTGTTAACTTCTGATTCGCAGAGTAGTATGGTAGGTGGAGAGAAGCATTAATACCTCTGCTGTTGGATGTTAATAGTTGAGTTGTCAGGTATTAATAGCTGAGCGGATAGGTATTAATAGTTGAGATAATGGGTATTAATAGTTTGAGACAATGAGTATTAATAGCTGATAAATGGGATATTAATATAACAACGACAAATGAAATAAAATAGGGAACTATGGTAAAAAGTGTACGTTTTCTTCTTCTCCTGATAGCATTTGTCTCCATGCAGATAGTTGCATGGGGACAGCCGCAGGAAAGACTGGTTCAAGTGCAGGTCACTCCAGACCACACCAATTGGCTGTATAAACCGGGAGAAAAAGTGAAATTCAAAGTAGTGGTATTGAAATGCAATATCCCACAGGATAATCTGGAAGTACGTTATGAGATTTCGGAAGACATGATGAAACCTCATCAGACAGGCAAACAGCCTTTGAAGAATGAAAAGCTTGAAATTAACGCAGGGACTATGAAAAAAGAAGGGTTCCTGCGTTGCCGTGCTTTTGTCACTTGCCAAGGGCGTGAGTATGAAGGCGTGGCTACCGTCGGCTTTTCTCCTGAAAAATTGCAACCGACCACTCCGTTGCCCGTCGACTTTCTGGAATTTTGGAAAAGTACCAAAGAAGCCGCTGAAAAGTGGGCACTGGAACCGATAATGACTTTACTGCCAGAAAGGTGCACGGATAAGGTGAACGTATATCATGTCTCCTTTGCGAACAATGACTATGCGTCCCGTATGTACGGCATCCTTTGTGTTCCGAAGGCTTCCGGGGAATATCCGGCGATTCTGAAAGTGCCGGGCGCAGGCATCCGTGCCTATAACGGAGAAGCCGAACGTGCCGGAAAAGGTTTTATTATTCTGGAAATCGGTATCCACGGCATTCCGGTCAACCTGACGGGAGATGTGTATCACCGGCTTTATAACGGTGCTTTGAAGAATTACCACTCGTTCAATATGGACAATCGGGACAAGTACTATTACAAACGGGTTTATACAGGCTGTGTGAGAGCCATTGATTTCATTTACACACTTCCCGAATTTAACGGTAATCTGGCGACTTTTGGAGGAAGCCAGGGCGGTGCGCTTTCCATTGTAATTGCCGGACTGGATGCTCGTGTCAAGGGATTGGTTTCTTTCTATCCTGCTTTGTGTGATATGGCGGGTTATGCCCACGGTCGTGCAGGCGGTTGGCCGCATCTGTTTAAGGATGAGAAGAACCGGACACCGGAAAAGATTAAAACCATTCAGTATTTTGATGTAGTCAACTTTGCCCGTCAGGTTAAAGTGCCGGGATTTTATATCTTCGGATATAATGACAGAGTTTGTCCGCCTACCACCACTTACTCCACTTATAACGTGATTAATGCTCCAAAAGAACTGTTTGTAGCTGAAACGACCGCTCACTATGCCTATGCCGAACAGTGGAGCGCAGCCTGGAACTGGGTAATGAATTTCCTAAAAAATAAATCGAAATAGGCACGGATTACACGGATTAACACTGTTGTTTTACCTATTCTATTCTAAAAGCCGTGTAATCCGTGCCTGAACTTATTATATACACTAATTATAACAACATACTTAAATGAAAACAGGTGAGAAATTAAGTCTATGTCTATTGTTGCTAATCGCTTTTGCCGGAAGCGTTGCGGCACAGGAGCTGATAACGAATGTATATGGTCGCAACATCCATTCGCTGAATGGTAAATGGAATGCCATCATCGACCTGTACGACCAGGGACAACGGATGAAAATCTATGAAAACCGGCAACCGGAAGGAAATATTGATTTCTACGAATATGCGTTTGAAGGCGGGTTGCGTCTTAATGTTCCGGGAGACTGGAACTCTCAATCACCCGAATTGAAGTATTACGAAGGCACTGTATGGTATGCCCGTCACTTTGATGCCAAACGCTTGGCAGACAAACGCCAGTTCCTTTATTTCGGTGCTGTCAGCTATCGTAGCAAAGTCTACCTGAACGGAAAAGAGATAGCAGAGCACGAAGGCGGTTTTACTCCTTTCCAAGTGGAAGTGACAGACCTGTTGAAAGACGGTGACAACTTCTTGGCGGTAGAAGTGAACAACCGCCGTACCAAAGACGCCATTCCCGCTATGGCATTCGACTGGTGGAACTATGGCGGCATCACAAGAGATGTATTGCTGGTGAAAACTCCCCGGACATTTATAAAAGATTATTTCATCCAATTGGATAAAAACACTCCAGACCGCATCATCGCCCGCGTGCGTCTTTCTGATAAAAAGGCTGGTGAGAAAGTAACAGTTGCCATCCCCGAACTCAAAATCAACGCGGAGCTCACCACCGACGCAGAAGGAAAGGCGGAAACCGTATTGAATGCGAAGAGGCTGCAACGCTGGTCGCCGGAAGAACCGAAACTCTATGGCGTGACTGTATCTTCAAGTGCCGACCGTGTGGAAGAGCAAATCGGCTTCCGCAATATCACCGTGAAAGGAACTGATATTTACCTGAACGGGAAGCCGACATTTATGTGCTGTATCTCTTTTCACGAAGAAATCCCGCAACGTATGGGACGTGCTTTCTCGGAAGCCGATGCGGCCATGTTGCTGAATGAAGCGAAAGCGCTTGGCGTGAACATGATTCGCCTGGCTCATTATCCGCAGAATGAGTACACGGTACGCCTGGCGGAAAAGATGGGCTTCCTTCTCTGGCAGGAGATTCCCATTTGGCAAGGCATTGACTTTACAGACAATGATACCCGTAAGAAAGCGCAGAGGATGCTTTCTGAAATGATTAAGCGTGATCAGAACCGCTGCGCGGTAGGTTATTGGGGTGTCGCCAATGAAACACAGCCTTCCAAAGAACGGAATGAATTCCTTACTTCCCTGCTCGAAACGGGAAAGCAACTGGACACTACCCGCCTGTATGTTGCCGCTTTCGACCTTGTGCACTTCAATAGCGAAAAACAGCGTTTTGTAATGGAAGATTCTTTTACTTCCCAACTGGACGTCGTAGCTATCAATAAATATATGGGCTGGTATCATCCGTGGCCTGTGGAACCGAAAGACGCTATATGGGAAGTAGTGACGGACAAACCGTTGATTATCTCGGAATTTGGCGGCGAAGCATTGTACGGTCAGTCCGGTGATGAGAACGTAGTCAGCTCTTGGAGTGAAGAATACCAGGCACGCTTGTACAGAGACAATATCCGTATGTTCGACAATATCCCGAACCTGCGTGGCGTATCTCCCTGGATTCTGTTCGACTTCCGTTCCCCATTCCGTTTCCACCCCACCAATCAGGATGGCTGGAACCGCAAAGGGCTCATATCCGACCAAGGTATGCGTAAGAAAGCGTGGTATCTGATGAGAGATTATTACATGAAAAAGAGAAATAACCGATAAGTTTAGTTATATTTGAATGTGATGAAGCAATATAAGATTGTAGTGATTTGTATGTGCATACTGCTCCTTCTTGCCGGAGGAGTGTATGCGCAGCAAAAAACGGTCAGGATACTTGCCATCGGCAACAGCTTCTCCCAAGATGCCGTGGAGCAATATCTGCATGAACTTGCCGAAGCCGAAGGCATTTCAACCATAATCGGCAATATGTTTATTGGCGGCTGTTCCCTGGAACGTCATGTGAAAAATGCCCGTGACAATGCTCCTGCCTATGCCTACCGGAAAATCGGTACAGATGGAAAAAAACGGGAAAAGGGTAAGATGTCTTTGGAAACGGTGCTTGCAGATGAAGACTGGGATTACGTCAGCCTGCAACAGGCAAGTCCTTTTTCGGGAATGTATGAGACGTATGAAGCTTCTCTTCCCGAGCTCATAGAATATGTAAAAGCACGCCTTCCAAAGAAAACAAAGCTGATGCTGCACCAAACCTGGGCGTATGCATCTACTTCCAGGCATAGTGGATTTAAAAACTACAACTGCAATCAACTCACCATGTATCAGGCTATTGCCGATGCAGTGAAGAAAGCGGCTAAGGCGAATAAGATAAAGATTGTCATCCCTTCGGGCACTGCCATACAAAATGCGCGCACCTCTTTCATCGGCGACCACCTGAATCGGGACGGCTATCATCTGGATGTGAAGATTGGACGTTATACCGCTGCCTGTACCTGGTTCGAACGCATCTTCAAACACAATGTAGTCGGGAATCCTTATACCCCGGAAGGGCTGGATGAGGCACGAAAAGCTGTTGCTCAGAAAGCTGCCCATGCAGCAGTAAAGCATCCGTATAAGGTAACCGATCTGTCTATTACTAACTAACAATGGACATTGCCGCCCGTCTTGCAGCAGAATCCATGGTATTATAGATGACTTGATTCAAATGTAAATGCAGCACACCAAAGGCGATTTGATTGCTCGTGGCAACCCGATGGTGTACTGCATTTATTTTTCGTATATTGTATGGTTTACTCCATTAAGAACTGGCGTATAGAACAATGGCGTATACCCTCGTAGCTATTTCCGCTGAATGTATCTTCTGTTACCACTATTTTGGGATAGTTGTCCTGTATCTTTAGCAGGTTTCCAAATTCTCTTTCTGCTGTCTTGTCGCTATCTATTTTTAAAGCGACCTGTATATATAGTTTTTCTCCATTCTTTTCTCCGACAAAGTCAATTTCCTTATCTCCGTAATAGCCAACCTTAATATCGTAACCTTTGTATAAAAGGTGGTTATACACTAGATTTTCCAATATTTTGGCTTTGTCTGTAATGCGATATCCGATGACAATGTTCCGGATTCCCATATTTTCGAAATAATATTTCTCTCCTATCTCAAATACGCGTTTCCCAATTAAATCATACCGCTCTACTCGGTGGATAAGGAAAGCATTGTTTAAATATTCTGTATAGCTTTGTATTTGGTTTACTGATATGGCGGTATGTTGTGATTTTAAATAATCACTGATATTCTTTGCCGAGAAGAGATTGCCTATGTTTTCGGATAAAAATTGAATCAGTTTCTCAAGGAACAAAGTATTGCGTAACTTGTATCTACTGACAACATCACGAAATACAATCGTGGAATATACACTCTTCAAATATTCATTGACTGTTTCATCTTCGAGAGGTAGATTTAATAAATAGGGAAGTCCGCCATAACGGCTATATAATTCGTAACTCGTTTCACTTTCAGTTAATCCGTGGAATTCAAGAAACTCAGAATAGGAGAGACTATATATTTTGAATTCGATATATCTGCCACTTAAATAAGTGGCGAGTTCTCCTGAAAGCATCTTGGCGTTACTACCTGTAATGTATATATCATTATCTTCATTGAGTAGGAGCGAACGGATGACTTTTTCAAACCCGGGAATATCTTGTATTTCATCGATAAAGATATAATTCTTAACTTTTTCTTTGCTATGAGAAATGATGTACGAGTGTAAATCTTCTGCTGTTTGTAGAGAACTGAATGTAAAATCTTCAAGATTGACATAGATAATATTCGCATCCGGTTCTTCTGCTAAAATTTCTTCAATAAGTTGGTAAAGGAGGAAACTTTTGCCTACACGGCGTTGCCCTGTTAACACCTTGGCTACTGATTTTTGCATAAAAGGTTTTATTCGGTCAATATAACCTTTTCTTTTTTTGAGGATTCGAGGAAAGTTCATGGGCCTGAAAGTTTTAATTATACCTTAAACTCTTGCGAATATACGGAAAAGTTTTAATTATACCTTAAACTTTCGGAGATTTAATGGAATGTTTTAATCAAAACCCTCTTATTGAACTTTCATGCTATAATCCGCTTTCAGCCGTTTCTGCTTTATCTGTAAACGCTTTGCTGGAAGGAGATAGCGGCTGAAACCGGAAAATATCATCCCTTGCAGGAAGGTACTGTAGGCAAGGGGGAGTGCTTTCAGCGCATTCAGCTTTTCAGGCTTACTAGTAGAGCTATATATTCAGCGTGATGGGTATATATACTCACCATGCTGAATATACATGTCCACCAAGCGGGATCTATAGATCCACCACGTGGGCAAAAGTGAGGTGAAATGTGGGCTTATGGCTGCTTGCGCGTGGGCTCGAACACGCCAGCACGTGGGCTGAACAAAACAGAGCCTGTATTTGGGTAAAACAGAGGCTCTGTTACAATGAAATGCAGGCTCCGTTTTGTTACAACAGAGCCTCTGTTGAAAGTAAATATGGCAAAAGGAACTGGAGTTAAACACTTTTGCTTTCAGGAGTGCTTTCAGCAAAAATCACCGATGAAAAGGGGCTTTTTTAAAGAACTGAAGGCTGAAGGCGGTTTTTATTCTAATAGTTAGTAAGGAATTTGACTGTAACAAGAAAGGGAATCAAGTTTCTTTCTCCATCTTTTATTTTTCATTGCAACAAAAGCATGCTTTCTTATAGGGAATCAGTCCTTTTTACAGTTGAATTCTGAAGGCAGGCATCCGAACTCTTCTTTGAAATATTTAGCGAATTGTTTGGGTGACAGTCCCACTTGATAAGCTATTTGAGAAATGCTTTCCTGACTCTGTTCTAATAATTGCTTTCCTCTTTTTATGCGCAAGACACGGATAAATTCAAGAGGGGACTTGCCTGTTATCGTCATTAGTTTTTTGTATAAGTGACCACGACTCATTCCGACAGTCATGCTTAGGTCTTCGACAGAGAAATCTGTATTGTCCATATTCTCTTCCACTGCTTGTATGGCTCGCTCAATAAGCCTTTCATCAATAGTGCTGATGGTAATCTCGGCAGGAGACACTTCAACTTTTCCGAATCGTTGATGGTTGCGGCTACTCCATTCTAACAGCTTTTGGATACGGAGTAGAAGAATATCCAGATTGAAAGGCTTGGTTATATAGTCATCGGCACCTTCACGCAATCCTTCCAGCATATGTTCCTGGGCGGTTCGTGCAGTTAGTAAAATAACAGGGATATGTGAGTAACGGAAGTCTCCCTTTATCTTATTACATAGCTCCAGTCCGTTCATTATCGGCATACGGACATCGCTTATCACAAGGCTGATATCATGCAGGGCCAATATCTCCATTGCTTTTTCACCTTGTTCGGCCTCATAAACAGTAAATCGGTCTTTCAGGCAGTCAACAATGAATTGTCGGAAATCTTCGTTGTCCTCCACAATAAGTAATGAACGACCTGTTGGCGTTTTTGCTTGCTCCGGTTCTTCCTGTATGTCTGGTCTTTCAGTTGGCGTTGCCGTGGGATTTATGTTCTTGCATTCATGTCGTATGGGGAACATAAATTCAAAGATAGTACCTTGGGGATGATTATCGCGAATTTGAATGTCGCCATTATGGAGAGTAACATATTCTTTGACTATATGCATGCCTATGCCACTGCCGATATAATCAGTGGATGAGTGCTCTTCTTGATAGAAACGGTCGAATATTTTAGCTTTGTTTTCTTCACGTATCCCGATTCCGGTATCCGCCACTTGGATGCAGGCATATTCTCTTTCATCTTTTATGATACGATCCAGCACTACGTTCACGCTTCCGTGATTCACGTTGTATTTGAATGCGTTCGATAATAGATTAAGCATTATGCGCTGCATTTTATTCTTATCAAAGTCTGTTTCCAGATTATCGGTTTTCAATGAAAGGCTGAAGGCAATATTCTTTTTGTCGCCGTACGAATAGAAAGAATCACATACTTCTTTGATGAAATCTGCCAAATCACCGTGGGAAGGATTGAGTTGGGCTTTACCATTATCCAGCCGACGTAAATCAAGCAGTTGGTTGATAACGTCCAGGAGTGCCAATGCATTGCGATGAATCAACTTCAATTCCTTTTTTATGTCTTGTGCCGTATTAGTAGCCAATATTTGCTCAAGAGGAGTGATGATAAGTGACAAAGGAGTGCGCAGGTCATGGCTTACATTAGTGAAAAAGCGTAATTTGGCTTCGTCAATTTCATGCTGCTGCACCGTTTCCATATCACGTTTTTGTTGAAGCAATAATCGACGGTGTTTCCGTTTCATGTGGATAAAGATAAGTGATATGGCACTCACCAACAGTAATGCATAGATGCTATAAGCTATATTAGAAAGCCAGAATGGCGGATACACATTGATGGAAAGTGTAGCACTTGCATCGTTTTCATAATCATGAACCTTCATTACCCGTACTTGAAGTTGATAAGTTCCGGGAGCCAGTTTATTGAAATAAATCCGGTTTCCCTCCAGCTTTGTCCATTCTTCGTTTTTATTGAGTCTGTATTCGTATTGTAGCTTGTGCAGATTGCCATAGTCCATAGCCGAGACTTCCACAGCAAAACTGTTGTCTGAATAGTTCAGGTTGAGGTTGTTAAGCAACTGGATGTTCTTTGTGAGAATGATACGTCCGTTGTGTGCGGGCCTGTTTGCATTGACACACTCATTATCAATATATAAGTCGGTGAATATTACTTGGCGGTCGAAGTAAAACAAGTCATTGCCGCGTGGGATAATTTTTACGTATCCTCCTCCGCCTCCGGCAATTACTTCATTCCTGTGATTGCAGAAGATTGAAAAATTATTGAAAGTAAGGTTACCGATTCCATCCTCTTCATAATAAGGGTGGCAACGGAAGTCGGGCATACTGGTAGCATCGGATTCCACTACTTCCACGTGGGTGATGCCATGGTCTGTAGTGAGCCACATATTGTGAGATGCATCTTCGATAATGGCACGTATATATGAATGGGAAACACCGTTTGCGGTATTCAAATTGATTAACTTATTTTGCTTCGGGCTATACACATTGACCCCTTTCCGTCCGCCTATCCATAGTAGTCCGCGTGAATCTTGATAGATGCAATTGGCGAACTTATCTTGTATCACTTCTTCACCGTCGGCAGTTTGTTCCAATATCGTCATTTCCCGGGTGGAAGTATTCATGTGGTACACTCCGGAACTGGTAGCCACATAAAGAGAATGACCATCAACATATGCCAGGTCGGCAATGTAATTGGTCAGTAAAGTTGAATTACTCATTGTATAATCTTTGAGCATTCCGGAAGGTTCCAGGCAGTAGAGTCCTTGCGAGTAAGTGGCAAACCATAAGTTACCGGCATTATCCTGTGTGATACGACGTATGTATTGAGGCAGTTCCACCGGATTATTTTCCGCCGCTTTGAGCGGAGTGAACTGGCCGTTCTGATAATAAAACGCTCCACCGCCGAAACTTCCCCACCACACTCTGCCTTTGTTGTCATGGAAAGAACAAACAATCAAGTCGGAAGGAATTTCTTTGTTCTTTGATTTATAATAAGTATAGGTGTTTTTATCCTTGTCGTAACTGGCTATGCCTTCACCGTCAAATCCCAGCCATAGTTTGCCCTCTCCGTCTTCGTAGAAACAACTGACATCCTCCAGTTGGGGACAATAATGGTTTTCGAATATCAGATTGTTCAAACCTGAATAGGCTACGCCCTGTTTGCCGGTTCCTATCCATATCACGTCGCGGTTGTCCTTATAGATATAGGTCACGTGATTGTCCGGCAGGGAATATAATTTGTCGACATCCTTGAATAGACGCGTCACCTTGCCCTTTTCTTTATCATACGGGCATATGAATATTCCTCTGCCATCGGTTCCTATCCAGATATTCCCTTTGCCGTCGTCGGTTATTGTGGTAATCATGGTTCGTTCTCTACTGAGTTCCGTTCGGGCGGCAAAGTCAATCCAGTTGTTTTCTGTCAGAGAATAACATTTGACATCCGCGCTGTGCGGGGCGTACACCCAAAGCTGGGAAGAAAAGTCCAGATAAATGTGAGGCACATAAGTGGTATGTATTTCCGTATGAAACAGTTTGGTTATGGATTTATGCATCCAGTCTATGTTAATTACATTTCCATCGGTCATGAGAATGTAACATCTTTTGTTGCGGCATGCCATGTCGGCAATGTTTACGCTGCCCGGAAGTGACTGTTTGTACAGCGTTTCATCGGAGAAGATGTAGTAATACAATGTGTTGTCTGCAACACACCACAGGTTCTTGTCGTCATCTATGAATAATTGCCTGGGGCTTTCAAAGATACCTATCTTGTGCAGAAGAAGCTCCGTTCTGTTATCCAGTTCGTCCATTTCACGGTCATAAAAACAATAGTTAACCGGAGTTTTTATCCATATATTGCCTGCTGCATCTTCTGCTACCCATTCTACGCTATTGTTGTAAGCTCCTTGCCGGAGGGTGGTATAAGTCTTGAAATGATACCCGTCATAGCGGTTCAGGCCATCACGGGTAGCAAACCACATGAACCCATATTTATCCCGTTCTATCGCCTGAATATAATTGTCGGACATGCCTGTTTTTACTCCCAGCTGGTGAAAACTCATTTCGTTTGAAGCGTATGATGCCAGGCTATTCAGCAAGGAGATAAGAAGAAACAAAGGAATTCGTAAGTGTCTTTTCATAATTGTATCTTTTCACGTTGCTAAGTTAAGAATTCCGTTCATAAATCCCTTATCCCGAATGTATCATTTTAGGGGAAGATATGTGTCTTTTGTATCTTTTTCTATCCCGAATCGATTATTCTCCGGTCGGGATACAATTCGGATAGTTTGAAAATCAAATGAGAAATAGGCGGTACTTTTTTATTCGTACATTTGCCACAGTCAAAAGGAAGTCCTTAAATCGACAGAATAAAAACCTATCAAATATTTATATTATGAATCTAAAATCCAGAAAAACAGTATTTATCACAGGGCTCTGCTTGGCATCTCTGGTTAGTGGTGTTCCTCTTCCCGCTAATGCGTCTGCCGACACGACAGCAATGATACAACAGCAATCCGTTAAAATAAAAGGACGGGTGACGGATGCTTCGGGAGAACCGGTGATTGGTGCAAATGTAGTACAGAAAGGTACGACAAACGGAACTATCACTGATTTGAACGGTGATTTTACATTAACCGTTTCGCAAGGGGCGGTTTTACAGGTCAGCTTTATTGGCTATAAGCAGCAGGAAGTATCCTTAAAGAACGGACAGGCCCAGGTGACTGTTGTTCTTAAGGATGATGCGGAACTGCTGGACGAGGTTGTCGTAGTGGGTTATGGTACAATGAAGAAACGTGATTTGAGCGGTGCCGTTTCGCAGATAAAAAGTGACGACCTGATGAAAGGCAATCCTACTGATTTGAGTAAGGGGTTGGCGGGCAAGATTGCCGGTGTGCAGGTGAATCAGAGTGACGGCGCTCCGGGGGGCGGCATCAGTATTCAGATTCGCGGTACGAACTCTTTCTCTACCAACTCACAACCTCTTTATATTGTAGACGGCGTGCCGTTTGATACGGGAGATACCCCAGCCAGTGACACAAATAACAGTCAGAATAAATCAAACCCATTGGCATTTATCAATCCGCACGACATTCAGAGTATTGATGTCTTGAAAGATGCTTCCGCGACTGCCATATATGGTTCCCGTGGGGCGAACGGGGTTGTTATCATAACCACCAAACGAGGTGAGAAGGGAAATGAAAAGGTGGAATTCAGTGCCAACTTTACATTCTCGAAGATAGCGAAACGTATGGATGTGCTCGACGCATTCACTTATGCCAATTATCAAAACGAACAAGTGCTTAATGATTATAAATATAGTAATAAACCTTATGGCAAGCTGCCGTATCCCGGGGCTTGGGAATATCCGGCCTTGCCGGGTGGCGGAAACGATACTTCTGCTGGCAAATACCTGCCGGCACCGGAAGACTTCCTCCGACCGGGTGATTATGTAGATGAATATGGTAACATTTCCTATGTGGGGGTGGCCGACTGGCAGGATTTGATTTATCAGAACGGCTTTTCGCAGGAATATAATATCAGTGTATCGGGCGGTTCGGACAAGGGTTGGCACTCATTCTCCGGTAATTTCCTCAAACAGGACGGTATCATCAAGAATTCCGGTTTTACCCGTTATTCATTACGTTCCAATATAGGCAGGTATATAACCAAATGGTTGGAAATGGGCATGAATACCAGTTTCACACATACTGATACGGATTTCTCGAAGACCAACTCTTCTGATTGTGGTGTTATCCGTTCTGCATTGGTGTTTCCCTCGACGTATGATCCGCAGAAGAATAAGGCGGAAACTGGTGAATTGAGCTGGCTTGCATCTAATCCGTTGGCTTATATAACCAACACAAAAGATAATTTGCGCAGCATAAATGTGTTCAATTCAAGCTATATGGAGGTTAAACTTTTGTCTTTTCTGAAGTTCAGACAGAATTTGGGTATCAGTTATACTAACAATGACCGTGGCATGTACTATGGCCGCGAAACGCAGGAAGGTTCGTCCACTACTAATATCAATGGCAAGGCCGAACAGTCAAGCAACTGGTGGTTGGGAATCACCGCCGAATCACTGCTGACGTTCGATAAGACGTTCGGTATCCATAGCGTTAATGCGGTGGCAGGTTTTACGGCAGAGAAATCCAGTTGGGGAAGCAAAGCAATGTCGGCCACGGGATTTCCCAACGACATCACTCAGGATTTCGATATGAGTTTGGGAGCTAATCCGGGCAAATTGAGGTCTGACAGGGGAGATGCAGCTTTAGCTTCATTCCTGGCACGTGTCAATTACACTCTCATGGATAAATATATCCTTACTGCATCCTGTCGTGCTGACGGTTCGAGTAAGTTTACCGATAAGAACAAGTGGGCTAGTTTCCTTTCTGGAGCTGTTGCATGGCGTATGTCGGAAGAGAAGTTTATCAAAGATTTGGGGATATTCAGTAACTTGAAGTTGCGCCTGAGTTATGGTGAAACGGGTAACCAAGGTATCGGAAGTTATCGTACGCTGCCAATGCTTAATATGGCAAACTATCCTTTTGGCGGGGCTATCAACAGCGGCTTTGCCGAAGTGGACTGGAGAGGCCCGGTTTCCGATGACTTGCGCTGGGAGACGACTGCCCAATATAATGTGGGAATTGATATGGGATTCTTGAATAACCGTATTAACCTGACGGTGGATTATTATCATAAGAAAACACGCGATTTGCTTCAGGATGTGAAAATCCCTTCAAGTACCGGCTTCGGTAGCATGATGGTCAATAGCGGACACATCACTAATGAAGGGCTTGAACTGACCGGTAAGTTCTATGTGTTGCAGAATACACCGCTGAAATGGAATATCGATGCGAATATCTCGTTCAACCGCAACAGGATTGGCGGACTGAAAGCAGACCAGTTTGCGCAGAAATTATGGAGTTCGGCTGATGAGGTGTTCATACAGCGCAACGGTTGTCCTATCGGGGCTATATATGGTTATGTAGAAGATGGATTCTATGATAATCTGGCAGAGGTGATGGCTTCGCCCAGTGCAGATATCCGCGCAAAAGGCGCCGGTATGATTGGTGAAATAAAATACAGGAACTTTGATGATAATCCCGATATTACTTCGGCCGACCGGGTGATTATCGGAGATACGAATCCTGATTTTGTTTATGGACTTACCAGCAACTTCGAGTGGAAGGGCGTTACATTGAGCTTTTTCCTGCAAGGAAGTCAGGGAAACGACATTTTCAATGGCAACCTGATGGATATGAAGATGGGGAATGTGGGTAATATCACCCATGAAGCCTATAATACCCGCTGGACAGAAGCCAATGCCGCCCAGGCAAAGTGGCCGAAAGCCGTTTCGGGCTACGAACGTAATATGCTTATCTCTAACCGTTATGTAGAAGACGGCTCTTACTTGAAGCTGAAAAGCTTGAATATCGGGTATGTCTGGAAACCTAATTTCAAAGGTATCAGCAATGTCAATGTGTATGCCAGCGCAACCAATCTCTTCACCATTACCGGCTATAGCTGGTTCGACCCCGAAGTGAATGCTTTCGGTTCGGATGCCTCCCGGCGTGGTGTTGATGTGTATTCCTATCCCAGCAGCCGCACATTCTCATTGGGCATAAAAGTAGATTTTTAAGATGATAAACAATTAAATGTAACTCCATGAAACTGAAAAAAATATATATCCTGTTATCTCTTTCTTTAGCAGGCATGACAACTTTCTCCGCTTGCCAGGATTTCTTGAGCGAAAAGCCATATTCTTTTGTGGGCCCGGAAGAGGTGGGCAACGATGATGCTGCAGTCAGCCAATGGGTGACCGGCGTGTACAGTAAATGGGCGGACGATATGTTCCGTTGGGGGAATTTCCCCCGCGTGCTTGATATGGACTGTGACTATGCTTCCGGCCCTGACTGGGCATTCAGCAATGCAGGTGCCGGCAATTATCAGGGAGATGATGTGACCAATACCATTTGGAAGGGTTGCTATAACTTGATTAATCGCGCTAATGTGGCTATTAAATATATCAATGCAATCACGGGTGCCGATGAACGGGTAAAGACGAACGGTCTGGGTGAGGTGTATTTCCAAAAGGCTTTTGCCTATTTTATGCTGGTAAAGGCGTATGGTGAGATCCCGTTGTTTGACAGGGCTGTCACGGACGGGACGGGATACAACAATCCTCGCCGTCCGATAGCCGATGTCTATGCTGAAATAGTTCGTCTTTTGGAAGAGGAAGCCATTCCCCGTCTTTATAAGAATACGGATGCGGAGTATCAGACAGGACATGTATGTGCAGGAACAGCTGTCGGACTGCTCGCTAAAGTATATGCAACCATGGCTTCCGGTGCACTTCCTGCAGGTGAGAAAATGACAGTGATGACCGGTTCGTCTTATTCATACAATGGTGACGATAAAGTCTTGGATATGCCTGTAAGGCGGGAGTTTGTAAAGACTCAGGTGAAAGGTTACGAGAGTTTCGATTGGAGGGATTGCTATGAAAAAGCTGCCAAATGGGCGGGATATCTGCTCTATCCTACTCCGGACAACAACTACGGCAGCCATGACCTGCTTCCTTATGACCAACTGTGGAAGCGTTCCGGACTGGGGCAAAGTACCGAACACCTGTTTGCCTTGCAAGGTGCCAACGGTGATGAACTTTATGGAAACAGTATCTTTGAATGGTACAATGGGATTGACAATGGACGCGGTGTAGTGGCCAGCGGTCTGTATATCGGCAACCGTTATCACTGGTATACTCTGTTCACCTCTCAGGATTACCGTGTCACACAAGGAGTGAAACATCGTTTTATAGTAAGCTATCAGGACGAAGAGGGAAAACCGAAGAGCGGCTTTTTCTATCCGAATACGCCGGAGTACGTGCTGAAGGCCACAGGCTATGATGCTAACGGAAATTATGTGGCAGAACCGGAAGCTCCCTACAACGACGGACGTAACTATTACTTTAACGTATCGAACGAGTGTCTGGCATTCACCAACAAATATGCAGACGTTACAGACGCCACACAGAAAAAATCGGATGCCTACTGGCCTTTCCTTCGTCTGGCTGACATCGTGCTGATTTACGCAGAAGCGAAATGTGAATTGGATAATGGAGTATCTTCGGAGGCTATCAGTGCATTGAATAGGGTACGTATCCGTTCGAATGCCACTCTTGCATCAAGTTCCGGTGATGGAGCCATTGCTTCCAAACAAGCCCTGCGTTCCGCCATTTTTGAAGAACGTGCCAAAGAACTTGCGCTGGAAGGAGACAGGCGATGGGATTTGATTCGTTGGGGAATCTATGTGGAAGTGATGAACTCTATCGGCGGAATCAACAAGGACGGTTCTCAAACCCACTACGATGAAGCCGGTGTGAACAAACATCGTGAACAGCGTCATTTGCTCTTTCCATTGCCTTCTGATGAGGTTTCTACTAATGAAGCGATTGACAGCAATAATCCGGGTTGGAGTTAAAGTGCCTTCCCTATTCTAGAATAAAGTCAGAAATTTAAAATCAATATTTCATGAAAAGATTATCTTTCAAATCCATAACTCTTATGTGCTGTATGGCGTTGAGCTTTGGTGCTTGTCAGGACATAGTGACCTATAATGATAATTATGATGACGAAATGGCGTCAAGCGGTGCCCCCGTTATTGACGCTGTGTATGACTCCAAAGACAGGGATAAATTGTTGCCAATCACTGACGGAAATCTGGAGCAGATGATTGTACTCGACGGTTCCAATTTAAGCCGTGTGAGGAAAGTGATGTTCAATGATGTTGAACTTCCTGTCGGTGAGGTATATGCGACTGCCAGCAGTGCCTATCTTCCCATTCCCCGTCAGATTCCGTTGGAAGTGAATAATAAGCTCTATTATGAAACGGAGTTGGGAAGTACCACTTATGATTTCACGGTGTCTGTACCCTTGGTTCAGGTGGACGGTCTATATAATGAGTTTGCTCTTCCCGGCACATCTGTACAGCTGAAAGGTAAATACTTCGACCTCTATGGGTTCGGAGGCGCGAATTCCACTTCTACTGTCAAAATGAATGGTGTCGAGCTTGAGGTAGATTCCATCTCGGACAAATATATGTCAGTTGTCATTCCTGAAGATGCTCAGGATAACTCTGTCATCGAAGTGAGTTATATGGGAGCGGGTTCTGTTGCACATACCGAAAAAATCCCTTATCGTATGACGGATGCGATTATCTGGAACCTTTCTCATCCTGATGATTACGGACTCTGGGCAGGCAAAGAACTTATCATCAATGAAGCAGGCGACAATGAGCCCGAAATTCTCTATGGACCTTATTTTAGGGTAACCGGCAGTTATGGTGCCTGGAATTGGACGAATCTTGTTTGCGGAGGATTCAACTGTCCGGCTGATGTGGCGGCAGCTCCTGCCGATTACAATTTTAAGTTTGAGGTTTACTCTCCTACGGGACATCCGTTCTACGATTCGGCTGGATATGGCTATCTGATTCAGCTTAATAATGGCAATTATCCGTGGAATCCTTCTGCGAATGGCAGTTTCAATACTTACGGGAAGTGGTGTACTGTTTCGATTGATTTGCAGACCGTGTCGGGTAATGCTTTCTCGGAAGGATGGACAGGGTTGTCATTCATTCTCCAACCTAATTCGGATTGGAACGTAGACCACAGTTTCGCCAATATCCGTATTGAGAAGAAAATCCGGTAAATGATTATAGAAAATAGGTATGAAGAATATATATAACTTTTTGATTTATTTCATCTTTTGCGGCATAGGAGCAGGATGCTCTTCCTCGTCCGGGGAAGACTTTCCGGCTCCGGAGTCGGAACCGGTGGACAATTCATTGATAAAGAAAGAACTTTGCACCGAAGGTGCATCCGTTGAGGCTAAGAAAGTGTATACATATCTGAGAAACTGCTGGGGGAGAAAAACTTTGAGCAGTACAATGGCGAACGTGACATGGAACGTCAATGAAGCAATATGGGTAAACCGTCAGACCGGGAAGTATCCTGCCATTGCCTGCTTTGATTACATGAACCTTCCCGCTTCACCGGCCGACTGGATTGATTATAATAAGATATCGGTTGTTGAAGACTGGTGGAATGCCGGAGGATTGGTTGCTGCTTGCTGGCATTGGAATGTGCCGGTCACGGAAAATAGCAGTGAGTATAAATGTATGATTAGTGAAACGGATTTTGACATCACCAAGGCATTGCAGGAGGGAACCCGGGAAAATGAAATCATTAAAGCCGATTTGGAAGAATTGGCGGGTTACTTACTGCTTTTGAAGCAGAAGAATATTCCTGTAATTTGGAGACCGTTGCACGAAGCTGCAGGCAAATGGTTCTGGTGGGGGAAAGATGCAGCTTCATACAAACGGCTCTGGAAACTCGTATATGAGACTTTCAAGCAGAAAGGGCTGAACAATCTTATCTGGGTATGGACTAGTGAAACGAACGACAGGGACTGGTATCCTGGTGATGCATACGTGGATATTATCGGACGGGACGTGTACCACAAGACCAGCGCTGCCGGACTGGCAACGGATTTTGATGCACTAAAAAAAGCTTTCCCGGACAAGCTGATTGCACTTAGCGAATGTGGTGATGTGGCAACCATAGACAAGCAACTGGCAGCCGGAGCCCAATGGGCATGGTTCATGACTTGGTATGATTATGAAGTGACAAAGGACACTACTGCGCCTGTTTTTAATTCCGGACAGCACGAACATGCCGACAAGGCTTGGTGGAACAACGCTTTCGGCCAGCCTGGTGTGATTTGCCGTAGTGATTTGCCTTCGTTTAAATAACAGACTATTCAACTTTTATGATGAAATATATTATTCTGACTATTAATGCGATATTTTGCCTCCTCTTGCCGACTGCATGTAGCGGAAGTGGAGAAACCGGTGAAAAAACTCCGGAAACAGTTGCCTTGTTGCAAAACTTGAAACAGGCGGAACGGAAAGGCATCCTTTTCGGTCATCATGATGATACTGCTTACGGAATAGGTTGGGAAGGAGATAAGGGTCGTAGCGATGTTAAAAGTGTCTGCGGTGCCTATCCGGGGGTGATGTCTTTCGATTTGGGCGAGATTGAACTCGGAGGAACACATAATCTTGACAAAGTATCCTTTGCGCATCTTCGTGAATATATTATCGAGCAGTATGCCCGTGGCGGCATGATTTCGCTCAGTTGGCATGTACGTAATCCGAAAACGGGCGGTGACTCATGGGATGTGACCGATAGCACCGTAGTGGCTTCTGTCATGCAAGGGGGAGAGAACCATGTGAAAATGCTCGAATGGATAGACCGTGTGGCCGATTTCCTGCTTTCGCTGAAGACAAAGGAGGGTGTACTCATTCCTGTGGTGTTCCGCCCTTGGCATGAACATACCGGAAGCTGGTTTTGGTGGGGAAAGGATTTGTGCTCTTCGGAACAGTACAAGACCCTTTGGCGGATGACTAATGACCGTTTGCGTCTGAAGGGAGTGAATAATGTGCTGTTAGCTTACTCTCCGGGAATGGAATCTGATACGGTTGAGGAATATCTTGAACGCTATCCGGGGGATGATATTATAGATGTTCTCGGTACGGATGTATATCAGTTTGAACGTTCCCAGTATATCAAGCAATTGAACAAGATGCTGACGATTCTGACCGAGGCGGGCAAGAAGCACGATAAGCCTATTGCCCTGACCGAAACAGGATTGGAAGGCATTCCCGATTCTTTATGGTGGACAGGGACTCTGTTGCCTGTCATTGAGAAATATCCCCTCAGTTATGTACTGGTTTGGCGTAATGCGCGTGAAAAGTCCACTCATTATTATGCTCCCTATCCCGGACAAGTATCTGCCGATGATTTTGTGAAATTCAGTCGGTCTCCGAAAATATTGTTTGTCGGAGACAATTTTGAACTCTATAAATAAGGAAACATGATGAAGAACCTGATTAGAATCTGCCTGTTTACTATGCTTTTGTTTGTAACAGGAGACCTGGCTGCCCAAAATATACATTTGTCAACCCCTCGTACCTCACTGGTGCTCTCGGCTCCGGCGGGAGGAGAGTTGAAGTATGTATATTATGGCAGTAAGCTTACTGAAAATGACTGTCGCGAAGTTTATAATGCACCTACCATGCAACATGGGGCTTATCCGGTATATGGTATGAACTGCCCGGGTGAGTCGGCGCTGGCAGTGACTCATGCCGACGGAAATATGACTTTGCAAATGGAAGTGGCTGGTACGGAAATAAAGAACACTGACGGAGCAGTTACTGCTGTCATTAAACTGAAAGACAAGGTCTATCCGTTTTCTGTGAATGTGTGCTACAAGGCCTACTCCGATGTCGATATCATAGAGACTTGGACGGAGATAGCCCATGCGGAGAAAAAGAACGTTATGTTACGTAAGTTTGATTCGGCTTTTCTGCCTGTGAGAAGGGGAGATGTATGGTTATCAAGTCTGTATGGCTCATGGGCCAACGAGGGAAGGCTTGTGCAGGAACCTCTTGAACCGGGCATGAAAGTGATAAAGAACCGGGACGGTGTGAGAAATTCACATACGGCACATGCCGAGGTGATGTTCTCGCTTGACGGGAAACCTCAGGAGAACTATGGCAATGTCATTGGTGCAGCTCTTTGTTATGGCGGAAACTACAAACTGCGCATTGATACGGACGATAGTGAATATCACCAGTTTTATGCCGGCATAAATGAAGAAAATTCAGTTTATAACTTGAAGAAAGGAGAACTTTTCATAACTCCGGCTTTAGCATTGACTTACAGTGCTGAAGGGTTGAGCGGATGCAGCCGTAACTTTCATCGTTGGGCGCGCAAATACAAACTGGCGCATGGAAATTCTCTCCGTAAAATATTGCTGAACAGTTGGGAAGGAGTGTATTTTGATATCAACGAGAACGGTATGAACCAGATGATGGGAGATATCGCATCTATGGGCGGTGAACTGTTTGTGATGGATGACGGGTGGTTTGGCGATAAATACAAACGTAACTCTGACAATTCTTCATTGGGCGACTGGAAGGTGGATACCGGGAAGCTGCCCGGTGGTATCCGTAAATTGGTGGACGATGCCCGCCAATATAAGGTGAAGTTCGGTATATGGATTGAACCGGAAATGGCCAATACCACTAGTGAACTTTACGAAAAACATCCGGAATGGATATTGAAAGCTCCCTTGCGCGAACCGGTATTGGGGCGTGGAGGGACGCAGGTGGTGCTTGACTTGGGTAATCCGCAGGTGCAGGATTTCATATTCAATCTTGTAGACACTTTGATGACCAATTATCCGGAAATAGATTACATCAAATGGGATGCGAACATGGCTATTATGAATCATGGGTCGGACTATCTGCCGAAGGATGAACAAAGTCATCTGTATATTGCCTATCATCGGGGATTTGAGAATGTTTGCCGCCGGATACGTGCCAAATATCCGGAACTCACCATACAGGCGTGTGCCAGTGGAGGCGGGCGTGCCAATTATGGAGTGCTTCCTTACTTTGATGAGTTTTGGGTGAGTGACAATACGGATGCGTTGCAACGAATTTATATGCAATGGGGAGCCTCTTATTTCTTTCCGGCTATAGCTATGGCTTCACATATCAGTGCTGCGCCCAATCATCAGACTTTCCGCACCATTCCTTTGAAATACCGTATCGATGTGGCTATGAGCGGTCGTTTGGGAATGGAAATACAGCCCAAGAATATGACAGGCGAAGAGAAAGAGCTATGCCGTAAAGCTATTGCTGATTATAAAATGATTCGTCCTGTGGTACAGTTGGGAGATATTTACCGGTTGCTTTCTCCGTATGACAGGCTGGGGGCAGCTTCGCTGATGTATGTTGCACCGGAAAAAGAGAAGGCTGTGTTCTATTGGTGGAAGACCGAGCATTTTTGCAATCAGCATTTGCCGCGTACCAGGATGGCGGGGCTTCATCCGGATAAGATTTATAAGGTGACCGAGCTGAACAGGATAGACAACCAGCCTCTGGATTACGAAGGAAAAGCTTTCAGCGGCGCGTATCTGATGGCGAACGGGCTGGAAATGCCTTATAATCACAAAGTGGATTACCATAAGTTGAGTGATTATTCCAGTCGGGTACTTTATCTGGAAGAGGTTAAGTGAATATATATAAGAGAATAACGACATTTAATTTGACGATTGATATGATTACATTTAAAGAGAAGTTGAATACTCTGTTTGATGATTACAATAAACTGATTACCAGCAAGAATGTGCCTTTGGAAGACGGTAACGGTATTCTCACCCGTTATAAGTATCCGATACTGACGGCTGCCCATACTCCTGTCTTCTGGCGTTATGATTTGGATTCTGAATCCAACCCTTATCTGATGGAGCGTATCGGCATGAACGCTACATTGAATTCCGGCGCTATTAAATGGAACGGCAAGTACCTGTTGGTAGTACGTGTGGAAGGTGCCGACCGTAAATCGTTTTTTGCGGTGGCCGAGAGTCCTAATGGCATTGACAATTTCCGTTTTTGGGATTATCCTATTACGATGCCCGAAGATGTGATTCCGGCTACCAATATTTATGATATGCGCCTTACGGCGCATGAAGACGGCTGGGTGTACGGCATTTTCTGCGCGGAAAGACATGACCCGGCAGCGCCGGCGGGCGACTTGTCGTCGGCAACTGCCACTGCTGCCATAGCTCGTACCAAAGATTTTGTGAACTGGGAGCGGCTGCCTGATTTGAAGACCGGAAGCCAGCAACGCAATGTCGTGCTTCATCCCGAATTCGTCAATGGGAAATATGCACTTTACACCCGTCCGCAGGACGGATTCATCGATGCCGGAAGCGGAGGGGGAATCGGCTGGGCATTGGTGGACGATATGACTCATGCGGAGGTAAGAGAGGAAACGATTATTGACCGGCGCTATTATCATACCATCAAAGAGGTGAAGAACGGAGAAGGACCGCATCCTATCAAGACTCCTAAAGGGTGGCTGCATCTGGCACATGGGGTTCGCGGATGTGCCGCCGGGTTAAGGTATGTTCTTTATATGTATATGACTTCTCTTGAAGACCCGACGCGTGTGATAGCTTCTCCTGCCGGGGCAATCATGGTTCCCGAAGGCGGGGAGCGTGTGGGAGATGTTTCGAATGTACTGTTTTCCAATGGCTGGATTGCAGATGAAGACGGAAAAGTATTCATTTATTACGCTTCGAGTGATACACGTATGCATGTGGCAACTTCTACCATAGACCGATTGGTGGATTATTGTCTGAATACTCCGCAAGACGGTTATTCTTCATCTGCTTCTGTGGAAATACTGAAACGCCAGATTGCGAAAAACCTGAAATTGATGAGTTGATGCACAGCATCCTTAAATAACGGTCTACCATGATAAAACTAAAAGAAAAGATTGGCTACGGTTTGGGAGACATGGCTTCCTCTATGTTCTGGAAGTTGTTCGGCTCTTATCTTATGATATTCTATACGGATGTATTCGGGATGTCTGCAGCCGTTGTGGGGACTATGTTCCTCGTCACTCGTGTATGGGATTCGGCATTCGATCCTATTGTCGGAATCATTGCCGACCGCACTCATTCACGGTGGGGGAAGTTCCGCCCTTATCTGCTATTTCTTGCTTTTCCGTTTGCCTTCATCGGAATCCTTACTTTTACTACTCCCGAATGGAGCATGACGGCGAAGATTGTATATGCTTATATTACTTACTCACTGATGATGATGGTTTATTCTGCTATCAATGTGCCTTATGCTTCTCTGTTAGGTGTAATGAGTGCCGAACCGCACGATCGCAATGTACTGTCTGTCTACCGCATGGTATTTGCCTATTTGGGCAGTTTCATCGCATTGCTGCTGTTCATGCCTATGGTGAATGCTTTTAGCGAGGGACATGGTGAGCAATATGGTTGGGAAATGGCTGTAACTGTGATTGCTGTCATGTGTACTGTCTTTTTTATCGGTTGTTTTGCTTTGACCCGTGAGCGTGTGAAACCTATAAGGGAGAAGCAAGCCCCGCTGAAAGATGATTTGAAAGATTTGTTGCACAACCGTCCCTGGTGGATTTTGTTGGGAGCGGGTATTGCTGCCTTGATTTTCAATTCCATTCGTGACGGTGCCACTGTGTATTATTTCAAGTACTTTATTGTAGAAAACAGTAATGAGCCGGTTACTTTTCTAGGTATCCCATTTGTATTAAGCGGACTGTACCTGGCTATTGGACAGGCGGCTAATATTATCGGAGTGGTTTTGGCCGCTCCGGTCAGTAACCGTATCGGGAAGAAAAGAACTTATATGTGGGCTATGGTAGTTGCAACGGTGCTCAGTATCGTTTTCTACTGGTTCGATAAAGAGAATCTCGTACTCATTTTTATTTTCCAGATACTTATCAGTATTTGTGCCGGCAGTATTTTTCCTCTTTTATGGAGCATGTATGCCGATTGTGTAGACTATTCCGAACTTAAAACGGGTAACAGGGCTACCGGACTGATATTTTCTTCTTCATCCATGAGCCAGAAGTTCGGGTGGGCAATCGGCAGCGCTGTCACTGGCTGGTTGTTGGGGTACTTCGGTTTCCAGGCGAATGTGGTGCAAAATGACCAGGCTATTAATGGTATCAGGATGTTTCTCAGCTTTTTGCCTGCCATAGGTACCTTATTGAGTATTTTATTTATCAGCATGTATCCGCTATCCGAAAGAAGAATGAAAGAAATCATCGGGGAACTGGAACAGAAGAGAAACCAACATTAAACATTTAGGATTATGGAAACTACTATTGAACGCCTGAAAGAGGAGGTGCAACAAGTGCTTACCACTAATATTCTCCCTTACTGGATAGAAAAAATGCAGGATAGAGGGAATGGAGGATTTTACGGTCGCATCACAGGGCAGGAATGTTTGGTTGCTGAAGCGGAGAAGGGAGCTGTCATGAATGCACGCATCCTGTGGACGTTCTCTGCTGCTTACCGCCTGTTGCATAAGACCGAATATCTGGAAATTGCCACTCGCGCCAAACGTGAAATAATCGACCGCTTTTATGATACACAATTTGGAGGAGTTTATTGGAGCATAGATGCTCATGGGCAGCCTTTGGATACAAAGAAGCAGGTCTATGCTATCGGATTTGCTATTTATGGACTGAGTGAGTATCATCGGGCAACGGCGGACGACGAGGCTTTGGAATATGCTGTCCGCCTTTTTCATGACATCGAATTGCATTGTTTTGACAAAGGAAAAAATGGGTATTATGAAGCGTTTTCCAGAGAATGGGGAGAAATAGCAGATATGCGTCTCAGTGACAAGGATGCTAATGAACGCAAAACGATGAATACTCATTTGCATATTCTTGAGCCTTATACCAATCTTTTCCGGATATGGAAGGATGAAATGCTGAAAAGCCGGTTGCATAATCTTATCCGTTTGTTCATTGATGAGATTATGGATATGGACACAAGGCATCTGCAACTTTTCTTTGACGACAACTGGCGAAGCAATTACCATATTATATCTTACGGTCATGATATTGAAGCGTCGTGGCTTATTCATGAGGCGGCACTCGTACTTGCTGACCGCCAACTATTGACCGAAATAGAAATGTATATCGTTGAGATGGCTGAAGCTGCTGCGGAGGGCTTTCTTTCCGACGGAGGAATGATTTACGAATTACGGACTGACAGTTCGTCTATTGATGCCGACCGGCATTGGTGGGTACAAGCTGAAACAGTGGTAGGATTCATGAATCTATATCAACATTTCGGTGACAAGCTATCTTTGTCACGTGCTGTCCGGTGTTGGGAGTTCATCAAAAAGTATTTAATTGATTATGCAAATGGAGAATGGTACTGGAGCCTTTCGGCTGATGGGACTGTCAACCGTGAGGATGATAAAGCCGGATTTTGGAAATGTCCTTACCATAACGGGCGTATGTGTATGGAGATAATGGAGCGCTTTTGATTTCATTGCAACCGTTTAGTTCCAACCCTGTTTGGAACTGTTTGTTTCTCGGCGTGAAACACTTTGTTTCCCTGCTTGAAACATTTCGTTTCTCGGTGAGAAACAAATGGTTTCATGGCATGAAACAAATCACGGCTTGTGGGGTGACGCCCAGTATGCTGTGGGATGACTGAAGATGACCTTTAAGCAAACTTGAGGTGTATTTATAATGAAAGCTGGAGAAAGGGATTGTTTTATCTTTCCTCCAGCTTTTATATTATTGATGAGCAGTGAATTACTTCACTTCCCAAGTCTCATTAGTCATCAACAGCTCCTGGAAATTGTGATATTTCTTCTTGCCTTTGATTTCTTCGATTTGTTCAACGACAGCATCATTGTAAGTCGGAGCGTCTACATCACGGATTACACCGAGCGCAATCGGGAAGTCGGGACCTTCCATCAAAGCCAGTTTCAGTTGCAGTGTATTGTCCTGACAGTGTGCGTCGTGGATAAGGATATCTTTTTCTGTGATACCGTTCTCACCCAGTTTCACTACTTTCAGCCCGAAGCCTTCCTGCATCAATCCGAATTCCTTGTTTTCGCCGAACAACATCGGTTTGCCATGCTCCAGATAGATAGCATTCTTGGCACGTCCTTCTTTGGTGGCAACGCTGGCGTGAGTTCCGTCGTTGAAGATCACGCAGTTTTGCAGAACTTCTACAACAGAAGCACCTTTATGGTTGGCTGCTGCTTTCAATACTTCTACCGAAGCGGCACCATCTACTGCAATACAGCGTGCGAAGAAGCGTCCGCGGGCGCCGAATGCCAGTTCAGCGGGACGGAAAGGATCTTCCACGGTTCCGTAAGGAGAAGACTTGGTTACAAGTCCGCGTTCCGAAGTCGGTGAATATTGTCCTTTTGTCAGACCATAGATACGGTTGTTCAACAGAATCATATTCAGGTCGATATTACGGCGTAAAGCGTGGATGAAGTGGTTACCACCGATTGCCAGACCGTCACCGTCGCCGGAAATCTGCCAGATAGTCAAATTTGGATTGGCTACTTTAGCTCCTGTTGCAATAGCGGCTGCACGTCCGTGGATGGTGTGGAAACCATAGGTATTTACATAATAAGGCAGACGGGAAGAACAACCGATACCCGAAATTACGGCAATATCGTGCGGAGCTGTTCCCAGTTCGGCCATGGCTTTGTGCAGTGAATTCAGGAAAGCGTGGTCACCGCATCCCGGACACCAGCGTGGCTGACCTGATTTATAATCTTGTACGGTATATACTTTATCGCTCATCTTTTATTCCTCCAATAATTTAGTGAATGCATCTATCAATTCTCTCGTGACGAAAGGCTGTCCTTTCACCTGGTTGAACTGGCTGATGTTCAATCCGGGCACTTTCATGCGCAAGTAACCTGCAAATTGTCCCAGATTCTGTTCAGCTACCACGATTTTCTTATATTTACGCAACACATCGGCAGTGTTCTTCGGCAGCGGATTGATGTATTGGAAGTGAGCGAAAGCCACTTTCTTTCCATGTTCGCGCATATAGTCCATAGCCAGACGGAGATGTCCGTAAGTACCGCCCCAGCCAACAATCAGCAAGTCTGCGTCCTCGTCACCCAATACTTCGAGTTCGGGGATATAGTCTGCAATCTTATCCACTTTGGCCTGACGCAGATGAACCATCTTATTGTGGTTTTCCGGTTCGGTAGAGATAACGCCTGTTTCGTTGCTCTTTTCAAGACCACCGATGCGGTGCATGAATCCTTCAGTTCCCGGAGTAGCCCAGTAGCGTACGCCTGTTTCCGGATTACGTTGGTAAGGAGTCCAGTTGCCGGCCATATCCGGGGTCACATACGGAGGATTGATGGCAGGATATTCATCCAGGTTAGGAAGTTTCCATGCGGCAGAACCGTTAGCTACGAAAGCATCAGTCAGCAATACAACCGGAGTCATGTGTTCCAAGGCAATCTTGCATGCCATATAAGCGGCGTCGAAACAGTTGGTCGGCGATGTTGCAGCGATTACAGGCATCGGGCTTTCGCCGTTGCGTCCGTAAAGGGCTTGTAATAAGTCGGTCTGTTCTGATTTAGTAGGAAGACCGGTAGACGGACCGCCACGCTGTACATTGACAATCACCAATGGAAGTTCACCGATTACAGCAAGGTTCATCGCCTCACTCTTCAGGCAAACACCGGGGCCGGAAGTCGTAGTCACTGCCAAAGCACCGGCAAAAGCGGCACCAACTGCAGAAGCACAACCGGCTATTTCATCTTCGCACTGTACGGTTTTGACTCCCAATGATTTATGTTTAGCTAATTCGTGCAGAATATCAGTAGCCGGAGTGATAGGATAAGAACCCAGGTAGAGCCCCAGACCTGCTTTTTCAGCTGCGGCAATCAGTCCGTAAGCGGTTGCTTTATTACCGTTGATATCTGTATAAAGTCCTTTTGATTTCGGAGCTTTGCTTTCAATCTTATAAGTAGAGACAGAAGCATGAGTGTTTGCTCCGTAGTTGAAGCCATCGTTCAATACCTTAATATTAGCTTCTGCTATTTCGGGTTTCTTGGCGAATTTCTCGCGCAGCATTTTTTCAGCAGCAGCAAGGTTACGGTTGAACAACCAGCAAACCAATCCGAGTGCAAACATATTTTTGCAACGGAGAATCGATTTGTTATCCAATCCGGAGTCTTTCAGGCTCTCTTTGCACATGGAAGAGATAGGAACTTCCAATACTTCCTGTTTTATTCCTAATTCTTCAAAGGGATTGTTGGTTTTAAATTGTGCCTTTTCCAAATCTCTGGCTTCGAATGAGTCGGAGTCGGTGATGATAAGTCCTTGCGGTTTACAGAATTTGATTTGTGTTTTCAGTGCGGAAGGGTTCATAGCCACCAATACGTGGCAACGGTCTCCGGGAGTGTAAACTTGTCCGGCGCCGATGTGGACCTGGAAACCGGAAACACCGGTTAGCGAACCTTGCGGGGCGCGGATGTCTGCCGGATAGTCAGGGAATGTACAGATGTCATTTCCCACTGTAGCCGACACGTTCGAGAAGATGTTGCCGGCCAGCTGCATACCATCGCCGGAGTCGCCGGAGAAACGTACTACTACTTCCTCCAATTCTTTAACCATCATTTCGTCTGCCATAACTTTAATTACTATATTTAATTTAAAAACTGATTTTACTTTCAATTTGTGAGCGCAAAGGTCGGAAAGTTAATCGAATTATCAAAATAAATCCTACTTTATTGTCCTATTGACGCCAATTATTTGAAATATCTGAAAGGAACCTGCATTTTTATTCTTGTTAAATCGACAGAAACCGTTATCTTTGCAAACAAATTTGAAGCGGCCTTGTAGTTCAACGGATAGAATAGAAGTTTCCTAAACTTTAGATAGGGGTTCGATTCCCCTCGGGGCTACTACAGAAGAATCTATGAGAGTGGTGTTGTTTTGCTTTCATATTGTATCAAGTTTTAAGTGTAACAATAGCTTCTTTTAAGATGAACGTCTTATAGCTTCTATTTGTTTTAATAATCAATAGAAAAAGCCTCTACCGAATGTTCGGAAGAGGCTTTTCTATTTGTGGAGTTTATTATTCTTCCGTAGCTGGTACTACGACTTTTTTGTTCTTCATCATGTTGTATGCAATCGGAGATGCAATGAACAGTGATGACAATGTACCGATAACAACACCCAAGATCATTGCGAATGCAAAGCTGCGGATTGAATCACCGCCAAGGATGAAGATACACAGCAATACGATCAATGTACTTAATGATGTATTGATAGTACGTGCAAGTGTAGTATTCAATGAATCATTGAACAACTGACGTTTGTCACGTTTTGGATACAGGCCGAAGAATTCACGTACACGGTCGAAGATTACCACCTTGTCATTGATAGAGTAACCGATAGCTGTCAGGATAGCACCGATAAACGTTTGGTCAATTTCCAGTGAGAATGGAACGATACCCCATAACAATGAGTAAGCACCGATAATCATGATGGTATCGCATGATAGAGCTACAATAGAGCCAATACTATATGCGATGTTACGGAAACGGATTAAGATATACAGACCGATAGCGATCAAAGCCAGTACTACGGAATAGATGGCACCTGTTTTGATATCGTCTGCGATACTCGGACCCACTTTTTGAGAACTTACAATACTACCACCAGTGTGATTGTCACGGTCGATAAAGGTAGCTAGAGTGATGTTTTGAGTCAGCACAGGTTTCAAAGTCTCATATAAATATGCTTCGATTTGAGAGTCAACATCGTTTCCTGCATCTTCAATACGGTAGTTGGTGCTGATACGTACAGTTTTCTTATCTGTACCGATAGCGATAACACTAACGTTAGCATCACCGAACTTGCTGGAGATCAATTCACGAATCTGTTCGGGTTCTACCGGATTCTCGAACTGTACCTTGAAGTTACGTCCACCGGTAAAGTCGATACTCTGGCTTAAACCGCGCATGGCAAATGAACCGATACAAACGAGGATGATGGCTACAGTGATGATAAGGGATTTTTTGTTTGTTCCCATAAAATCAAAACGTGTGTTGGTCATCAAGTTTCTTGAAACAGGGGTTGTGAATGTAAGGTTCAATAGTTTGTCCTTGTTCATGAAGTGTTCGTAAACTATACGGGTCATGAACACAGCGGTGAAGAAGGATACTAGAATACCGATAATCAATGTCGTAGCAAAACCACGGATCGGACCGGTACCGAAGTTAAACAGAATGATACCTGTGATGATGGATGTCAGGTTCGAGTCGAAGATAGCGGAGAATGCGTTGGAATAACCGTCAGCAAGTGCTTTCTTCACACCTTTACCGGCACGAAGTTCTTCTTTTGTACGTTCGTAGATAAGTACGTTCGCATCCACTGCCATACCTAGTGACAACACCATACCGGCAATACCGGACATTGTCAATGCTGCCTGGAAGGAGGAGAGGACACCTAATACGAAGAAGAAGTTCAGGAACAATGCACCATTGGCAATCATACCCGGTATGAAGCCGTACATCATACACATATAGATCATCAACAGAATCAGAGCCACTACGAATGAGAATACACCTGCATTGATAGATTCCTGACCCAATGACGGACCAACGATATCTTCCTGTACGATGTGAGCCGGAGCCGGCATCTTACCTGATTTCAATACGTTTGCTAAGTCCTTTGCCTGTTCAGGAGTGAAATGACCTGTAATCTGTGAACGTCCACCTGTGATTTCAGAGTTTACGTTTGGTGCAGAATATACATAGTTGTCAAGAACGATAGCGATAGAACGACCGATGTTCTGTTTGGTCAGCTGTGCCCAACGACGTGCACCGTCAGAGTTCATTGTCATGCTGACAGCCGGTTTGCTGTATTGGTCAAATTCATCTTTCGCGTCTGTTACTACATCACCTTCCAACGGAGCTTTACCGTTGCGTTCGGTAGACTTGATAGCATATAATTCGAACGTCTGTCCTTTCTTGTCAAATTCAGAAGGAGAAACACCCCATTTCAAACGAAGGTCTTTCGGGAGTTCTGCTTTAACTTCCGGCATAGCCAGATATTTGTTGATATCAGCAGTGTCTTTGTAGTTAGCGTAACCGATCACAGGACCTTGTCCGCTAGAGTTCAACTGCAGGATAGCCAACAGAGGGTATTGCTTTTTAATTTCTGCCAGGTTAGCTGTTGAATTATCTTCAGTAGTTGTAGCATCTCCTTTCAGGGCAGCAGCAAGACTGTCGGCAGCACTTACGCTTTTCTTGGCCGGAGTAGCTTCTGCAAGCGGAGCTTCTTTGGTGGAATCTACAGCGGTAGAGTCTGCATCTGTCTCCTGCGCTAATACAGCACGCAATTTAGCATCAGCAGATTGCATGGCAGGAAGAACTTCTTTAGCTGTATAAGTTTCCCAGAATTCTAGGTTAGCAGAACCTTGGAGAAGTTTTCTCACACGTTCCGGCTCTTTGATACCCGGCAATTCCACCATGATACGACCCATTTTGTCTTCCAGGCTCTGGATATTCGGCTGAACAACACCGAAACGGTCGATACGTGTACGAAGTACGTTATATGAGTTTTCAACAGCAGCTTTTACTTCTGCTCTCAATACTTTTTCAACTTCTGCATCCGATGATTTCTGGTTAACTTTGTCTTTCAACTGTTGTGTTGCGAAGAGTTCGGAAAGTTTTGCGTTAGGAGCAGCTTTGTGGTATTCTCTGACAAATAGCGTGATGATATCATCCTGGCTGTTTACAGCCTGTTTTGCAGCTTCTGCCAATGCATTGTTGAAAGCTTCATCCGGCTTGTTGTCAGCCAGTGCTTTGATAACATCAGGTACAGAAACTTCAAGGATAACGTTCATACCACCTTTTAGGTCCAAACCTAAACTAATCTCCATCTCACGACATTGTTTCAGCGTCCAGTTACCCAACCACACTTTCTCATTGGAGAGAGAGTCGAGGTAGTCTTGTTCCACTTTCGGGTCGCCGTTCGCAATTTCTTTCGCCTTGTTGGTATAATGGCGTGTTACGAAGGAGAAGGAGAGATAGAACACACATACCAGTGTGAGTAATACCGCAAAAACCTTTACAAATCCTTTGTTTTGCATTTTACTTTTAATTTATGATGATTACTTTTTTAATTTAATTTTCAGTTAAATTCTGTCGTACACAAGTTCTTTTTGCCGCATACAAGGCTGCAAATATAGTTTTTTTTTCACATTCATGTGTAATAAGCCCTCAAATATTTGATGTTTAAGGGCTTTTTTGCTGAATTATTTCATTCCTCTGTTTTTCAGTAGTGGTTCCAGGCTTGGTTCCGCTCCACGGAAATTCTTATAAAGCACCATCGGGTCTTCGCTGTCTCCCTTCTCCAATACGTTATGGCGGAACAGGTCGGCGGTGTTTTTATCAAAAATACCATGTTCTTTGAAAGCTTCGAAAGCATCATTGTCCAATACGTTGGCCCATAGGTAACTATAGTATCCGGCTGCGTATCCGCCAATGATATGATTAAAGTAAGTCACGCGATAACGCGGTGCTATTTCGGGAATCAAGTTAAGCTTGTCCATCGCTTCTTTTTCGAATGCAAGCATATCCAGATTCTTTACATCTGTTATCGTGTGCAGGTTCATGTCGAGGATGGCGGCGGCCAGTAATTCGGTGGTCATGAAGCCCTGGTTGAAAGTTTTCTGTTGCAGTATCTTCTCGATGATTTCGTCGGGTATCACTTCTCCTGTCTGATAATGTTTGGCATACATTTTCAGCACTTCGGGTTCAGTCGCCCAGTGTTCGTTGATTTGAGAAGGAAGCTCTACAAAGTCGCGTACCACGTTGGTTCCCGATGTTCCTTTGTATTCGCATTTTGTCAGCAGTCCGTGCAGGGCGTGACCAAATTCGTGAAACAGGGTTTCCACTTCATCCATGGTCAATAAAGAGGGGGTGTCGCCTACCGGCTTGGTAAAGCTGCAAACGTTGCATACCAATGGACGGGTTGTTCCGTGTTGCTCACGATAGTTGCTCATCCATGCACCACCGCTTTTCCCGGGACGTGGGAAATAGTCTACATAGAAGATACCGAGCTGGGAACCGTCTGCGTCTTTCACTTCAAAGACTTCTACATCAGGGTGATAAGTTGGTATGCCTTCCAGTTTGCTTAGGGTGATGCCATATAATTTGTTGGCTACGGCGAAAGCACCATCGCGTACATTCTCCAGTTTGAAGTAAGGTTTTGTATCCTCTTCAGACAGGTTGTATTTTTCTTTCCGCAGTTTTTCGGTATAATACCACCAGTCCCATGCTTCCAGTTTTTCTCCTTTTCCTTCCTTATCCATTAATTTCTGAAGTTTGGTAGCTTCTGCTTTTGCTTTTGGCAGTGCGTAGCTCCAGAGGTTATTTAAAAGGCTCATTACGTTGTTGGCGTTCTTTGCCATGGTTTCATCCAGGACGAAGTTTGCATAACAGTCGAAACCTAATAAGTTCGCTTTTTCCAGGCGGAGAGAAACGATCTTGCGGATGTTTTCCTTGTTATCGTTCCCGTCGTTGTTGTTGCCGCGGTTGATATAAGCTTTGTATATTTGCTCCCGGAGCGGGCGATTTTCAGAATATTGCAGGAAAGGCAGACGGCTGGCATTGTGCAGGGTGAACAACCATTTTCCCGGTTGTCCGGCTGCTTTCGCTTCTTCGGCCGCACTTTGGCGGAACCATTCAGGCAATCCTGCCAGATCTTCTTCCTTGTCAACGAAAAGTTGGAAGGCATTATTCTCATTCAGCACATTGTTGCTGAAAGTGATGCCAAGTGTAGAAAGCTCCTTGTTGATTTCGCGGAGGCGAGCTTGGTCCTTTTCGCCAAGGTTCGCTCCGGAACGGATAAATCTTTTATAAGTCTTGTCCAGCAGACGTTCTTGTTCCGACGTCAGGTTCAATGAATCTTTCTTTTGGTAGACATCGTTCACCCGTTTGAATAGTTTCCCATTCAGGGAGATATTGTCATTATGTTCCGAAAGAACCGGTGCCAGTTTGATGGAAAGTGCGGTCAGCGAATCAGTCGTTTCCGCATCTGTCATATTGAAGAAAATGATGCTTACCCGGTCTAAGATGGGTGCGCTGTTATCCAAAGCCACAATCGTATTTTCGAATGTCGGAATTTCCGGGCTTTCGATGATGGCTTCGATATTTTGATTCTGTTCTTCTATACCTTTTAGAAAGGCAGGTTCATAGTGCTCTAATTTAATCTTGTCGAAAGAAGGAACACCATACTCGGTTTGAAACTCTGTAAAGAAAGGATTGCTTTCTGTTTTCGTAGCACAGGAGTACATCATACAACTTACTGCTAAAATGGTTAGTGTCTTTTTAATCATCATAAGTGTTTTTTATTAGAGTTTTCAGTTCTTATCGTTTACTGATATAGCACCAGATCGGGTAATGGTCTGATGCCTTGATAGACCGGTCTACCGTGCAATTGTAGGCTTTCAGGTTGGGGCTGATCAAGATATTGTCTATGCGGAAATAGAACTTGTTCTGATTGTAGGAAATACCCAATCCTTTACCGGACTGTGTGAATGCATCGTCTAGTTTTTGAGTCAGGATGCGATGGGTATATGAGATAGAACCGTCGTTGAAATCGCCGCATACTATGGTTGTCGGATATTTACTTTCTGCAATGGTTTTAGCCACAGAATCTGCTTGTGTAGCCCGGATAGCCGATGCTTCCGCCAGTTTTCTTATTAATTGCCTAAGTCCGGTTTTTACTTTCTTGGCATTCGGGTCTTTAATCATATCCTCATACATCCCTCTGTCTTCTTTGGTGAGCTTGTTGGATTCCAGGTGGTTGTTGATTAATGTAAGAGTGTCGTTATTCACATTCAGTACATATTTCATGGAGCCGTTATAATTACTTTCATATTCGATGGGATGTATCGAGAGTATGGGGAACTTGGAGAAACAGGCAAGTTGCACATCTCCTTTCCCTTGTTGGTGGACGGATTGGTAAGGATAGGCTTTCAATGCTTTTTTAATGTCCTGTTCCGTCAGGTATTTCTTGTTGGTAGCGGTGTTATATTCTTGCAGACAGATAATATCGGCGTTACTATCTACAAGATAAGACAATACCGGGTTTTTTCCATCTTTCTTCTCCAAATTGTTGAAACTCATTACGTTGTAGGATAGGATTTTGATGCTTCCTTCCGGTATGGTTTTAGTGGTGGAGTTAAAAGGAATATAAGTCCGTATCTGCGGAATACAAATTAGAAAACCGATGGCAGGCAAGAGCGCATAGCGGTAATTGACAAATGCCCAGAAGCCGATAAAAATCAGATTAATCGTCAGGAATATCGGAAATGCAAGTCCCAAGCTGGAAGCAAGTGGATTTATTTTCGGGTTAAGGTAAGGGCTATAAGCGCTTAATATCAACGTTCCCACGAAGAGAGCGTTGACAGCAAGTATCAGATATGCGACAAATTTGCCAATATGTTCCATTCCTTTATCTTTTGCTTGCGTCGAACAAGCTTTTCTTTTCTTCAGTTGTCAGACTGTCGTAACCGGATTTCTTTAGTTTTTCCAAAATACGGTCCACTTCATCAGACTGTGCTTTTTTGTGAGCATTGTAATCATAATCCTTCTCGCGACCGGTGGCACTGTTTCCATAGTGTACCTTCATTTTCGGTTTCCGTTTCCATGTTTTCTTTTGAAACAAGGAGGTGAAACCATCCAGAATCCAGTTGATCCAGGAAGTCAAATCAGTTCCTTTACTTAGGCTGGCGGCAAACCAAAGTCCTGCAAGAGCACCGCCCAGGTGGGCGATATGTCCTCCGGCATTACTTGAGGTGATGGATAATACATCGATTCCGATAACAACCAGTGCCAGATATTTGAGACGGATAGCACCGAAAAGAAAAAGTTGCACCCTGTAATTTGGTTCACGATAAGCCGTAGCAGCTACGATGGCTAATACGGAAGCTGATGCTCCTACCAATGTTGCACCCGCCACTTGCGAACTGAATAAAGGAAATACATTGTAGGCAACCATATACAGTAAACCTCCACAGATACCTCCTAATACATATAGTCCTCTTAAATGCTTGGCCGAGAAAAAGTAGAGAAACAAACTTCCGAACCAATACAGCCAAAGCATATTGAATAGAATATGCAGGATACCGGCATGCATAAACATATAAGTAAATAACGACCACGGCTGATGAATAAATCCGATAAAGGATGCCGGCAGGGCAAATATACCGAATATATCGGGGGTACTTACTTCAAACAGTCGCAAGAAAACGTTAATCAACGTGCCGATCAGAAAGATGCCTACGTTGATATAAATCAGTTGGATGAAAATATTTCCTCTTCTGAATGTCTCCTTTAAATCAGCTATAATATGTCCCATTGTTATTGCTTTTTTTTCTCCAATACAAAATCAGGATCAATCCAAATAACATTCCTCCCAGGTGAGCAAAGTGAGCGACATTGTCTCCGGCGCTATTGGCAAGTCCTGACCATAATTCAATCGCGGCGTATCCTATAACGAAGAACTTCGCTTTGATAGGAAATGGCAGCGGGAAGATAAACAACCGGTTATTGGGAAATAACATACCGAATGCCAGCAATATGGCGTAAACGGCTCCCGAAGCACCTACGGTGGTCATCATGTTCAGATACTCTTCCATTGGGATAACACCTGTACCTATATTCACTTGTGCGTAGTGGCTAAGTTCCGTTACATATTGAATATACTGTACCCCTTCCTGGATAAGTCCCGCACCGATACCGCAGAGAATATAGTAAAAGAGGAAACGTTTGGGTCCCCAGGTTTGTTCGAGAATCGGTCCGAACATAAAAACGGCAAACATATTAAAGAAAATGTGGCTGAATCCGCCGTGCATGAACATATAAGTGATAAGCTGTGCCGGATTAAAGTCACTTGCGAGGAAAAAATGTAATCCCAGATAATTCGTTAAATCCAGGCCGTAACGTTGGGCTACGATTGTCCCGAAAAATACTAGTACATTGATAATTATCAGGTTTTTAGTTACAGTTGGCATCATTTTTATTTCTGAATATTTAGATAATAGACGCAAAAGTACGAATAAATTCTGTTTTAAAGCATGAAAAACGCTTCCTATTAGCTCTTTTTCAATAATTTGCTGCGTTTTTTTTATGTTTTTATTTGATATGTTGTTTTGTTCGGCTATATTTGTGGAATTAATCCATTGTGGGATAATCTTTTGTGTAACATATATATTAATTAATCATTTTACGTATTATGAATAAGTCTGATCTTATTAGCGCAATGGCTGCTGAAGCTCAAATGAGCAAAGCCGATGCAAAAAAAGCACTTGATGCTTTCATCACTTCAGTTACTAATGCTATGAAAGCTGGTGACAAAGTATCTCTCGTAGGTTTTGGTACTTTCTCAGTAAGCGAAAGAGCTGAAAGAACTGGTATTAACCCTTCTACAAAGGCAACTATTACTATTCCTGCTAAGAAAGTAGCTAAATTTAAAGCTGGTGCTGAATTATCTGCAGCTGTTGAATAAGATAGATAGTTGAAAGAAATTAGGAGAGGAGACGCGATGCGTCTCCTTTTTTTGTATCTTTGCGCGCAAGAAATAACTTGATTATGAAGATAGAAGATAAACTTGTAGCGTCCGTTATTAGTGGACTGAAAGCACTCTACGGTCAGGAAGTCCCTGAAAAGATGGTGCAAATGCAAAAAACAAAGAAAGAATTTGAAGGACATTTGACACTGGTCGTGTTCCCTTTTCTGAAGATGTCAAAAAAAGGACCGGAGCAAACAGCACAGGAAATCGGTGGATATCTGAAGGCAAACGATCCGGCTGTAGCAGCGTTTAATGTGATAAAAGGGTTCTTGAACCTGACTATTGCATCGGCTACATGGATTGAATTGCTGAACGAGATTCAGGCGGATGAACAGTACGGCTTAATGCAGGTCACTGACGCTTCTCCATTGGTGATGATTGAGTATTCTTCTCCGAATACAAACAAACCGCTTCACTTGGGACACGTGCGTAATAACCTTTTAGGCAACGCATTGGCTAACATTGTAGCGGCAAACGGCAATAAGGTAGTCAAAACAAATATTGTAAACGACCGTGGTATCCACATCTGTAAGTCCATGCTGGCATGGAAGAAATACGGAAACGGTGAAACTCCTGAAACTTCGGGTAAGAAGGGTGACCACCTGGTAGGTGATTATTATGTATCTTTCGATAAGCATTATAAAGCGGAAGTAAAAGAGCTGATGGCTAAATTTACAGCGCAGGGAATGAGTGGCGATGAAGCGAAAGCAAAGGCTGAAGCTGAATCTCCATTGATGCAGGAAGCCCGCGAAATGTTGGTGAAGTGGGAAGCCGGTGATCCGGAAGTACGCGGATTGTGGGAAATGATGAACAACTGGGTATATGCAGGATTCGACGAAACCTACAAGAAGATGGGGGTTAGCTTTGACAAGATCTATTATGAATCCAATACTTACCTCGAAGGAAAAGAAAAGGTAATGGAAGGTCTGGAAAAAGGTTTCTTCTACAAGAAAGAAGACGGTTCCGTATGGGCCGACCTAACTGCCGAAGGACTGGATCATAAGCTCCTTCTCCGTGGTGACGGTACTTCTGTCTACATGACTCAGGATATCGGTACGGCTAAACTTCGTTTTGCCGATTACCCGATTAATAAGATGATTTATGTAGTAGGTAACGAACAGAACTATCACTTCCAGGTGCTTTCTATCTTGCTCGATAAACTTGGTTTCGAATGGGGTAAGAGTCTGGTACACTTCTCTTACGGAATGGTGGAACTGCCGGAAGGTAAGATGAAATCCCGTGAGGGTACGGTAGTTGATGCTGACGACTTAATGGAGGAAATGATTGCCACTGCTAAAGAAACTTCACAAGAACTAGGCAAACTGGATGGTTTGACACAGGAAGAAGCTGATGATATTGCCCGTATTGTGGGTCTGGGAGCATTGAAATATTTCATTCTGAAAGTCGATGCCCGTAAGAATATGACATTCAATCCGAAAGAATCTATCGACTTCAATGGTAATACAGGTCCGTTTATTCAATATACTTATGCACGTATCCAGTCTGTACTTCGGAAAGCTGCCGAATCAGGTATCGTGATTCCTGAACAGATTCCGGCTGGTATTGAATTGAGTGAAAAGGAAGAAGGGCTGATTCAGATGGTTGCCGACTTTGCTGCTGTTGTAAAACAAGCCGGTGAAGATTACAGCCCGTCTATTATTGCTAATTATACTTATGACTTGGTGAAAGAATACAATCAGTTCTATCATGACTATAGTATTCTGCGCGAAGAGAATGAGGCGGTGAAAGTATTCCGTATCGCTCTGTCTGCTAATGTAGCTAAAGTTGTTCGCTTGGGAATGAATTTGCTGGGTATCGAAGTTCCTTCCAGAATGTAAGACTTTCTCTGAACAAAATAGACTTCTGCGGGGTTTCTTTTATATATATATAAAAGGAACCCCGTATGTTTTACTCCCCCCATCCATTGCTTCGGAAGAGAGAAACGGAAACTGCTACTGTCTCTTATTCCGAACTGCTGTTTGACCTGATTTATGTTTTCTCGGTCACGCAACTTTCACATTATTTGCTTCATAATCTCACTTGGGAAGGATTATTGAAAGAAACAATCCTGTGGTTTGCAGTCTGGATGTTGTGGCAACATACCATCTGGGTGACTAACTGGTTCAACCCGGATACCCGGCCGATACGTATTCTTCTTTTTATCAGTATGCTGGTGGGGCTGGTGATGGCGGCTGCCATTCCTTATGCCTTTACTTACCGGGGATTGATATTTGCTGTCTGCTATGTTCTGATACAGGCAGGGAGAACACTTTATATTATCGGGGTGTTAGGAGATCATCATCTGGCTGCTAATTTTAAGCGAATTATGGGCTGGTTCTGTATATCTGCCGTCTTTTGGATTACGGGTGCCATATTGCAGGGAGAATGGCAAATTCTACTGTGGATTATAGCCGCTATCTGTGATTATACAGCCCCGATGCACGGATTTGCTTTACCTCGTCTGGGACGTTCGGACAGTAGCAAGGAATGGACTATTGAAGGGCATCATTTGGTGGAACGTTGCCAGTTGTTTGTGATTATTGCTTTTGGAGAAACTCTATTGATGACAGGAGCTTCTTTGAGTGAAGTAGAAGAATGGACGCCTCTCGTGATTATTTCTGCTGTCATATCTTTCATTGGTAGTTTGGCTATGTGGTGGGTTTACTTTGATGTGAGCAGTGAAGCCGGTAGTCGGAAAATACAGGAAGTGAAAGATCCCGGAAAGCTGGGGTTGATTTATAATGCAATTCATATCGTACTGGTGGGAGCATTGATTATTTGTGCGGTAGGAGACGAACTGATTGTTGCCCATCCCGAACAAGAAATGAGAGCGGAAGTTGTTTTTGTTCTGATTATCGGACCAATCGTTTATATTCTGGCAAATAGTATCTATAAATATGTCACGTGCCGTATGCTTCCTTTATCACATATTATTGCTGTAATAGCTTTGGCTTTACTGCTTCCCTGGCCTTATCACATTTCTTTATTGACGATGAATATCTTGGTAACATCTGTTTTTATATTCGTGATTGTGTTTGATATGCTATTCCCTAATAAAGGTTTTAAGATAAAATGGGAGCCGAAGATTTAATGATGAAAGCCCATTCATAACGGATAATACTTATATCCTATAATATTGTGGCTTAAAATAAAAACACAGTTCACACGAATTCTTGGTGAGTATTCAAGAAGTTGTGTGAACTGCGTAATTCGCGCCTTTCTAAACGGATGTCTATTATGTCTTTTTCATCGATGGTTCGCAATGCGAAGTCCCGATAGCGATTCCGTACAATATCCGGGCTGCTCTTATTTAAATCGTATCAATCTTTATTTGTACCAATCTTTATTTTGTTTCCCATTCGATGATACCCATCCAGAGAACTTGGGATATGATTGATCGATTCGTTTCCCTTCCTCTGGAACCGGGAGATTACTTACTGGCATATTGATAGCAAACGGCATCAAGTCTGCAGAAACATAATACATCCCTTCTTCTGGTCTGTAGATGTCTTTTCCGGTTCCCAGTAACGATAAGTCGGCTTTGTCAGTCGGGGGATAATTTATCAGATGTAATTCTTTGCCTCTACCCTCGTTGGAACTGATGAAGATAAACGGGTTGTAAGGAGGTACCACCTCTTTCTCACTAGCTCCATCAAGCGTGATGGTTACAGTATATTCTTTCTTTGATTCATCAGTGATATTTTTGAATTTTGTCATGTCGTCATACAACAATATGGTTGGGTGAGACTGTCCAGGCTCTGTTTCTTTTCCTTCCATGTATATAGAACTTGATAAACCACTGGCATCAGGCCCCGTTATTTTTACACTCTTGACATTGCTGTTTGAGAGCTTGTGTAATTGATATCCAAATCCGTTTTGCAGATAACCGCCACAGTGCTGTAAGATAAACTTGTCTTCAATTTCGTAAATGCGATTGTCAAGAGCATTTCGGGTCATCGTACTGGTGTACTTTACCATTACGTCATTCATATCGTAATCACCTAACTTAGCCCATAAGTCTTCAAAAGCCAGTGTACCGGAATAAGAAATTTTATATTGCTCGGGGATTGCTTCGGGGTCTTCAGGCAATGGAGGCAATATCGGGTCAATAGCATTCTTTTCTGACGTATGAATATAGAAGATGGCATCTGCATAATCGAAGTCAATATTATCTTCGAATCCTACTGCTACAATCTGCCCGGACTTGGAATCACGGAGAGATACAGTTCTTTGTGTATTATTCGTGTTTAGATTCCTGGTGGAGTAGCGTGCCCCCATACCTTTTATGATATCGCCCACTTTGTCTTTATCTGTTTCTGAGGTGAGTTTACTCTTGAATCCCATACCTTGAAGGCACCAGCCAATTGTGACTCCTGCAGGAAATTTGTCTTCGTATTCCTGTGTCTCTTCATTCCAATATTTGAGTTTTATTTCTTCGCCACACACTAATGCTCCTACCCCTAAAGTCTTGTAAACAGGAGAGGTGTTTGGGAATGCAATTATTTGTTTTATATCACTCGTGCTCTGGGGCGGATTGTTGGTCGGATAGGTGTAATATCCAACTGTATTGTACCATGCAGCAGAGCTGTTTATAAATACGAGGCTTACTTCGGTCGGGTTAACAATTGGAATATCTGAAGTCATTTTGATGGAACCATCAAAAAACTCCGGATAATTCTGACTGATGTTCATAACCTTGCTTTTACCGCTCTCATCTTTGACTGTAACCTTTCTGAAAACATACTTGATGTTGTATAGTACGTCTGCCGGAGGTATATTTATTTTAGGTTCCAGGTTGGTTGGTCTTCCGCTGTCATCCCAGTCTGCATTGGGAAGAACATGCCATTCTTTTAGATAGGTATGTTGGTTCACGGTCACTCCTCTGGTTTTTGATGCCGTTTGTGAACGTAAGGTAGCGATATATGCATCTTGATTAAATGAAAGCCGACGACTGTCGTCAATCGTTAGTTTAAGAGGAGATACGGTGGCTAAATAATCCGATGATAACCATACTTCCGAGAGGTCCGCCGGAATATTCATTTCTCCGCTGAATTTGCCTTTTTCGTCTGTAACTGCACGGTAGATAGGCTCTATGTCCTTTTGGGACACGCTGCCGTCAGCTGAGTATTCAATGGGATCTTGATCGTAAATGTTAAAAAGAACACGATAATTTTCGCTTTTGAAACAATAATTGATATCCAAAGCGACAGCTTGGGTCATGTTGAAGTCGAAGTATGCTTCTTTTGGCATATGCCTTCTCTCCCAAGATAAGTCACGCTCTTTGTCCATACAACTGATGGAAGCTATGGTAAGCACTCCTATCATTAAATACTTTAAATTTGTTTGCTTCATAAGTTTGTGTATTAAAAGATAAAGAGCAAATATATACATTTAATTATATAATTTGCTCTTTTTCTAGTTTTTTTATTTCTTTTTTGCGAATCGTCCTTTTTTTGTGGTCGCTGGTCCTTTTTCATCTTGTAATTTGATGAGTTCCAAACAGCTAGCCAAACTCAAATCCTGCGGGACGATATCTTTAGGAATTTTATAATTGGAACCCTTATAGGTAATATAAGGTCCGTAACGTCCGTTCAGAATCTCAAGTTCCGGCTCCTCTTCAAACTTCTTGATGTGGCGTTCCGTTTCTTTCTGGCGTTTCTCCAGAATCAGCTGTTCTGCCTCTTCCAAAGTAATTTCCATCGGATCAAGTGTTTTCGGGAGCGATACATATACCTTATTGTGCAGGACATACGGACCGAAACGGCCTACGCCTACACTGACTGATTTTCCTTCATATTCGCCCAGTGTACGAGGTAATTTGAATAATTCCAGTGCTTCTTCCAAAGTGATGGTTTCCATGGATTGACCTTTCTTCATTTGTGCGAAGCGTGGTTTTTCTTCATCTTCTACAGTACCAATCTGTACAACAGGACCGAAGCGACCAATCTTAACAGAAACAGTCTTGCCTGTTCCCGGTTCTTCTCCCAGAATACGTTCGCCTACTTTATGTTCCGTCTTGATAGCCAATGTGTTTTCTACAGACGGATGGAACTTATCATAGAAATTCTTCATGATAGAAGTCCATTTCACTTCTCCTTCTGCAATCTCGTCAAATTCCTTTTCTACACTGGCGGTAAAGTTGAAATCCAGAATGTCTGGGAAATATTCGGTAAGGAAATCATTTACCACAGTGCCGGTATCCGTTGGGAATAACTTCGCCTTTTCTGCACCGGTAATTTCAGTATGGTTTTCATCCTTAATCTGACAATCTTTCAATGTCATGACATTAAACTGCCGTTCTTCCCCGTCTTTATTACCTTTCTCCACATATTCGCGTTGTTGGATGGTAGAGATAGTAGGTGCATACGTAGACGGACGTCCGATACCCAGTTCTTCCAACTTGCGTACAAGACTTGCTTCAGTATAGCGTGGAGGACGTTGGGTGAAACGTTCGGTTGCGATGATAGGGCCGTGTTCCAACTTCTGACCTTTTTTCAGGGGAGGAAGCAGGTGGCTTTCATCTTCCTGTTCGTTGTCATCATCATAAGATTCACGGTATACACGCAGGAACCCGTCAAACTTAATCACTTCGCCGATGGCTGTAAACACGTCGCTGCTGCCACTTATTGTTATGGTAGCAGTTGTCTTTTCCAGTTCTGCATCTGCCATTTGTGAGGCAATGGTGCGTTTCCATATCAAGTCGTACAGTTTCTTTTCCTGTGCTGTTCCTTCAATGGATTGGTTTTCCATATAGGTAGGGCGGATAGCCTCATGCGCTTCTTGTGCACCCTTAGTCTTTGTTTCGAAATGGCGGGGGTGTACGTAGCGGTCACCCATCATTTTGATGATAGCGTCTTTACTGCCTGCTGTCGCAAATTCCGAGAGGTTGACAGAGTCTGTACGCATATAAGTGATGAATCCCGATTCGTATAAGCGTTGCGCGAGCATCATGGTCTGCGCTACGGTATATCCCAGTTTGCGTGCGGCTTCCTGTTGCAACGTAGATGTTGTGAATGGAGCAGGAGGCGTTTTCTTGACCGGGCGGGTAGTAATATCGTCGATGGCAAAGCTTGCTCCCTGACATGCGTTGAGGAAAGCTTTCGCTTCTTCTTTTGTTTTAATACGGCGAGCCAGTTCAGCTTTCATTTCCACCAGTTTTCCGTCCGTGTCCGGAACGAGGAATACGGCAGTGATGCGATAAGCGGCTTCCGTTTGGAAAGCATGTATTTCACGTTCACGTTCAACGATCAGGCGGACAGCGACAGACTGAACACGTCCGGCAGAAAGTGCCGGTTTCACTTTTCTCCAAAGCACGGGAGAGAGTTCGAAACCTACGATACGGTCCAGAATCCGTCGTGCTTGCTGTGCATTTACGAGGTTGAGGTCAATGTCGCGTGGTTGCTCAATCGCTTTTAAAATAGCGCTTTTCGTAATTTCATGAAATACGATTCGTTTTGTGTTTTCCGGTTTTAGTTTTAAGACCTCATACAGATGCCAGGCAATTGCCTCTCCCTCGCGGTCCTCATCGGATGCGAGCCATACGGTTTCTGCCTCTTTAGCTTCTGTCTTTAGTGTGCTAACCAGCGCCTTTTTGTCTGCCGGGATTTCGTAGCTGGGTTTAAAATCATTATTTACGTCGATACTGAAATCTTTTTTCTTCAGATCGCGTATGTGTCCGTAACTAGAAAGGACTTTGAAATCTTTCCCCAGAAACTTTTCAATCGTTTTTGCTTTTGCCGGAGACTCGACAATGACAAGGTTTTTCTGCATAATTCTTTCTTTTATAATGGCTTGTACCACAATATTCGGGGACAAAAGTAAAAAAAAAGATTCTCCCTACCTTATATTATAAGGAGAATTTAATAAAATCTTGAAATTTACATCTGTGAAGGTAAAGGCTAATATGGTAAATCTTAAAATTTGATTCAGGACGTTCGGTGGTATATATTAAAATGAAATAAGATGATATTTAATGCAATATGCCCATCTCGAATAGTACGGGATGGGCATATTGTGTTTTTATTATATTCTGTCTATTTTCCTTAGAATCGGAAACTCAATCCTCCTAAGAAATTGAATCCTTCCGTAGGATAACCTAAATAATATTGATATTTCTTGTTCAGCAGGTTATGTACTTGAGCATAAACGGATACTCCTTTGAATACATTATAGCTGGCTCCGATATGCAAATCATTAATTGCGGTCATTTTTGCATATTCTTTCACTTCTTTCCGGCTGATGTAATCATAACCTAGATTTATGTTAAGAGCAGAGATCGGATGAATACGTACATTGAAAGACATTTCACTGACTGGTTTCACAGCCAACAGATATTCCTCTGTTTTGCTGTCCCAATTACGGTAAGTATATTTAGCTGATATTCCGAGGATATCTTTGTAATCGTAACTGATTTCACCGCCAAGGTAGAGATTTTCTGTATTATCTTGAGCAAAAGAAAGGTAAGAACCTGAATGAATATTACTTGGGTCAAAACCTAAATAAGATAAGTCGTTCTTTAGATTCTGATAACCACCGAACACGTTGAACCAAAGTCCCGGATAAGGGCTTGCTTTGAATCCGATACTACCGTTGATTTGCTCGTAAGTATCATAAGGACGTTGTACGTATCCCAAAGTGGCAGTGGTATTTGCCTCCGGCAGTTCACCGTAAGGACAGATACTTTCTAATCTGCGGAAATCATTCAATTGCTTACCGCCGGTTGCTTTTGCATAAACAATGTAGCTATCAGAAAAAATATACTGTGCAGTGATATCGGGTGAGATACGGAAAGACTTGTCAAATCCGAAAGATAAATCTACATTGGCTCCGATATGCAGTTTCCAGTCATCATTATCCAGTTCGTAATATGGATTTAAAAGAAGCGTTGTGTAGTTTTTGAAGTATTCATCTCCGGTGGAAACATTCTTTGTATATCCGTTGTAGAGAAGATTGTTCATTTCCAAAGCGATAGTTATTAATTGTTGGTCGCCGATAGCTCCCGTGACATCGCCTTTGGTGCGTATGATTGTTTCCTTGATACCTGTATTGGCTTCAGATTCATTGAACATGTTATGTTGACGTTCATACATCAACAGATTTGTTTCTGCGTTGAAACGCAGTGGTGCAGTCTCATCAGTGAAATGAATGCCCGCATGGAAGTCACCGGATGTGAATTTCTGCTTGCTGTTTACGCTTTCCGGTTGGAAGTTGAAGTTGCTCAATCCGAAGTTTCCGGCAATATTTAAGTCCAGTTTATTAAATTGGTGTGTGTAATCTACATTTGCGCGTGTGCGATAATAAAATGCATTCCATTTTTCTCCATCTGTGAAGGGAAGAGTTAACTTACCATCCATTCCATCCATTTGGAAACGTACATTCAATTTGTCTTTCTGCGACAGACGGAATAGATAATTGGCAAGAATATCCAAATTGCCATAATTACCATATCCGGCACGTACATATCCCGGGGTAGTGCCGGGTTGAACTTCTTTTCCGGTATAGGGGCGCATCAGGCCTGCCGGAACGGAAGTGGCCGGAAAGAATGTTGTAGCATACTCTACTTCTTTCTTGCTCACTGTCGGTTCTTCTACTTTAGGCAGGACGTTTACTTTCGAGGCGTCCATAATGTCCGGGTTATATTCTTGTTCCACAACGACCGTGCGGGTCATTGTTGTATCCTTCGGTTGGGTGGTTTGGGCTTGAAGGCAGGATGGCATTGACATAGCCAATGCGAGTCCTCCTATTATATAATGAGATCGTTTCATACTTTTCTATTTTTTTATTCTCAATTCTCAACTTTCAATTTACTAAGTCTGCTTTCAATCATGCTTTCAATATCGTCATTCCCTTGATAATTCTGTTGCAGACTTAGCAGATATTGGCGTGCGTCCAGATCTTTACCCGTAGCATGATAGACGTCGGATAGAAGGATAAAACTGCGCGCTAGCCAATAAGCATGTGGCGTACTCTGTTCTATATAGTTGAGCAACTCTTTCTCTGCAGCGGCATATTCTTTTGCGTCGTAGAGGGATTGTGCAACCTGATATTTAGCTTCGGCACCGTAAGAGTTACGTGTGTCTTTGGCCAGTTCACGATAGTCTTCCATTGCTTTCTTGTCAGCCTTTTGCTTGGTATAGGCTTTAGCACGGTAATAAAGAGCTTCATTTCTTAGCTCCGGACTAAGTTTGGCTTCTGCAAGCAGGTCGGTAGCTGCATGGATGGTTTCTATGTCATCTCGCAATAGGAAGGCGCAACGCAGAATACCCGTTTCAGCAAGTTGGCGGCGCTCTACGTTGGTTGCTTTTTCTTTCAGCATTTTGTAGCTAGCCAATGCTTCAGCCATATTTTGCTGGTTGAATTGCACTTCAGCACGCAAGATCAGTGCTTCTTCTGCAAACGGATTGTTAGGATATTCCAGCAGTTTACCGGAATGGAGAAGAATCATATCATAATTTTTCTGCTCGTTTCCGATCAGGCAGAGATAATAATGTGCGTTCAGGCTGAAGGCTCCTTCCGGGAAAGTTTGCAGGTATTTGTTGAGGCTTGTTTTGGCTTCTTCCATTCTGCCTCGTGCATAAATCTTTTCTGCGGCGGCATACGTAAGCGAGTCTTGTTCGTTAGCATCGAAACGGATGTGTCCTGGCATGGCATTTGCTAAAGCAGCAAATTCGTCGATGCGGTTGAGATCCACATAAATAGATTTCAAATCACGCATGGCAAGGCGGGCTTCTTCACTACCCGGATATTTTTCGATAACCTGTTTGTAGGCTTCGATTGCTTGGTTGTAATCTCCTTTTTGGTAATATAATAATCCGATTTCGGCGGCAGCTTTCCTGCTGACCGGACTTTCAGGATATTTAGTAAGTAATTCTTTGAAAGAAGTAATGGCTTGATTGTTGTTGTCCATCAAAACATAGGAACGCCCTTTCTCGTAAATAGCGTTTACGGCATAAGGAGAAGCAGGGTACTTTCCTACCAGACGGTTCAGCAAGGTAATCTTACCGGTATAGTCTTTCTGCAGACCGGATACAAGAGCCAGCTGATAGAAAGAATAGTCTCCGGAAGAAGTATTCATCTGTTCGGCTTGCGAATAATACTGTTTGGCTTCTTCAAAGTTACGTACATGCAGGTGGCAGTCACCAATACGATTGTATGCATCGGCAAGTGCGGTTGCATTTTCACCTTTCTCCAGTTGAACGTATTTTTGGAAATAATTGCTTGCTTGCGTATAGTCTTTCCGGTGGAAAGCGATATACCCTAAGTTATAATTGGCAAGCGCATACATTTCGTTATTGGGTTGGGTGGTGAGTTGCAGATAAGCATTAAAATCACGTGCGGCTTCTACCATTCGGCTTAGACGGTAATAGGATTCTCCACACCAATAGTAAGCGTCTGCCTTGGTCTGACGATTGTATTGTCCGATGGCAATGGATTGGTTTAGATATTTCAGAGCTTGTTCGAAGTCGGCGTTAGCGAAAGATTGAGTTCCTAATTGGAACAGTATCTTCTGTTTGGCTTCCAATATTTGTGCGCTTGGTTTGGCAATCCGGTCGATTGATTTCAAAGCTGCATCGTAGCTACGTGTATTCATGTAAACTTCTACCAGGTAGCTGCTGACTTTTTCAGCATAAGGAGAAGTCGGAAATTCATTCAGGAATTTCTCGAAGGCAGTAACTGATTCACCGAAAGCGGAGAAAGAAGTCTCGTGCAGGCAAAGAGCGTAATTGTAAGCTGCCTGTTCCTTGATTTGCATATTAGCATTGGAGGCGGCTGCCTGTTCAAAAGCCATGCGTGCTTTGTTTTTCTCTGCCAGTTGCAGATAAGAGAGTCCCATGTGGAGATATGCATTTTGGGTAAGGGCATCGTTGTCAGTTGTTACCTTACCTAATGTTTCGGCTGCTTTGGAGTATACTTTTGTTTGGTAGTAGGAGAGTCCTAGCATATAAAGGGCATCCCGCCGGGGAGCTGAGCGATCCTTATTCAAGTAATTGTTGAATGCTTCTACGGCTTGGTGATATTGTCCGAAATGGTAATAGACATCTCCCAGAATACGGTACATTTCTGCTGCGTATTCATTATTCGGATAGGCTGACAGATAGTTTTGAGCTACAATCTGTGCTTTATCGTAGTTTTTGAGCTGCACATAAATTTCGGCTATGTAATAGGGGACGAGGGTTTTGTATTTTGAGTCGTCCTGTAAGGGGAGGAAGCCTTTCAACGCTTCAGTATAACGTTTTTGTGTATAGCGGATGTAGGAAAGATAGTAATCACAATCTTTGGCGTATTTGGGGCTGTTGGCACGCAAAGTTTCAAACCAGATGGCTGCTTCTCTTAGATTATCGGTTTTCAGATAACAGGTAGCCAGTTGGTAGGTGCAGTCGTCCCGTTCTTCATTACCTAACAAATCGAGGTCGGCAGAGTTGAAGAGTGCCAGTGCTTCATCATATTTTCCTTTGTAGAAATAGCAGGAGGCTAACAGCGCATAAATGCGGTTAGCGTATGGAGTATCAGGATAACGGTCAAGGTATTTGCGGAGGAGTTCGATGCGGTTTTTGTCTTTCAGTTCGTAAGCCGAACTGACTAGCATATACTCTGCGTCCTGAAGAAGGCTGGCTGCAGGCTTTTGTTTTACAAATGCTTTCAATGCCGGCAGAGCAGCTGCATAATTCTTTTCCTGGAAAAGTTCTTTCCCTTCTTTATAAAGGTTGTCAGTCGAAGTGAACTTGTCACCTGTCTGGGCAAATCCTATAATGGGCGTGCAGCAGATGGCGGCACAAATGAGTCTAGTAATTTCTTTTTTCATAATCGGGTGTTTATGCAAAAGTACTACATATCTTTCAATGAGAATCCTTTGAAAGTTATTTTATAATCATTTAATTCTTTATGTAAAGTTTCTCCTTTCTTTTCCAATGCCGGGATACTTATTTTTCTCGGATTTCTTTTTACTTCTCCGATAAGTGCTGTTTTGTTAAACCGGTTGAGGGCGATCAGGTCTATTTCATTTTCTCCGTTTTTGTCCCAATAGTTACCTACGTCGGTAACTTCTTCTTTTTCAGCGATAAGTTCACGGAAATATTTTTCTAACAATAGGCCGCTGTATTGTTCATAGTTCTTTTCTACATATTCTATCAGTAAATGGTTTTTCCCCATTTCCAGTACTGCGTTGTTTGAGAAAATAAAGCGAAACCAGAATCGTAGAAAATTGTCTTGCAGGCAATAACGGGTAGCACGACTATTAGGTTTAGCGAACATCGGTTTCACTTTTTTGATTAATGAATATTCATCCTCAAGGTTGGCTAAATAGGAACCGGTGTTTTTATTGATGATGGAATCAATCTCTCGTTGTGTTGTTTTTCCTTCTGCAATGAGAGATAGGATAGAAAAATAATTGGCATAGTCTTTCCCGAACTCGGAAATCAACATGTCTTTGCCTTCTGTCAGAAATGGTGAGCCTTCGGAAAGCGCATAATTTATCATGGCAGTTTTATTAAATGCTTTCGCTTCCATCAATAGGGTGATGTATTTGGCTACTCCACCTGTCAGCAAATACAAGCAAAGCAAATCTTCCGATGTGAATTGAGGGGCATGGTCTGCTAGAATCTCTTTGATAACGGTGGTGGTGAATGGATGCAGAGAAATTCGGGCGGTAAGGCGTCCGTATAGTGGCTTCTTGCGGTCTTCGAATATTCTTTTCATCATTGAATAAACGGAACCGCATACAATGAAATTGATTTTGGAAGTCGCGTGATATTGGTCCCAAATACGTTGTATATCACTGGCGATAGACGGATTGATATAGAGAAATTCTTGAAATTCGTCAATGATTAATGTGAAATTTTCCTTTTGGGAATGTTGCATCAGCAGTTCAAAGAGCTGTGCGAACTCTCTGATTTCTCCATAGATACGAATGCCAAGCGTTTCCTGAATGACAGGTTGATATTGTGCGCAAAGCAGGACTTCACTCTTTCTTGCTACAAATATATATACGAATCGGGTGTCTTTGACAGACTCTAAGAGTAGAGCTGTTTTTCCGATTCGTCGGCGTCCGGTCATTACAGTAAAGCAAGCGCTCGTTTGTGATTGCTTTTTAGCTGCATACAGTATCGCCATTTCTTTCTTTCGGTCGTAGAACTTCATATTATTGCTATCTTAATGGCGGTTAATTTAATGGCCATTAAATTAATGGTGGTTACAAAGATAACACAATATGTTGTATTTTGTTCATTTATAGTAATATAATATGATTGTTTAAGATTATGTGATAAATTACTTTGATCTATTTGGTTGAGATGAACTTCTATTTTACAAATACATCAATTGGCTACTGAAAAATGGCCCATCTTAAGAAAAGGAATATTTAAACGAGAATAAAAGGCGTAATTACTGGGAGGGATTGAGAAATATAAAAAAACGCAGAGATTTGTAGGTGCGAAATTCTTTCTTTTTGTTATAGGAGATGTTTGTCGATTAAATTGTAATGCTTTTCTTCTTTTTCACTTGTTGTGTAAACTGAAATGTGGTTAGAAACTGGCATTTTGTTGTTTGTTGCCTTTTCGATATTTGTGATGAAATAGAAGAAAAACGGTCTTAATTTTCCCTTATTTGTCTTCCTCACCGAGCAAAAGCTGCTTCGTCGGTGAGAAAGGAAGCGTTCCTCGGTGGGGAAGAACTCCTTGGTTTTAAACCAACGAATCTTTTCTTGATAGAAAAAGATGCATATTCGACTTGAATTTATACGGTATTAGCCTGTGATTTTGCATACAGTTGCATGTTTTTATGCATTTTATTCTCCAGATCATTATTTTTTTATCTGATGTTTTGGAGGAATATCTTAAAAATGGGACATAACTATAGATGAAATACTCTCAATCTATCAGGCTGATGAGATTATCTTAGCGGCATTGAGCTAGAAACAAGCTAAGTCCGCGACGGATAGAATCCAACCCAAAATCTTCCGGATGAATCTCGGAGAGAGGTAGGAAGAAAGAATCTGCTACATCATCCATGGCGGAGAAATGGCTCATGTCTTCTACAGTGCAGAGGAAAAACATATCGAGAGTATGTACAGGGAAACCTGAATAAACATAAATATTGGGAAGTGTGAACTGGTAAACGGCTTTTTTAACTTTCAGCCCTGTTTCTTCCAGTACTTCGCGAGCAACACCTTCTTCGCCTGTTTCATTCATATCGATGAATCCGCCGGGAAGATCGAGAGTCCCTTTGGCTGGCTCTTTAGCACGCCGGCAGACAAGCAGTTCATTTTTCTCATTCAAGATGAGTGCTACTGTGGCGGCAGAAGGATTGAAATAATAGACAAAGCCGCAATCTGCACATTTTTTAGATTTCTCGTTGTTAATCTCAAAATGAGAGGAACCACATTTAGGGCAATATAAGAATTGGTCAAGAGGATGTTCCATAATCGTATATATTTTCCAGTTTTTTTGTTTATGCATGCAAAGGTATAAAATGCTTTTATTAATTTCATCTATCACCGCATAGAAATATTCGATTGGGCTTTTTTTGCAAAGGCGGGGTTTCTGCCTTTATCTTTGCATCAGAAACAAAAAACAAAACGTTGTTTCTGATGTTATAAGTCAAATCAATTAATAACAATAAAAGCAATAAAGATTATGGAACCAATTTTAAATTCTCAACTTCCTGAATTCAGTGTTCAGGCTTTTCACAACGGAGCTTTCAAGACTGTAACCAACAATGACCTGAAAGGTAAATGGGCGATTCTTTTCTTCTATCCTGCTGACTTTACTTTCGTATGTCCTACTGAATTGGTGGATATGGCTGAAAAGTACGATCAGTTCAAGGCGATGGGTGTAGAGATCTATTCGGTAAGTACTGACTCTCATTTCGTGCACAAAGCTTGGCATGATGCTTCTGAAAGTATTCGCAAGATTCAATATCCGATGTTGGCAGACCCGACTGGCGCTTTGAGCCGTGCACTGGGTGTATATATCGAAGAAGAGGGTATGGCTTATCGCGGTACATTCGTTGTCAATCCGGAAGGAAAGATTAAAGTGGTGGAACTGAATGATAACAATATTGGCCGTGATGCAAGTGAATTGCTTCGTAAGGTGGAAGCTGCACAGTTTGTTGCTACCCATGACGGAGAAGTTTGCCCGGCTAAATGGAAGAAGGGTGAGTCTACCCTGAAACCAAGCATTGACCTGGTAGGTAAGATTTGATAGATCTTGATAATGGTGATTATGGGAGGCCGGTAACGAGAGACGCTGCCGGCCTTTCTTTTAAAAAAATGAAAGGAAAAAGATATGTTAGAATCTGCATTAAAAGAACAACTAAAGGGTATTTTTGCTGGGCTGGAGGCAAACTTTACTTTTGATATATCCGTATCATCCAGCCACGAAAACAAAACAGAATTATTGGAGTTGCTGGGAGATGTAGCGGATTGTTCCGATCATATCACTTGCTCGGTGAATGAGGGAGAAGCATTGAAGTTTACTTTATTAAAGAATAGTGATCGTACCGGAATCACATTCCGGGGTATTCCTAACGGACATGAGTTCACATCATTGCTTTTGGCTATCCTGAATCTGGACGGCAAAGGAAAGAACTTTCCCGATGAGGCCGTTTGCAACCGTGTGAAAGCACTGAAAGGCCCGATACATCTGACCACTTATGTTTCGTTGACTTGTACGAACTGCCCTGACGTAGTGCAGGCTCTGAATGCAATGACTACTTTGAATCCGGCTATTACGCATGAAATGGTAGACGGTGCGCTTTATCAGGATGAAGTAGATGCACTGAAGATACAAGGAGTACCCTCTGTCTTTGCAGATGGAAAATTGCTTCATGTAGGCCGTGGTGAATTTGGCGAATTGCTTGCCAAGTTGGAAGATCAATATGGTATTGACGAAACCAAAGCGAATGCAGAGGTGAAAGAATATGATGTGATTGTAGTCGGTGGAGGACCTGCAGGAGTATCAGCAGCTATTTATTCTGCCCGTAAAGGACTCCGTGTAGCTATCGTGGCCGAGCGTGTTGGCGGACAGGTAAAAGAAACGGTGGGTATTGAAAATCTAATTTCTGTTCCGGAAACGACAGGAAATGAACTTGCCGATAATCTGAAAACTCACTTGTTGCGTTATCCGGTGGATTTGCTGGAGCATCGTAAAGTAGAAAAAGTAGAAGTGGTTGGAAAACAAAAGCAGATCACTACCTCTGTTGGGGAGAAATTCCTGGCTCCGGCACTGATTATTGCAACTGGTGCAAGCTGGCGTAAACTGAATGTTCCGGGAGAAGCGGAGTATATCGGTCGTGGTGTTGCTTTCTGCCCTCATTGTGATGGGCCGTTTTATAAGGGAAAGCATGTAGCAGTAGTAGGTGGAGGAAATTCCGGCATTGAGGCAGCGATTGACTTGGCTGGTATCTGCTCCAAAGTCACTGTTTTTGAATTTATGGATGAGTTGAAAGCAGACAGTGTACTTCAAGAGCGACTTAAATCATTGCCGAATGTGGAAGTGTTTGTAAGTTCACAGACTACGGAAGTGATAGGAAATGGTGATAAGCTGACTGCCCTGCGCATCAAAGACCGCAAAACGGAAGAAGAACGTTTGGTTGAGTTGGATGGTGTATTTGTACAAATCGGGCTTTCTGCGAATAGCAGTGTATTCCGCGACATAGTGGAAACCAACCGTCCGGGCGAAATCATGATTGATGCACATTGCCGTACGAATGTGACGGGTATCTATGCAGCCGGAGATGTTTCTACGGTTCCTTATAAGCAAATTATTATCTCTATGGGCGAAGGAGCGAAAGCTGCGCTTTCTGCATTTGACGATAGAGTGAGAGGGATTATCTGATTGATGTATTCAGATATAAAAAGCACATAAACAAAATATTAGCAGGAGGAGGAATAACTCCTCTAAAAAATACCCCCGTTACAAATTTGTAGCGAGGGCTATTTTATATTTAGAGAGCATGACCTTCATCGACTACTCTATCCTGCGCATGGAGACAAATGTTCATGAATATCCGAGAAAGTGAAATGAACGTTGTTCTCATGGCATTAATTTTTTGGGCTTTTAAGAAATGTGTGTTAAGTTTATTTATTTAGTCATGATATGTATATCTGACGAAATCAAACAATCCGGAGTTTTCCTGCTGTGCCGGTTGGTCTCCAATAAATTTAAGATTCTCTACACTGCAAAAAATATGGAATGCAATGTCTTTCCCAAATTCCAGTTGAAGTTCATGTTTGGGCTCGTTGTCTATTAACCAGGTGATGTAATAGTTCCCGTTTTTTAATGTCAGATCAATTTCGAACAGATGCCATCCGGTCTTGATTACTACAGGAACGGAAGAAAAAGGATATGCCTGCGATGTCATATAAGCAATCATTTCGTCGGGAGTTGCATTTAACTCCTTGCGAACTTTATCTTTACCATATCCGACTTCAAAATCCAATTCATGTTGGTCGTCATGGTATATCCACGAACCCACGCTACATTGATCTCCTATTCCCATTTGCGGGATATGAGTACGCCAGGTATATCTTCCTGTTGTATAAATCCGTTCTACAGTATGAACCTTTTTCCGATCCACCGAGTTAGCCCGGGTAAAGATCCGTAAGTAACCATTCTCTAATATGCATTGATTATCCGGGTTGTTATCCTGATGTCCGTATTTCCATCCATCCAGATTGTTGAAGTTCCATTCTTTGTTTGGCGGATTTTTAGTACTGATGTCATTGGTCTGTTGCTGTGCAAAGCAAAGGCCGCAAATGCATATTAGTAACAGAGTTAAATAGTAGTTTCTCATAATAATTGAATTTAAGTGTATTCGTTTTCTATCAATTGCTTGCTGCAAAAGTAGTCGAATGCTTTATTCTACTCATCAGATTTTAGTCATTTCAAATCATGAAACGTCCAAATCTGCACTGGAAATCCTAATCGCTCTGTTCCGGGGAGTATAATTTCTATATAAATGATAAACTAAAGTGCTGAATCTACTCTGATTGTTGTTGGGTGGAACCATGTTGTGCTCTGAATTGAGAAGGAGTCATTCCTTTCATTTCTTTAAATAACGTACTGAAATATCGTTGATAAGTGAAACCTACCTGCTCTGATATTTCAGTAATGCTCATGCCAGACTGAGTTAAAAGAATGATTGCTTTGTCGATTCTTCTACGATTGATATAATCGTTTGCTCCCATGCCGGTCAGTTCCTTGATCTTATTATATAAGGATGTCCGGCTCATTGCCATTTGAGTAGTCAGGAATTTCACATCCAAATCTGGTTGAGACAGATTCTGATCGATCATTTCATTCAATTTGATCATAAATTGTTCATCCGCATTGCTGAAAGTGGCCTCTTGCGGAGACAGAATGAATTGATTGCCCCTGTATCTGGACTTAATATATTCACGATTTCTCATCTGGTTTTGGATCACGCTAAGGAGCATTTCCATTTCAAATGGTTTGGGTAAATAGGCATCAGCTCCTAATTTGTATCCTAACATCTGGCTTTCAGAATCGGCTCTGGCGGTAAGCAGGATGACAGGGATATGGCTAATATTCAGATTCTCTTTAATTTCCTTGCATAGCTGATAGCCATTCATTTGTGGCATCATTACATCACTTACTATAATGTCCGGTTGCTGTTGCTTAATAACTTCCAGTGCTACCAGTCCATTTTCTGCCTGATAGATCTTCTTGAATTTATCTTTAAGGGCACTTTTTAAGAATTCCCTTAAGTCCTGTTTGTCTTCTACAATCAACAGTGAATACCCTTGTAGAGAGAAAGCCTCGGATTCTATTTTCTCTTCTTCCTCCGGAGAACTTAAAAGTTCGTTGAGGTAGGAATGTTGAGGACATGATACTTCTTGTTCTTGTAGATTAGCCGGTATTTCATAAAAGAATGTGGCCCCTCTGTCTTTATTATTGAAAGCGCCCATCCTACCTCCATGTAAGTCAATCAACATTTTAGCATAAGATAAACCGATACCACTTCCTCCCTCATTATGTTTGCCTTGGTAGAAACGGGTAAAGAGCTTTTTTATATCTACATTATCCAATCCGATTCCCTGGTCTTGTACGTGTACTTGTATACTTTCATTTGTACGGATTGTTTTTATGACGATACGAGTCTGATTGGGACTATATTTCAAAGCATTCATAATCAGATTGGAAAGAACAACTTTGCATTTGGTGTCATCATACGCGATATATTGTATGCTGTCGTCAAAGTCGTATGTAATTTCAATTTCTTTGGCCTTCGATGCAGTTTGAAATGTTTCTGCCACTTCCTGTATCCACTTGTGCAAAGGATGCGAAGAGATGTGTAGCACTTCCTGCCCTACCTCCATTTTGCGTGCATCAAGCACGATGTTGATAATATCTTTCATCTGATTGGCCTGCTTGAATGCACCCTGTAGATATTCCGGTAGCTCGTCTTGCTTCACCTCTTTATTGAGAATTCGTTTCAGGGAAGCATAGATGAGTGTCAAAGGGGTGCGTAGCTCATGGCTGATATTGATTAAGAAGCGTATTTTCTCTTCATATATCTTCTTCTCATGTTCCCGCATCTCACGTTTCAGCCGATTTTCTTTTTTTCTTATCAAACTAAAGAAGACCATTCCTGCCACTAGAAATGCAAAGAAAATGCATAGTATAATAAACCAGGTAGATTTCCACCAAGGAGGTGAGACTATAATAGTTAAGATCTCTGTCGGCTGGCTCCATTCACCGTTGGAGGTGTCGCAGGATACGCTGATGGTATATTCTCCTGATGCTAATGTACCCAATTCGAGTGTCTGGAGATAACTCTCGATCACCATTTTGTCTTTTCCTGTGATGACATATCGGAAAAGGTGTTTTCGGAAGGAGTTCTTTTCGTCAGCAATCACTTTAATGTTGAACGATGAATGATTCCAGGGAATCGAAATACAGTTATTATTAACCTGTTTCAGAGTTGATTTACCATTCAGTTTTACTTCAAGTAGCTTGAGAATAGGAGACGAATTGCTTTCGAAAATAATATCCGTATTAATGCGTACCAGTCCCATAGTACCTCCCATATACAGATTGGGAGTACGAAGAGCAGGAATAGGGGTAAATATCAATTCGTTGGAAGGAACTCCATCGGATTCGTCCAGGATAACAAAACGTTTTTCGTTGATAATATACGCAAAGAACATGTTCTGTGCTCCTATCCAGACTTTTCCTTTTTTATCATAGGCAAGGCTGGATACACTGTTGAACAAGTTGGTATGTATTTTTTCTGTTTTTCCAGTCTGTTTATTATAGAAGAGCAGTCCGAAATTACTTCCTATCCAAAAGTTACCTTTATCATCCCGGCAGGCCGATGTGAAATCATCTCCCTCTTTCATATTGACTAATGAAGATAGTTCGTTAGTTTTGAAGTTTAGTTTAAACAGGTTATTGGTTCCCATTAGATACAGATGCGTATCGTCGGAATAAATTGCCTGCATAGCTATTTGGCGTTGAATGTCTATTTGGGGTGCGTAGAGAATAGATGTTTGCCGGGTATGCTTGTTATAGATATAGACTTTTGCTCCTAATATGTAAATATTATCTTTTGTAGCATATAGATTTACCAAATCACCGGATGAAAATTCTCTTTTCGAAATAGAGTCATTGATAATGGGAAAAGGTTGCATCTGTGCAGTTCTCTTATTAAAGGTAAATACCCCTTTATTAAAACATGATAATAAGAGCTCATTTTCAGAAAAATTTGTGATAGAGGTAACTTTCTCCCCGTATGTAGTAGGGTAATGATGAAATGTATTCGTTTTTTGGTCAAATGAGTTGATACCTCCTCCGTCTGTTCCAATCCAAAGCAATGTATCCTTATCTTCAAAGATGCTAACCACGGTACGTTCGCTAATTCCATTGAGATTGTTCAGTGGAACATCTTTATAGGTTTTGATGAACACTTTCTTAATGGCGAATAATCCTCCGTGTATACTGCCTATCCATATATTGTCCATCTGATCTTTATACAGCCGGTAGATAGAGTTATTCGGCAAGGATTGTTCATCATCGGAAATATGTTTAAGATGAGAGAACTTCATAGTCTGGAAGTCAAGTATGTTGATACCTCCTCCGTCAGTAGCTATCCAAAGTTGGTTGTCTTTTTCAAGAAAATCAAAAATGATATCGTTGTTGAGCCCGGAATTTTTGGTGGATAAACTGAAAAGCCTTTTCCCCTCTTTCGAGTAGCAGGCTATTCCTTTGCCATAGAATGATACCCAAAGCCGGTTTTGAGAGTCAACAAATATGGTGTTTATCTCGCGCTCTTTTACAAATGGACATCGATACATTTTCTTTTTTGTCAAGTCGTACATCCAAAGCCCGTCTTTTTTACTGCTGGTTATCAGCACATCGGGACTCCACTGAAAGATGCGATTGATACATTTTAACTTGTCTCCATCGATGTCGGGGAAGATTGTCGTAATACTTTTATCCGTCAGATTGTATTGGTATAAAGTTTCTTCTCCTCCAAACAGGAAATTGTCACCTATTTGAAGATAAGACCAAGCGTTAAATGGCTTCCCGTTATATTTCAATGGCTGAAACTGATTTTCTGCTTTATTGTAGATGGCAATTCCTTTATTGGTAGAAACGTATAAATCGCCTAAACGATCCTCTGTAATAAAACGAATGAAATTGTCGGGCAATGAGTTGGGCTGCTCCCGGTCATGAAAATAACTTTTCAGTTCAGATTGGTCATAACTATTTAACCCCCATTTGGTACCTATCCATATTACTCCTAAATGATCTCTGTAAATGCACTGCACTCTTGATTGTGACAATCCCTGTTCCAAAGAAATTTGTCTGAAGTAGTAGTCTTGTTGTTCAGCCTTGGTAGAAAGAACAAAGAATAATATCCAGATTAGAAAAGAATACCTCTTTAGTACGTGTGCTTTTGACATAGTTATGTTCTTTTGATAGAGCAAATATAAAAGAAGTTATGAAACTGTACAATAGATTTCATCTTCTTTTGTCCACAAAGCTCATTAGATAGCTCGAAAGGATATTCAGAATGATCCTTTTGAACAGTAGCGGACTAATTATGGATGTTATTTGATCTCTATTTCCATGCTTTGCGCCTATATTTGCACAGTTAACACTAAATACGAAACGTATTAAACCTTAAAAAAAAGACTATTTACTATGAATACATCCTAAAACTGTAGAATGAAGAGGTGGCGGAGTAATGTTGGGAACATTTTGAATGCCTTGACTTGTATCTAAAATTCCTAAAAATCTAATATTATTATATTCTAACTAAATGAAAAGTATATGGATAATCTAAGAAAAACGCTTGGCTGCTTGCTACTATTTCTTTTTGCAGCAGTTACATCTACTTATGCACAGGTTGCAAAGCAGTATTCGGGTACTGTTACGGATGCCGACAGCAATGAACCTATCATCGGTGTCAACGTAACTCTTAAAGATGCACAAACTGGTACCGTAACGGATATTTCCGGAAAGTTCTCGATTAGTGCTCCTGTTGGCTCTACACTATCATTCTCTTATATCGGATACGTGACTAAAGAGGTTAAACTGGGAACGAATACCAGTTTGAAGATTACAATGCAGGAAGATCAGAACCAATTGAGTGAAGTAGTGGTCATTGGCTATGGTGCAGTGAAAAAATCAGATATAACAGGTGCTGTGGCTTCTGTTTCTTCCAAACAATTTAAGGATCAGCCGGTAAAGCGGGTGGAAGATATTCTGCAAGGACGTACTGCAGGTGTGGCAGTGACGAGCGTAAATGGTTTACCTGGTGGTACAGTTAAAGTTCGTGTTCGTGGTACTACTTCTCTTAATACCAGCAATGACCCCTTGTATGTCATCGATGGCATTATGTCTGGTGGACTAGATGTAAATCCTGCTGACATTCAATCTATTGAAGTTCTGAAGGATGCTTCGGCAACGGCTATTTATGGCTCACGCGGCGCTAATGGTGTGGTATTGGTAACTACTAAAAAAGGGGTGGAAGGTAAAGTGCAGATTTATGCAGATGTGGCTATAGGCGTATCGAACATCCTTAAAAAATATGACTTACTGAATGCTTATGAATATGCGACTGCATTAAAGGAGTATAATGGTATCTCATTTGCAGATGATGAGATGGAAGCCTATAAGAATGGCTCCAAAGGCATTGACTGGCAGAATTTGATGTTGCAGACCGGTATTAGTCAGGACTATAAATTAGGTATTTCGGGTGGAACGGCTAAAAATAAGTATCTTATTTCAGCCAATGTACTGAATATGACAGCCATGACCATCACGACCAAGTATCAACGTGCACAGTTGCGGATAAATTTGGATAATGAACTCACCAAGTGGTTGACACTTTCTACCAAAATTAATGCTTCACGTACTCACAGTCATAATGGGGGTATTGACATTATGAACTTTCTGAACTATTCTCCTACGATGGAAATGAAAGATCCGGTAACGGGCGTTTATAATATGGACCCTTATAATTCAGTAAACGGAAACCCTTATGGTGCACGTGTCGCAAATTATGGTGACTCATACGTGTATGCTTTGAATACTAATATGGATTTGACTTTCAAAATAATGAAAGGGTTGACATTGTCTGTACAGGGTGCTGCTAATTACTCTCATGTTCCGAGTTACTCTTTCACCTCGTCATTAGCAAAACCCGGACAAATTAGTGGTATGGAAAATGCGAGCAGGATGAATCTATTCTGGCAGAATACCAATAATGTGACTTATAACACAAGTTTCGGCGATCATCATCTGACTGCAACAGCTGTATTTGAAGCAAGTGGTGCCGAAGGCAGAAATCTAAAATTGACCGGAAGTGATTTAGCCAATGAGTTTGTTGGTTATTGGAATGCAAAAAATGCAAAGACACGCGATGGAGAGAATGGCTATTCCGCAGAAGCTATTGTGTCCGGGCTTGGTCGAATTATGTACAATTACAAAGGGAAGTATATGCTGACAGGTACTTTCCGTGCCGACGGTTCATCTAAGTTTCAGAAGAATAATAAGTGGGGATATTTTCCGTCAGCAGCTGTTGCTTGGGATGTTGCTAAAGAAAACTTTATGAGCAAACAAAACATTGTCCAGCAATTGAAACTAAGAGCCAGTTTTGGTGTTGTTGGTAATCAAAGTATCGGTGCTTACACAACATTAGGTATGTTGGCTCCTACAAATTATGACGGTTATGGTAGCGATGCAATCCATACCGGTTATTGGACTGGAAATCTCGCTACACCGGATGTAACTTGGGAAAGCACCTATCAGTATAACATAGGTTTGGACGCCAGTGTTTTAGACGGTCGCTTGAGTTTTACAGCCGAATGGTTCCGAAAGGATACTAAGGACCTGTTGCTTCGCAAACCTGCTCCTCAGTATAACGGAGGTGGCTCTTTCTGGGTCAACCAAGGTGAAGTTAGAAACTCTGGTGTTGAATTCACCATTACAGCTACTCCTTTGACAGACAAAGATATATTTGGTTGGGAAACATCGCTGAATGCATCTTATTTAAAGAATAAGATAATCGATCTGGCAGGTAGTGATTTTATCGTTGGGGAGAATTATACAAGTATTGGCGGTGGTCCCATTCAAATTAAAAAAGTAGGGTATCCGATTGGCTCTTTCTATCTTTATGAATGGGCAAACTTTAATGACCAGGGCGCCAACTTGTATAAACATCAATCTAATGGAAGTTTGACAACCAATCCGGGTGCTGACGATCTGGTTACTAAAGGGCAGGCCGAGCCTAATTGGACTTTCGGATGGAATAATACATTCACTTGGAAAAACTGGACGCTCAATCTCTTTATCAATGCTGCATTAGGACAAGATAGACTGAATGTAAGCCGCTATGCGATGGGATCTATGACAGGTGTATATCGCTTCATCTCTTTATCCGATGCTTATTACAAAAGTTGGGATAAAGTAGCCAATAAAGCAGATGCTGTGTATGCAAGTCATAAAAATTCAGATAATAGAAACTATCCTGATTCCGATTTCTGGCTTGAAGATGCATCATTTGTGAGACTGAAAAATATAAGCCTTACGTATAATATTCCTAAGAAGATAACGAAAGTAGCCGATATTCAACTGTCGGTCAGTGCTCAAAACCTGTTTACATTAACGAAATACACAGGTATGGACCCAGAAGTGTACAGTGAATCCGATTATGGCTTTAATGGTGTGGATATGGGATCTTATCCTGTTCCAAGAACATTCACTTTTGGTATGAAACTTAACTTTTAATCTTTTAACTATACATGGATATGAAAACAATATATAGAATATTCAAATCTGTCGGACTAGCATTGATAGCACTTTGGATGGTGTCTTGCCAGGATTTACTGACAGAAGATCCTAAGGGGCAGTTGGCGGTAACTAATTTCTTTAATTCAAAAGGTGATCTGGACTTGGCTCTGAATGGAATGTATTCCAAAGTTGCGAGTGATATGTATGCAAATATCTGGGCAGGTTTCGAATCAGTGATGGGTGATGATATTTCTACACACCCTGCAGCTAATAAACAGGGGTTGCGTGAGGTAGATACTTATAATGTTTCGGACAATAACACTTGGGTGACTGAATTGTGGGGTGCTCGTTGGAGATTGGTAAAAGCTGCTAATTTCATTATAGATAATGCCGGACGAACTCCGGAGGTGAGCCAGGAAGAGAAAGATGCAGCCATTGGACAAGCTTATTATTGGCGTGCCTATTCTTATTTTTACTTTGTAATGGCTTGGGGAGAGGTACCTATGGTTGTGAAAGATGAAATCAATTACAACATGCCATTGGCAACCGTTCCTGAAATTTACGAGCTGATTGTATCTGATCTGAAAAAGGCAGAAACAATGGTCCCTGCTAATTATACTAAAGAACCCTACGCAAGAAATGGGGTAAACATTGCTGTTAGTCAAGGAGCTGTAAAAGCAACATTGGCTTATGTGTATATGGCAATGGCGGGATGGCCGTTGAACAAAGGAACAGAATATTATCAACTGGCCGCTGCAAAGGCAAAAGAAGTAATCGATGCTGCGAAGAAAGGTACTTACTACTACAAATTATTACCTGATTATAAGCAAGTATATTCGATGGAGTATAATAAGAATAATCCTGAAGTGTTGCTTGGCGTTTACTATAATTTGGGAATAGATGCACTTACCAATGCCCCTTTAGCTGATTTCCTGGCAGACTATGCTTATGGTGGCGGTGGATGGGGAGATACGAACGGAGAAATTAAATTCTGGTATGATTTCCCGGAAGGCTCACGCAAAGATGCATCTTATTTCCCGAAAATCATATTGAAGAATGAAACTAAGTTGCGTGATTGGTGGGAAGACCCCAATCCGGAAGCGCCACGTGTGGTTGTTGCTCCCTGTTTCATGAAGAAAGTAGAAACGACCACTGGAGAAGAATTCGACTATACGAATCCGAAGATTTCGATGAATCAGAATGGAGAAAAGACGCATCAGATTATTCGCTTGGCAGAAGTATATTGCTGGTATGCCGAAGCCGTAGGTCGTTCAAAAACAGGCAGTATCACGGAAGCTGTCAACTTATTGAATGAGGTACGCAATCGTGCCAATGGATCTGTTGTTGCAGACCGGGATATCTATAAGACAACCATGTCGTATGATGATCTGGCAGAAGCTGCCTATAATGAACATGGCTGGGAAATAGCCGGATATTATTGGGGAAATATTGCCACTAGAGCAAGGGATATGTTTCGCATGAATCGCATTAAAGATCATTTTGAATACAGAAAATTAAATCCGGAGATTGAAGTGGCTCCCGGAGTCTTCAGGAAAGAAGCTGTTTCCGTATCTGGTACGTGGAATGACAGTAAAATGTATCTTCCCCGTCCTTTTGTAGATTCGTCTATTAATCCGAATTTGAAGAACTGAATGAAACAATAAAAACAATCATTATGAAACTAAGATATTTATATTTAGCAATAGGTGTATTATGTAATGCCTCTTTAGTATCATGCGGTGATAGCTTCAAAGAGAAAACAGAGATTGTTGCATGCGGAATCTCCACAAATGCTTTAACATTCGGAGTCTCCTCTACTGAAGTTCAGACTGTAGATATTACGTCAGAAGCAGCTTGGGAAGTTGCAGTGGATCAGGCAGGTGGTAATTGGCTTACTGTTTCTCCTTTGGAAGGAACTGGTAATGGTACGTTAACAATTGCTGCTGATAAGAATAACGGCCCAAAACGTAGTGCAACCTTGACCATAGCGGCGAAAGGTGCTGAACTTCGAACCATCACAGTTATTCAGGATGGCTATAAAGGAACCATTTATAATTACGGTGACTTTACTGGATTGCAAAAGACGGGGCTTGTGGCAGGGATCAATCCGATCACTATCGTAGATAATGACGAATGTGAAGATGGAAAAGCGTTAAGAATCTATACCCGGGCAGGTGAAGAGTATGAAGGTACTAATGGGGACCGTTTCAAGGTGCAGACAACAACGCAATTCGGATCAGGTCGTTATGAATGGAGGATATATGTCCCTAAATTCGGAATGAATGACCGGGCCAGTATTGGAGCATTTTTATATTTTGACGATGGGCATGAATTGGATTTTGAAATTTGTTCCGGTACAGCTGCAGACCGTGCAGCACATAGTGCCGGACCAGATGATATGCTGTGCCTTGTGACTAGTCAGGCTAATCCTTTTTTCTCTGAATTCACGCCTATTAAGGGGGATGCTTGGCATACGTTTGTATTGGATTTGAAGTTAGAAAATAAGAAATATCTGGCGGAGTGGTCGGTTGATGGTAAAGTTTTAAAGAGGGCACAATTAGATTATGGTGAAGAGGCTTATTTCCGTGCTATATCTAGTGTCGAGAATCTTTATGGTATGGGCGATCATGCGGCAACTCAAGAAAATTATGCCTTATTTGATTATCTTGAATATGTTCCTTATGATTATTCAATGAAGCCGATTATCGAAGGTCAGCTTCCTCCCGAACCAGAGGGAACAACAGTGAAGTGGGACTTTGAGGAAGCTGGTTTTGTTCCTGTTGGATGGACTAACAATGGAGGAACGATTGCGGATGGAAGTTTGAATCTATCTAACGGGAATAACTTCGTTTATGGTCCGGAGATAGGAGCTGGAAAATATACATGGGAAATAGATGTTCCTTTGGTAGGGGTAGGTGAAAAATGGTTGGCAGGTGGTAATATCGCTGCAACTAATGCTGAAGAAAGGTCATTCTCTATGTTTGTTTTCTCGGGTACTGAAAATGATCGTGCGGCTTGTACGGTTCCTCCTGTTCCTGGTCAGATGCTGGTACGTTGTTATACGGAAGCTATGGGAGTTTACGGTGTACCTATTGATCCGGGTAAACACACTTTGACTATTGACCTTAGACTTAATGCAGATGGTGCATATTGGGCGGCATGGATTATAGATGGTGAAGTGGCGAAAACATTTACTACTTGGTATACTCCGGCACAGTTTAAATTTGGATTCTCAATGATGACCTTTGCTGATGGAGGTGGCTGGCAAGGAGATAAGCCTACTGCAAAGACATATACAGTCAAATATGACTATATAGAATATAAGAAGTATAATTATGATGAAGAATAACAGTTTACTTTACATTCAATGAGGTATTTAAGTATAATTGGAACAGCTATATGCTGTGTAATGTTGGTAATGACGAGTGTTTCCTGCAAGCAGGAAACATTCTCTTCCACCACCCAGGAGAAGAAAGTAGCTCCTTGGTATGTCTATATAGATGGAAGCTCTTTTAAGGATATAGAGCCAGTGAAAGAGATTATTAGTTCCATTAGCGTTTTCGGGAATCCTCCGAAATCATTTATCGATGAATGTCATCAGAATCATATCGAAGTATATCAGGCTGTAGGTGGGAATGAAGAAACGATTGATACGCCACAGAAAAGAAAGGCGCTTGTTGAGAAGTATGTAAGTGATTGCAATGCAAACGGATATGATGGAATAGATCTTGATCTCGAACATTTGAACCCTGATATTCAGGATGCATATACCGAATTCCTGAAACTGGCTTCAAAAGAACTCCATGCTGTTGGAAAGAAATTAAGCCATTGCGTTAGTTTTTATCCGGCTTTGTATCAGGATAACGAAACTAAGATGTTTCACGATCCGGCAGTTTTGAATACTACTTGCGACTTAGTTAGAGTGATGTGTTACGATATGTATTTTGCACCTGGGATAGATAAGCCCGAGCTCAAACATAGGGATGATTGTATGGGCATTGGACCTACGTCTAATTATCTATGGACTAGAGAGGCGATGCTTTTCTGGATGAAACATATTCCAAATGATAAATTAGTGATGGCGTTGCCTGCTTATGCAAATGATTATGCTGTAACTGGCGGCATCAAAGGAAGGCAGATTTACCAATCTGTGCCTGACAGTATAAATGGAATTTTGCCTTCTCCTATCTGGTTATGTTATGAAAAGGTAAACATGTATCTGTATGATGGTACTGATGGTAATCGGCATCTGTTTTATGCAAGTGATGCCAGAAGTACGGAAGCGCTACTTGAACTAGCTGATGAACTGGGAATCTCTCAAATCGGTTTTTGGCACTTTAATAGCGTAGATCCGCAAATGTGGGATACTGCCGCAAAGTGGCAAAAGAAATAATAAGATAATAAATCGACCTTGTAAATAATATAGCTTTATTCTCATCCCCCCATTTAGAGAAAAGTTATTCTTAACAATAAGAGGCCGCAAAGGTATGAATCCGTATCTTTGTGGCTTTTTATTTTTTTCTTACCTTTGGGGGACTTAACATAACCCCCAAAAATGAAGAACATGAAAAAGATCTTTTTACTCATTTTCGTCATTCTATTTATTTTTCCGGTACAGGCTCAACATACATTGAGACTGATGACTTATAATATTAAAAATGCGAACGGCATGGATGATATTTGCAGTTTTCAACGGGTAGCCAATGTGATAAATAATGCTTCTCCTGATGTTGTGGCTATACAAGAGGTAGACAGTATGACCCGTCGGAGCGGGCAGAAATATGTGCTGGGTGAAATAGCTGAACGTACACAGATGCATGCCTGTTTTGCACCTGCTATAGAGTTTGAAGGAGGTAAATATGGAATCGGACTGTTGACAAAGCAAGTTCCGCTACGTTTACAAACTATCCCTTTACCTGGTAGAGAAGAGGCCCGCACCTTGATTCTGGCAGAATTTGAGGATTATATTTATTGTTGTACTCATCTGTCATTAACGGAAGGAGATCGCATGAAGTCCCTGGAAATAGTGAAGTCATTGATTGCTTCCTATAAAAAGCCTCTTTTTCTAGCCGGAGATATGAATGCTGAACCTGAATCCGATTTCATCAAAGAATTGCAAAAGGATTTTCAAATACTCTCCAATCCGGAAAAGCATACTTATCCTGCTCCCGATCCAAAAGAGGCCATTGATTATATTGCCGTGTCAAAGCAAAACGCTACCGGATTTGCTGTCATATCTGCGAAAGTAGTTAATGAGCTAATGGCTTCCGACCATCGTCCCATACTTGTGGAATTGCGTACCGCTGAAAAGGCAGACAAGATATTCCGTACTAAACCTTATTTGCAGAATCCTGTGGGTAATGGCATTACTGTGATGTGGGAAACAACCGTTCCTTCTTATTGCTGGGTGGAATATGGCACAGATACTACCCGGCTGGAACGTGCGCGTATGATTGTTGACGGTCAGGTGGTCTGCAATAACAAGCTGCATAAAATACGTATAGATGGCTTACAGCCCGGACAGAAATATTATTATCGTGTGTGTTCGCAAGAGATGTTGCTTTATCAGGCATATAAAAAGGTATTTGGAAATACAGCACAATCGACCTTCAGTGAATTTACTCTTCCTGTTGCTGATACAGAGTCTTTTACCGCTATTGTTTTTAATGATTTGCATCAACATACCAATACTTTCCGTACTCTATGTAAACAAATACAGGATGTTAAGTATGATTTTGTTGTTTTCAATGGTGACTGTGTGGATGATCCTGTGGATCACGAGCAGGCAACCACATTTATCAGTGAACTGACCGAAGGAGTGTGTGGCGATCGCATACCGACTTTCTTTATGCGTGGCAACCATGAAATCCGCAATGCCTATTCTATCGGTTTGCGTGACCATTTTGATTATGTGGGAGATAAAACTTATGCCTCTTTTAACTGGGGAGATACCCGTATCGTCATGTTGGATTGTGGAGAAGATAAACCGGACGACCATTGGGTATATTATGGCTTGAACGATTTTACTCAATTGCGTAATGAACAGGTTGATTTTCTGAAAAAAGAACTGTCTGCCAAAGAATTCAAGAAAGCAAAGAAACGTGTCCTTATTCATCATATTCCGCTTTACGGTAATTATGAAAAGAATCTCTGTGCAGATCTGTGGACTAAATTATTGGAAAAAGCACCTTTTAATGTCAGTCTGAATGCACATACCCATAAATACGCTTACCATCCGAAAGGGGAACTGGGTAATAATTATCCAGTTATTATTGGTGGAGGATATAAGATGGACAGTGCTACGGTGATGATTCTGGAAAAGAAGAACGATGAATTGAGGATTAAGGTGCTGAATGTAAGGGGAGAGGTTTTACTGGATATAACAGTCTAAAGTCTCTAATAACTTTATAATTCATGGAGGTGCGCCAGACTTCTAGACACACCTCCATGAATTAGTTATTTCATAAAGTGCTATTCGGAGAAATATGTATAATAGAAATTCTCTATATATCCGTCATAGTTTTTGCTTTCCTCTTTGATACAACTATTTTCGTCATATTCGAATGTGTAAGTAGCTGTACTGGATGAATGTTGCCAACCACTGCTCGTATGGCAATTAGCCGAAGCTTTTCCAAAGAGACCAGTTTCAACCAGCCAACGACTAGCTCCACTGCTTTCCGCATAGATGCAATGTGCTCCGCTCACATTAGGCACGGCAGAATAGGTCTGAACCTTAAACTGCTCTACTCCATCTGAAAATCTGGTCCATTGCATAATATTTCCATTTTCTATGGTGATGTTAGATGCAATATTGCCATTCTTTTCAACTTTGGTCATGTAGCCATTCTCATCATAAGTATATTCGTAAGTGTTGGAACCATCTACAAAAGTTGCAACATAACCTTGGTCATTTAAAGTCATGTTATATGCGTTCTTACCTGTCACTGTGATATTATTTCCGTCATAAGCAAAGAGCCATTCTCTATCCAACTCTCCTTCATATAGCCTGTAGACACGTTTAACCGTACCATTGTCATTATATTCGTAATACCATTTATCCCAGTCGTCCGCAAAAGTGGCTATCCGATAAACTGTTACTTCAGAGGTTGTTGTAAAAGTGATTTCTGCATAGTCTGAATCTTCAAAATAGATTGATCCGGTTTTTTGAGCTTTTACTTTGAATGTATAACTTTTTTCCGGCTCTAAACCTGTCAGTTGAATTGTATTTTGGTCAGTACTTTGTTCACTACCGTTGTTCAAGCTATAAATATAAGCTGTTGCGTTTCCTATGGCTTTCCATGTAATAACAGCAGAACTCTCTTTTACATCAGGAACAGTAACTTCCGGTTTATCCAGAATGTTTGTACTGGGATGATTGTCGTCATCACTGCAAGCAGTCGTACCTAGTACTACTGCCAGCATGGCTAATAAGTAAAAATACTTTTTCATGTTGTTCTATTTAAGGTTAATAATTAGTTTCCGGCAACTACTATCATTCCCAAACCAACCAGGAAGAAGATAAACATCAAGGCCAGTAGTTGATTAACAGATTTCGTTGAACCTTTAAATTCTTTCCAGATAAATACTCCCCAAATAGCGGCAATAAGTGGTGCGCCTTGTCCTAGTGCATAAGATACCGCCGGACCAGCTTCTCCTGATGCGATATAGCTGAACGCGGAACCAAGTCCCCATATCGCTCCACCAAGCATTCCGCATATATGAGTTTTCGTGTTTCCTTTAAAGTATTCGGAGTAGCTGACTTTTTCTCCGACAAAAGGACATTTCATTACTAATGTGTTGAAAACAAAATTGCTTAGTAATACGCCTATTGAAAAAACAAAGATGGCAGAATAAGGAGTCATCATTCCTATAGCAGGAGAATTGAAGTTTTCTACGTCCATACCTTTCACTACGAACCTGTAGAACAAAGACATCAGTACACCGGCAATTAATGCAATGATAATTCCCTTTTTGTTGTTTTTCCTGCTTTCTTCTCCCTTTTGCATTTTTCCGGAAGCCACTCCATTGCAAATGATAGCAATAACAATGAGAGCTACACCGCCAAATAAAAGCAAAGGATTACCAGTTGGAATTCCCAGATAATTGACGATTACCCCTAATACCAATGCAATGCCAACTCCTAAAGGAAAAGCAACAGACATACCAGCCAAGGAAATAGACGCTGAAAGAAGAATGTTTGAAGCATTAAATATTACGCCCCCCAAGATAACCCAACCAATGCTGTCTCCTGATGCTTGTCCCAGATCTTCCAGGAATGAACGTCCGGTATCTCCATGACTACCCATTGTGAAGCCTAGTAAGATGGTGAACAATACCATTCCAATCACATAATCCCAATAAAAAAGTTCATAACGCCAATTTTTGGAAACTAGTTTTTGGGTATTACCCCAGGAACCCCAACAAATCATGGTTACGATGCAGAATATAACTGCCAATAAATAACTGTTTACTGTGAACATACTATTAGTATTTAATTGTTAAACATGAATTCTGTTATTTAAATATAGTATCCAATCTTCCCAATAAGTGAAAACATTGGCTTCTTTACATTTTCTTGACCGGAACTCATGTTCCAGGTCCGATTCTTTCAAAAGGATATGTATATTACTACTAAAACCATATTCTTTTGATTCGGGGAGTATCTCTATCCAGCATCTGGGATATCTTTTGTAAGAGTTGACTGCTTTTATAAGATTTTGAGCATCATTTTCGTTGCCGATGGCATTTACACAGACTATGCCGGTAAACAAATTTTCTCCCTGAATGGCTTCTATACCTTCTTTGATATTATCTCCCAAAGTGATTAAAGCCCGCATACGTTGGGAACCTCTGATGCCGGAGAGTTGCTTTTCTATATCAGAAATTGTTTCTGACAGGTCTGTGTTAGCTTTTACGAAACAAAGAACAGCAGGCCATGTTTTATTCTCATCTACCATTTGATGAAACTGACTGACGAGAACCTTTTGCTGTTGTTCGTTAATTTCTCCCTGTACATAGATAATAGGATATTTTCTTGTGCTTCCTTGAGCCTGTTCCGGATAATAGACCGTTGCATTGGCTGTTTGGATAAACGGAGTCTCATTCGGAAGACTACTCTCACTATTTCCTGACCGCTTTCCATTGAAATATTCGTTTATGAATCTGAATGCTTTGGGCAGTGCAGTATTCCAGCAGGTGAAATCATGTCCTCCTGAACGTACTTCCCATTCATGAGGTATTTGTCTTTCCAGTAATAATCGGTGCAGTTCTTCATTACTTTCGCAAAGAGTACCTTCTTTATCTCCAATATCCAGCATGATGCCAAATCCTTTTAAATCGGAATTGCGGAGGGTGGAAAGAATGTGGTAGGGTGAATGTTGTTTATAGTAACTGGTTAGGCGCTGCTTACCATTCTTTCCCACTCCTCCGAAAATCCGTCCCCATTGATTGTCCCATCCTTTTTGTGGCCCTTCTTCTATGTATTGTTTTTCTGTACGGATGGATGGCGATAACGCAACGACAGAGCCGAATAAGTGGCGGTTGCGCAAACTAACGGATAATGCTCCGAATCCTCCCATAGAGAAACCAATGATCGAGCGTCCATTAATATCCTTGCGAGTACGATAGTTGTTATCTATATATGGAACCAGTTCTTTGATAAAGAAAGTTTCATAAAGGGAACTGCCATCATAAGTGTCACTGTAATAAGACAGGTAACCGTCAGGAATAACCATAATGAAAGGTTGAATCTTTCCTTCTTTTATCATTTTATCCATTACACGGGCAACGTTGCCGTATTCGAGCCAACTGGTATAATCACCTCCTATTCCATGAAACATGTATAAGACTGGATATTCTGTTTCTGAATGTTCATAACCTTCCGGTAAGATAATGGAGTAGGAGACTTCTTGCTTTAGGGACGGACTGTAAATACTCATCCCTTCTTTTTCTATGGGAAGTGCCCAAGCTCCATCTATACCTGATAGAAATAGGATAATATATAACAGTATCTTCTTCATATTATTTCTTTATTAACTGTTCACCAATATAATAACTCATTGAATAAATACCTGTTTGGGCGGACTGTTCACTATCCAGCCCGTTTCTGACACGATATTGCACCGGAGCTTCTGCACCTCGCAATCCATTGAACAGAGTAAAGATGCTATTGTAGTTGCTGCCTTCGTCTGTTATGTCCAAATAATAGATTTTGGCACGATTCTCGGCAGAAAGGTTGATAATATCTGCGTCTTCTGCAAAGAAAAAGTTGATAGCAGGGGCATTGCCTGTTGACTGATTGTATAAGTAATCAGCTTCTGAACCGTATGTTAATCCTAATCTGAAATCTGCATTGCTTTCCGTATGAACCGTCTTTTCCACAGCATCGGTAATAGCTGAAAAATTTGTTTCATTTAGAATCATTTCTTTCACATTAAAACCTGCAATTATCATACGTTTGATTTGCATAAGAGAATCTAATGCCACTGCTACCTTCTTTGTTGTAAGATCAACATTACCTTCTCCTTTGCTGTAATAAAGAACTTTGTAAGTTAGTTCGGAATTGTAGTCATCCGGTAACCATAGTTCGATATTGGAATTACCTACTTTTATGTTTTTATTAGTAGCATGTAATTCCTCTGTGAATTTTTTCAGAGTTTCCTGCGGATAGTTTTCTCCTTTGAATGAACGTTCGATAAAAGGCAGTGCCTCTTTCATGGATTCACGCCAATAACTGTCAGTATGGGCACCGTTTCGTACACGATATTCGTGCTTGATATTTTTGTCCCGTAATAGAGAATGTAATTCACCGTTTCCTGCATATAGTCTTTCTTCATCATCACCGCAGTCTATGTAATACCGTACTGTTTGAAATGTGGAACTTGGTTTATCCTTGAAAAAGTGTAGCGGACATTGGCTTTTATAATAGCTTGTCAGCCTGCCTGTTCCTGTCTGGCCGCTTCCTCCGAAGTTGTTTCCCCATTGAAGATTCCAACCGTCTTGTGACAAAGAGATGTATTGTTCATCTGTATTTAGAGAGGGACTTAATCCTATTGATACCGAGAATGTTTCAGGATGTTGCGATGCTATACTTAATGCCCCGAAACCTCCCATAGAGAATCCGGCAACAGCTCTTTCCGTCTTACTGGCTGTTGTTCGGAACCGCTTATCAATCAGGGGTACGAGTTCATTAATGAACATATCCATATAGTTGAACTTTCCGTCATAGCGGTTGCAAAAATAAGTGTTGAAACCTTCCGGCATGATGTAGATCAATGGGCGAATACTACCATTGCTGGTTTGCGCATCAGCTATGCTTTGAATATTCAGACCTGAAGGTCCCCATGAACTTTGGTTTCCTCCCCAGCCATGTAGAAGGAAAACTACTCCATATTTACCCGTACTTTCCGATAGATACTCTTGAGGCAGTAATACGGAATATTTGATTTCTTGTCCTAATATTTTGCTGTAAAAACTTTGATCGGGATTATAGCGTTTGGTAAACAGTTCCGGTGTATCGGTCTGTTCGCCTTCGGACGGATTGTTATCATCAGACGAACATGATGACAATCCGTAGGAAAATAATAATAAGGCTAATAATAGGAGTAGTTTTCTATTCATGGCTTCTCTCTTTTATTTATAAGGATTGATTGGCTCTGCCGGTGTGGATGAATAAACCACCATGTCTTTACATTGAACGGCATATTTTTCATTCGGATTAATCCATTTAATAACCAGTTTGTGAGGTCCTTCCTCTAAATCATAATTATAGAAAATGTCATACTTTCTTTTTATGTAGTCATAAGGCATTTCTATGGTTTCTACTTTCTTGCCGTCAATGTAGGCCTCCAGGATGGCGATGTAATTGTCATTACTATCTTTAACATCTTGCCTGATCATCCCCATTAAAACAACTCCCTTGCCATTGAACTCAAATGTTTTTTCTGTACCGAGATCATATTTGATAACTCTTCTTTCAGAAGGATATAAGCCTTCAAAAGAAACTTCCCATGCTACGGTTTTTGGCTTCTGAATCGTGGTATAGTATTTATCTCCTTTTATTTTTCCTCCGTTTGCTTTTAATACATCACTCAATAGTTTGAGATTAATGTCGTATACAGAACTTAAAGAGATATCTGTGTAAGGGAACTTAATATTTTCACATCTTTCGAGTGCCGGTTTCCAGTATTCGGGGATAGCCTTGTAGCCTTGTATGACTCCAAGAATTCCTGCGGCAGTTGCCGGGTTACAGTCGGAATCTTGTCCGCAACGAGTGGCTATATCCATTGTTTTGAAAAAGTCGCCGTTGCCATATAAAAGTCCCATCACACAGTAAGCCGCATTGATAGTGGCGTCAATGTTAAATGCATTGAATACCCCTTCCGGGCAGCCAATCTCAAAAGCATGCCGGTTTTCTATTTCCAGCCAGCATTTACGCCAGTCATCGGGATATTGTTTCCAATATTTAATAACGTCTGTGATGCAACGGTGAAATTTACTTTGTTCGGGTATTGTTTTAAGAGCTTCCGTGACAATTGTATAAATGTCGTTATTTACGTAAGCCAATGCATACATTGCTCCCATGTATACACCTCCATACCATCCGTCGCCGTAGTTCATGATATGCCCTATCTTGTCCGAAAAATTGGAGGCGGTATTTACCATCCCCGGACATATCATTCCAATGAAGTCTGCTTCAATCTGGAAATCAATATCGTCAGCGTGCGGATTATTTTTCCAATGTCCCGATGCTGGTGGCATAATACCGTGCAATATGTTATATCTGGCTGCCTGGTTGGCATGCCATAATTTGTAATCTGCGTTTGCAAAGGCTTTGGCAAATGATTCGGCAGGGGCATTTATCCCTTCTTTTTGCATTACTTCCAGAAAGGTAAGATCCATATATACATCATCATACAATCCCGGATCTTCTGCAAAGATGTCCTTGCAATAGTCATCATACCAGATTATTGGAGTTTTCTCATGAATGATCGCTCCTCTGTATTTAAATTCTGTAGGACCGCCATAGGTGCATCCTATGGTTTGTCCGGCCCAGCCTCCTTTAATTTTGTCGAGCAGTACCTCTTTACTTATTTCAACTGTTTTTCCATATTCTATTTGTGCCATTCCCGATATGGAAAAGGTAAATAGTAGAATGATGTTAATCAGGACTTTTTTCATCTTAACTTATTTATTAAAGTAAAATCTATCATGTTCTTTTTTCTCTGAATAATACATTATGTCGTTGATACGAATAATGTAGTCTTTTTTGCGGTTCAACCATTTCATTTTAACGTGGTGTCTTCCTTCTTTCATGAGGTATTTCCAGGCTGGTTCTACTTTGCGGTCTGTGTTTCTCATGGGTAAAGCTGCTACATGGTCCAGTTCTCCGTCAATCCATATTTCCACTTTAGCAACGTAAGGGTCATTGGGCTCTGCCAATCCGAACACCTCGGAACCGATGTGGCGTGTAGATACACGATTGATATAATCGGGAGTAATACTTCTTGTGCAGCAAATGTTGCCCCAGATAACAAATCCGTTACCATTGAAATCAAATTCAAATGTATCTGTCAGGAAGCAGTCTTTGCGTTCTCTATAAAGTGGATAGGTGTTTTCGAAATTTTGTTCTAAAGGAAGTACATCCGCCTTTTTGATTGGAATTTCTATCTCCCCACCAGATACTTTTCCACCTGTTTTGACTATGAGTTGTTTAGCTTGATCGAAACTCATTTGGTATGCTTTTGCCAACGACATATTCGTTCCTTCAAATGTAAAGTCTTCTACTTCTTTCAAAGGGTTTAACCAGAATGAAGGGATTTTATCATACCCATACATGACGCCGAGTACACCGCCGACTGTAGACGGATTACAGTCAGAATCTTGTCCGCAGCGTGTTGCAATATCGATAGAGTTGGTGAAGTCTCCTTTACCGTAGAGCATAGCTAATGCTACGAAAGCGGAATTGAGCTTGGCGTCAATATTAAAGTTTAGAAATACGCCTTTGGGACATCCTACATCGCAGTTCCATTTTTCTTGCAGGAAGTACCAGCAATCTTTCCAGTTGTCCGGGTGCAAAGAATGGAAATTGATTACATCCTGAATACATTGATGGAATGTACTCTTTTCAGGTATGGCAGAGATTGCGGTTTTTAGAATCGCTTCAGGACTTTTTTCATAGAAAGCGGAGCTATAAAGAGCTGCTACGAAAGCACCGCCATAAAAACCGTCACCGCTATTCATAATGTGGCCTACTCTGGAGGCGATATCCAATGCTTCCGGCAGCATTGCCGGAGCCATCAGACCAATGAAGTCTGCTTCGATCTGGAAATCCAGATCGTCTGCATGTGGGTTATTCAACCAATGACCGGAAGCCGGTGGCATGATACCTTGGCGGATATTATATCTGCCTGCTTGGTTAGCATGGGCCAAATGATAATCAGCGAATGCAAATCTTTTGGCAAGTTCTTCTTGTGAACAATCCAGGCCAAGTTCATCAAATGCCTCAACAAACGTGCAATCGTTATAAATATCATCGAACAATCCGGGCTTCTTTTCCCACCAATATTTTACGTAACCTTCCGCCCAGGGGATTGGCTGGTAATCTTGAATATAAGTTCCCGTGAACTTAAACTCTGTAGGTGCTCCGAAAACAACACCAATGGTTTGTCCGGCCCATCCTCCTTTAATCTTATCTAAAAGTTCTTTATCAGATAACTTTAAAGTTTTTACAGGCTGGGCTTGTACGTTGAGAGCAAAAAGCCCTATAATACATATCGTAATTATTTTCCTCATTCTTCTCCTCCTTTATTTCTCATAAACTCCCAACTCGGTGATAGAGATGAATGATGATACATTCTTTGTGTATTTATGCCAGTGTTCCTGCACTTTTGCATCCATTAGTACGCGTATTCCCTTGGTTTCTACTGCCGGGAATTCCAAAACATATTGTGCAAACGGAGGTTGGAAAAATACAATATCGGTTTCGGGAAGTGCCGGAGTTGATTTGAATTTACCTACGTCATACCAATGTCCGTCATTTCCAAGATATTGAATGTTTAGAGAAGTAAACCATCCTCCGAACTCTTCCAGACAGCCCATATCTAAAACAAGCATATTGATGTTATGCTCTTCTTTCCAACCGTATCCGAAATAGTCTATTTTAGGCAGATTACTTTTGGCCGCTAATGAATAAAATACAGATCCTACGCCATCTTTGACTCCGTCATTAATTACTTCTACATTTGTTGCGTACATCGGTTTTCCAAAGGTAATCCAGCAAGAATCGAGTACTTCTTCGTTTAGTTTGCGAATATTTGCGTAAATAGTGTCAGCCTTGGGGGCTATATTCTTGGTTTTAACCAATAACTCAAAGTCTTTAGTAATTGAGTTCTTGTTATTTGCGCTTAATTGAAGGGTAATTGGATATTTGCCGGCTTCTGTAGGAGTTCCTGCCAGTTTACCGTTTTGGAATGTAACTCCTACCGGAAGTTTACCTTTTACCAGTTCCCATTTGAAATCAGCGTTTGTTCTGCAGGCAAATGAGTAATCGGTAGGCTGTCCGATTTCCAAGTCCGGATTCGGACCGATACAGAATTCCATAGGGGGGATGAATTGTGCTTTGGGGTTAACATATACCATATCACCCTTTACTTTTCCTCCTTTGGCACAAACCAGTTCGATTGCTTTGTTGTAAGTACGTTCAATCATGTCTTCAATGGAAGCATCGGGCATATCAAACCTGGTGATATTGATATACCGGTCGTTGAAGGGTTTTTCCCATCCTTCGATAGGTTTAGTCAAACTTTCGGGAAGAGACTTTGCACCATACATTACTCCTAGAAGTCCGGAGATAGTGGCTGCCTGATTGTCGCAGTCAAATCCCATTGCACAGCTTAAATCCAATGTCCGTTGGAAATCTCCTTCGCCATACAACATAGCCAAAATCCCGCATAATCCGTTCAGATTAGCATTCCAGATTGTTTTTGTCATGGCTGGTTCATCTATGTAATATTTTTTAGCCATGATTTGACGTGCTTTTACCCAATCTTTAGGATATTTGTCATATAAAGCAATCATCTCTTTTACAGCTATCGCATATCTGTCATCAGCAGGTAGTTCTTTCAAGGCTCGTGTAATCAGTTTGCGGATATCCTTGCAGAAAAAAGCGTCAGCGTACATTGCACCATATAGGACAGTGGGAGATACCGCCCACGAATCGCTTGTGATACGGGCCGCCCAATCACTTTTTCCTGCAGCATATGAAATCATTCCCGGTGCTGTATACGCCCATATCTCGTTAATCAATTGAGGGTCGATCTGATACCAGTGCGGATTCAGATTTTCGTCACCTGTGAACGGAGGGGTGAATCCAAGATGCATTAATCCGAGTGCAGCCCTATTGGCTAGCCATACACGGTCACGGATATGATACATCCATCCTTCGCGCATATTGGCATAAGTAGGTTCTACACCATATTTCTCCATTAATAGTAAGTAGATATACTCAACATCAGTATCGTCATCAGAGAATGCACCGTTATACTTCTGCAATTTATCTATGTTTTTAGTGTAACCGAATGGAAATCTGGATTCCGGGGCAGGTTCATCTACAAACTTGTTCTCAAAAGGAAGTCCATATATATTTCCTACCATTTGCCCGATCCAAGCTCCAGCTATTTTGTCTTTTAACTCTGTCTTTGAAATTTTCTGTGCAGAGATAAATAAGATGTTGGTAATTAAAACAAGTAAAAAGATGATTGGTTTTTTCATACTTATCAGGGTTGATTTGTTGGAAGGTACACTTTTCTATGTGAACCTTCCAATTGTGGTTAATAATCTTTGTTTTGAGATAATTTTGGATTTGCATTTAAAATATCCGTAGGAATTGGAAATACATTTCTAAAAGTTTCTGAACTTTGGTCAGGGTGTGCCCAATATTTTTTCAGATATTTTCCGAAACGTATCATATCTTCATGGCGCCATCCTTCCCATGCCAGTTCTCTGCCTCGTTCTGCATAAAGTTCATCAACCGTCAATTGGCTTGTAGTATATGCATCAAGCCCTGCTCTTGTACGAATCTTCTTGAAGTCTGCCAGTTGGATGGCCTCACTTGTTCTGTTTTGTCGTACCAAAGCCTCTACATACATTAATACAACATCGGCATAACGGAAGATGGCAAAGTCGTTGTCCATACTAACTGTATATTCTTTTAAAGAACCATCAGTCTGGTAATGCCATTTCCAGCAGCGTGCACCGTCGTATGTGCCACGTCCTCCGTTGCTATTGTAATATTTTTCTTCGGGGAAGACAGGAGTATATTCGAAACCAAGATCCTTTCCGCTTAGGTCTACTTGAGGACCGTATAACCAGCTCTGACTTCTGCGAAGATCTTGTTCTGCGTATGTTTGGAAAAAGTCCGGTTGGCAGAGAAAACCCGACCATGGGGCTGCCGGAATATTAAATGTTGCTTGTGATGCAGCTTCCAATGTCAGCGTATGCAAATAAAATGAGTTACTGTCACCGCTAGTATATACTCTGTCATACAGGATTACAAAGATATTCTCCTTAGAATCTTCATTTTTTATATCAAAATTAGTAGAATAAGAGTCTTCAATGCTGTAAGCACCTATATCCATAATATCTTTACAGGCTTTCTCTGCTTTGTCATACATTGGAGTACCGAACCATGCTTCTGCATTCAGATACATTTTCGCAAGAATGCAATAAGCGGCAGCTTGTGTGGCCCGTCCATAATTAGTATCTGAAGGCTCCCTGTCTAGGAACTCGATATTGTCATTAATTTCTTTTTCCAGATAGTTGAAAATATATTCACGACTTTTTTGTTCCGGGTATCCGGTTTCCGTGTAGTCAGTTGTGAAAGGTACGTTTCCCCAACAAGAAATGGCTTGATAATAGTAGAAAGCACGCAATATTTTCATTTCAGCTATAATCTTCTCTTTTCCTTCAAACTGGATAGGTGATAATTCCGTTTCGTAAATAATTTCATTACATGCAGCAATACCATTAAATATCCAGTTCCATCCCCTTGTCAATAATTTATTTGCAGGTGGAATTTTATTCGTCTGGATTTCTTCATAACGTCCATTGCTGTACCAGGAACCACCACAAGCGGGAACGGCACATTCATCAGAAGCTTGTAAAAGCAATGTCCATAAACTTTGTTCGGAATTGTATCCTTGTAATTTCGTATACGCTCTACCTGCATTGGCTACCAGTTCTTTCTCATTTTTAAAGAAGTCATTCATCGCTACTCCTGTGTATACAGTTTCGCTAAGATCGGTACATCCGTATAATAATATACAGATAACGAAACTTAATATTATATTTGTCTTTTTCATGGTAATCTTATTTTTTTAGAATACTATATTAACTCCAAAAGTAAATTCTGTTGTACGCGGATAATAGCTCAAACTTTCCATACCGGGTTCCAGTCCGGAAAGAGCAACTTCTGGGTCGACACCAGAATAACCGGTGATACAGAATACATTCTGTGCAGTAAGAGACAATCTTAGTCTTTTTATCATTTTGGATGTGAAATCCCAAGTATATCCAAAGGTTACATTATCCAGTTTTAAATAAGAAGCATCCTCTATATATTTGGAGGAATATTTATAGGTCGTACTTGTGAAATTCGTTTGAGATAACCAGTTTGATGAGATATTTCTAAGTCCGATGCTGCTTAGATTTTCATATTCCATCGCATAGTTGTTCAGAATTTCTCCGCCGATAGATGCACGCAGTGAGAAACTCAAGTCGAATTTCTTATATCTGAAGGTATTACTCCAGCTAAGAGTGGCATCCGGATAAGCACAGCCAATTTTTTCCCATTGTTCTTCCGGTACGGAACCGTCTGCATTTTGTCCTAGCAATACATCTTTTCCATCTGTATCAGTTCCTAACCATATAGGACCATAGAAAGTACCCAATGACTGTCCTTCTATCAGACGTTGAGTGTAGCAGGCAGCACTTGTAGACCATCCCACTTTGTATGTTCCGTTAGTGAATTCATCATTGGTGAATTTCACCAATTTGTTTTTATTGTGCGAAACGGTAAGTGAGGTATTCCATGTAAAGTCCCTAGTGTTAAAAGGTGTACCGGATATTGTTAATTCAACTCCTTCATTAGTAACTTTTCCAACATTCGTAAACAAGGTATTATATACATAAGGAGGTGTTGGCACGATGTAGTCATATAGCAAGTTTGATGTAGTCCGTTTGTAATAATCAAAAGTGAACGAGAGGTGGTTGTCAAACATTGTCATATCGACACCAACGTTGAACTCTGCTTTTTTCTCCCATTTTAGATCCGGATTTGCATTACTTGCAGGTTGATAAGTATTGATCCATTGGCCATTGTAATAGAATTTACCGGCTGTAGTCATCATCATCAAAGATTTGTAGTTTGAGAAATCCTGGTTACCGGTAACTCCGTATCCGGCTCTCAATTTTAAATCATCGATCCATTTGACATTCGAGAGGAATTTCTCTTTATTTATACGCCAACCTACGCTGACAGCCGGGAACCATCCCCACTTATTATTGTCACCGAAACGGCTGGAGCCATCACGACGTAGTGAAGCAGACAAAAGATATTTATCATCGTAGTTGTACATAAAACGTCCGAAGAATCCGATATATGTATTATCTTCTTTATTGGACGACATGCTGGCTTTGCCTTCAGTTAGATTCGTTCCTGTTCCGATGTTATGAGTCTGGTTGTCATCGAAGTCGAAACCGGAATTTGTCATGGATGCAGATGTGCTGTAAGTATACTGGTATGTATATCCGAGTAATGCCTGAATGGAATGTTTTCCGAAAATATTCGAGTAATTTAAAGTAGACTCATATTGTGTATCGTTTTCCTGATAGTTTTCAATATAGGCTTGCCCGTTTGTTCCTATTAAACTTGGATAATAATGTGTGTAGTATTCACGTGTCTCATATTGTTCCTTGTCGTATGAAACAAAGTTCTCCCATTTTAATCCTTTTATAGGCAATATGTTTAGAGTAGCACGAATATTTGCACCATAATTATCATTCTTACTTTCCATGTTCCTTTCGTTAATGATCGCTACCGGATTGTAATATTCCATTGCTTTGATACGGCTATATCCTCCGGCATCCGGATCGCTGTCGTCATAAACAGGCTCTGTTGGATTATGGGTAAATGCCTGCATAAAAGCACTTGTAGAGGAAGGGCTGTATTTGCGATGAATGATATTCAGGTTATAATCCAAATCGACCCATTTATCTAATAATGACTGGCGAATATTGGTACGTGCCATTAGCTTTTCGGAGCTATTATGCTTTTGCAAGCCATCGCTCTTTTCATAATTGAAAGAAGTGTGGTGTGAGAACTTCTCGGAACCTCCGGATATAGACAAGTTGTGCTTATGGCTGAACGGAGTTTGTGTAATTTCTTTAAACCAATCGGTATCACTGTCAAAAATATAACTTTCCAATTCTGGGCGATATTCCTTGATAACAGATTTGTATTCGCTTGCCGATAAAGGTTTTGCTCTGCGTGAAACGACTCCCACGGTGAGTTGCCCATCATAAGAAACTTCCGTTTTGCCACTTCTTGCACGTTTAGTTGTGACGATGATTACTCCATTCGTACCTCTTGTTCCATAAATAGCAGCTGCCGAACCATCTTTTAATACGTCAATTGATTCCACTTCCTGAAAATTGATATTTCTGATATCTGCACCTGCCACCCCATCAATAATAATTAATGGACCTTGGCCTGCGGAAAGTGTGTTTGTTCCGCGAAGTAATACTTCATATTTGGCTGTCGGATCAGCACCGTTCGGGTTGATAATTTGTAATCCTGCCACTTTTCCTTGCAACATTCCCATAGCATTGGTGAATGTTCCGGGATTGAGGTCATCTTTCTTCATGCTGGTAACCGATCCTGTAAGCTCTTTCTTTGTGGTAGAGCCGTAGCCGATTACTACAACGTCATTAAGCACTTTCGAGTCTTCGCGCAGGTGTATTACAAGCTGTGTCTGATTTCCTACTTGTTGTTCAACAGTTGCATAACCTACATAAGATATAACCAATACATCAGAAGGATTCGCTTTTACATTGAAGGTTCCATCAACTCCTGTAATAGAACCATTTGTTGTACCTTTAACAAGGACACTGGCACCGATAATGGGTTCATTTGCTTCATCGAGGACTGTACCTCTTATTGCCTTCTGGGCAATAGCATCATTGCTCATCAAAGAAAATACTATTAACAACATACTTGTCAATAGACCGTGGATTGAACATTGTTTTATCATAATAACAGAATTAAGGATGATTATTGTATTTCTTTTCTCAAAGGTATAGATACTTGTGCTCCCATTCTGGTAACAGAAATAGAAGAGGCTTTACTTGCAAATATAATTGCATCTTTTAGATTTTTGCCCTCAGACAGAGCTACGCACAATCCGCCGCAGAATGTATCTCCGGCAGCGGTTGTGTCTACTGCTTCTACCTTGAAGGCTGGAATGTGGATAAACTCATTGTTTTCATAGGCGAGAGCTCCTTTGGCTCCCATCGTAATAATGACAGTTTTTATGCCTTTCGAACTAATATAACGAATCGCTTCTTTTGCCGATTCATCATCTGTAATGTGCATTCCCGAGATGATTTCAGCCTCTGTGACATTAGGAATAAGAATGTCGACATTGGCTAATAAATCGTCAGGCAGTTGTTGGGTAGGGGCAGGGGCGGGATTTAATATAACGGTAATTCCATCTTTTTTAGCCATTTTGGCTGCATAAGTGACACTCTCGATTGGAGTTTCCAACTGCATAATGACGATGGATGCCTGTTTGATGGCAGGTTCTGCATTTTGTATGTCATCAATAGATAAAGTCCCGTTGGCTCCGGAAGCAACAACAATACAGTTTTCCCCTTTTTTGTCGACATTGATAAGAGCTACTCCTGATGGTTCCTGCGGGGTAATTCCTACATAAGTAGTGTCGATCTTTTCTTTGTGAAACATTTCCAAGGTTTCATTTCCAAAAATGTCATTTCCTATTTTACATATGAAAGTGACATCTCCTCCTAGTCTTGCAGCAGCTACGGCTTGGTTAGCTCCTTTGCCGCCATGATTCATTAAGAAGTTTCCTCCCAGAATTGTTTCTCCTGGTTTTGGTAGACGGTCTGATTTGATAACCATATCCGTATTACTGCTACCTATCACTACGATTTTCTTCTTTGTGTCCATATAATGAGTATTAAGTATTAAGGCGAATTGAATCGTAAACGATGCGCAATCGTTTGCGCAAATATAGAAATTTTTTTCAAAACAAAATATTTTTCTTGCTTTTTTCTCAAATAAAATGTTATTTTTGCAAAAAACAACCAGTAATGAAGAAAACTCTGATTGATGTATCAAAGAAAACTGGGTACTCTATCTCTACGATTTCCAGAGTGTTAAATGGGAAATCAGAGAAATATAGGATCAGCCAGTCTGCTAAGGAGGTTATTTTGCAGTCCGTTAAAGAATTGGACTATCAGCCTGATATAGTTGCGCAAAGTTTGCGCAACAACACGACATATACTATAGGCCTTCTTGTACCACACATAGATAATCCTTTTTTTGCCAATATAGCAAGTGTTGTCATCCGTGAAGCACAACGTTATAATTATACTGTCATGCTTATCGATACCCTGGAAGATCCTATTCAGGAAAATAAAGCTATTGATTCGCTTCTGTCACGTAAGATAGACGGAATTATTTTGGTTCCGACTGGTGAAAACCCTTCTAAACTCGAGGAGATTAGTACTAAAACTCCGATTGTGCTAATTGACCGCTATTTTGAGAAGCATAATTTGCCATACGTAGCTACTGATAATTATGTAGGAGCCTATCAGGCAACGAAATTATTATTAGAATCGGGGCATAGTAAGATTCTCTGTATTCAGGGGCCGGATATTTCTATAACAACTAAGGAACGTGTGCGCGGGTATCTTGATGCGCTTCGCGAAGCTGGTTATCAGGATAACGCAATGATAAGAGGAAATGAGTTCTCGATTCAGAATGGTTATATTGAGACTAAGTTGGCTCTGAACTCTACTACAAAACCTACTGCTATATTTGCGTTAAGTAGTACAATTCTTTTGGGAGCCGTCAAAGCATTAAATGAGCATAAAGTGAGAATTCCTCAAGATATGTCTATCATTTCGTTTGATGATAACTTATATCTGGACTATCTAAATCCTCCTATAACTCGTATTGCACAATCACTGGAGAATATTGGCATTATTGCTGTAAAAATGTTGATGCAGAAGATTTTGGAAGAAACTGAACTACATTCGGAGATTCTTTTGAAACCTAATATTATAAAACGGGATTCGATAAAGGTGTTAACTGATAGAAAGTAGTATTTTAGATAATAGAAAAAATCGGGCTTGAACAATGTCAAGCCCGATTTTTTACATATTAATACCGTTTCTTATGCTGCCGGATCTGGTGCTTCACCACCGCCTTCATTTCCACCTTCTCCGTTGCCTTCATTTCCATTGTCAGGCGTACTTGACACCATTGCCTTTTGACACCAACTATATGAATTTATAAGTATCAAGAGTTCTGGGCTCAGTTGTAATTCTTGGGGATTGGGGGGATTTGATTCAGGGCAATCACATCCCTAAAAATTGATTCATTCCGGTACTATTTTGAGCTAAATTCATAGTTACAAGGACTAATCTAACGCAATACAGTTTTTAGTAATTCTTCTTAGAACTATTATTTTCTTCGTTCCCTAATGAGTTTTCGTTCCACTTAAGTGGAGCGATAGTTCAACTTAAGTGGTTCTATCGTTCGACTTAAGTAGAACGAAAACTGAAGTGCAGATCTAATTATTATTTATAAAAGCCAGGAAACTAAATACAGTATTAAGACAGGTTATCTCTTACTGACTATTGGAAGCTACTGTTTAGTTCATTTCCGTACCGGAATGAATCTATTTTTAAGGGTGTGATTGCCCTGAATCAAATCCCCAAAATTTTCAGATTGAGCCGGGTTCTGGTGGAATCACTCATATGTGAGGTGGATGTTGCTCATTCTTTTTCAGGTAAAGACACTAATTTATGCATTAAATGAGAAAATACGATATCCCCCCTTTATATTTTCTTTTAAAAACGATACCTTTGAAGTGTTTTCTTTCTTTTTTATCAAGTATGGATTGATTTCCGGCAAGTTCTCCTATATTTCCCGAATTAATATTCATTAACTTATTTGCCGTAATACTTTTTAATACCTCTTGTGTATTAGCTAATAGATATTGAACTATTAACTTTAAAGACTAATATTATGGAAAAAGATTCTCCTTTTTCATCCACCGGCAGAAGGTGTATTGTAACCCTAATGTGCATATTTGTCACTGCTTTTGTTTATGCACAACAGCAAAAAATATCGATTAGTATCAAAGAGCTTCCTCTTAAAGAGGCTATCAGTCAGATAGCAGAGAAGGCATCGATGAATGTAGCCTATAGCAAAGAATTTGTGGATACGAGTAGGAAAGTGTCATTGGAGGTAAAAGACACAGATGTAAACAAAGCACTAACTCTTTTGCTAAAAGGGACTAACATTGGGTTCCGTTTCCTGGATGACAGTATTTTATTTTATAATAAAGAATATCAAAATAAAACTGAACCTATTGATTCGCAAGGAGAGAAGAAGGAACTGTATGTGAAAGGTAAAGTTACTGACGAGAATACGGAACCGATCATCGGAGCCACCGTATCGGTAAAAGGATCGACTACAGGTACAATCACCGATATCAATGGTCAGTATTCCATCAAGGTACCCTATGGAAGTACACTTCGGTACTCATACGTCGGCTACCGTGAAGAAAGCGTCATAGCGAAAGCAACGACAATAAACGTGGTGATGAAAGAGAATGCTGTCAGCCTGGAAGATGTAGTAGTTGTAGGCTACGGCGTGCAAAAGAAAGTGAATGTAACAGGTGCCGTATCTATGGTTAAAGCGGAGGCTATTGAGAACCGACCTATTACTAACGTAACTACAGGGCTACAAGGATTGTTGCCTGGAGTTAGTATCGTTTCCTCTTCGGGGCAGCCGGGTGCTGTGCCCAGCATCAACATTCGTGGTACGGGAACCATCAATAGTAGTACAGCACCTTTGATCTTGATTGACGGAGTAGCCGGGGGAGACATCAACTTATTGAATCCTTCGGACATCGAAAGCGTATCAGTACTGAAAGATGCCGCCTCATCAGCTATTTATGGAGCACGTGCCGCTAACGGTGTTATTCTTGTAACGACTAAAAAGGGAGAAAAGAAAGAGCGCGTAGTATTCCAATATAACGGATATGCCGGATTCCAGACTCCCACAGCATTGCCCGAACTTGTTAATGGAAGGGAATACATGGAACTCTCCAATGAAGCCATGAGTGCTGCCGGATTTTCCAAGCCCTATACACAAGAGGCTTTCGATAAATATGATTCGGGATTGTACCCCAACGAATATTCCAATACAGACTGGATTGACGAAATATACAAAAGCCGGGCTTTTCAAACGGGGCATAATGTAAGTGCACGGGGTGGAAGCGAGAAAACCGGATTTTTTATGTCGTATGGTTTCCTGGATCAGGATGGACTGGTTGTAGGTGACGGATATAGTTCCAAAAGACATAATGCGCGTATCAGTGTAAACACGGAGGTGTATGATCGTCTGAAACTGACTGGACAGATGAGCTATGTCGATTTCTATAAAAAGGACTTAGGTTATAGCGGCACATCAGGAGTATTCCGCCTGTCACAGCGTATGTCTCCGTTACTTCCCGTCATGTGGCAAATTCCTGATGAGAATGGCCGGATGGTAGATAGTGAGAACTGGTCGTACGGTTCGGTACGTAACCCCTTGCAGGTAGCCTATGAGTCGGGAATGGAAGAACGGAAAACACGTGTGCTCAATGGTATTTTCAATGCAGATCTCAAAATTATAGACGGACTGAACGTAGGTATGCAGTACTCTGCTAATATATATACCCGCCAGGTGGATGAGTTTAACCCGAAGATGTTGTCTTATTACTCGGACGGTAGCCCGTTGAAAGCAAATGAAGATGCCAAGGACTATATCTCACAAAGCCATCTTGACGTTATGACCCAAACGTTGCAATTCACCCTGAACTTTAATAAGACCATAGGACGCCACGAGTTGGGAGCATTGTTGGGATTTTCGCAAGAGTGGGAAAATAGAAGTACGTTGGGGGCTACGCGTGATAATGTGATGGTTGAGGATATTCACGTTATTAGTGCCGGAATGATTAATTTTATGAATAGCGGAACAAAAGACGAGTGGGCTTTGCGTTCTTACTTTGGTCGTGTCAACTATGCTTTTGACGGTAAATACCTGTTTGAAGCTAACCTGCGTGCCGACGGAACTTCAAGATTTGCCAAGGGCAATCGTTGGGGATATTTTCCATCATTCTCGGCAGGATGGAACTTCTCACGTGAAAAATTCATGGAGTTCGCTACTTCGGTATTGAGCTCGGGTAAGCTGCGTGCTTCCTGGGGTGAGTTGGGAAATCAAAACATTCCCGGTAATTACTACCCCTACTTGTCACCTATCATAACCGAAGAGTCTTATCCTATCGGAGCTTCTAATACACCTGTTATGGGACTTTGGCAAAACAAAATCGGTAATCCCGACATCAAGTGGGAAACCATCCGCATGCTTAATTTCGGAGTAGACCTTAGTTTTTTGAACAATAGACTGAATGTGGACTTTGATTGGTATAAGAAAGAAAATATTGATGCATTGGTTCGTCCCGATGTTCCGGCTATTGTCGGGGTTTCCAGTAGTAACGTAGGTTATGTCAATCTTGGTAAGATTGATGTCAAAGGATGGGAACTTAATCTGTCATGGCGTGATAAGATCGGAAATGTAAATTACAATCTCGGGTTCAATCTGTCGGACGCTCGTAATAAGATTACCGATTTGGGTGGAACTCCGGAGTCGCTGACCAGTACGGCTTCCGGTTCGTATCGTCGGGTCGGTGATCCGATAGGTGCTTTCTATGGTTATCTGACTGATGGGCTGGCGCAAGTGTATGACTTTGAATCAGTGAATACAACTACAGGTAAGTACCAGAAACCAAAATTTCCTCTTGTTGCATCACAAAACGGCATTGTACAGCCCGGAGATATTAAGTATCGGGACATCAGTGGTCCTGACGGCGCTCCCGACGGGGTAATTGATGACTACGACAAAGTGGTGTTTGGCGAGAAAGAGCCCCATTACACCTATGCAATCAAGGGTGGTTTAGAATGGAAAGGCATTGATTTCAGTTTCTATTTGCAAGGAGTAGGCAAAGTTGCCGGTTACCTTGAGGATGAGGCTCGGCATGCGTTTATCAATGACTACTCAATCCCTAAAAAAGAGCATCTTGACAGATGGACGCCTATGAATCCAAATGCTTCTTATCCCAGACTTTATCAGTCGCAGGAGCACAATAGGCTCTTCAGTGACTACTGGAAAGAGGATGCATCGTACTTGCGCCTGAAGAATATTCAGATAGGTTATCGTTTTCCTGCCCGGATGGTGGCACCTCTTGGCATTAATAGTCTTAGAGTATATGCTTCGGCAGATAACTTGTTTACTAAAACCGATTACTTCGGAGCTTATGACCCTGAAGTGAGGACCACCAGCGGAGATGTCTATCCGCAAGTAAAAACCTATGTTTTTGGATTATCAATAACATTCTAACCTATTAAACGACTATAAAGATGAAATACTCAAAATACTTTTTAATCATTGCTTTCTTTGGTATAGTTACCTCATGTAGCGATTTTCTGGATAGAACGAACCCTAACGAGCCGGACAATGTAACATTCTGGGTAAATGAAGATCAGCTTAAAAATGCCTTGCCTCCCTGTTACGAAGCTTTACAAAAAGACTATCTCGTGAATTGGAGTGAATCGACGGCCGAAACTGTTATGTGGGGGAATATTACTAGTGGACTAAGTAAGGTTTCCGGAGGCAAGCACTCTTATACTGACGGCTTCCCCTTCACTACCTATTGGACAGGAGCATATAGCTATATTTATCGCTGCAATAATTTTCTGGACAACTATAATAAAGCGCAGGTAGCTCAAAATAAGAAGGACGTTTATGCCGCAGAAGTAAAAACCATCCGGGCGCTTATGTACTTTTACCTTACGGTGTTTTGGGGTGATGTACCTTGGGTAGGAGAAGTCATCCAGCCCGAAGATGCATATATCGAACGTACTCCCAGAGAGAAAGTCATTGACCAGCTCGTCGAGGATTTGAAATGGGCGGCAGAGCGCATGCCTGAAGAAAGGTATACAGGCGACAAACTGGGAAGACTCGACCGCTGGGGCGCTTTAGCCATATTGGCACGTATTGCCTTGCAAAACGAAAGATGGGAACTGGCTGCAAAAACGAGTGAATATATCATCGAAAACAGTCCCTATGGCCTGTATGAATACGAAAAACTATTTCATCACGAAGGGGATGTCGAGAATGATCCGAAAAATATCGAAGCCATCGTATATAGCCTTTTTGTACCCGAAATCCGTACACAAAGTCTGCCCAATGAAACTTGCAGTCCGACGGACTATATACGCCTCAATCCAACGAAGTCGTTAGTGGATGCTTATCTGTGTACAGACGGTAAACCGGCAAAAACCGGATTGGAATATTATAAAAAGACCGGTGTGCAGACCTCATCGTTATACAAGTCGCCTGAAGAGCATTATGTGGATTATTTCCAGAACAGAGATCCTAGAATGAAGATGACTTTATATGCTCCGGGTGACAAATGGCCGGGAGGAGATGACGGTGATCCTGATACGGATAAGGCCAACGAGATATTTAATCTGCCTCGTTTTGCTTCATTGCAAGATAATAACCGTGTGGGGGCAAATAGCCGTACAGGTTTCTATCTGAAAAAGTATAACGATATTGATTTGGCCGGCTCAAGTGTGGGTGGACATGGGAATCTCAATGTCATCCGCTTTGCCGAAATCTTGCTGATTTATGCCGAAGCCACTTTCGAACTACAAGGTAAGAAACTGACACAAACACAGATTGATTACTCCATCAACAGACTTAGAGATCGTGTGAATATGCATCGTATGAACCTTGACGAACTTAGCGCATGGGGGATGGATCTCGAAACCGAATTGAGAAGAGAACGTCGCATTGAGTTGGCAGGTGAAGGAACAAGATACGCCGATGTGATGCGCTGGCGTGAAGGCGAACTTCGCTTTGGACGTGCCATCACCGGTCCCAGCCTGAAAGTTTGTATGAACGATTTGGGTGCCAACCCATATCCCGATACCGGAGTAGATGAGTTTGGTGATGTTATCTACGAAAAGTCTACCGCGGAAGGCGGCGCGCGTTACTTCGACGCAACGAAACATTATTTGTGGCCCGTGCCTAATCCCGAGCGTCAGAAGAACCCTCTGTTAGGACAAAATCCGGGCTGGGAAAAGTAATCATTTAAAAATAGAAATCATGTATTCAATGAAGAAATATTTATTATTGTTTTTATGCCTGACTTTGGGCGTTGCCTATGCGCAAGATACTTTACGGGTGCGGGTAATGACCTATAATTTGAGATTTGGCGAACTGGCATCTTTAGAGGAACTTGCTCATCACATCAAATCCTTCAAGCCTGATTTTGTGGCGCTTCAGGAAGTGGATAGCAAAACAGACCGTAAGCGTACCCCGCATCAGAAGGGGAAGGATTTTATATCCGAACTTGCCTATCATACAGGGATGTTTGGGCTTTACGGAAAAACGATTGATTATTCTACTGGTTATTACGGTATTGGGATGTTAAGTAAATATCCATATATTTCTGTCCAAAAGATAATGCTGCCCCATCCGGTCAAAGAGCATGAGAGACGGGCCATGCTGGAGGGATTATTCGAAATGGGTAATGATACCATTGTTTTTACCTCTACACATCTGGATGTCAACTCTCAAGAAACAAGGGCGGAGCAAATAAAATTTATTACCGGGCATTTCAAAAATTATAAATATCCTGTAATTTTGGGAGGTGATTTCAACGCGCGTCATTACTCCGAGGCAATACGTGGTATGGATAGCTGGTTTGCTGCAAGCAACGATGATTTTGGAATGCCGGCATGGAAACCTGTGATTAAGATCGATTACTTGTTTGCTTACCCGCAAAAAGGATGGCGTGTGATTAGCACACAAACTGTTCAGTCGCTTTTGTCAGACCATTTACCGATTATTACGGAATTGGAATATGTGAAAGAAGCATCGAAGAAAAAATATTGATACTCACTTATAACATTTATGATTTTCTATGATACATACAATAATCAAGTATTTACTGATTTCAACAACGCTTTTTTTCTGCTCATGCCACAAGCCTAAGACGGATATTATCACCCCCGCCAAACAGTTAATAGAACGTCAGATTGGGGAAAGAGCACAGTCTATCCACTTTGAATATATCGAACCATCCGACGGTAAAGATATATTCGAAGTGATAGCAAGCGACGGTCGGCTTACCCTAAGAGGAAGTAGCTCCGTTGCTATCTGTTACGCTTTTCATACGTATATGAAAGAAGCTTGCAAGAGTATGAAAACATGGAGCGGTGAACATATAACATCGATGATGCCGTGGCCCGATTATGAATTGTATGAACAAGTCTCCCCTTATGAGTTGCGCTATTTCCTTAATGTTTGTACATTCGGCTACACTACCCCTTACTGGGACTGGGAGCGTTGGGAAAAGGAAATTGACAGGATGGCTCTTTATGGTGTAAATATGCCCTTGGCTACCGTGGCCAGCGAAGCCATTGCGGAACGGGTATGGCTGCGTATGGGATTGAACAAAGAAGAAATCCGTGAGTTTTTCACTGCCCCCGCACACCTTCCCTGGCATCGCATGGGCAATCTGAACAAGTGGGACGGTCCCTTATCTGATGCATGGCAACAGAACCAAATCGCTTTGCAGCATCAAATCCTGACCCGTATGCGCGAGTTGGGTATGCAGCCCATAGCACCTGCGTTTGCAGGTTTCGTGCCGGAAGCATTCGCACAGAAACATCCCGACACACAATTCCGGCACATGCGGTGGGGTGGTTTTGATGAAGAGTACAACGCCTATGTATTGCCACCGGATTCACCTTTTTTCGAAGAGATAGGCAAACTGTTTGTCGAAGAGTGGGAAAAAGAGTTTGGAGAAAATACGTATTATCTCTCGGATAGTTTTAATGAGATGGAGCTGCCTATCGATAAGGAAGATAAAGAAGCGAAATATAAGTTATTGGCCGAGTATGGAGAAACGATCTATAAATCAATTGCAGCCGGAAACCCGGATGCCGTTTGGGTTACACAGGGATGGACATTCGGATATCAACATTCATTCTGGGATAAAGAATCGCTTAAAGCCTTGTTAAGCAATGTACCTGATGATAAAATGATTATCATTGATTTGGGCAATGATTATCCGAAATGGGTGTGGAACACCGAGCAAACATGGAAAGTACATGATGGGTTTTACGGAAAGAAATGGATATTCAGCTATGTACCCAACTTTGGTGGGAAAAACACCATGACAGGAGACTTGGACATGTATGCTAGTTCCTCGGTCAAAGCGTTACGTGCCGCAAATAAAGGTAACTTGATTGGGTTCGGTTCTGCCCCTGAAGGACTCGAAAACAATGAGGTTGTTTACGAACTGTTAGCCGATATGGGATGGTCATCAGATAGTATCGACCTGGACGATTGGATGACGATATACTGCGAGGCCCGTTATGGAGGATATCCCGATGCTATGGAGGAAGCTTGGAAACTTTTTCGGAAGACAGCATATAGCTCTTTATATTCATACCCCCGTTTTACCTGGCAAACTGTAATTCCCGATCAACGGCGGATCAGTAAAATTGACCTTAGTGATGATTACTTGCAGGCTATACGTTTGTATGCTAGTTGCGCTGACGAACTGAAAAGCTCTGAATTATACAGAAACGACCTCATAGAGTTTGTTTCGTATTATGTAGCGGCTAAAGCTGAAAATTTTTATAAGCAGGCCTTGAAAGATGATTCGGAGAATCGTGTTCTCGCAGCGCAACGTAATCTGCAACAAACTGTTGATTTGTTGATGGACGTTGACAGGCTGTTGGCCTCTCATCCTTTATATCGATTAGAAGAATGGGTGGAACTTGCGCGCAATAGCGGAACAACTCTTCAGGAAAAAGATGCTTATGAAGCAAATGCCAAACGCTTGATTACAAGTTGGGGTGGTATTCAGGAGGATTATGCTGCCCGTTTCTGGAGCGGGCTGATTAAAGACTACTATATCCCTCGTATACAGCTCTATTTTACAAAAGACCGGAATAAAATCCGAGAATGGGAGGAGCAATGGATTACATCTCCCTGGATCAACAGTACGACTCCGTTTGATGACCCGGTCGAGGCTGCATTGAATTTAATAGAGAAAACAAATAAGTGATAGCTTTTATGAAAAAGATTGTATTGGCATTCGACTCGTTTAAAGGTTCGGTCGGTTCTTTTGAGATAGCAAAAGCTGCCGAAAAAGCGATTCAGGAGGAATTACCCGACTGTCAGATTATACGTTTCCCCATAGCTGATGGCGGCGAAGGGACTACAGAAGCTCTATGCTCTGCCCTTCATGCTCAAACGGTGTCATGTCGGGTGCATGATCCATTCATGAAGCCAATTGAAGTATCGTATGGCATCGTAAACAATGGTGCGATGGCTATTATCGAAATGGCCTCGGCCTGCGGTCTGCCATTGATTGATTCAAATCGAAGAAATCCCATGAAGACTACGACTTATGGAGTTGGAGAAATGGTTGCTGACGCATTAAAACGCGGGTGTCGGGAATTCATTATCGGGATCGGCGGAAGTGCTACGAATGATGCGGGAATAGGTATGCTGAAGGCTTTAGGTGCACGCTTTTTAGATAGCGGAAACGGTGAGTTGGAGCCTGTCGGCGAAAATCTGATAAAAGTTCATCAAATAGATATTTCCCAATTAAATCCGGCATTGAAGGAAAGTCATTTTACGATCGCCTGTGATGTTAGTAATCCATTTTTTGGAGAAGAGGGTGCGGCCTATGTATATGCTCCCCAAAAAGGGGCAAATAGTTTGCAAGTGATAGAGTTGGACAATGGGTTGCGGCATTATGCACAGGTGATAAAGGAATATACAAATATGGATATATCACAGCTTCCCGGTGCTGGAGCAGCCGGAGGAATGGGAGGCGGCTTGCTTCCGTTTTTGAATGCAGAATTGCAATCCGGAATAGAAGTTATATTGAAAACGCTTCGTTTCGAGGAGGTCGTCCGACAGGCAGACCTGATACTGACCGGAGAGGGGAAACTGGATCGCCAGACTGGTATGGGAAAGGCGTTGGACGGAATTTTACGTGTCGGTGAGAAATGTCAGGTTCCGGTGATAGCGTTTGGGGGAGCGGTCGAGGCCACCGAAGCGCTTAATAGGATGGGGTTTACTGCCGTACTGCCCATTCAACCTTTTCCGGTAACACTTGAAGAGGCGATGCGACCGGAGTTTACGAAAGAAAACATAGAGAGAACGGTGCGACAGGTGGTGAGAATCATAAAACAATTTACTAAATAATACTCAATGACAGCGATAGGCGCATTAATCGGGCTTTCATTATCCATACTGTTAATCATAAGAAAGCTTTCTCCGACATACAGTCTGATTATCGGAGCGATAGTCGGAGGGTTGTTGGGAGGACTATCTTTAAATGAGACTGTTACGGTGATGACCGAAGGGGTGAAAGAGGTCACCCCGGCGGTATTGCGGATTCTGACAGCCGGAGTCTTGTCAGGCATATTAATACAAACCGGAGCTACCACGGTCATCTCCAATGCGATTATAAACAAAATGGGTGAAAAACGGGTATTTATGGCATTGGCACTCGCAACGATGTTGCTTTGTACGGTAGGCGTCTTTATTGATGTGGCTGTGATAACCGTTGCGCCGGTGGCTCTTTCAATAGGCAAGCGTCTAAACCTGTCTCCATCTGTATTGCTTATTGCTATGATCGGGGGAGGTAAATGTGGAAATATCATATCACCTAACCCGAACACCATTATAGCAGCCGGAAATTTTAATGCAGATCTATCGGCTGTAATGTTTGCCAATATTTTGCCGGCAGTGATCGGTTTGTTTTTCACTGTTTTTGTTATTGTCCGTCTGATGCCTCAAACAGTGAAAAACAAAAAAACGATGATGCAAACAGAGGATAAAGAGGAAGAGAGAAATCTGCCTTCGTTAAGAACCAGTCTGATTGCTCCTGTTGTTACGATTGTTTTATTGGCATTACGTCCTGCGGCAGGAATCAATATCGATCCTTTGATAGCGTTGCCGGTAGGTGGTTTATGTGGTGCTATCTGTATGAAACAATGGAAAAACATTCTTCCGAGTATAGCGTATGGACTGCAAAAGATGTCTGTGGTAGCTATTCTGTTGATAGGAACCGGAACTATTGCCGGCATCATAAAGAACTCTTCTTTGAAAGACTGGATTCTTACAGGATTGGATCATGCTCATATTAGTGATGCATTGATTGCTCCTATATCAGGCGCGTTGATGTCGGCGGCTACCGCATCGACAACAGCCGGAGCAACACTGGCTTCTTCTTCGTTTGCTGAAACGATATTGGCTATAGGCATTTCTGCGGTTTGGGGGGCAGCTATGATTAATTCCGGAGCTACAGTTCTTGACCATTTGCCACATGGCTCGTTCTTTCATGCGACAGGAGGCGTATGCGAACTCAACTTTAAGGAACGTCTGAAGCTGATACCTTATGAATCGCTTATAGGGATAGTGTTAGCTGCCGGAACGACTATTTTATATATAATAAGTAATTAAAAGAATCAAATATTATGAATCCGAACAAACGGCTACTTTCGCTTGATGTACTTCGGGGTATTACTGTTGCCGGGATGATCTTGGTCAACAATACAGGAAAGTGCGGGTATAACTTTGCCGCTTTTGCACATGCCAAGTGGGATGGCTTTTCGCCGGCCGATCTGGTATTCCCGATGTTTATGTTCCTGATGGGGATTTCGACCTACATCTCCTTATGTAAGTATAACTTCCAGTGTCGACCGGCGATTGCGAAAATCATAAAAAGAAGTCTCTTATTAATATTTATTGGTCTGGTTATGGAGTGGTTCATTACAGCAATAGATAGTGGTAACTATTTTGATTTGAGTCAGCTCCGGTTGATGGGAGTTATGCAACGGCTTGGGATTTGTTATGGTATTACAGCCTTATTAGCTGTAACAATACCGCATAAGCGGTTTATGCCATTAGCCATCATTTTGCTGGCTGTTTATTTTATTTTTCAGTTATTTGGAAACGGATTTGAGAAAAGTGCGGATAATATCGTCGGCATGATTGATTCGGCTATTTTAGGATCTAACCACATGTATCTTCAGGGCCGCCAGTTTGTCGATCCCGAAGGGATACTTAGTACGATTCCTGCTGTGTCTCAAGTGATGATCGGTTTTGTTTGCGGAAAGATAATCATTGACATTAAAGACAATGACCGCCGGATGCTGAATCTATTTCTTATAGGTACCACTCTGTTGTTTGTCGGCTATTTGTTAAGCTATGCCTGTCCTTTGAATAAACGTTTGTGGTCTCCTTCGTTCGTTTTGCTTACTTGCGGGATTGCGGCATTGTCATTGGCATTGTTGCTCTATATCATTGATGTGAAGCAGAATAAAAAGTGGTTTTCGTTTTTCGAAGCATTTGGAGCGAATCCGCTTGTAATTTATGTGTTTAGTTGCATAGCCGGAGGATTGCTTGTGCATTGGCATATCCATACGGCTGTATTCAATAATTTGCTTAACCCGTTATTCGGAAATTATTTCGGTTCATTTATGTACGGTGTATTTTTCCTGTTGTTCAATGGGCTGTTGGGATATATTTTGTTAAAAAGAAAAATCTATATAAAATTATAAATCAGAATGAAAAGAAAAAGTGTATACACGTGTCTGGTTATGCTGCTTATGTCGTTGGCTCTTCAGGCTAAAGACAAAGACGTAGCTGTTGCGGAAGCATTATTGAAACGTTTGCTGCCGTCATACATCGAGAGTTTTCAGTTTCAAAAGTTAAAAGGAGAGAAAGACTGCTTTACGATAGAGTCCGTAAAAGATAAAATTGTAATCGGTGGAAACAACGCCAATTCAATGGCGATGGGACTGAACCATTACTTGAAATATTACTGTCTCACTACAGTGTCATGGTATGCGGATATAGCCGTTGAAATTCCTGAAGAATTGCCGATGGTTGGTGAGAAGGTGGTTTCGGAAGCGAGAGTGGATACTCGCTTTTTCCTGAATTACTGCACGTATGGTTACACGATGCCTTGGTGGCAATGGAAAGAATGGGAACGTTTTATTGACTGGATGGCCCTTAATGGTATAAATATGCCTTTGGCAATTACCGGACAGGAAGCTGTGTGGTATAAAGTTTGGTCGAAAATGGGAATGTCGGACATCGAAATACGCTCTTACTTCACGGGACCGCCGTATCTGCCCTGGCATCGGATGGCTAACATAGATCGCTGGAACGGTCCGTTGCCGATGGAATGGCTGGAACACCAGGTAAGCTTGCAAAAAAAAATACTCGCACGTGAGCGTGAATTGAATATGAAGCCCGTATTACCAGCCTTCGCCGGACATGTACCTGCCGATTTAAAACGGATTTATCCCGAGGCTGATATTCAACATTTAGGCAAATGGGCAGGCTTTGCTGATGCATACCGTTGTAATTTTCTGAACCCTAACGATGCTTTGTTTGCGAAAATTCAGAAGCTATTTCTTGATGAACAAAAAAAACTTTTCGGAACCGATCATATTTATGGTTTAGATCCTTTCAATGAGGTTGACCCGCCCAGTTTCGAACCCGAATATTTGCGGAAGATAGCTTCGGATATGTACGCTACATTGACGGCTGCCGATCCCAAAGCCCAATGGATGCAAATGACGTGGATGTTTTATTTTGATAAAGATAAATGGACTTCCGAGCGAATGAAGGCTTTGCTGACAGGAGTGCCACAGAATAAAATGATATTACTTGATTATCATTGTGAAAATGTTGAATTATGGAAAAGAACAGAGCATTTTCATGATCAGCCCTATATTTGGTGTTATCTGGGCAATTTCGGGGGAAACACGACTTTGACAGGTAACGTCAAAGAAAGTGGCGAACGACTTGAGAATGCTCTCATTAACGGTGGAGGTAACCTTAAAGGAATCGGCTCTACGCTGGAAGGATTGGATGTGATGCAGTTTCCCTACGAATACATTCTTGAGAAAGCATGGAATCTGAATGTAGATGATGATAAATGGATTGAATGTCTGGCTGACAGACATGTGGGATGCGTGTCGCAGCCTGTGCGCGATGCTTGGAAACGATTATTCAATGACATTTATGTACAGGTGCCGCGCACATTGGGTACCTTACCCGGGTATCGCCCTGCATTGAATAGGAACAGTGAAAAACGGACAAGTAATGTGTACAGCAATGTTGAACTACTAGAGGTCTGGAGAAAATTGAATGAGGCACCTTCTGACCGGAGAGATGCTTTTCGCCTGGATTTGATTACTGTAGGCAGACAGGTGCTTGGAAACTACTTTCTTGATGTGAAAGTGGAGTTTGACAGGATGGTTGAAGCTAAAGACCATCAGGCTTTGAAAGCTTGTGGCGAGAAAATGAAAGAGATATTGAATGATTTGGATAAGCTGAATGCCTTTCATCCTTACTGTTCGTTGGATAAATGGATTGATGATGCACGGAAGATGGGGGATTCTCCCCAGTTGAAAGACTATTATGAAAAGAATGCTCGCAACTTGATTACTACTTGGGGTGGAAGCCTGAACGATTATGCCAGCCGTTCGTGGGCAGGACTGATAAGTGATTATTATGCAAAGCGCTGGGAGGTGTATATCAATACATTCATCAAAGCGGTCGGGGAAGGTGTAGAGGTGGATCAGAAGCAACTTGAAGATGAATTAAAAGAAATAGAAGAAGGTTGGGTAAATGCAACTGATCGGAAGGATACTCGAAAAGATGTTCATTCAACAACTGACGGATTATTATCATTCTCCACCTTTTTATTCAGCAAATATCAAAGACTGGTGAAATAAATAAGAGGCCTGTTTTATTTGTTGCTCGCGATTCATGCTATATCAGAAAGAATTAATATATTTGAAAATAAGGACTTAATATAATAAGTTTTTTATTTTCATATTTAAAATGATTAAGATGTCCCAGAAATACTCACAGGATGAAGCCCAAGCTTTGGTTAAGGCTCTGAAAGAGGGGAACCAGCTGGCATTTAGTATTGTATACAAGACGTATGCGGCGCAGACCTTTTCTTTGGCATTTAAATATTTGCTGAATAAAGAATTGGCTGAAGATGCTGTGCAGAACTTATTCTTAAAACTCTGGCTGAAAAAAGAAGAAATCGACGAGACAAAACCTATAAACAGATACCTTTTTACAATGTTGAAGAACGATCTGCTCAATACGTTGAGAGACTCAAAGAAAAATATCTATTTACTTGAGGATTGCCTTTCAATGGTTTTGGAATTGGAAGACAATTCTCAAAACGAAAACCTTAAACAAGAACAAATGAACATCATACAGCAAGCTCTTGAGCAACTTTCGCCACAACGCCGCAAGGTTTTTGAAATGAAAGTTTCGGGAAAATACTCCAATCAGGAAATAGCCGATAAACTTAATCTTTCGATCAATACAATTAAATTTCAATATAGCCAATCTTTGAAGCAGATTCGCGCGACAGTGGGAGAGCTTAGCCTATTGTTGCTTTATTGTATGATGTAGTTTTATCACTTTTTGCTGATATGGAACGTTCTTTTGAATTAACACGGTTTAACGTAGTCTGTATAATACTTTTTTGTAACAGTGTGTATTACTAATAGATATTGAAATATGAAATCAAAAAAGAAACATACAAATCAGGACTTTGAAGTAGTTGACGGCATCGGGAAATATATGGATGACGACATTCAGAGGATAATAGAAGGCAAACAGCTCGAATTGGGCGACAGAGAATTGCCTCCTTTTGATGAATATCGCATTTATAAGAATATTCAGGCAGCCGTGATGCGGGAAGAAAAACGAAAGAACAGGAGAATAAGGATGCCATTGTTCTTTAAGTGGACGGTAGCCTGTGCAATTGTTTTGCTAGTGATAGGTGTGGGATATAATTTCTATCAAAGTCATAATGAGGCAAACCTTGTTTATCGGGAGGTCTGTGCTGTAAGGGGGGAGAAGCTACTCGTATTACTTCCTGATGGTAGCCGGGTGTGGTTAAATGCCGATTCTAAATTGACCTATCCGGAACAGTTTGCAAAATACAACAGGAATGTTACGCTGGAAGGAGAGGCTTATTTTGAGATAGCAGAAAACAAGAAATCCCCTTTTCAGGTGCTTGCCGAGAATGTGAAAATACAAGTGACGGGAACGTGTTTCAATGTAAAAGCATACGCTTCGGATAAGGTAATCAAAACTACACTCGACGAAGGAAGTATAAATATCGGGCATATGCAAAGCCGCAGGCCTATGCAGCAAATGCTTCCCGGACAAACTGCAGTTTATGAAAAAAGGAGTAATGTAATAAAAATAAAAACTGATAGATATCACGATGATGCTTCGAGTTGGAAAAGCAACCGGCTTATTTTCAGAAATGCATCATTGAAAGAGGTGCTTACAACACTCTCGCGTCATTTTGATATAGAGATTACAGTTAAAAACGAAAAGATTGCTTCGTTTACGTACGACTTCGTTTGTAAAGGGAACGATTTGAACTATGTGTTGGAGGTGATGCAATCCATAACACCGGTTAGCTTTAAAAAAATATCAGAATATACATATACCGTTGAATAAGTAAACTTAATCTAATAACAAAAACAAATTTATGAAAGCACTTTTAAAGCCCATTGTATGGGTATGCCTTTTCTTTTTTGCGTATCAAAGTACGTATGCACAGGCTCTTAAAATAATGAGCTATAATTGCCGGATGTCCGGGGAAATGACCGGTTACTCGGTGAAGGAGTATGCTGTATTTATCAGGAAATACAATCCGGATGTTGTAATGTTGCAAGAGATAGATTACAACACAAAAAGGAATAAAAATCAGGATTTCACCACTCAATTGGCTGCGGAGTTGGGATTGTTTTCCGTATTCGGGAAAGCGATGGATACTGGGGGTGGAGAATATGGAGTAGCTATCCTTTCAAAATATCCTTTTGTTTATATCAATAACAAAACTTTTGAAGGGATAGACGGGGCCAAAGAACCCCGGACGCTATTATATGTAGATATTCAGGAACCGGGAACTTCAGACGTAATCAGGATAGGAACGACTCACCTGGATCATTCGACAGACCTGATAAGGAGTGCAATGGCCGAACAGATTAATGAACGGATTGGTACGGGAGATACCCCGACACTGCTGGGGGGAGATTTTAATGCCCGGACCGACTCTAATGTGATTTGTGAAGTCATGAAGAACTGGCAGAGAATCTGTGATGATACATTCACCTATCCCGCAGATCAGCCGACAATCAAGATTGATTATATATTCGGACTTCCACAGAATAAGTGGAAAGTGAAGTCGTTTAAAGTTTTATCTAATCCGGAAGTTTCTGACCACAGGGCTTTGTTTGCTGAAGTTGAATTTGTAAAATGAATGAAATATGAAATCAAACTATCTATATCTGCTATTTATATGTGTCATCTCTTGCCTGTTCGTTTCGTGTAGTGATGAGGATAACAAGGGAGAAGAAATTCCGGAATGGAACCGGTTCAGAACAACTAACGTGTTAGTTTATGCGCACTTGTCAGAGCAAAATTTATTTAGCTCTTGTAGTTATAAAGAGGTGGCGTCATCTATCAGAAACACTGTTCATTCAGTGGCATTGCTGGACAGGACGAACGCTGTCTATGGGCAAACAGCAATCATAAATACGGGTACGGAGACTGCTAGAGAGAGCAAGAAAGTGCCGGTGTTTGTACCTGTCAGCTATAGTAACGGAGAGAAAAAGATAATCGGCAGTACGGTTCTTTTTCCTTCTACTATTTCCGAAATGACACAATATGTAGTAAAAAACGATTGCAGATATCTTGAAACAAAAACAGAAGCAGTGAACGGAATAGATATGCTCTTCTGTTCTGTATCATTAAATAGTGAAGACCTGATAGCTCCGGCTGTCGACGCTTTCAAGAAAAAGGTAAACGAACAGACGGTTCTGGTAGGCACTGTTAAACGTGCGTTATTGCCTAATCTTGAGTCGGCAATTACTTCTAACTTAACTTCTGATACCTATTCTTTCGTAGAAGTGGAAAATAGAAATAGAGACTCCGAGTATTGTATATTTGTCCTGACTTCACATAAATGGGCTTTTAGGGGGGTAACCGAAACAAGTGTAAGCGGAGATTTACATTGTTTTCAATTACAAATTGAATCTTTAAAATAAAAAATGAACGGTCATGAAGCAATATATCAAAAATATAATGATCCTGATACTTGCCCTTTCATGGGGTTTGTTGTTGACAAATTGTAGTGATAGTGAGTCCGATTATTCGGACGACAACGCATATCCGCCACCTACTGTAGAGCTCACTTCTCCTTCCGAAATAGATGTGGTGGAGTATAACTCGACGGTGACTGTATCTGCCAGAAGTTTCTCTGCTGTGGGTATACACAGTATATATGCTACCTTGTTGAAGATGGATGAGAATGGAGAATATGAAGAGATAAACGCGACTGAACGTCAACGTTTAAAGATAGATACTCTGCAAACTGATATGACACTTGAATTTGACTTGAATGTCAAGGTCAACACGCGTGAAGCAGCCGGGATACTGGTAACATCAACGGATGTTTTGACAAAAACGGCACAAAAGGTAATACCTATTAAAAAGATAACCAAACTTCCATCCCAGATATTCACCGAACCATCAGATTTCTCTGTTTTAGTACCCGATGAAGAGGTTTCTCTGTCTGTAGTGATTCGTTCTGCTGTGGGCATTAAGTCTATAAAACATACATTGTGTAATAAAGTACTGGGTGACCTGAAGGAATATACGACTATTCCGGTATCAGGCAATCCGTTGGAAATGGAATTTATCCTGAAAACTGTCGTAGACAATAAAGAGACCAATGGAATCAAGATTGTGGTAGAAGATATAGAGGGGTTGAAAGAGGAAAAGATTATCAATATCGAAGGTCTTGAGGGTGTTGACAATAATGTTGCGCTTGTTTTCAACGATATTGAAATGGCGCCTGAATGGGAACATTCAACAGAACCGGATCAACCTTATATTTTCTCCATAGAGGGAATCATGATACAAGGTGTGCAAAAGCATGTATTAAGCCTGAAGGAAATTAAAGGATATGGCTCAAAGGCAAACGGCGTAGACTTTGCTTTCATTAATATATGGAGAAATCCAAGCTTTGTTGCCGTTAAAAACAGAGGTTTCTCCTTTGTCAGTGCATCAAGAATTAGTGGAGGACCAATAGGGAGAGCTTATGACGTGAATGACTGGATCAAACCGGCAGGTGTTGCTACCAACAAAACGTTGTTTACTCTTATACCTGATGATAAGGTTACTGATCTTGGTATTGATGTGATGATGGCGAACGCGGCTTCGGACGTCAAGACTTTTGAGGCGTTGAATGTATTGGAAAGTATAGCTAAAGGAGGTGCCGATATGTTAATGCAAAGAGTCAATGCGTCTGATGGATATCCGAATGATCCTTGTAGTTTGCAGATAAAAGACGGTTCTTATATTGCCTTTGTTACTGCGGCGGGCAAATATGGTGTCATTCATGTCATTGAAGCCGCAAATGATACCGATGCGTTAGTTGCCGGAGGATGTAAAATAGCTACTCCTACAGGAGTGGTAGGAAGCCAGGGGCCAGCCTACTCGGGAGCTGGCATAACCGGACTCACCTATGACGGTGTGGCATTACTTTACGGACGTACCTGTAAGTTGAAAATTGTGGTTCAAAAGTAAGGTTATTATAAATTAAGGAATAAAGAACAATACATTTATATTTTGATGTAAAAGTAAAGAAAGGTCGGCTCATAAAAGAAAATGAGCCGGCCTTGTTTTTAGATGTTTCTTTAAATATTGGTTATAATAGTTTTGATGTTATCTCATTAATTTGCGTATCAAACACGAAAATATTATTTTCCTTTATGCTTTTTGCCGGAAAAGCTATAACTTCGAAGCACTTTTTAATTTGAATAATAAATGTTAGATTTGAAGCAGCTTACAACTGATGTATGCCGGATTGCTACCGAAGTTGGATGTTTTTTGAAAGAAGAACGAAAGAACTTCCGTCGTGAGCGTGTGGTGGAAAAACATGCACACGATTATGTGTCTTATGTGGATAAAGAATCTGAAGTGCGAGTGGTGAAAGCCCTTACTGCTTTATTGCCTGAAGCGGGATTCATTACAGAAGAAGGCTCTGCCACTTATCAGGATGAACCCTACTGTTGGGTGATTGACCCCTTGGATGGAACCACGAATTATATTCATGATGAGGCTCCTTATTGTGTGTCCATCGCTTTACGTAGCCGTACCGAACTTCTTTTAGGCGTCGTTTATGAGGTTTGCCGGGATGAATGTTTTTATGCCTGGAAAGGCGGAAAAGCGTTTATGAATGGCGAAGAAATTCATGTGTCGAACGTTGAAAACATCAAAGATGCATTCGTCATTACAGAATTGCCTTATAATCATCTGCAATATAAACAGACCGCTCTTCATCTCATCGATCAGCTTTATGGAGTAGTGGGTGGTATTCGAATGAATGGCTCGGCTGCTGCCGCAATCTGCTATGTGGCTATTGGACGTTTTGATGCATGGATGGAAGCATTTCTCGGAAAATGGGATTATTCTGCAGCGGCACTGATTGTTCAGGAGGCGGGAGGAAAGGTGACTGACTTTTATGGTGAGGATCATTTCATAGAAGGACATCATATTATCGCAACGAACGGGAATCTTCATCCTTTCTTTCAGAAGCTCCTGGCAGAAGTCCCTCCATTGAATATGTAGGTGCTATTGTAACTTCAAATTGCTATTATTATGAAACACACACTTCTTATCAAAGACTGGCTTAGTTCTTTCTTATCTTTGCTATTTCCCCATTGCTGCGTTGTTTGCGGCCGGCCGTTAGCAAAGGGTGAAGAATGTATCTGTACAGTATGTAATATCAATCTACCCCGTACTAATTATCATCTTCGAAAAGATAATCCGGTAGAACGGCTCTTCTGGGGACAAATCCCTTTGGAACGGGCTACTTCTTTTTTCTTTTATGAGAAAGGAAGCGACTTCCGGTTGATTCTTCATCGGTTGAAATATGGTGGACAAAAGGAAATAGGTGCAATTATGGGGCGGTATATGGCTGCCGAACTTTTGTCTTCCAATTTTTTTCAGGGAATTGATGTGATAATCCCCATACCGCTTCATAAGAAAAAACAGCAAATCCGTGGTTATAATCAGAGTGAGTGGATTGCCCGTGGTATTGCTGCTGTAACAGGAATCCCCATCGATACAGAATCAATATTACGTAAGAAAAATACGGAAACGCAAACGCGTAAATCTGTGTTTGAACGTCGGGATAATGTGGAAGGTATCTTCGAGCTTCAGCATCCCGAAACACTTGCAGGGAAACACATACTGATAGTTGATGATGTGTTGACCACTGGTTCTACTACTCTGGCATGTGCTTCCTGCCTAGTGAATGTGGAAGGAATACGGATTAGTATATTGACGTTGGCAACGGCTTAAATTTGTTTCAAGAATGTATAAAGGGCTTCTCAAAGATGACTTTTTATAAAAAAAACGAGATTGAGAACCGAATGAATTAATAATTTCTTATATTTGCACTGTCGTAGATCGACATGTTTTTATGTTTTTGAAGAAAAAAAGCGTTTAGCTGATTTCTGTGCAAGCGAAAAGTCGAAAATTCAAATGTGCACATGAAACAGTAAAATGCTCCTTGCGATATGCGGGGGGTGTTTCCTGTTTGTGCACATAGGGCTTCGACTCCCTCGCTTGCGGATAGGCAAATGCCCTACCGCTTTTTTTGTATATATAGGGTTTGTAATAGGGCGCAAACCATCATTTGTTATAAATGGAAAGAACAAAAAAGATATGCCCGCTTTCTCCTCAAAGCAATCGTGTGATTTGCTTGAGAATCCCCCTCTTGGCTGCATTGCCATACAATCAAGAAATCTCTGGCTGGACATCTCTTATGGTATTCTTTCCTTCTTTCATGTATATAAACCGATTTGAAATGAATGAAGATAGAGAAATAAACAGGTTCGGCTAAGACCCCAAGACGAGGTGGTTTATATCCAAACGGTAGGACTGCCTCGTCTATTTTTTCATTAAACAAATGAAGTGTCACGGCGAATCCATAGCAGCCAGTTGGTTGTGGTTTGCTATTTTTCGCCAAGATTTAATGTTATTTAAACTTTAAAGGCAAGTCAAATGGGACAGAGTGGTGTCTGACGGCTAAAAGGTCGAAAACATTACATTTATGTGTAACTACTTGCCTTTATCAAGAAACGATGAGGTACGACCAGTATCAGAGGGGGACTAATGGATTTATCCGGGAGGTTCCCCTTATTCTTTCGTCTTTGTTCTCAAACTGATCCCCAAATCCCCAATATTCAGACTAAGCCGCCGTTTTCAAACTGAACCGCTGTCTTTGGAGTAGTAGCAAATCAGCGGGGATAAATTTTAGATTAGTCCGAAAAATCGGGGAACAGTTTAAAAGTTTGGGTAATGTGCTTCAGGGCAGCCTATACCAAAAAAGTTCGTTCCTGCACAGTTTTGAGCTAAACGGATGCATGCCTCGCCACCGTATCTCCGTTAGGTGTGCCAATAAGACTTTTTTAATTGCCCAAACAAATTATCTTTATTGCCTAGTCAGATTATCTCAATTAGCTACTTTTACTTCGTCCCACTATAATGGAACGCAAAAGTAACTATAGTGTCCCTTACGTTCTACTATAGTTTCCCGTAAAGAACACTATAGTGGAACGAAATAAAAATAGCAAGTGGAACGAATCTGGATAGGCAAACGGATAAATAGAAATGCCCAATTAAAATCATTTCCTATGAATAGACGATTCGACTCATTCCATATGGGTTTTGAACAATTCGATGCTCTTTTCTATAACATGTTCAATTCTTCCAGCTCCTTTACTTTTCTTCTGTATTGCCGATAAACAAGGAGTTTGCAGGTGAATAGCCGCCCCTTCACCTTCTCTTCATCGTGAATCAAGTCAAATTGCTACTTTCAGATTCCACCATTGAGCAAGATTAGTAAAGCTATTTTGTAATTAGTTTCAACCCTATTTGAAACTAGATGTTTCTCGGTGTGAAACGGATTGTTTCAAGCCTTAAAACAATTTTTGAAACTAATCGCTACAGGAGAAGAGATGGTGAAGTTGTTACCCTTCACCCGCAAATTCCTTGTTTATCGGAGAGACAGAGAAAAGATGAAGGGGGACATGGAAAAATGGAAAATAAATATCCAATAAGAGAATTTATTCGATTCTGTTGTGATTCAATACCACACCGGTTAATCACTATTTAATTCCTTTTTGTACCGATATGATGTACCTACTTTTAGAGATATGGTTGTTCTGAGCCAAATCCCACAAGATATATTATTAGTCCTTTGGATGATAAGAAAGGTGAATAAATAGAAAAGCCACCCTTCTAGGTGGCTTCTTTTTTGCTCTTCCTCTTGGACTTGAACCAAGGACCCTCTGATTAACAGTCAGATGCTCTAACCGACTGAGCTAAGGAAGAATGTTTGCAATCAAGATTTTCAACTTTGCTCTTCCTCTTGGACTTGAACCAAGGACCCTCTGATTAACAGTCAGATGCT